>Ga0310691_10000732_pt1 | contig 57043 bp, 46 predicted proteins | sample 176DNAGHGlowgp2_FD_203887 | JGI IMG/M metagenome (GOLD analysis project Ga0310691, IMG submission 203887) | Sheep rumen microbial communities from Palmerston North, Manawatu-Wanganui, New Zealand - 1766 DNA GHGlow gp2 (v2) (version 2) | ecosystem: Host-associated > Mammals > Digestive system >... | reverse complement strand
AATCGCCCCTACAAGAAGAGGGAAAACGATCACTTTTATCTCAGGTGATAGGTTATCTGAAAATGAACAGCAGTAAAGAAATTCATGCTTTATACCCTGAGAGAAAAGTTTGGCAGCGATCCTATCACGATCATGTCGTTCGTAATGATAATGACTATCAGGAAATATGGAATTATATTGATACAAATCCTGCCAAATGGGCAAATGATCGATATGCCCTTCACCAAATGTAAATAGTTAATAACACTCCTAGGAGAAATCATATGTCAGACAACATCGAAAAAGTCACACAGGAATATGACGCCTCACAGATCCAGGTCCTCGAGGGCCTGGAGGCGGTGCGCAAGAGACCGGGCATGTACATCGGCTCGACCTCCTCTTCGGGCCTGCACCATCTTGTGTATGAGATCGTGGACAACTCCATCGACGAAGCCCTGGCCGGGTACTGCACGCATATCGAGGTCGTCATCGAACCGGGGGACATCATCCGCGTTTCCGACAACGGCCGCGGCATCCCCGTGGATATCCAGGAGCAGACCGGCAAATCCGCGCTGGAGGTCGTCTTTACCGTGCTGCATGCGGGCGGCAAGTTCGGCGGCGGGGGCTACAAGGTCTCCGGCGGCCTGCACGGCGTGGGCGCATCCGTCGTCAACGCTCTCTCCGAATGGCTGGAGGTTGAGGTCAAAAAGGACGGCAAAGTCCACGCCATGAAGTTTTCCCGCGGCGAGATCATCGACCATATCCACGTCATCGGCAAATCCGACGAGACCGGCACCACCGTGCGCTTCAAGCCCGACCCCGAGATGTTTGACGAGACGGTGTACGACTACGACATCCTGCGCCGCAGGATGCGTGAGCAGGCATTTCTGAATGCGGGTCTTGCCATCACCATCGAGGATAAGCGCGAGGGCCAGGAGCAGAGCCAGCGCTTCTGCTACGACGGCGGCATCCGCGAGTTCGTGCGCTACTTGAACCGCCACAAAAACCCCATCCACGAGGATGTGATCTACATCTCCGGCGAGAAGGGCGACGCCGTGGCCGAGATCGCGCTGCAGTATAACGACGACTTCAAGGACACGCTGGTATCGTTCGCAAACGACATCCACACTCCCGAGGGAGGTATGCACGAGACCGGCTTCAAGACGGCGCTGACGCGCGTCATCAACACCTACGGCCAGAAAAACAACATCATCAAGGGCGACGACAAGGTCTCCGGCGACGATGTGCGCGAGGGCATTTCCGCGGTCATCAGCGTAAAGCTCCCCGAGGCCCAGTTCGAGGGCCAGACCAAGCAGAAGCTCGGCAACGCCTATATCCGCACCCTCGTGGACAATCTGGTCAACGACCAGCTCACCACCTATTTTGAAGAACACCCCCAGGTCGCGAAAGCAATCCTCGACAAGGCCCTCATGGCAAACAGGGCAAGAGAGGCAGCGCGCAAGGCGAGAGACTCCGTCCGCCGCAAGACGGGGCTTGAGTCCGGCCAGATGCCCGACAAGCTGCAGGACTGCAACGAGCGCGACCCGAGTCTCTGCGAGATCTACATCGTCGAGGGCGATAGCGCCGCAGGCTCCGCCATCCAGGGCAGAGATTCCCGTTTCCAGGCCATCCTCGCCATGTGGGGCAAGATGCTCAACGTCGAGAAGGCGAGAGCAGACAAGATCTACGGCAACGACAAGCTCTATCCCCTCATTGTCGCCCTCGGCGCCGGCATCGGGGATGAATTCAATATTGAAAAGCTCCGGTATCACAAAATCATCATCATGGCCGATGCCGATGTCGACGGCAGCCATATCCGCACCCTGCTGCTGACCTTCTTCTTCCGCTATATGCGCCCGCTCATCGAGCGCGGCTACGTGTATTCCGCCGTGCCGCCGCTCTACAAGCTCACCCGCGGCAAGACCCAGAAGGTGGCCTATTCCGACGAGGAGCGCGACAAAATCTCCGCCGAGCTCAGAGCCGACAACCAGAACGCAAAGGTGGATATCTCCCGCTTTAAAGGTCTCGGCGAGATGGACCCCCACGAGCTGTGGGAGACCACCATGGACCCCGAGACCAGAACGCTGCGCCGCATCACCTTGAACGACGCCATCGAGGCCGACCAGGTCTTTACGATTCTGATGGGCGAGGACGTGGAGCCGCGCCGCGAGTGGATCGAGCAGAACGCGAAATATGTGGTGAATCTGGATATTTGAGAAAAGAGAAACGGATTGCCACGCCCGCCAGGGGTGTAAGTTCGCATGAACCAAATCAAAGATTTGGATGCTCACTTAAGTGTGCGCACTGGCTCGCAATGACGGGTAGGGAGTTGATCGCGTGTTTGTTTACATGCTCGCAAATGATACAAATGTTTGCTTGTATGTTGGTGTGACCAGCGATCTTATCCGTCGTTTGTATGAACACAAAAATAATCTTGATCCGAAAAGCTTTACTGCTCAATATAACATTCATAAGCTGATATATTATGAAGAAACATTAGATCCCTATACTGCAATATCACGAGAAAAGCAAATCAAAGGATGGAACAGAAAACGGAAAAACAGACTGGTGGAGAGCTTAAATCCACAATGGAGAGACTTGTCAGAAGGCTGGTCGGAATGAGCAGACTTCCCCGCCTGTCATTGCGAACCAGTGACCGATGTCACTGGTGTGGCAATCCGTCTTTAGGAGGAATATCTTTTGGCACATAAACGAGATTACAAGCCTGAGGACATTGCGTTCCCAAATCAGGTCATTACCGAATCCGAGCTTGTCGGCGAGATGCAGACAAGCTACATCGACTATGCCATGTCGGTCATCGTCGGGCGCGCCCTGCCGGATGTGCGCGACGGACTCAAGCCCGTGCACCGGCGTATTCTCTATACGCTCTACGAGGATGGACTGACCGCCGATAAACCCTTTAAGAAGTCCGCCACCTGTGTCGGCGACGTGCTGGGCCGCTACCATCCTCACGGTGACGCCTCCGTTTACGACGCGATGGTCCGCCTGGCCCAGAGCTTTTCCATGCGCGAAATGCTCATCGACGGCCACGGCAACTTCGGCTCCGTCGACGGCGACCCCCCCGCCGCCTACCGTTACACCGAGGCGCGGCTTTCCAAAATCTCCAATGAGATGCTGCGCGACATCGACAAGGAGACGGTGGACTGGGACCCCAACTTCGACGAGACCCGCAAGGAACCGCGCGTGCTTCCGTCAAAGTTTCCGAACCTGCTGGTCAACGGATCGAGCGGCATCGCCGTCGGCATGGCCACCAACATCCCGCCCCACAACCTGCGCGAGGTCATCAACGCCTGCGTTGAGGTGCTGGACAATCCCGCGTGCACCCTCTCCGATCTGATGCAGCACATCACCGGGCCGGATTTCCCGACAAAGGGCATCATCATGGGCCGCAGCGGCATCCGTCAGGCCTACCTCACCGGCCGCGGCAAGATCATCGTCCGTGCGAGAACCGAGTTTGAAGAATTCGGCCAGGGCCGCACCCGCATCATCGTCACCGAGCTTCCCTACCAGGTCAACAAGCGCCAGCTCATCAAGAACATCGCCGACCAGGTGCACGAAAAGCGCCTGGAAGGCATCTCCGATCTGCGCGACGAGACCGACCGCAACGGCATGCGCATGGTCATTGAATTAAAGCGCGACGCCAATCCCCAGGTGGTCCTGAACCGGCTCTTCGCCCAGACCGCCATGCAGTCGAGCTTTTCCATCAACATGCTGGCCCTGGTCAACAACCAGACCCAGCCGAAGATCCTCTCCCTGCGCCACATCCTGGACGAGTACCTGAGCTTCCAGGAAGAGATCATTGTCCGGCGCACGAAGTTTGACCTCCGCAAGGCCCAGGAGCGCGCCCACCTCCTGGAGGGCCTGCTCATCGCCCAGGACAATATCGACGAGGTCATCCACATCATCCGCACGAGCTACGATAACGCCAAGCAGCGCCTCATGGAGCGCTTCGGCCTCGACGATGTGCAGGCCCAGGCCATCTGCGACATGCGCCTGATTGCCCTGCAGGGTCTCAACCGCGAGAAGCTCGAGAACGAGTACAAGGAGCTCGAAGAGCGCATCGCCTATTACCAGGAGCTTCTTGCCGACCCCGAGAAGGTCAAGGGTGTGCTCAAGGACGAGCTCATCGCCCTCCGGGACAAGTACGGCAACGACCGCCTCACCGAGATCCAGGACGTGGCCGACGAGATCGACATCGAGGATCTCATCGAAGAGGAGCAGTGCGTCTACACCCTGACCCATGCTGGCTACATCAAGCGCACCCCGGTTTCGGAATACCGCGCCCAGGGCCGCGGCGGCAAGGGCATCCGCGCCATGGCGACCAAGGACGAGGACTATGTGTCCACCGTCTTCACCGCCTCCACCCATGACTATATCCTGTTCTTCACCACGAAGGGCCGCGTTTTCATCAAGAAGGGCTACCAGATCCCCGAGGCGGGCAGAAGCGCCAGGGGCACGAATCTCGTCAACATCCTCCCCGTGGAGAACGGGGAGAACCCCGAAAAGGTCAGTGCCATGATCCGCGGCCGCGGCATGGAGGAGGAGAGCTATCTCTTCTTCGTCACCCGAAACGGCACCGTCAAGCGCATTGAGCAGACCGCGCTGCGCAATATTCGCTCCAACGGCCTGCGCGCTATCACGCTGGACGAAGGAGACGCGCTCATCTCCGTTCTCCCCACCACGGGCCATGAGAATATCTTCATCGCCACGCGAAACGGCATGGCCGTCTGCTTTGAGGAGACCGACGTGCGCGCCATGGGCCGCATGGCCGTCGGCGTGCGCGGCATCAGATTGCGCGAGGGCGACTACGTTATCGGCGCCGGGTCTTCCGAGCAGGGCGGGGCCGTGCTCACCGTCACCGAAAAGGGCTACGGCAAGCGCACTTCCCTTGACGAGTACGCGGTCAAGGGCCGCGGCGGCATCGGCGTGAAGAACTACAACTGCACCGACAAGACCGGCCTCATCGCCGACGTGAAGATCGTCCGCGGGGACGAGGATCTCCTGGTCATCACCGACGACGGCACCATCATCCGCATGGCCGTGGAGCATGTGAGCCTGCTGTCGAGATCCACCCAGGGCGTGCGCATCATGCGCCTTGCGGAGGGCAGCCGCGTCATCTCCATCGAATGCACCGAAAAGGCCGCCAGCGAGGACGAGACGGACAACGAAACTGTCAGCGAGGAAGAGGACTGATTTCAGTGTGGAGTTAGGCGTTTGGAGTTAAGAAGCCTTTTCATAACGCCAAACTCCACACTCATAAAGGGGGTGGCGTACACATGAGCGGAAACAAAGAGACCGCGGCGGCGGTGAAGCTGCGACAAAAGCGCGCTGCCTGTTGGGTGATCCTGCTGTCCGATGCGATCATCTTCTGGCTGCTGCCCAAGGAGCTGCTGATGGAGACGCTTCATCGTCTGCGGCGCATGGGCCTTGAACGCGGCCTGCGCTTCATGTGGGAGACGAACCGGTCGCCATTGTACGGCCTTGCCATCTTTGCGGCTCTGGCGCTTATGATTGTCGTGTGCCTGCTGCGCATCCTGTCCCTCAGCCGCCGCATTGCCCGTGAGCCGGACAATGTGCCCGTCAATTCCCCCGCGCGTCCCAGAACGACCCAAACCGCGAAAGGAAGTGGAGCAATGAGCAGACAACCGATGAGCAACAAATCCCTCATTGTCATGGTGGGGGTCATTGCCGCGATCATGATCTCCGCCGCGGCCGAGGATTCGGACGCCATCGTTCCCGCCGTGGTGACAACAATCATGGTCGCTTCGATCGCCATAGCAGTGACCGCGGCGAACAAGGCGAAGGCGGGAAAAAGCGTCAAAACAAAGAGAGAGGTCGAGCTTCACCGTCCCTTCCCCCAGCCAACGGCGGTAAAGACAAAGCAGCCTCCGCGCGCCTTTCAGCATAAAGATGAGGCGGAGGAGGCCATCACCTGTGCCCATCACACGGGCAAAGAGAAATATCTTGAGCAGGTGGAGGGCTTTTATCGCAACGGCCTCATTGACCGGGAGGAATACAAGATCCTGCGGGAGAAATACGAGAAGCTGGAACTGCCGGAGGATTACCATTGACCTTAACCTCCCTTTGGAAAAAGGGAGGGGGACCGCTTGCGGTGGAGGGATCGATCCCCCACCCGCTGCGCGGGAGCCCCCCTTTTTCGAAAGGGAGCTTATAAGGAAGAAGATCATATGAAAACAGTTGAAATATATACCGACGGCGCCTGCAGCGGCAATCCCGGGCCGGGCGGCTGGGGCGCCGTTTTGCGCTATAACGGCGTCGAGAAGGAGATCTCCGGCGGCGAGGAAAAAACCACCAACAACCGCATGGAGCTCACCGCCGTGATCCAGGCGCTTTTGTGCCTGAAGGAAAAGTGCGCCGTCGAGCTCTACTCCGACTCCAAGTATGTCATCGAGGCCCTGGACAAAGGCTGGGCTTGGGGCTGGCGCAAGAAGGGCTGGATCAAATCCGACAAAAAGCCCGCCCTCAATCCCGACCTCTGGGAGATGCTTTTGAACCTCACCATGCAGCACGAGATGCACTACCACTGGGTCAAGGGCCACGCCGACAACAAGTACAACAACCGCTGCGACGAGCTTGCGGTCATGGAGCGGGAAAAGTTTCAATAAGCGGTGATCCCCATGAACAATCCCATCAACTACAAATCCCCGCCCCTGAAGATTTTCGCGCAGTACATCGCGCGGCATCGGGGGCTTTTTGCGCTGGATATGGGCTGCTCGGTGCTGATCGCGGTGGTCGATCTCCTGTTCCCCTACGTCTCGCGCCTTTCCATGTACCGCCTTTTGCCGGATAAGCGCTACGAAGCTTTCTTCCGGGTCATGGCACTCCTGGCGGCGGCGTATGTGCTCAAGGCCGTGCTCAACTACATCGTGGTGGTTTTCGGCCACCGCATGGGCGTGCTGACCGAGGCCGACATGCGCCGCGACCTGTTCCGGCACATGCAGGATCTGAGCTTTGCCTTCTACGACCGGCACCGCACCGGGGTGCTCATGAGCCATATCACCTCCGACCTCTTTGACGTCACCGAGCTGAGCCACCACGGGCCGGAAAACCTGCTGATCTGCGGCCTGACCTTTCTGGGCTCCATGATCGTCATGCTCACGATCAACTGGCGCCTGGCGCTCGCGCTGCTGCTGGTGCTCACGGTGTGCATCTGGTTCACCCTCTCCCAGCGCATGCGCATGCGACGGGCCAACCTTGAGGTCAAGAAAAAGACCGGCGAGATCTTCGCCGCCATCGAGTCCAGCATTTCCGGCATCCGCACCGCCAAGGCCTTCGCCAACGAGGACGCGGAGCTGGACAAATTCGACGAGGCAAACCGGCTCTACCGCGGCGCGAAGGTGGAATACTACCGCGCCATGGCGGGCTTTCAGAGCGGGATGGAGTTTTCCTCCGGCATCGCCCAGGTGGTGGTCATCGCCGTCGGCGGCGCGCTCATCATGGGCGGGAGCCTCGACTATGTGGACCTCATCACCTTCTCGCTCTATATCTCCACCTTTGTCAATCCCATTCGCCGCCTCTCTCAGTTTTCCGAACAGTACATGCAGGGCATGGCGGGCTTTTCCCGCTTTATCGCCGTCATGAACACTGAGCCCGACATTACCGATGCGCCCGACGCCGTCGACATCGGCACGGTGCGCGGCGAGGTGGAGTACCGGGACGTGAGCTTTGCTTACTCAAACGGCCGGGAGATCCTCCGGAACGTGAGCCTGCACCTGAATCCCGGCGAGAGCCTGGCCCTGGTCGGGCCCTCCGGCGGCGGCAAGACGACGCTTTCCAATCTCCTGCCGCGATTTTACGATGTATCGGACGGCGCGGTGCTTGTGGACGGGCAGGATGTGAAGACCCTCACCCAGCAGAGCCTCAGGCGCAACATCGGCGTTATTCAGCAGGAGGTCTTCATGTTTGCCGGCACCATCCGGGAGAACATCCGCTACGGCAGACCGGACGCGACGGACGCCGAGATCGTCGAGGCGGCCAAACGCGCCGAGATCCATGACGAGATCCTGCGCATGCCGGACGGCTACGACAGCTACATCGGCGAGCGGGGCGTGATGCTCTCCGGCGGGCAGAAGCAGCGCGTGGCGATCGCGCGGGTCTTCCTCAAAAACCCGAAGATCCTCATTCTGGATGAGGCCACCTCGGCCCTCGATACCGTGACCGAGCAGCGCATCCAGGCATCCTTAGACGAGCTGAGCCGCGGGCGCTCGAGCGTCATCATCGCCCACCGGCTTTCCACCGTGCGAAACGCCGACAGGATCGCGGTGATCGAAGACGGCCGCATCGTCGAGGCCGGCACCCACGACGAGCTTATAGCCCTGGACGGCGAATACGCGAAGCTCTGCAAAGCCCAGGCACTGTAAATACAGACTCCAAGCCCCCTTTCGAAAAAGGGGGCTGTCACGAAGTGACTGGGGGATCGAATCCACCTTGCCGCAATGCCATTCCCGGGCCTGTGTCACGACGGCCCGCCAATGGCGCGGCTGCGGAGATTTCGTGTCGCCTTTCTCTGCCACAGGCAGCGGCGACCCGCAATCCCCTCCGCCCCTTCGGGGCAGCGAAGCTTGGTATGTCGCGTGTTTCTCGCGCGTCAGAAGCTCCCTTTTTCCAAAGGGAGCTTAAAAGGATTAAAGGAGGAACCACCATGCTGAAACTAATAAAGGTCGGGCATCGGGAGATGCAGCGCTATTATCCTCTGATAGAAACCGATTTCGATTCCGAGGAGCTGATCGGGCGCCTTGCCATGCACAAGGGCATCTCCAACGGCAGCATCGACTTTCTGGTCTTCCGGGAGGAGGAGAGCGGCATGGACGCAGGCTACGCCGTTGTGCTGACCAAAAACCTCTATGGTTACGTGGACCTCAAGTACTTTGCCGTTATGCCCTGGTTTCGGGGCCGCGGCCTCGGTATCCAGCTCATGCGGGAATTGAACCGTCGCTATGCCGACACCCAGGGCATCATCGCGGAGCTCACCGAGTTTGACGATCCCGACCCGGACCGCCTCAAAAAGCTGCGCAAGTTCTTCGCGCGCTTCGGCTATGAAGAGATCCGGAGCGACTGCCGCGTGCGCGGCGTGAAGGACAATCTGCTGGTAAAACAGATCAAGGGCACTGCCGACCTCACCCCCGTCGCGCATCGCGTGCTCCCGGACTTCTATACCCGCTTCATGACCCCGACCGCCTTCTGGCGCATGATGGACATCAAGGCGGTAAAACCGGAGTAAAATCCCGCATATCCCAAATACAATCCGCATAAGGTACACTATGGAACAACTCATCAATCAAATACTGACCCACAAGGAAGCCGCCGCCCTCCCCTCTTTGCTCGAGAGCGGAGGACTTCCTGCGCTCATTTCCGGGCTTTCGCCCGTGCACCGGGCCAATCTGGCCGCGGCGCTCTATAACAAGCTGCAGATGCCGCTGTTTGTGCTCTGCCCGGACGATACCGCCGCCGAGAGCTTTGCCCGGGACCTTGCCGCCATGACGGGAAAAGAGGTCACGGTGCTCGGCATGCGCGATTTTATCTTTTATCCCGCCGAGGCGGTGTCCCGGCCGGCTGAACAAAAGCGCATTGCGGCACTTTATAAGCTCGTGTCCGGCGAGAGCGAATTGACCGTCGCCTCCGTCTCCGGCCTCATGCAGCGCACCTTCCCGCCCGCTCTTTTAAAACGCGCGGCCTATGCGATCACAGATACCTCCACGGCTCCCCCGGAGGAAGTGGAGGACGCGCTCCAGCGCTGCGGCTACACAAAATGCGAGCAGGTGGAGGGCCCCGGCCAGTACGCAAGGCGCGGCGGTATCCTGGACTTTTTCTCCCCTGCGGACACAGAGCCCGTACGTGTGGAGTTCTGGGGAGACGACATCGACTCCATGGCCCACTTCGACGTGCAGAGCCAGCGCCGCGGCGATCCGATGCGCGCCTGCCGCATCTTGCCTGCCCTCGAGGCGCTGCCCAGCCTGTCGGCCGGTGGCGCGGGCGCGGTGGCAAGGGAGATCGAACGCTTTGCCGACTCCTATTCCAAGCGCCGCCGCAGCGAGCAGGCCATCAAACTTGCCGCCGCCATGCGCTCCGATGCCGAGAAGCTCTCTAACGGCATCTCCCTCACGGACGCCGACCGCTACCTGCCCATCCTCTACGAAGAGGCCAGCGGCTTTGACTACATCCCCGCCGACGCCCTCGTCTTTCTCGACCAGCCGGGCCGGTGCATGGAGCGGGGCCGCAACTTTGAAAAGCAATTAGCCGACGACGTGGGCGAGCTGCAGAAAAAAAGCATGATCGCCATGAGCCATGACGCCTTCCGCCTCTCGGTGGAAAAGCTCATGAAGTCTCTTCCGGAGTTTCCCCTCTACATGGCGGACGCCTTCACCGTCGGCTCTACCCCGGTGCCGCCGAAGACGCTGACGAGCCTTTCAGCCAAGCAGCTTCCCAGCTACGCGGGCTCGGCCCAGGCGGCCTGCGACGATGTGGCGGCCTACCTCAAGCAAAACTATCGCGTCGTCGTCCTCGCGGGAGACGAGCGCCGGGCCAAGACTCTGCAGGAGTTTTTCCACGACAAAGGCCTCGACGCAATCATCGACCCCGCACTGAAAAGAATGCCGGAGGCCGGACAATGCCGGATCGCCGTGGGCGCGGTGTCCGCGGGCTTTGAGTACCCCGCCCTGCGGCTCACCGTCCTGACGGATGCCCAGCTTGTCCGCGCCAGAGGCAAGAGCGCGAAGGCGGGCAAGAAGCTGCCCCCGAACCGGCAGCGCATCGAGTCCTATTCCGATCTCTCGCCGGGCGATTTCGTGGTGCATGAAAACCACGGCATCGGAAAATTCGCCGGGATCGTCCGCATGCAGGTGGACGGCTTTGACAAGGACTATATCAAGCTCGACTACGCGGGCGGCGACACCCTCTATGTCCCCGCCACGCAGCTCGACATGGTGACCAAGTACACCGGGGCGGGCGAGGAAAAGCCCGTGCGCCTTTCCAAGATGGGCGGAGCGGAATGGGCCAAGACCCGCAGCAGAGCCCGGGCCTCCGCCAAGGATATGGCCGACCGCTTAATCAAGCTCTATGCCCAGCGCCAGCGCCTGCCGGGCCACGCCTTCGCCCCCGACAGCGAGTGGCAGCGGGAGTTTGAGGAAAACTTCGGCTACACGGAGACGGACGATCAGCTCCGGTGCATCGCGGAGATCAAGGCGGACATGGAGTCCTCCGTCCCCATGGACCGGCTTCTCTGCGGCGACGTGGGCTTCGGCAAGACGGAGGTGGCCCTTCGCGCGGTGATGAAGTGCGTGCTGGACGGCAAGCAGGCCGCGATCCTGGTGCCCACCACGGTCCTGGCCCAGCAGCACTACCAGACGGCGCTGCAGCGCTTCTTCGGCTTCCCGGTGGAGATCGGGGTCTTAAGCCGCCTCGGGGCGGGTGCCCAGACCACGAAGACCCTGCGCGACCTCGAAAGCGGCAAGCTCGATCTGGTGGTCGGCACCCACCGCCTTCTCGGCAAGGACGTGAAGTTCAAGAACCTGGGGCTTCTGGTGGTGGACGAGGAACAGCGCTTCGGCGTGACCCACAAGGAGCATATCAAGGAACTGTCGAAGGGCGTGGACGTGCTGACCCTGACCGCGACGCCCATCCCCCGCACACTCAACATGGCCATGTCCGGCATCCGCGACATGTCCACCATCGATGAGCCGCCGGAGGACAGACTTCCGGTGCAGACCTTCGTACTGGAGCACGACTGGGGCATCATCGCCGACGCCATCCGGCGTGAGATCCAGCGCGGCGGGCAGGTTTATTACCTCCACAACCGCATCGACGACATCGACCGCACCGCCGTGCGCCTGCGCGAGATGCTCGAGGACGTGACGGTGGCGGTGGCCCACGGGCAGATGGACAAGAACATGCTGGCCTCCGTGATGGACTCGGTGGTCACCGGCGAGACGCAGGTGCTGGTATGCACCACCATCATCGAAACCGGCATCGACATTCCCAATGTCAATACCCTCATCATTGAGGACGCCGACAAGCTGGGCCTTGCGCAGCTCCATCAGATCCGCGGCCGTGTAGGACGCTCGACCAGACGCGCCAGCGCCTACCTTACCTTCAAGCGCGACAAGGTGCTCACCGAGGTCGCGGAAAAGCGCCTCAACGCGATTCGAGACTTTGCCGCTTTCGGCTCCGGCATGAAGATCGCCATGCGCGACCTGGAGATTCGCGGCGCGGGCAGTTTGCTCGGCGCCGAGCAGTCCGGACACATGGTGGATGTGGGCTACGACATGTACATGAAGCTGTTAAATGAGGCGGTGCTGGAGGCACGCGGCATCGAGGTGCCCACCCGTGCCGACTGTTCTGCCGACCTCGCGGTGGCGGCCAACATCCCCGAGCGCTATATTGAATCCGCCGAGCAGCGCATGGACATCTACCGCCGCATCGCGCTGATCCGCACCGAGGCGGAAGCCGACGACCTGACCGACGAGCTCATCGACCGCTTCGGCGAGACCCCGCCGGGGGTCAATGCCCTCATCCATGTGGCGCTTCTCAGGGGCGAGGCGGGCAGAGCGGGCATCACCGACATTGCCCAGAAGGCCGGGACGCTGCGCTTTACGGTGTCGGACTTCAATATGGAGAAGGTCTCCGCCCTCTATGCAAGGCCCGAGTACAAAAACCGCCTCCGGGTGGAGGCGGGATCAAAGCCCTGTCTGAGCGTGAAGATCCAGAACAAGGCCCGCGTCATCGACGAGGCGCGGAAGTTTGTGGGAGACTGGGCAGGATAAAAGAACTTGTTTCGTTCACAATTGCGTGTTATAGTATGCGGTGATATTCCACCACCAAGGAGAAATGATTATGAAAAAACTCATCATCGGCCTCTTGGCTGTGCTGGTCCTGTTCGGGGGCTTCATGACCCTGAACCAGAAGAACATGCCTGCCAAAGCAACTCCCGTGCCCGTCGCCGTCACGCCCGACGCGACCCCCACGCCGCCCGAGGTCAAGGGACTCGACTACGCCGCCATCCGTGCCCTGCACGGTGCGGACGAGACCGCCATCACCCTCGAGGATGAAAAGCTCGACTGGGGCTTCTTTGCCGATTTCCTGCGCACAAACGGCGCGCAGTATGAGGATTACTTCCGGCAGATGGGCGCCTACTACGGCATCGCGGCGGACTGGAACGGCTCCACCGGCGACGGCAGCGGCCAGACTTACGCCCAGGCTCTGCTGACCGATACCCGCGAGACCCTGGCAAGCTTCATGGCAATCCACGCCTTTGCCAAAGAGCTGGGCGTGAGCCTGGACGAGGAAGCGCAGAAGGCCCTTGAGCCCGAGCAGATGGCCATCGACATCTGCGGCGAGGGCGCCACGCTCGAGCAGCTTGCCGATACCCTTGAAGAGGGCAGTCACATGACCATCGACGGCTTCCGCTACTACTCCGAGTCCGTGGGCCTCTACAGCGCGCTGTATGAGAAACTCTACGGCAAGGAGGGCGAAAAGCTCAGCGAGGAGGAGATCGTCAAGGAGCTTGAGGACGAGGGCTATGTCTCCGCCCACCACATCCTCTTTATGACCATCGACCCCATGACCGGCAAGGAGCTGGAGGAGAAGGAGATCGCTGAAAAGCTCGAGACCGCAAACAAGCTTGTCGCCGAGCTGCGCGCCATCGAAGATACCGAGGAACTGCTAAAGCGCTTCAAAGAGCTCAAGGACGAGTACTGCGAGGATACAGGCAAGACCCTTTACCCCGACGGCTACACCTATACCCCGCAGACCATGGTCGCCGAGTTTGAGGACACCGTGACCGGTCAGAAGGAATTTGAAATCTCCGACCCCGTCAAGACCAGCTACGGCTACCACATTATCATGCGCCTGCCCTTAAGCGGCGACAGCCTCCTCTTCAGCGCGCAGGGCAACCCGACGGTGGCCCGCGTAACGGTTTCCCAGAACGCCCTCACCAAGACCCTGGACGATTACTATGCCGACCATCCCGCAACTTACATCGAGGGCCTGGAGGACCTGGACCTGACGCAGTATATCGAGAAGTAAATTATACGGTAAAAACACCGCCGGTTTCATGAGAAACCGGCGGTGTTTTTCAGTTATCTGAAAAATTAAACTTATCTTCTGACGCTATGTATTGTTGCTCCGCATCCTGCTGCGCACGGATCAGGATTGTTTTGGCTTGCATGACGTTGCCGTGTTCCAGCGCTTCAATTGCATCGGTGATCCGATTGAACAGGAGCAAATACAGTTTTTTAAACATTTTCTTCCTCCTGATATGCGTCAATATTGCGTCATTTTTCCTTTTGACTATACTCTGACGCTAAACTTTTGTCAACACTTCGTCATGGAGGTTGGCATTATGACGGACAACAAGTCGCGTTTTACACTCCGCGTGGACCCGGAGCTGCTGGAAAAGCTCGGCTATATTGCGGAATATGAGGGGCGCACCAAGAACCGGGAGCTGGAACAATTGATCAAACGACGTATCCGGGATTTTGAAGCCGAGCACGGGGAAATCCCCACATCGGAATAAACGGCGCAGATGAAGCGCAATAAGGGATTCGTTGTCTAAAGTATTCACCAGTGTGCGCACTGGTGAATGCACACGCCCCCGGCGTGTACGACATAATTCGAATCCCATACAATGCAAAACACGGAGCACCCGAATGGGTACTCCGTGTTTTGGCACGCGATAAGGGATTCGAACCCCTGACCTTCTGGTCCGTAGCCAGACGCTCTATCCAGCTGAGCTAATCGCGCATGTCATTCAATTGACAGCTTTAGAATAATAGCACAGTCCGGCGGGATTTGCAAGCCCCTTTTTAAAATTTTCCAAAAATCTTTTGCGTCAGTGGTGGTCCACGTAGAAATACTCAAAGGCGCCGGTGGCGCAGATGGTGTCGTCGGCATTCAGGACATCCACATACACAAGGCACATGGTCTTGCCCGCGCGGATGACGTGCCCCTTGGCAAAAATCTCCGCGCCGCTGACCGGGAGAAAGTAGTGGATATCGGCGCTTCTCGTGACGGCGGGCCGCTGCTCGGGGCCGGCAAAGCTCGCAGTGAGGCCGGCGGTGGCGTCCATGATGGTGCCGATGAGGCCGCCGTGCACTTTGCCGTAGAAGTTGCAGTGATGGGGCTGGACCGCGATGCGCATGGTTACGCCCTGCTGCCCGCACTCCAGAAGCTCACCTCCGCAGTATTGAATGAAGCCCACCATGCGGTTTTGGGCGCTCTCGGGGACCTTGGGAGTCTCTGCCATGCTCGCCACTCCTTCGTCATTTTTTCCCAGTATAGCACAGACGCGGGGCCGTGAAAAGCCCCGCGTGCATTATTTTTATGTGCAGCAGACGTTATATCGCGTAGTCCGCCAGACGCTCGAACACCTTGTCGGTGAAGCCGATCAGAAAGCCGACAGCCGACAGGGAGAGGTCAACGACGGAATCCTCCGTTACGAGCTGTAAAAGCTCCGCCGAGACGGTGTTGTCCGAGGTGTCGACATACAGCTTCATGCCGGTGGTCTGAGCGTTGATGCTGTTGACCGCATCCAGAACCTCAGACAGTCTGCTTCCGTCAAACTTGATTACCTGACCCATGTAGACCACGATATCCTCCTGGCTCTCGTTGAACAGGATGGAAAAATGGGAGGTATAGTCGGAGGCGTCTCCTTTATAAGAGAGCTTGACCTGCTCATAGTTTTCACCGGCAAAGTCAATGACGCCGACCAGCGTGGCGGTCAGATCTGTGAAGCCGTCTATTTCCCGGAGAAAAGCCTGAGTATTCTGATAGGCGGCGGTATCAGCGAAAGCGGTACTGCCAAGGGAAAGGAGAAGCGTGAGAACAAGCACGAAAGACAAAACGGTTTTTGCGGTTTTCATGGTTTTTCCTCCCTTACTTTAGGTTAATTTTATATTAACCTATGCATAAAGGGAAGTCAAGCCTTATTCTACAGGAAGCCCGCTCATATAGCGGCGTATCATGTCGAAGGCGTGGTTGCCAGCCATGCGGCGGATGAAGCTGCGGGTGCGGAAAGCGCCCATGTGTGTCTCGCGGACATAGGTATGCCCCTCGACCGCAAGGCCAATGAAGACGGTGCCGACTTCGTGCACGCCGTCCCCGTCGGGCCCGGCCAGGCCCGTAACGCTGACGGCCAGATCGGTATGGAGCCTCTCGCGCACGCCCTCGGCCATGGCGGCGGCCACCTCGCGGCAGACGGCGGTCTTCTCTTCCAGCAGCGCATGGTCGACGCCGAGCATGGCCTCCTTGACCTTGTTTATATAGCTGACCACGCCGCCCTTGAAATACGCGCTCGCGCCGGGAAGCTCGGTAAAGCGGCGGGCGATGTCTCCGCCGGTGCAGCTCTCGGCGGCGGCAAAGGTCAGGTTCCGCTCTTTGAGAAGCGCCATGACGGCCTCCTCCACGCACTCGATGTCCACTCCGTAGACCACGTCGCCCAGGCGCTCCTTCACATGCGCCATCACGGGGGCGATCATGGCCTCCGCTTCGGCCTCGCTTTCCGCCTTGGCGGTGATCTGCAGCAGGCAGTCGCACTCCTTGGCGTAGGGGGCCATGGTGGGATTTGTCATGCGGTTCATCTCGTCGGCGAAGAGATCGTCCACCGCGCTCTCGCCCATGCCGAAGATGCGCACGGAGTGGGAGACGATGAGCGCATCCGAGAGCTTTCTCAGGTATGGCACGCCGTAGTGCTCGAACATCGGCACGCACTCCTTGGGCGGGCCGGGGAACATGAGCACATACTTGCCCTCCGCCTCAAAGGCGCAGCCGGGCGCAGTGCCCCAGAGATTGTGGAAAACCGTGCAGCCCGCGGGCAGCAGGGCCTGCTGATGGGTGTTGGGCGTCAGACCCCGGCCAATTTTGATATACTCGTAGAGGCCCCGGTCCTCGTCCTCATTCATCACAAGGGGCAGGCCGAAGCAATCCACCAGCACCTGCTTGGTCAGATCGTCGCAGGTGGGGCCGAGGCCGCCCGTGGTGATGATAATGTCGGCGCGGCTTTTGGCGATCTCCACGCACTGGCGCAGGCGCTCGGGGTTGTCGCCCACGACGGTGTGGTATTTGACGTTGATGCCGATTTTGGCAAGCCTCTCGGAGATGTCGCGGGCGTCGGTGTTGGTGATGTGGCCCAGCAGGATCTCCGTGCCGACGCAGAGGATCTCGGTATCAAAGGCTCTCTTCATAGTCGATCGCGATCCTTTCCAATCCGGCGAGGGCTTCGTTTACCAGCGTCTCCACATCGAGGGCGGATTCGGCCTCCTCGACCTCGGCTACCGTGGGATGGGTGCGGGGATGGCGCGGGGTGAAGACGGTGCAGCAGTCTTCGTAGGGGAGGATGGAGGTTTCAAATGTGCCGATCTTTCTGGCCTGTGCGATGATCTCGCTCTTGTCCATGCCGATGAGCGGCTGGAGGACGGGGAGGTGCAGCACCGCCTGGGTGGAGGCCATGGCCTCCATGGTCTGGCTTGCCACCTGGCCGAGATTCTCGCCCGTGACGATAGCCTTGGCCTCGTTATCCAGGGCGATGCGCTCGGCAATGCGCATCATGAAGCGGCGCATGATGAGGGTGAAATACTCCTCGGGGCACTTGTCGCGGATCTCCTCCTGGATGTGGGTGAAGGGCACGACCTCCATGCGCATCTTGCCGCACCAGGGGGTGAGCAGACGGGCAAGCTCTATGACCTTCTCCTTGGCCTGCTCGGAGGTGTAGGGGAAGGAGAAGAAGTGCACCGGGATGGGGCGCACGCCGCGCCGGGCGATCATCCAGGTGGACACGGGGCTGTCTATGCCGCCGGAGAGCAGACTGATTGCCACGCCGTTGGAGCCCACCGGCATGCCGCCCGCGCCGGGCACCGGGGCCGCGTGGACGTAGGCGGCGAGATCACGCACCTCAATATGCACCACAAGCTCCGGGTCGTGCACATCGACTTCAATATCGGGGTAAGCGTCGCTCAGCTCCCCGCCCACGTACTGACTCAGCTCGACCGAGGTCATAGGGAAGGACTTGTCCGAGCGCCTCGATTCCACCTTGAAGCTCTTGGCCCTGCGCATATCGTCGCGCAGGTACTCGATGGCGAGCTTTGCGATGGCGTCCTTGTCCTTTTCACAGGCGGCGGCCCGGGAGATGGCCACCACACCGAAAACCTTCTGGAGTTCTTCAAAGGCCAGATCCATGTCCGCGCCCTCGTCGCCCTCCACGTAGATGGTGGACTGGAGAATGTAGACCCGGTACTTGCCGAGGCGGCTCAAGCGCCAGCGGATATTGCCCAGCAGTTTCTGTTCAAAGCGGCGGCGGTTGAGACCCTTCAGGATGATCTCGCCCACCTTCAAGAGGATGATATCGTTCATGGTTTACTCCTGTTTTTATTGTTTTCGGGTTAGTATAACACAGGTTAAGAGAATATGCAAAGGGCATAGCTTGCGCACGCGGGCAAAAGGTGTTAATATAGGCGGCAGATTTATGCAAGGAGAACCACCATGGACTACAAAGAGGCGCTGGCCTATCTGGATTCAATCGAATATTTCGGCTCAAAACCCGGCCTTGAACGCATCACCGCAATGCTCGAAAAGCTGGGCAATCCCCAGCAGGGCATGAAATTTGTCCACATCGCGGGCACCAACGGCAAGGGAAGCTGTGCGGCGATGACCGCCTCCGTGCTGAAAGCCGCGGGCTATAAGACGGGACTCTATACCTCCCCCTACCTCTACCGCTTCAACGAGCGCATGCAGATAAACGGCAAGGAGATCGACGATGCGGTGCTGGCCGAGCTTGTGACGCGGGTAAAGCCTATTGCCGAGGCGATGGAGGATCACCCGACGGTGTTTGAAATCATGACCGCCACGGCGCTTTTGTGGTATAAGGAAGAAGCCTGCGACATCGTGGTGCTGGAGGTCGGCCTCGGCGGGCGCTTTGACGCCACCAACGTGATCGCCGCCCCCGAGTGCGCGGTGATCATGAACATCGGCCTTGATCACACGGCGGTGCTGGGTGACACGATCGAGCAGATCGCCTTCGAGAAGGCGGGCATTCTGAAGCCGGGCACCGAGGCGGTGCTCTTCCAGCAGACCCAGAGCGTGACCGAGGTCGTGCGCGAGAGATGCGACGAGCTGGGGATTTCGCTCCATGTTCCGGACTTTGACGCGATCAAAACCGAGTTTGATTCCCTGTACGGCCAGACCTTTACATACAAGGGCGAGAGCTACGCCCTGCCGCTTCTCGGCGCGCACCAGCTCAAGAACGCCGCCACGGTTCTGGAGGTGGTGGAGGTTCTGCGCACAAAGGGCTGGAAGCTCGAGCAGAGCGACGTGGAGCATGGGCTTTACGCGGTGCACTGGCCGGGCAGATTCGAGCTTCTGAGCGAGGAGCCGTTTTTCGTGGTCGACGGCGGCCACAACCCCCAGTGCGCCCTGACCGTGCGCGACAATCTCCTGCACTATTTCCCAACGCAGCGGCGTATCCTGCTGCTGGGCATCCTGCGGGACAAGGACTACGCGGGTCTGACGGCGATCCTGAATGAAGCCGCCGACGAGTATATCTGCATCACGCCCCAAAGCCCCAGGGCACTAAAGGCTTCGGAACTTGCGGATTATCTCAACCGCTACAACAAGCCCGTGGCCGTCTGCGACTCCATCCGCGACGGCGTGAGCCTGGCGCTCGACCGCTCGGACGAGGGCAGCGTCGTGTGCGCGGCAGGCTCCCTCTACTCCGTGGGTGAGATCCGGGCCTGCTTTGAGAGATATTGAGAACAAAAAGGTACGGTGAGATCATGACATCTCACCGTACCTTTTTTCAATCGCGGCGCAGCCGCTCCTTGACGCCTAACTCCACACTACAAACTCCACACTGAACTTACCAGCCCAGAAGCTCCGACACGGAGTCCGCCACCTCGCCCATGGTCTTGAGGGTCTTGCCCACCACGGCCTTGACGCCGTTTTTCTTCGGGCGCATGGCAAGTACCGCGGCGCTGCCCACCATCAGCCCCATCCCCATGCCTACGTAAAAAGTGCGCTTGTTCATAAAAAAGCCTCCTTCATTTTAAGCTGTTGTTATTGTGTGCGCAAAACCCTTGCTGTTGCAATGCAATATGTGGTAAAATATAAGATACGAAAAAATGATTTCCCGCAGGGAGGCACAGACGATGGTTGTGAAAATACTGGCGGTGGGCGATGTGTGCGGTCAGCCGGGGCTGGACGCGCTGGACAAAAAGTTAAAACCCTTTCAGAAGGAAAACGACATCGCCTTCACGGTGGTTAACGGCGAGAACGCCAATGTCGTCGGCATCACCCCAAAGCAGGCGGACGTGATCTTCCGCGCCGGGGCCGACGTCGTCACTCTCGGCAACCACACCTGGACGCGCACCGAGCTGCAGCCCTATCTCGACGAGCGCACCCGTATCCTGCGCCCGGCAAACTACGCGCCCCAGTGCCCGGGCCGCGGCATCAATGTCTACCACCGCGACTTCGGGGACGTGTGCGTATTGAACCTGATGGGAAAATTCACCCTCGATACCAACACGGATAACCCCTTTGTCATCGCCGACGGCTACATGGCGGAGATCCGGGAAAAAATCATCCTCGTCGACTTCCATGCCGAAGGCACCAGCGAAAAGCGCGCCATGGGCTTTCTGCTGGACGGGAAGGCCAGTGCCGTCTGGGGCACGCACACCCATGTGCAGACTTCGGACTGGGAGGTACTGCCCAAGGGTACGGGCTACATCACGGACCTCGGCATGACAGGCTCGGTAAACTCCGTGCTCGGCATCGACACGGAGCAGAGCATCGGCAAGTTCATGGGCGATCCCCCGCGGCGCTATGAGTCCGGCAAGGGCCAGACCAAGCTGGAGGGCTGCGTGTTCGAGATCGATACCGAGACGGGCAGATGCCTGAAAGCAGAAGGGATAAGGCTGAAATGAGCGAACTGAAAATCCTCCACGCCGCCGACCTGCACCTCGACTCGGCCTTTGAGGCCCTGCCCGCGGGCAAGGCACAATTAAGACGCACCGAGCAGCGGGGGCTGCTGAGCCGCCTTGCCCAACTTGCCCAGGATGAGCAGGTGCAGCTTGTGCTTTTATCCGGCGACCTTCTGGACAGCGACGCGAGCTACTACGAGACTGGCGAAGAGCTCTGCCGCTGCCTTGCCGGGATAAATGCCCCCGTGTTCATCGCCCCCGGCAACCATGATTTCTATTCCGCCCGTTCCCCTTGGGCTCGCATCAAGCTGCCGGGGAATGTGCACCTGTTCACCGAAAACGCGATCCGGGGTCTGCAGCTGTCCGCTCTCGGCGTGCGGGTCTACGGCGCGGCCTTTGTGGAAAAGCGAAGCGGCCCGCTGCTGCGCGGCTTTACGGCGGAGCACAAGCCCGGCGTCAAAAACATCCTCGTCCTCCACGGCGAGGTGGGTACGCGTTCCGATTCCCCCTATGACCCCATCACCGAGGCCGAGCTTGCTGACAGCGGCATGGACTATGTCGCCCTCGGCCACATCCACAAGGCAAGCGGTCTCAAGAAAGCGGGCAATACCTGGTATTCTTGGCCCGGCTGCCCCGAGGGCCGGGGCTTTGACGAGACCGGGGAGAAGACCGTGAATCTCGTCACCCTCTCCGACGATGGAGACTGCACCCTTGAAACCCGGTGCATCGCCGCGCGGCGCTATGAGGATCTGACGGTGGATGTGACGGGCGCCGACCCCCTGCTCGCCATCCATACGCTTCTGCCGGACGAGAGCGTGCGGGACGTGTACCGCATCACCCTCACCGGCGACGTGGACGAGCGCCCGGACTTAAACCGCCTGCGGGCAAATCTCATGGAGCTCTTCTTCGAGCTGCAGCTTCGGGATGAGACCACGCCCCGCCGCTCCCTCTGGGAGAAGGCCGGGGACGATACGCTGCGCGGTCTGTTTTTAAAGAAGCTCAAGGAAAAATATGACGCGGCCCCGGACGACACCGCGCGCCGCGCCGTCGAGCAGGCGGCCCGCTGGGGGCTTGCCGCGCTCGACAACCGGGAGGAGGCGGTCAGACATGAAGATCCGTAAATGCACGGCATCCTTCGGAAAGCTGGAAAACGAGAGCCTCTCCTTCCGTGACGGCCTGAATGTCATCTACGCCCCCAACGAAAGCGGAAAATCCACCTGGTGCGCCTTCATCATGGCCATGCTCTACGGCATCGACAGCTCCGAGCGCGTGCGCGCGGGCTACCTGCCGGACAAGCTGCGCTATGCGCCCTGGTCGGGTGCGCCGATGGAGGGCACAATGGAACTGGAAGCGGACCGCTGTGACATCACCATCACCCGCGCGACCCGCGGCAAAAACGCCCCCATGCAGGAGTTTTCCGCCGTCTATACCGGCTCCAATGTCCCGGTGAAGGGACTCACGGGCTCCAACGCCGGTGAGCTTCTGACCGGCGTATCGAAGGACGTGTTCCGCCGCAGCGCCTTTATTGCCCAGGGCAATGTCGGCGTCACCGGCAGCCCCGAGCTTGAAAAGCGCATCAGCGCCATCGTCACCACCGGCGAGGAGGCCTGCTCTTATACCGAGGCGGACGAGCGGCTTCGCGCCTGGCAGCGGCGGCGGCGCTTCAACCGCAAGGGCCTGCTGCCGGAGCTTGAGGGCAAAATGGATGAGACCCAGCGGCGGCTCGAGGAAATGAGCTCATCGGTGCAGGATGCCGAGGAGCTGGACCAGCGCCTCAGAGAAAAGCAGGCCCAATGTGCCGAGCTTGAAAAACAGATGGCCGAGAGCCGCAGGCGCCAGCGCAAGGAGGCGCTCGAGCGCCTCAGCCGCAGCAAGGCACAGATGGAGGAGAGCTCCGTCCGCCACGACGAGGCGCTTGAGACTCTGACAAATCTGCGTGAGGAACTGCGGCAGGACCGCTTCGGCCTCAGAGAGCCCGAGGGGCTCGAGCAGGACGCCGAAAACGACATGAAGAGCTTTGCCGAACTGCGCGGACAGGCCGGCAAAGGCAGCAGCCCTCTGTGGGCGATCCTTCTGGTAGCGCTGTCAATGCTGGCGGCGGTACTGTATACGCAGTTTGAGCATGTCGCGCTGATCGTGGTATCGGCGCTTCTGTGCGCGGCGGCACTGTTCTTCCTCTTCCGCTACAGCCGCGAGCACCGCGCCCGCGAGGACGCGCGAGACCGACAGAAAAAGATACTGGAAAAATACCATGCCCGCTCGACGGGCGAGATCCGCGAGGCTCTGACCGCCCACCGCGCCCTCTGGGAAGAGATGGAGCAGGCCGAACAGGCCGAGCGCGCCTGCCGCGGCAGCTTTGAAAGCGCGCGCGGGATGCTCTCGGAAATGCAGGACACCGCCCTTCGCGCCCTGGACTTCACCGACGGCAATTCCGAGGCCGCGCGTCTCGGCCGTCAGCTTGCCGCGGGCCGGGCCGAGATCGAAAACCTGTCGCGCCAGCTTGCCCAGGCAAACGGGCGCCTTGCCGCCATGGGCGATCCCCTGGTGCTCTCCAGCTCCCTGGGCTACATGCGCACCGAGTACGAGCAGCTCTGCGACGAATACGACGCCATCGGCCTTGCCCTCGAGACCCTCAAGGACGCGGATACCGAAATCCAGCGCCGCTTCTCCCCGGAGCTTGGGCGTGTGGCCTCCGGCTATATGTCGGCGGTGACGGGCGGCAGATACGCCGACGTTCTCATCAACCGCGACTTCTCCGCCATGACGCGCGTCAGTGACGACGCGGTTTCCCGCCGGGCGGAATACCTCAGCGCCGGGACGCTGGACATCATGTACCTCGCCGTGCGCCTTGCGGTGTGCGAGCTGGCCCTGCCCGACGGGGAGCCCTGCCCCCTGATCCTGGACGACGCGCTGGTAAACCTCGACGATGAGCGGCTGGAAGAGGCCATGAAGCTTCTGGGCGAGATTGCCAAGGAGCGGCAGGTCATTTTGTTCTCCTGCCGGAAACCGGAGGAAAAAGCGGGATGATCCGCGTACTTGTTGGTATCGCGGCGCCGCTCTTCGTCCTGCTCGCCTGTCGCTGGCTGCTGCACGGCGGAGGACTTGTGTGCCTGTTTTATGAGCTGACGGGGCTTTACTGCCCCGGCTGCGGCTCAGGTCGGGCGGCGGTCGCGCTGCTGCGCGGGCGTATTCCTGAGGCGGTTTCCCACAATGCGCTGCTGTTTTTGCTGGGGATCCCCTGCGGGGCGGTGCTGGTATATGAGTACCTGCGCTTTGTGTTTCCCGGCTTGAAGCTCAAAAAAATCGAGCTGCCCGCGTGGACAGCCCGCCTCTCGCTGGGGATGATTCTTTTGTTCTGGATTTTGCGAAATCTGCCGGGGTTGGAAATCCTGGCGCCGTAAAAGAAACAATTAACAAGAGAAAGGGTGAACCGATATGAAAAACTGCCCGAACTGCGGAACTGAAGTGGAAGAGGGCCAGCGCTTCTGCGGCGAGTGCGGCGCGAAGCTGGACTATGCTCCCCTGCCGACAGAACCCGTCTACACCGACGACGAACGCCTGAAAAACGATCCGAACCTGCAAAGCGTCGATCCTATGCCCCAGGCAAAGCGCAGACAGGAGAAGGTGCCGGAGCTGACGCTGGAGCCCGATCTCTGGGGAACAGGTGCGGCAGCCGCCGCTGCTGCGGCGCCCGCCGAGGCCGCCAAACCCGCCGAGCCCGCTCAGGCAGCGCTGCCCGCCGAGGCTGCCCCGGCCCAAAGGGTGGAGGACTTCGACTACGAGCGGCCCGACGCCGAGTACCACGGCCCCGCCCAGGGGACAGCCGGGGATTACCGCGCCCCGCAGCAGGAAGCCTACGACCTGCCGCACGACTACACCATGTCCGGCGCGCAGGACAGCCCCGCGCAGAAGATGCCGGACCAGAACCTGATGCTGGTCTGGAGCATTGTGCTCACCTGCCTTTGCAGCATCTGCGGCATCGTGGGCCTCGTGAAGACTGTCAAGGCCCAGAAGACCATGGACCCGGTCATGAAGTACAGGCTGCTCAATTCGGCAAAAATCTGGCTCATCATCGGCACAGTCCTGCACGTACTGCCGTTTTTCGCCGAACTGCTGTAATATTTTACAGGCGCACCGCAAGATGCGTTTGTCATTGCGAGACCAGTTCTCAAACTGGTCGTGGCAATCCGTTCTTCTACATGAACAGGAATACGGATTCCCACACCAGTGACATCGGTCACTGGTTCGGAATGACGAATTTGGCATTTTGCGGTGCGCCTGTTTTGTATCAGCAGAACTTATAGACCGCTTTGGCAAAGCCCGCGTCGTCGCAGTTTCCCGTGACATAGTCCGCCGCCTCAAGAACCGATGAGGCGGCGTTTCCCATTGCCACACCGATGCCGGCTTTTTGGATCATGTCCAGATCGTTTGTACCGTCGCCGAGGGCCATGGTGTCTTTGGGGTCAACGCCCAGCAGCGTGCACAGCGTCAGCAGCGCGCAACCCTTGGTGGCATTGGGCGCATTGACCTCAATGTTGAAGGGCATGGAGGAGGAGAAGGCCAGCCCGGGAAAGCGCTGCGGCAGCTCGTCCAGAAGCCTTGCGCGCAAGCTCAGATCGGAAAAGTAGAGCTGCAGCTTCTGCACGCCCGTGCCCTTTTCCCGCAGAAAAGCCTTGAGTTCCGGCACCGGGGTGCGCAGGGTCTCGATGAGCTTTTTGACGCCTGCGTCCATGATGGTCGCCGGCACAGCCTCCAGCATCTCCGCCGACATGTAGCCCCAGTTGTCCTGGTAGCAGTCATAGAGAAGCCCCATGGTGTCGGCATAGGCGTAGAAATCCAGGGCCTGTTCCGCCGGGATCTCGGCCCGGGCGGCAGCGCGATCTTCCACCGCGTCGTAGATGTAGGAGCCGTTTGCGGTCAGATACCAGCGCATGAAGGGAAGCCGCCGCAGCTCCTCCGGGATGCCGATATAGATGCGCCCGGTGGCGGGCACAATGTACACGCCTTTCGAGGCGGCGTATCTGAGTGCCTCAATGTTCTCCGGCGGGATGCGTTTTTTGCTGTCTATCAGGGTATAGTCCAGATCAAAGGCCAGAATTTTAACAGACATGGGGGTTGCTCCTTTATGCTCTCAGTTCATATGTCCTGTACTGGATCGCCTCGGCGATGTGGTCGGCGCGGATGGTGTCCGCGCCCTCAAGGTCCGCGATCGTGCGGGCGACTCTGAGGATGCGGTCATAGCTGCGGGCCGAGAGCTGCATGGTGTCGAAAGCGGCGCGCATGAGCGCGTCACCCTCTTCGTCCGGGGCGCAGAAGGTCCGAAGCTCCTTGCCCTGCATGCGGGCGTTGCATAGGACGCGGTCGGAAAAGCGCTGCCGCTGTATCTCCCGCGCGGCGTTGACCCGCTCACGGATCGCGGCGGAGCGCTCCGCCGGGGATCTTCGTTTGAGCTCTTCGTAGTCCAGCGCCGGAACCTCGACGATGAGGTCGATGCGGTCCAGAAGCGGGCCGGAGATGCGGGAGTGGTAACGGTGCACCTCCGCCTCCGAGCACTTGCAGCGCCCGGACGGATGCCCGTACCAGCCGCATTTGCAGGGATTCATGGCGCAAACCAGCATGAAGCGGCTCGGAAAGCTCACGGAGCCCGCCGCGCGCGAGACGGTGACGATGCCGTCCTCCAAGGGCTGGCGCAGGACTTCGAGCGCGTCACTGCGAAACTCCGGCAGCTCGTCCAGAAACAGGACGCCGTCGTGGGCAAGGCTGATCTCGCCGGGCTTCGGTATCGTGCCGCCGCCCGCAAGGCCCGCCGCCGACACCGTATGGTGGGGCGCACGGAAGGGGCGCGAGGTCACCAGCGGGTGGTCCTTGCCGGTGAGCCCCGCCACCGACCAGATCTCGGTGGCCTCGATGATCTCCTCCCGGCTCATGTCCGGCAGGATGCCGGGCAGGCGCTTGGCAAGCATGGACTTGCCAGCACCGGGAGGGCCGACGATGAGGATGTTGTGTCCGCCCGCGGCCGCGATCTCAAAAGCGCGCTTGACATTCTCCTGCCCTTTTACGTCCGCAAAGTCCAGCAGCTCCTTTGTATCCGGGGTGAGCGAAGGCGCGGGCGCGGGGGCAAGCTCCTTTTCGCCGCGCAGATGGCGCACAAGCCGGGGCACGTTTTCCACCCCATAGACCGTGAGCCCATCGGCGAAGGCGGCCTCGGCGGCGTTCTCGGCCGGGACAAAGAGCTTTTTGATCCCCGCGCGTTCGGCGGCCAGGGCCATGGGCAGCGTGCCCTGCACCGGGCGCAGCTCACCGGAAAGCCCCAGCTCCCCGATGAAAGCGCTGTCGGCGTCGGGTTGGGCGATGTCGCCGGAGGCGGCGAGGATGCCGATCAAAATGGGCAGGTCATAGACCGTGCCGGTTTTCTTCTTGTCCGCCGGGGCGAGGTTCACAGTCAGGCGCGAGACCGGGAAGCGAAAGCCGCTGTTTTTGACCGCCGCGTGCACGCGCTCCCGTGCCTCCTTGACCGCCGCGTCCGGCAGGCCCACCACCTCAAAGTGGGGCAGGCCGTTGGTGATGTACACCTCCACGGACACGAGGTAGCCCCCGATGCCGCTGACCCCGAGACTGTTGATGGTTGAAAACATGGCTTGGTCCTCCTGAAAGCATTCCAGCCCCCTTTGGAAAAAGGGGGCTGTCACGAAGTGACTGGGGGATCGATCCACCCTTAAAGGGCGCGATCCCTCCACCGCAAGCGGTCCCCCTCCCTTTTCCAAAGGGAGGTTAGTGCGTGTCAAAAACCCGGAGACGAGGGGTCTCCGGGTTTTCTGGTTTGTTATGAATTAGTCTTCCTCAACTTCACCCACAACAGCAATATGAAGCTCGTCCAATTGCTTCTGCGTTACCTCGCTGGGGGCACCCATGAGGATGTCCTGTGCGTTCTTGTTCATCGGGAAGGGGATGACCTCACGGATGGAATCCTCGCCCGCCAGGAGCATGACCATGCGGTCCACGCCCGGGGCGATGCCCGCATGCGGGGGCGCGCCGTAGCAGAAGGCGTTGTACATGGCGGGGAACTTCTTCTTCACGTCTTCCTCTCCGAGACGCACCATCTCAAAGGCCTTGATCATGATCTCGGGGTCGTGGTTACGAACCGCGCCGGAGGAAAGCTCCACACCGTTGCACACGAGGTCGTACTGGTCGGCGGTGATGGTGAGGGGGTCGACCTCGCCGCGCTCGGCCTTGAGCAGGATGTCCAGGCCGCCCGCGGGCATGGAGAACGGGTTGTGGCAGAATTCGAGTTCGCCGGACTCCTCGCCAATCTCGTACATGGGGAAGTCCACGATCCAGCAGAACTCGTAGCGCTCTTTGTCCATGTGGCCGGGCACCGCGGCGCCCAGCATCTTGCGCATAACGCCGGCGGTCTTGAGAGCCAGGTCGTGCTTGCCGGCGGCCACGCCGACGAGCGTGCCGGGCTTGAGGCCCAGGGCATCAACAACGGCGTCCTTGCGGTCAGCCAGGAACTTGGCCACGCCGCCTGCCAGCTCGCCCTTATCGTCCACCTTGAACCAGAAGGGCTTGGCGCCCGCCTGGACCTCGACGTCGGCGCAGAGCTTGTCGATCTGCTTGCGGGTAAGGTCGCAGTCATGCACCACGATCGCCTTGACGGTGTTGCCGGCGGCGAAGGGGCCGAACTCGGAGCCTTCCACCAGCCTGGTCATGTCCTGCAAGACAAGGTCAATACGCAGGTCGGGCTTGTCGGAACCGTAGGTCTCCATGGCCTTGAGGTACGGAATACGCTTGAAGGGCGCGGAGGAGGCAATGTCGTAAGTGCCGAACTTGGCAAAGATCGGGGGCAGCACGTCCTCGAGCACGGCGAACACGTCGTCCTGGGTGGCGAAGGCCATCTCCATATCAAGCTGGTAGAATTCGCCGGGGGAGCGGTCGCCGCGGGCGTCCTCATCGCGGAAGCAAGGCGCGATCTGGAAGTAGCGGTCAAAGCCGGAGGTCATGAGCAGCTGCTTGAACTGCTGCGGGGCCTGGGGCAGAGCATAGAACTTGCCGGGGTGCTTTCTCGCAGGAACCAGGTAGTCGCGCGCACCCTCGGGGCTGGAGGCCGTGAGGATGGGGGTGGTGATTTCCAGGAAGCCGTGCTCGGTCATGGCCTGGCGCAGGGCCGCCACGACGTTGCAGCGGAGGATGATGTTCTTCTTGACGGCGGGGTTTCTGAGGTCTAAGTAGCGGTACTTGAGGCGCTGCGTCTCGTCGGCCTCGCGGCTGCGGTTGATCTCAAAGGGCAGCTCGTTGTAGCGGCAGCGGCCGAGGACCTCAATCTTCTCGGGCACGACCTCGATGTCGCCGGTGGGGAGCTTGGGGTTTTTGCTGTCGCGCTCGCGCACCACGCCCTCGACGGAGATGGTGGATTCCTTGTTGATGCCCTTCACGACGCGCATCATTTCCTCATTCTCGATGACCACCTGGGTGGTGCCGTAGAAATCGCGCACGACGACGAAGGCAAAGTTATTGCCGACCTCGCGCACGTTTTCCATCCAGCCGACGATCTTGACCTTCTGGCCGACGTGTTCCATGCGCAGCTCGTTGCAGGTATGGGTACGGGACTGTGTCATAGTAATCAAATCCTTTTCGTGTTTTTTATTAGACACGTAGGGGCGATTCATGAATCGCCCGGCGGTACAGCTCACAAGATACGTATGCGCCCGGGCGAACACGATAAACAAAGGCTTTGCTGCCGGGCCGTTCATGAACGGCCCCTACAATATATACCATGGTATATCATCATGCAGGGGCGCGGAATGACGCGCCCGCACAGATGTTATTCCTTGATAACCGCGCCGCTGTTCCTTTCCGCGACCTTCGCGGCGATGTGCGAAGCTGCCGCTGCGGGGCTGAGCTTGACCTGTTCGCCGGTTTGCATATCTTTGACGGACAGAACGCCCTCCTTGACCTCGTCCTCGCCGATCAAAACAGCGAAGGGGGCGGCGATCTTGTCGGCGTAGCTCATCTTAGCCTTGAACTTTTTCTTCTCGCCGTAGAGCTGGGTACGGATGCCGGCAGCTCGGAGCGCGGTGGCGGCGGATACGGCAAAGCCCATGTCCTCCGTCATCGGCAGCACCAGCGCGTCGCAGGGGGCGGTGATGAGCTCGTCGGACAGAAGGCCCTGCTCGTTGAGAACATAGAACAGGCGCGTCAGGCCGATGGAGATGCCTACGCCGGGCAGCTGCTTGTCGGTATAATACTCGGCGAGGTTGTCGTAGCGCCCGCCGGAGCAGACGGAGCCGATCTCCGGGTGGTCGGTCATGACGGTCTCGTACACCGTACCGGTATAGTAGTCAAGGCCGCGGGCGATGGTGAGGTCGACGGCGAAGTTTTCCTCCGGCACGCCGAAATCACGCAGGTACTTTGTCACGGCGATGAGCTCTTCCAGACCCTCGTCAAAGGTGGGGTCCATGCCCTTATAGCGGCCCAGGGCCTCGATGACCTCGGCATTCGTGCCGCAGATGGCCATGAAGTCCAGCACGTTTTCCGCCTTGCAGGGCAGCATCTTCACCTCGTCGATGAGAAGCTGGCGCACCTTTTCGGCGCCGATCTTGTCGAGCTTGTCCACCGTGCGCATGATCTCGCCCGCCTTCTCGCTCATGCCGTTCATGGCGTAGAAGCCGTTTAAGAGCTTGCGGTTGTTGACGCGGATCTTGAAGCGGGTGATGCCGAGCTTTGTAAAGGTGTTGTAGATGATGGCGGGGATCTCGGCCTCATTTAAGATGTCGAGCTTGCCGTCGCCGATGACGTCAATGTCGGCCTGGTAAAACTCGCGGAACCTTCCGCGCTGGGCGCGCTCGCCCCGGTAGACCTTGCCGATCTGGTAGCGGCGGAAGGGGAAGGCGAGCTCCGCGTAGTGTCCGGCCACGTACTTGGCAAGCGGGACGGTGAGGTCAAAGCGCAGCGCCAGATCGCTGTCGCCCTTGGTAAAGCGGTAGATTTGCTTTTCGGTCTCGCCGCCGCCCTTGGCCAGCAGCACTTCCGCCGATTCGATGATGGGGGTGTCGAGCGGGGTAAAGCCGTAGAGGCTGTAGCTTTCGCGCAGGATTTGCATCATGCGCTCCATCTTCTGCTGCTGGGCGGGCAGCAGCTCCATGAAACCGGACAGAGTCCGGGGACTGACTTTCGGCATGGGTGTGGTTCCTTTCAGTGCTTCTGGGGATTGACGATGTTGCGCCAGTCGAGGTCGCCGCGGCGCAGACCCTGCACCAGCACTTCCGCCGTGGCGGCGTTGGTGGCAAAGGGAATCTGATACTGGTCGCACAGACGCTCGATCTTGTTGATGTCGTCAAAGCCCTTGGGGTTGGTGGGATCGCAGAAGAAGAGCACCAGGTCGATCTCGTTAAAGGAGATGCGTGCTCCGATCTGCTGGGCGCCGCCCTGTTCGGCGTGGAGGTACAGGGTGATGGGCAGGCCCGTCGCCTCCGCCACGAGCTTGCCCGTGACGTGCGTCGCGCAAAGGGAATGTTCCGCCAGAATGCCGCAGTAAGCGATGCAGAACTGAACCATCAGTTCTTTTTTTCTGTCGTGTGCCATCAATGCAATATTCATCTGAGTTCTCCGTTTCTCATTCATCCATCAGACTTTTTTATTCCAATCGCTTTATTATAAACACTTATACGGGAAACTTCAATACGGATTTTCCAATAAAAGCAATTTTTTTGAGAGTTAGATTATTTCAGCAGCGCCATTTCCGGCTCCGAGGTATCGGAATAGCCCCTGATCGTGATATAGGCATCCATGATCTGGCGGGCGATGAACTGCACGTCGGCGCCGGCGCCGCCGCGCTCGACCACCACGAAGATGGCGACCTCGGGGTCCTTATAGGGGCCGTAGCACATGAAGATACCGTCGTTCTGGATGCCTTCGCCCTTCTGGGCGGTCCCGGTCTTGCCGGCGCAGCGCCAGGCGCAGGGGACCCAGATGTTGGCGTTGGTCTCGTTGGTGTAGTCGTTAAGCACCATCCACATGCCTTCGTGCACCGCGTCCCAGTTGTATTCGGCGGTCTCCACGGTGGACATGACCTTCTTCTCGCGCTCGTAGAGCTTTTCGGAATAGTCGTAGTTGCGGATGGTCTTGATGATGGAGGCGGAGTAGCGGGTGCCGCCGTTGGCGACGGTGGCGCAGTATTCCGCCATCTGGATCGGGGTAAACACGGAGTCTGACTGGCCGATGGCGGCCTGCAGCGTGTCACCGATACGCCACTCGGAGCCCGCGTAGTCCTGGTGGTTTGCGCGGTTGGACATGTTGCCCTTGGCCTCCACCAGCTCAATGCCGCTGTACTGGCCCAGGCCGAAGGCGGCGGCAAATTCGCCCATGTCGTCGACGCCGAGGTCGTTGCCCAGCGTGTAGAAAAAATAGTTGCACGAGTCGCGGATGGCGGTGGTGACGTTTTCCTCCGGGTGGGTCAGGTGCTCGTTTTTGTTGGCGTTCCAGATCCAGCACTCAGGGGCGTAGCCTTCGGCGGCGTACCGGGTGTACACGCCCTGGCACTTGATCTTCTTCTCGGTGTTGATAATGCCCTTGGTGAGACTTGCAATGGCGGTGCAGGGCTTGAAAGTGGAGCCGGGGGCATAGGTGCCGAGAAGGGCGCGATTAAACAGCGGGGCGTTTTCCGCCACCAGCAGATCCTGGTAGTCTTCAATGATGCGGGAGACGTTGTAGGTGGGCCAGCTTGCCAGCGCAAGGGGCGAGCCGTCCTTCACGTTCACCACCACGGCGGAGGCGCCGGTGATGTTGTCCTTGAGGTCCGCGTTATAGTCGCCTCGGGCAAGACCCTCGGCGCGCTTCTGGGCGATGTTTTTCTTCAGAACCTCCACACCGTTGCCCAGAATACGCTCGGTCTGCTCCTGCAGAACACTGTCGATGGTGAGATAGATGTGGTTGCCGGGCACGGGCTCCTTGGTATAGACGGTAGCGAGGATGGTGCCCTGGGCATTTCGCGTCTCCTCCACCTCGCCGTCCTGGCCGTGGAGGTAGTTTTCAAAGGCGTACTCGATGCCGTCCTTGCCCACCATGGCGTCGGTGGAGTAATCGAGCAGGGAGTATTTCTCAAATTCCTCCTGGGTCATCAGACCCACGTAACCCAGAATGTGGGCGGCGTAATCGGTGGAATACTGGCGGATATAGGCGCGCTTGACCTCGATGCCGACCAGCTTGTTCTCCATGATGGAGGAGATGAGGTTCATGCTCGCGTCCTCAACAAAGACGTAGTCGGCGGTGTTGATGGCGTAGCGGACGTTAATGGAGTAGCGCACGCCCGCAATGAGGCGCATCTCGGCGGCCGAGTAGCTGTTGTCGATGTTGTAGCGGGTGCGCATGTAGCTCATCAGCTCCACAGCCGAGCAGTTGGGATCGAGGTTCTGGCGCTTGTAGTAGGCCTCGAGCATAGTGCGCTGGATGGCGGTCATGTTCTCGTCGTACTCAAAGGGCGGCTCGAGCGTGATGGGCAGGTCGTCGGTGTACTCGTCGCCGTAGGAGCGCACCATCGACACAAGCTCGAGGATGACGGCGTTGGGATCGTCGTTTGCAAAGAGCTTGTCCGTGTCGATCTTGAGGTTGTAGCACTCGGCGTTCGACACCAGAACGCGCCCGTAGCGGTCGAGGATATTGCCGCGGGCGGCGGTGACCGTGCGCTTGGTCACGCTCAGCTCGTTTGCGCGGTTGTAGTATTCCTCGCCTCGGACGATCATGAGCTGGTAGAGAAAGTAAAGATAGACGCTCAGCAGCAGCATGGCGATCGCCGCCAGCGCCGCGAGCCGACCGGGTTTCAAGAGTCTGCTGTTCATACGTTACCTTTCTTGAATAGAAGAGCTTGGCTTTTCAGTTTGGAGTTAGGAGTTTGGAGTGTGGAGTTAAGATGAATATCCTGAAACTCCAAACTATTCTCTGCTCCACTTCGCCGGCAGCGGGTAGGCCAGCGCTGCGACGGGGAGGGAGAGGAGGGTCTGCAGGACAAGCACCGTGAGCATATCGGTGCTCCACGCATCGCCCGCCAGGGTCTTGAGCATCTGGAGCGTGCCGGTAATCAGCAGCGACAGAAGCGCCACGCCCATGAAGGCGAAGAAGCGGCGGTTGATGAAAAACTGGGACAGAAAGGCCGACAGCATGCTCACCGCCGGCAGCACCAGCAGAAAAAAGACCCGGTGCTCCACAAAGCTCATGTCCGCAAAGTAGCCCATCACCATGCTCAGCAGAGGGCCCCAGGTGGCGCCCTCAAACATGCCCACCGCCGCGGCCATCGCCGGCAGCAGCATCGGACATACGCCGAAGGGCCGTATATGGCTGAACACCATGTTCTGCGCCATCAGTGTCAGGAACATCAGCAGCACATAGCGCAGTACCTTGTTCAGATCTATTTTTTCGAGAAAATCACTCATGTCAAACGAAACGCGCTCCGTGTCCGCGCTTTCCCATTTTAAGCCGGATATCTTTAAAAGAAATGAAAAGGGCGGCTCTGTTCTTATTTTATTCCACCACAGTAAAGTCCTTGATAACAAATACCTGCACCAGGGAGTCAAGGTTTGCCTGCGGCTCCACAATGCCGTATTCGATCTGGCCGCCGGCCTCGGTCTGCACGGCGGTGAGAGTGCCGATCATGAGGCCTGCGGGAAATGCGCCGCCGGAGCCGGAGGTCAGCACGTCGTCGCCGACAAAGATCTGCGCGCCGTCGGCAAGATATGTGAGCTTTGCGGTCTTATCCCGCATGAACGAATACTCGCCCACCACCATGCCGGAGTTGCCGGTGGCGCCGACGAAGGCACCGACGGACATGTCCACGTCGATGACGGTGCTGACGGTAGCCCAGTTGGTGCCGAGCTCGGTGATCTGCCCGACCACCGCGCCGTACTCGGTGATGACCGGGTCGCCCAGCTCGATGCCGCTCAAGGAACCCTTGGAGATCGTGAAGGCGCTGGACCAGTTGGAGCTGGACCATAACACCACCTTGCAGGATTCCATCACGTAGTCCGTGTGCTTTTCCCGCAGGTCCAGAAGCTTGCGAAGCCGGGTGTTTTCCTCGCTGGCCTCAATGCCGTCACGGGCGGATTTCTGCGCGTCCGCCAATTGCGAGCGCAGCGATTCGTTTTCCGCCATCAGGGAGTCGTATTCATATAAGTAGCCGTACATGCTGTCAAACCAGTTGACGGCGGAGGAGAGCACCTTCTGGATGGGCGACTTGACAATACCGGACAGGTTCTGCACAAAGCCGATGCGCCCGTCCCGCGCCGCCGCCCCGAGGCCGATGATGAGGGCCGCGGCGGCAACGATGATGCCCACGCGCAGACCGTTTTTTCTCAAGTATTCCTTCAAAGAAGACTTACCCCCAAGCGATTCAGCATAAGTCCCAGCCTGCAAAGCGGCAGGCCCATCACGTTAAAAAAGTCCCCCTCAATGCCTTCGACAAAGAGCGACGCCCTGCCCTGGATGCCGTAGGCCCCGGCCTTGTCCATGGGCTCACCGGTAGCGATATAGGCGCCGATCTCGGCGCCGGATAGCCTGCGGAAGTGCACCGCGCTGCGCTCGGCCTCGAGGATCAGCGCATCCCCGCGCAGCACCGCCACGCCCGTGTAGACCTCGTGCGCGTCTCCGGACAGGGCTTGCAGCATGTCGGCGGCCTCCGCCTCGGAATGGGGCTTGCCGTAGACGCGCCCTGAGTGCCAGACAATGGTGTCGGCGGCGACGACGATGTCGCCGGGGGCGCACTTCGCTGCAACTTCCCGCGCCTTGTGAGCGGCGAGGGTTTTGACCAGCTCGTCGGGCGGAAGACCGGGATCGGCCTTTTCTTCGCCCACGGCGGGGATGATTTTCAGATCTTGTACGCCCAGCATCTGCATGAGCTCACGCCTCCGCGGCGACGCGGAGGCCAAAACCATAGACATTCTTCAAAATCTCCGTTATTGACAGTTAGGAGCTAGGAGTTTGGCGTTGTGGTTTCATTTAAAGTAAATTAACTCCACACTCCAAACTTCACACTTCACACTTACTCTACCCCTCTGTAATACAGTCCCCTAGTCAGCACGTTCGGCTGATAGTCGGACAGGCCCATATAGACCTTCGCGACCTCGAGACACTCGCGCGGCGTCTCGGTGGTGAACATCATGCGCATGCCCCAGAGCCCCGCGCCGTAGAGATCCTCCGCCTTGTCGGCGAGGTAGAGCTTGTGGGCGTTGTAGATCACGTTGCGGCAGCCAAACTCCTTGACCACCGGGAACACCGCGCCCATGCGGTCGGCCATCTGGGCCGGGGCCGAGCAGGTGCAGCGCCCGGAGGAATGCCGGATCACACATTGGTCCGACACCATGAGCGGGAGGCGGCCGTAGACGATCATCTCCGTGTCGATGGTTTTGCTCAGGTCCCTGATCTGCGCAATGCGCAGCTCAAAGGACGCGGTGGCGGAGAGAAATCCCGCCTGCCGCACCATCTCCATGGACAGCGAATTGAACACGTTCAGCCCGAAGTCGCCGCGCACGCGCATGCCGACGCTCTTTGCCAGCATCGCGTGGCCGAGGTTTCCGACCAGCGCCTCGTTGATGCCGAAGTCGAAAAGCTTCTCCAGCGTCTGGCGCACGATGGCCTCCTCATCGTCGGTGATGACGCGCGGCAGCACCACGACCGGGATCGTGCCGTGCTCCTCAAAGGGCTCGAGCAGATCAAAGTACTCGCTCATCACCGTCATGGGGACATAGAGATATTTGGGCTTGAGCGCCGCCAGCTCCGGCGTGAGCTGCTCGGCGTTCAGAATCTGGAAGATCATGGCCGGGTCCTCGCCCGGCGGAGTGCTCTTCGGCTTGGAGGGGATGGTCCCCACGCGCCGCTGCGGCGCCCGGCCGCGCTGCTCGCTCAGATCTGCGACAAGATTGCGCCGCAGTTCGTTGATGGCGGCCGCGGGCAGAAACAGGCCCGGGTCCGCCTGAGCTTTGTTTTCCACCACGCTGTAGGGCGTGCCGCCGGTCTTGAACATCTGCTCCGTGAGGTAGCCGCTGCTCAGACCCTGGCCCCTGGCCTTCTCCGGCACGCGCCCGGAGGCGACGGCCTTGTGCCCGTCGTCGTCGAAAGCGATTGCACGGATGGGCTGGTTCTTTTCGGCCACGGTGTAGAAGTGCACCGGCACACGCCGAAGCTCGCCCTCGGAATAGGCCTTACGGGCCTGGGTAAAGAGCTGTTCGGTGTCGCGGGCAGGCTCTGAGCGCGTGCCGAACATGTCCTGCCGGTCACCGTTAAAATAGCCCTGGGTGAAGCCCTGGCGGGAGAAGGCGCGCTCAAGGTCGTTGAGTTCGTCGGCCGAGGGCTGGCGGTGCTCCTTGAGGGCGGCGGAGTAGATTTTGGTCACGATAGCGGTGTACTCGGGCCGCTTCATACGCCCTTCGATCTTGATGCAGGCGACCCCCGCGTCTTCGATCTCCTGGAGCCTGTCAATGAGGCAGTTGTCCTTGAGGGAGAGGGGGTGGTCGTCCATGCGCCCGCCGAGGGAGTACTGCAGCCTGCAGGGCTGGGCGCACATGCCGCGGTTGCCGCTGCGCTGCCCGATGAGGGCCGACATGTAGCACTGGCCCGAGTGGCAGAAGCACAGGGCGCCATGGACGAAAATTTCCGTCTCGATAGGGGCATTCTGCGTGATATAGCGGATCTGGTCAAGGCTCAGCTCGCGGGCGAGCACAGCGCGGGTCATGCCGAGCTCGGCGGCGGCCTCCACGCCCGCGAGATTGTGGATGGACATCTGGGTGCTCGCGTGCAGGGGGATGTCCGGCAGGTACTGGCGCACAGCGGCGATGAGCCCCAGGTCCTGGATGATGATGCCGTCGGTGCCGACCTCGGAGGCAAGGCGGGCAGCCTGAAGCGCGGGCTCCACCTCGCGGTCATTGATGAGGGTATTGAGCGTCACATATACCTTGCAGCCGCGCACATGGCAGTAGCGCACGGCGCGTTCAAATTCTTCGTCCGTAAAGTTCTTCGCGCCGCGGCGGGCGTTGAAATTGCCCATGCCCATATAGACGGCGTCCGCGCCGTTCTGCACCGCGGCGATGACCGCCTCGGGAGACCCGGCGGGAGAAAGCAGTTCGATCATGATTTGTGTGGTCCTTTGTCTGTATCTGTAAATTGCACGTTATTCGTTTTCAACGTATGTTTGCGCATGGGCGCAGACATACAGTGTAAGTATACCACATTGTCAAGGCTTGCGGCAAGGGGAAAGTCGTGGTATAATACCTTGTTGCATGAACTTTGCGTAAACAATCGGTGAATTTTGGGGGAGGTGAGCACATGCAGGACATGCTGTCGTTTCCGGCGAAGGAGGCCGAACAGATCATAGCCGCCCATGACGGGGACGTGGCGCTGCTGTGGCTCTGCCTGAAACGAAACCCCGATGCAGGCGTCGAGGACGCAGCCCGCATGCTCTGCCGCACCCGCGCGGAGATGGAGGCGGCGCTGGAAAAGCTCCAGCGCATGGGGCTTGCGGAGCCGACGGCGCCTGCACCCGCGGCGGCACCGCCGGCGCAGAATCTCAAACTGCCCCCGGCAGATGAGACCCCGCAGTATACCGCCCGGGACCTTGCCGTGAGAAGCAGGGAGGACCCGCGCTTTGTGGATCTCGTCACAGAGGCGCAGCGGGCTCTGGGACACGTTCTCAACACCAACGATCTCAAAAAACTCTTCAGTCTGTATGACTATCTGGCCTTGCCGCCGGAGGTCATCATGATGCTGCTCAACTACTGCGTCAAGATGTATCCCGTCGGCAATCCGCCCTCCATGCGGCAGATCGAGAAGGAGGGCTACGTCTGGGCAAACCGTGAGATCCTGACCCTCGAGCAGGCGGAGGAATACATCGCCGACAGTCAGCGGCGGCGCGAAAAGCTCACGCAGACGGCAAAGCTCCTCGGCATCACGGGCCGCGCGCTCTCTCCCACCGAGAGCAAGTACATCGGCGAGTGGCTGGAGATGGGCTTTGACGATGAGCTCATCGAGATGGCCCTTGACCGCACTATCACCAATACGGGCGCCCTCAAGTGGGGCTACATGAACGGTATCTTGAAAAGCTGGCACGAAAAGGGCCTGCATACCCCTGCCGACGTGCGCGACAGGGACGGCCTGAAAAAGCGCGGAAACGGGAAAAAAGAGCCGCCGCGGGATCTCGGAAAGCTGCTGGCGGATCTGGACAGAATTTGAGGTGATTCAATGCCATACGACGGAAAGCTGCTGGCCCGGGCGCGGGGCGAGCTGGACAATATCCGCGCCAAAAACCGTGACGAGACGCAGCGCCGCTACAACGAAGTGTGCGCCCGCCTGCCCGAGATCCGCAGCATCGACGCCGAGCTTCGCGGCCATATGGCAAAGCTGGTGCGTCTGACCATCGGCAAGGGCCCGGACATGCAGGCGCAGATCGCCGCGCTCAGGGATGAAAACCTCGATCTGCAGATGCACAGGGCGGAGCTTCTGACCGCCGCCGGCTTCGGCTCGGATTACCTCAACGAGATCATCTCCTGCCCCCTCTGCCGGGACACCGGCGTTTACCGGGGCGGGGTGTGCCAGTGCCTCGACAGGCTTTACAACAGGGAGCTGACCAAAGAGCTCGGCACCCTTATGCGCCGCGGGGATGAGAGCTTTGAAAAGTTTGACCTGTCCCTCTATCCGGCCGAGGCGGATCCCGCCGCCGGCGTGGTGCCGCGGGACGTGATGCGCAAGGTGTCGGAGGCATGCAGACGCTACGCCGAAAACTTCTCGGAGACGTCCACAAATCTGCTCTTCCAGGGCGGCACCGGCCTCGGCAAGACCTACCTCTCGGCCTGCATCGCCCGCGTCGTTTCCTCGCACGGCTTCTCCGTCTGCTACGACAGCGCCGCCTCCGCGCTGGATAACTATGAGAAGGCAAAATTCAACCGCGACACCGAGGAAGGGGAGGCTGCCGCCGTGCGCATAAAGCGTATGGAGAGCTGCGATTTGATGATCCTTGACGATCTGGGCACCGAAATGCCCACCCCCATGGGACAGAGCGCCCTGTATACCCTCGTCAACAGCCGCCTGGTAAACGGCAAAAAGACCATCATCAGCACCAATCTTACCAACGATGAGCTTTCAAAGCGCTATTCGGAGCAGATCGCTTCCCGCATCCTGGGCGAGTTCCAGTGCCTGCCCTTCGTGGGCACGGATATACGGAGAATGAAGCGGGGCATATAAGACAAAAACGGACTGTGGATGACAATGTCTCACAGTCCGTTTTATAATAAGCTGCCGCTCTTTATTCCTTTTCGCGCTGCGCCTGCACGTAGCGCTTCATGGCCTGGAAGGTCTCGTCGCTGATGTCGTGCTCGATCTTGCAGGCATCGTCCTCCGCCGTTTCGCGGCTCACGCCGAGGGAGGTAAAAAAATCCGTAAAGAACAGGTGCCGCTCATAGGTGCGGTTGGCAATATACTTGCCCTCGTCGGTCAGCACCAGAAAGCCGTTTGCGTCCAGCTCCAGATAACCGCCCGTGCGGAGAAGGCCCACCGCGCGGCTTACGCTCGGCTTGGAAAAGCCCATATACTCCGCCACATCCACCGCGCGCACGCCCTTGCCGCGCTGGGAGAGGATGTGGATCGTCTCCAGATACATTTCGCCCGATTCCTGCAAATGCACAGTGATCAGCTCCTTTGCGGATATGATATTATTACTCCGGCAATTAATATTCGCAAACCAAAAGCTTGTGTAGCCGGAGGAATAAGAGTAAATTTTGCCATTTTTCTCGCCGCTGACGCGGCAACCGAAAAATATGGCAAATATGAATGCGGCAATGATTTGCACAGATAGAAAGGATTTACAATTATTTTATTGCCGCATTAATAATAAGATAGTAATAAGATAGCATCATGGCAGTTTTTTTGCAAGACCTTAGCCGAAACTAACCGCAAAGACCGTTTTTTCTGACCCTTTTTGGCATAAAGACTTGCCATGCGGGCGCTTTGCCTGTATAATGCGGATAAGGCTCTAAAACTTTAAGAATTTGAAATAAATAACAAGGAGTAAAGACCATGGCAAAAAATGACAGACGCCGCTTCGGAGACCGCAAGGATGGTCGGCTGCTGCGCTCTCTGCCCGCCTATACCACATTCACGCCCTATATCATGGCCACCCGCAACGACGCGCTCAACCTCTACGAGGAGAGCATGGAGGTCACCGAGGTGGACCGCCGCCTGCGCAGGCTGCGCGTGGATGGCTACAAGGGCATCGGCATCCTGCACTTTATGATCGCCGCCTACATCCGCCTGGTGTCCATGCTGCCGGGCCTCAACCGTTATGTGGCGGGCCGCCGCATCTACGCCGCAAACGACATCACCGTCGTCATGACCATCAAGCGCGCCCTCACCATCGACGCCACCGAGACCAGCATCAAGGTACATTTCGAGCCTACCGACACCATCTTCGATGTCTACCGCAAAATGAACGAGAAGATCGACGAGGTCAAGGCCTCCGAAGAGCACAACAATACCGAGGATGTGGCCGAGGCCCTCAGCCGCCTGCCGCGCTTCATCCTGCGCTTTGTGATCGGGGTGCTGCGCATGATGGACTATTTCGGCTGGCTGCCGGAGAGCCTTGTGGAGGCAAGCCCCTTCCACGGCTCGCTCATCGTCACGGACCTCGGCTCCCTGCGCATCAAGCCCGTGTTCCACCATATCTACAACTTCGGCACGCTGCCGGTGTTTATCGCCTTCGGCGCCAAGCACCATGTCTACGAGCTCGACCGCCACGGCAACATGGTCGACCGCAAATACGTCGACTGCAAGTTCACCATCGACGAGCGCACTGCCGACGGCCACTACTGGGCCCAGGCCTTTCAGGCGTGGCGCTACATCTTTCAGCACCCCGAGATCCTTGAGCAGCCCCCCACGAGAATCGTGGAGGATGTGTACTAAAACAATACGACCGCCCCGGTACAAAACCGGGACGGTCATTTTTATGCCCACAGCGTTCCCATCATATGTTATTTCCGTCAAAATGTCAATAGAATGCGGGGTTCAAATTGAAATTTTGAAGTAAATTTGTGAAGGTTACATAAAAACAGACGCTTCAATTCGGATAACATCCCATCTTGCAAAACCGGGGTCCGTCTGCTATATTATAACCAGAAAGAGAAATAAACAAATTTCACTTTCCTCTATCCCCGGATCGAACATCGGAGCGATCAAACATGGGGAGTGCACTGCAGGCCCAAAATATACAGGAGGACAACAGCCACCTTGCTCATCCCACATTCGGGAATATCGTAAAACGATCAAATGTTGTGCGCTGGAAATAATGGTCCCGTTGGCGAGGCAGTGCTCCGAAATAATCCGAAAGAGAGGTAACCAGGATGTTAGATATCAAGAATTCAATGAAATGACCCTTGACTGCAGAAGAGGCGAACGGGAAAAAATCGCCGCGGTCAAGGGTCATTTCGTATTTTAAATACTGTTTGCTGCTGCCGCGGGAGTCGTCCCGGGGCGGTTTTTATTTTCCTTCTCATGTTTTTATTACTGCTCAGAAGATATGACCTGCGCAGATCAAGACCCATTTCTCTTTTCGGCTCTTGCCCGAAAAGAGAAACGGTTCTTGTACTCCAAAGAGAAAAGGGCCGCTCAGACGCGGGTGACAATTTTCGTCTCTTGACCTTCCTCTCGCGGATAACGCACACTGTACAGCTCCGGTCAAAAGCACGATGCCTTTGTCGCGCAGCCGTCCGCGCTTGGCGCTGCATGGTTCACACCTTGAAACTTGTCATCCTGAGCATAAGCGAAAGATCATATAGGTACAATGCCAGTACAAAAAAGGTTCTTCGCAGGCACGCAGAATGACAAATGATGAGATATCCGATCAGGCAGCGGCGCGAGCGTAAGCGAAGCCCTCCGCGGACGGGTAGGGTGCAAAGATATCGTTTCTCTGACCGGAGAACGGAAATGTACGATATCCGCGAGTAAAACGGTAAGACAAGTATAAGGGTCACCCGCGTCGGGCGATCTTTTCTTTCTGGTACCGGGCGCGGCACCGTCTTTCTTTTCTCACAAGAAAGAAAAGAAAGATGGTGGGGCGCATCTCGCAGGTAGAAGCCTTTGAGCAGTAACGGTGATGCAATAAAATCGGAGAACGGGAAGACCCCGTTCTCCGAAAACTTAATTCAGATTTCCCGTTGCGTACATTGTCGCCGTCAGGGCGACAATGGGTGCAGTTTCGCACCGCAGAATGCGCTCGCCCATGGAGCAGACGTGCAGGCCGCAGAGTCTGGCAAGCTTGGCCTCAAACTCGGCAAAGCCGCCCTCGGGACCGGTGATGATGGCGGCATCGGCGGCATCCTTGTGCGCGTCCAGCACCGTGTTCAGGGACTCACGCTCTCCGGTCTCGTACATGAAAAGGCGCAGATCCTTCTTGACCGCGATGTCCAGCGCCTGGGCAAACTCACCCGCCCAGCCGACCTGCGGGATGATGCCGCGGCCGGACTGCTTGGCGGCCTCCTCAGCGATGCGCTGCCAGCGTTCCAGCTTCTTCTCCGGGTTCTCGGGCCGGGCGATGCAGCGGTCGCAGTTGAAAAAGAAAATTTCAAACGCGCCGGCCTCCACGCCTTTCTGGATGATGTAGTCCACGCGCTCGCCCTTGGGCAGACCACACAGGAGCGTGACCTTCACGCTGGGCTCGGCCGGGCATTTGACGACTTCGATCACCTCGGCTTCGGCCTGCTCCTTGTCGGCGTAGACCAGACGGCACTTGTAGTCGGTGCCCTCCCCGTCGCAGATCACCAGATCCTCGCCCGGACGCAGGCGCAGGACACGCACATGCTCGGCGTCGCGGCCCCGGATGATCGCTGTGCCGCCCTTGACATTCGCGCCCGCCATGAAAAATCTCGCCATCGTTTTTCCCTCCGTGTCTGTTCATGTTTTTCCCGATTATCGCATATTTTTCACCGCTTTGCAAGTATGCGCATAGGATGAAGCGGTGATGTTCCATGAACAGCAATTATAACCGGGACTGGGAAAAACGCCTGCGTCCCTTTGACCGGGTGTGGGAGCGCGTGCAGGGGGAGCGGCCCGGACGGCCGCTGCCGCCTCCGCCGCCCATGTTCGGCCCGCCGCCCCCGCCGCCGGGCCCGTTTCCTCCACCGCCTCCGCCCCCGCCGTTCCCTCCGCGCGGCTGCTGCACGAGGGCGGTACGCTTCAACCCGCACGGAAGACGGGGATAAGGCTCACAACGCCAACCTGTTCAAAAGCTCTCCCCAGAGCTCCACAATGCGAAAGCGGATCTCCCAGCCCTCTTCGCGGGTGATGAGGGCGTAGTCCTCGGGGTTCATGACGGGCTGCATGGCCTCCTTTTCCGCCGCCGCAAGACACAGCGGCGGGAACACCACGCACCACCAGTTGTGCCCCTGCCCCTCGCCAAGTACCACGCGCAGGGAACGATAGCGCCCCGCGGGGAGCGTGAAGCCCGCGTAATCCCGGGTGGGGTAACGCTCCTCGCCGAGACTCACACGCACCGCCCGTCCTCCGGCTGCGCCCTCTGCAGCGGAGCGGATGAGATCGAGGGAAGAAGCCAGCACTGCGCCCGCCTCGTCGGCATCGCGCACCTCCGCAAGACGCGGCGCGAGACATTCCAGCACCGCGTCGCGAACGCGGAGTTTGACCGCCTGTTCTTCCGCCGAGTCCGATACCGCCAGTACATGCAGCCGCACAAGGCTTCCGGCAATCGACGCCTGCCTTCCTTCGGCCCAGAGCCCCGAAAGCAAAACAGCACACAGCGCAAAAAGCCCCGCCAGCTCCCAGATGTACAGATGCCTGCTCTTATCCGCAAAGAACATGAAAACCGCCCTCCTGCATGAAATCACATACAGTATGGGCGGTTTTCTCAGGTTCTAAACGTTACGGCGGCTGAAGTATCAGCCTCTGGGACCGTAGGTGGGATCGTTGGGGTAGTAGTTGTCAGTCGGATAGTAGACGGTGCCGGGGTAGTAGTTGTCGGGGTAATAGCCGTCGGGGTTGTAGTAGTCGCCCCGGGTGGGATCGCTGTAGGGAGCGTAGGAAACAGACTGCCGCGTCAGCGGGAACTCCCTGCCGGCGTAGGCGCGAACCTGATCTTCAATGCTGTCGGGCTCGGCATCGCGCATGCTCTCTGGCACGACAGCGGGATCGGTGTAGAAGTCGATAAAGCGCCAGAGCGTGAAGTCCATGCCGCTGTCCACCGAGGCGATGGTGATGGCCTTGAAGGTGGTGGGGGCATCCAGCGAGAGACGGATCGTGACGGGCTTGCCCTGGGTCATGTCCTTGGTCAGAGCGAATTTTGCCACGTGGCTCCAGTTCTTGCCGTCCTTATCCAGCACGTAGAGATACCAGTCGCCGTAGGGATAGCCCCTGGGTTCGGCGGGCACAGTCATGGTGAATTCGACCCAGCTTACATTGCTGACGGTCTCGTCCAGGTAAAAGGGGTTGTTGTCACCGTTGCGGACCCATTCGATCTCGCCCCAGTGTCCGGTGAGATAGGCCTTGTCCTCGTCCTTGGCCGCAGCATCGTCTGCAAATGCTGTGCTTCCTCCCATCGCCGCAAGAAGGAAGATCATGCTCAACGTGAGCAAAAGTGCAACCAGTTTTTTCATGTTCTCCTCCTGTTCGTTTTTCTCTTGGTGTTTAAACACTTCAGCAGTGTTTTCCCTCAGTTTCAGTATATAATAAGGAACTGAAAATGTCAAGAAAATAACAATAAACGCCGTACAGAAAATACCGCACAGCGTTTAAATTCTCTCTTGAATAAGGATACTTTTGCCGGAAAGCGGAAAGCGTCAATTCGCTCTGCCAACGCACCCGGCCTTTTCACAGAAACCGTACTCCTTCCGCAGCTCGGACACGGCAGCGTCGGGGGCGGTGCCGGGGCGGAAAACGCCGAAGACAGCCGAGCCCGTGCCCGTCATCACCGCACCGAGAGCGCCGTGGTCGAGAAGGCGGCCCTTGATCTCCCGCACGGTGCGCATGCGCCGGTCGTCCACGTCCTCAAAGACGTTGTACATCCGGCGGCAGATGCTGCCGAGGTCACCGGCACCCAGCGCCTCAATGATCCCGGCGGTGTCCGGGTGGCAGCGGGTGGAGCACTGGTCGAGCTTCCGGAACAGCTCCGGCGTGGAGACGGAGAAGTCCGGCTTGCAGATGATAAACGCACACTTCGGCATGTCCGGCAGGCTTTCGAGCTTTTCCCCGCGCCCGGTGGCAAGAGCCGTGCCGCCGCGCACGCAGAAGGGCACGTCAGATCCCACCTCCGCCGACAGCGCCTCCAGCTCTTCGGGGGAGAAGGCCGCGTAGTGGCGGTTCAGGGCGCGAAGAACCGCGGCCGCGTCGGACGAGCCGCCGCCCATCCCCGCGCCGACCGGAACTTTCTTATCGAGCGTGATGAGCATGCCCTGGCCGTCGAGACCCGCGGCATGCAGATAGGAAAGCGCCGCCTTTACGGCGAGATTGCGCGCGTCCCCCGGCACAAAGCTGAGATTGGTCTTTGCCTGCACTCGGCCGGTATCGTTGAAGCTGATCGCTACTTCGTCGCACAGGGACACCGTCTGCATGACCATAGTCATGTCGTGGTAGCCGTCCGCGCGGCGCTCCGCCGCGTCCAGTGAGATATTCAGCTTTGCCCAGGCTTTTTCGTGAAGTGTTGTCAAATGGATTCCTCCACACTATTCTAAAATATAAACTCTCATCTCATAGGGCCTCGCGGTGAAGCCGTTGCCGATGGTGAAGCAGGTTTCGTAGTTGCTCAGGACCAGGCGCCACTTGTCGAGATTGATGTCGGCCGGCGCGGTGAAGCGCTGCAGCTCGTCGGAAAAGCTGCACACCACCAGCAGCCGCTGCTCAAAGAGACGGCGCTCGTAGACGTAGAAGTGCTTGTCGCGGGGGAAGAGCTCCTTGTAATCGCCGCGCAGCACCACGGGCGTGGCCTTGCGGAAGGCGATGAGCTTACGGTAGAAATTTAAAAGCGAATTGGGGTCGCGCTCCTCGCTGCGGACATTGACCTCGTAATAATTGCCGTTGACGAAAAACCAGGGCCTGCCCGTGGTGAAGCCCGCGTTGGGCCCGTCGTCCCACTGCATGGGGGTGCGGGCATTCTCGCGCGTGCCCTCCTGAATGATGGACAGCACCTTCTTCTGCGGCAGGAACTTTGACAGGATGCGCGCGGAGTTGAAGGTGCTCACATCCTTGTACATGTCCAGCTCCGGCAGCGGCATATTGGTCATGCCGATCTCCTGGCCCTGATAGATGAAGGGCGTGCCCTTCTGCAGCATGTACATGGCGGCCAGCATCTTGCCGCTTTCGGTGCGGTACTTCTCGCTGCCGTAGCGGCTGATGATGCGCGGGTGGTCATGGTTTTCAATGTACAGCGCGTTCCAGCCCCGGCCCGCCAGCTTGTACTGCCAGTCGGAAAAGGCCTTCTTCATCTTCACCAGATTAAACGGGCGGCGGACCATGTCCGTCTTGAAGCAGTCGGCCTCCATGTGGGAGAAGGCGATCATCTCGTCGAGCACCTGATTCGGCCCCTCGGTCACGTAGCGCAGGGCGGTGGAGGCGTCGGTCATGGGGCTCTCGCCCACGATGAAGCAGTCGTACTGGCTCAACACATCGTGTTTGAACTCCTTGAGGTAATCGTAGGCCGCGGGGCGGTTGGAGTAGTGCCGCAGGCCGTTTGCAACCGGGAGCTTCGGATAGGCGTTGGGCAGGCCCGGGGTCTTGGAAATGAAGGTGATCACGTCTTCGCGGAAGCCGTCCACACCCATGTCCAGCCAGAAGCGCAGGATTCGCTTGACCTCGTCGCGCACCTTGGGGTTGTCCATGTTGAGGTCCGGCTGCTTTTTGGCAAACAGGTGCAGGTAGTATTCGTCGAGGTTGGAGTCGTACTCCCAGGCCTCTCCCTCAAAGACCGAGGTCCAGTTGTTCGGGGGCAGACGCTTTCCGCCGCTGCCGCTTCTTCCGGGGCGCCAGTGATAATAATTGTGGTAGGGATTGTCGCGGCTCTTGCGGCTCTCAATGAACCAGGGGTGCTCGTCCGAGGTGTGGTTGACCACCAGATCCATGAACACACGCATGCCGCGGTCGTGAGCCTCCTGGAGCACACGCTTGAATACCGTGAGATCGCCGAAGTCCGGATGGATGTCCATATAGTCGGAGATGTCGTAGCCCCAGTCGGCGTTTGGGGAGGGGTAGAGGGGCGAGAACCAGATCGCGTCCACGCCCAGGCTCTTGATGTAGTCGAGCCGATACAGCACGCCGTAGAGGTCTCCGATGCCGTCCCCGTTGCCGTCACAGAAGCTCCGGGGCCAGATGTGGTATACCACCATATCCTTGTACCAGGGAGTAAACGCCATGTGTTTCCCCTCCTTGCAAAGCCGTTTTCTTTATTTTACCACATGCATGAACAATTGCAAGAAACCGGGGAAATTTTTTGGGAACAAAACAAAGCCCTCCCGCGTCATATAAGCTGAAAGGTACAAATTCCCAAGCCGGAATTATGTTGACAAAAGGCGGCTTTTGTGCCATGATTTTCACAGCATAGTTTCCGTATGATTCCCCAGCTTTTACGAGAGTCCGGCTTCGCGCCGGGACTCGGAAAGGACCAAGCCATGAAAAGAAAAAAATGGATTGCCCTGGCGCTCACGCTGCTGATGATGCTGTCGCTTGCGCCTGCGGCGCTGGCAAGTGATCTGCCCTTCCCGGCCGATTGGTTCACCGGCTTCGGCACGGGACTGAACCTGCGCGACATGATCGACGTAAACAAGGGCCACATCGACCTTGCCGGCAGCAGCTTCCAGCTTGAAAATCTCATCTTCTTCGACGACGCCGTCGTGGATGAAGAGAGCGAGATCTGCCTTGTCGAGACCGCAAAGGACGCCATGATCCTCGACGAGACGGCCCTGCCCGAGGGCCTGAAGGCCGAGGTGCGCAAGGAAAAGGTCCGTGTGCCCGACGGCCGGGACGGCGTCTGGGTCGCCGAAGAGATCCGCCGCGAGAAGGCGGGCCAGCCTGCCCCCGATGAGCCGGAGATCGACGAGAGCGACAAGGACCGCGAGACCTACTATCTCTATCTGACCGGAAAGCCGGAGCAGGCGGGCGAATATCTCTTCGTCCTCTGGGATGGCACCATCAAGCTCTGCAGCGTGACCGTGCTCAATGAGCGCCCGGAGCCAACCGACGTGCCTGCTCAGCAGGGTCAGCCCACCCAGCAGGATCAGCCTACGCAGCAGGAACCCGTGATTGAGGAGACCTGGGTCGATCCCTGGGGCGATCCCGGCACCGTGACGGAGACCTGGGTCAATCCCAATCAGCAGAACACCACCCCGACCAATCCCTCCGCACCCGCCTTCATTCTGCCTAAACCGTCTGTGAGCGTCACCGGCCCCGAATCCGTCAAACAGGGGGAGAACGCCCGGCTGGAGGCTGAGGTCACAGACGCCTATAACCCCAGCTATCAGTGGTTCATGTGGAACGGGCAGGAGTGGCAGGCTCTCAGCGGTGAGACGGGCAGCAGCTATCAGCCCGACACCTCTGCAGCCGGAACCTGGGCCTATTACTGCGAGGTTACCAACAGCGACAACGGTCAGCAGAGCTCCAACCACTCGGATTATGTGACGGTCACGGTGGAGGCCGAGACCGTACTGCCTGCCCCCACGGTGACGGGCGTCACGGGCAGCACCAAGGTCGAGCAGGGCCAGACTGCCGTGCTGGAGGTGCATGCCGCCAACACCTACAATGCCAGCTACCAGTGGTATGAAAACAACACACCCATCAGCGGTGCAACCGGCAGCCAGTACCAGCCCGACACGTCCACGACCGGCACCCAGACCTATGTCTGCCAGGTCACCAACACCTACAACGGCCAGAGCGCCTCGTCCTACTCCGATCCCGTGACCTTCACGGTGGAGGCAAAGCCCACGCTGCCCACCCCCACGGTGAGCATCAAGGGCAATACCAGTGTCCGCACCGGTGAGCGCGCCGTGCTGGAGGCTGAGGTGTCGAACGCCTTCAATGTAAGCTTCCAGTGGTATGTGAGCTACGGCAATTACTGGGCAAAAATCGACGATGAGACGGGCCGCGGCATCCGCTACTATCCCGACACCAACAAGGCCGGCACCCGGACCTACTACTGCGAAATCACCAGCAGCGGCTACGGCGATTCCATCACCGTCAACTCCGACCCCGTCACCTTTACCGTCGCCGACCGCGTGGTCGTAACACCCACGCCGACCCCAAACGTCAACAAGACCGTCTATAAGGTCGAAGTGGCAAAGCTGCCGAACAAGGTCGACTACAACGACGGCGACGCCGTGGACGCCGCAGGCCTGCAGCTTCGCGTGCGCTACACCGATGGCAGCTACGATATGATCACCAGCGGCTTTGTGGTCACCACACGGACGGTTTCCTACAACGCCACCGGCCTTGCGGACGTCAACGTCAACTACCGCGGCTACCAGACCAGCTACCAGGTCAAGGTCCACTCCGTGGCGGAGCTTGTGCGCGGCATCGGCGTGCTGACCATGCCGAACAAGAGTTCCTACACCGTGGGCGAGTATCTCAACACCGCGGGGCTCTCCATCCGCGTCTACTCCACCGACGGGCGCTATCTCGACGTGAGCGAGGGTTTCGAGTGCAGCCCCACCTACTTTAACCGCACCGGCAACCAGACCGTCACCGTGAGCTTCATGGGCAAGACCTGCACCTTCACGGTCGCCGTGCAGGATGCAAAGCGTGTCGTGGGCCTCACCGTGCAGAGCCTGCCCGCCAACCGCACTTACACCGTCGGCGACACCATCAGCACCGCCGGCCTCGTCCTCCAGCTTCAGACCACCAGCGGCTATGAGACCATCACCAGCGGCTTTACCATCTCCCCGCGCGTGGCTACCACCGCGGGCAGCCAGCAGATCACTGTCAACTATGAGGGTCTGAGCACCAGCTTTACCGTCGATGTGCGCAGCAACATCCCCTACGCGACGCCGACCCCGATGCCCACCCCCTACGGCATGACGCCGACGCCTATGCCCTTCGGCGTGACGCCGACACCCGGCCCCTTCGGGACGGTTTCACCCAGCCCGTCCGGCTTCCCGACGCCGAGCGCCGGCCCGAACGTTTCTCCCACGCCGACGCCCATCCACACCCCAACCCCGGCCCGCCGCAACACCGGTGTGAGCACGGCGGTGAAGGTGCTGTTCGTGGTGGCGGTCGTGTCCCTCGGCGGCCTGATCGGCTATGTGATCTACCTGCGCAAGACCGGCGATGGGGATGAGTTCATCGATGAGCCGAGCCTGAGCGAGAAGCTTCACAATCTGTTCAATAAGAAGGATAAGAAGTAAAACAAAGTCCTGCGGCTCCGCATTCATGCGGGGCCGCTATTTTTTATCAAAAAAAACAGTGGAAATTTCAGGCCTGCCGTATTATACTGTGCGCTGTTACAAAAATGGAAAAGAGGCATATTCATCATGGAAACTTTATTGGCTACGTCAACTGCGCTCCTGGCAGGGCTTCTTATGACCCGTGTATTCAAGCTGATCCATCTGCATTTCCCGGATGTGACGGCTTTTCTTCTGGCAGGGCTTCTGGTGGGGCCTTACTGCCTTGGAAGACTGGGTATACCGGGGCTTGGTTTTGTCAGCATGGAGGCAGTAGACGGTCTTGATGTACTCAGCAATACTGCCCTCGGCTTTATTGCATTTGCCATTGGAAAAGAATTTCGGCTTTCACAGCTTAAAGCCACCGGTAAGCAGGCTACGGTGATCGGAATCATTCAGGCGGTGACGGCTACTATACTGGTGGATCTGGCGCTTGTCGGGCTGCATTTCTGCTTCGGAGAAGACACACTCCCCCTTTCAGCAGCCATTACGCTGGGCGCGATCGCCGCAGCTACTGCACCCGCGGCCACTTTGATGGTTGTCCGGCAGTATAAGGCAAAGGGTGAAGTGACGGATCTTCTGCTGCCGATCGTCGCGCTTGACGATGCGGTAGGGCTTATTATCTTCGCCGTATCGTTTGGAATCGCGGAGGCTTTGAAGGGCGGAGAACTGAACGTATACGCCATCATTGTCGACCCGATTCTGGAGATCATCTGCTCCCTGATCCTTGGCGCGGCACTCGGCGCGCTTCTCACGGAACTGGAAAAGCTGTTCTTCTCCAACTCCAACCGTTTGTCCCTTTCGATCGGCTTTGTTGTGTTGACGATTGCTTTGTCCTCCGTCAGGATTCCCCTGGGCGAGATCGAGATATCCTTTTCTTCTCTTCTGGTGTGTATGATGCTGGGAACCGTGTTCTGCAATATGAGCGACTATTCGGCAGATATCATGAACCGGGCAGACAAATGGACAGCGCCCCTGTTCGCCACGTTCTTTGTTATCAGCGGCGCAGGGCTGGAACTCAGTGTTTTCCGGTATCCGGTGGTTCTTTTGATCGGACTTGTCTATATTGTGACCCGGTGTTTGGGAAAATATTTTGGGGCTTCCTTCAGCAGCACGATTACGGGATGCAGTGAGAAAGTCAGAAAATATCTGGGGATTACGCTGTTTCCGCAGGCCGGTGTGGCTCTTGGAATGGTGGTGATGGCGCAGTCTCTGGGCGGGAATGAGGCATCCCTGATCCGAAACGTAATTCTTTTCAGCGTGCTGGTTTATGAAATTGCAGGCCCGATGATGACCAAGATGGCCCTCAACGCTGCCGGCGAGATCGATTCGATCCCGGCCCAGAAGAAGACAAGGGAGCGTTTTGCGCATTAACAGAAACTTGCAGGCCTTCGGCGAATTCGCAGCATTGTGCGTTTTCGCCGAAGGCCGTTTTCCTTATTATGAGACGGTTCTGCGCGGGGGCAGCAGGTTTTCTCACAAGCGCTTTCCCTTTTTAACGCCTGATTTCCTGCCGACAATATAGATCAGCGGCAGATACACAAATACAAAGGTAAAATTCGCGGCAGGGATATAGACGGTGGACCAGCGCTCAAACCGGCGCGGTTCGGGGGCGAGAAAGAGCGAGAGGATGATCGCCGCTGCCCCGAATGCCCAGATCAGCACGCGCCCCTCGGCAAAATCGAGACGTGCGTGCATTTTTGCATCCGGGTGATAGCCGCACAGCAGGCGCAGGCTGTACTGCCCGGCCCAAAAAAACAGCGCCGCCATCAGAAAGTCCGGGAAAATCCACAGCATCACCACCAGGGCTTCCACGCGCTCCACCGTGCGGAAGAACACCAGTGTGCGCACCAGCACAAAAAAAGGCCTTGCAAGCTGCGCCGTCAGCGTGGCGCCGAAAGCACCGATCACCGCGGTGCTCAGAAGCGACAGCCCCGCACACAGGAGCGCCGACCACTTTGCAAGCGCCGGAAAGACCGGGCCGCGTTCCTTGAGCCCGCCCGCGAGGAAACACAGCGCCGTGCCGGAACCGGCCACAATATCCAACGGTACAGGCGCGGTTTTCACCACCGGCCACAGATCCGCGGGGGAGAGCGGAAAGAGATTCCCCCAATCCGCCGACAGCAGTGCAAAAAACAGCAGCAGGCCCAGCACCCCATAGAGCAGCGGCAGCAGTATACGCCCTATGCGGGCAAGGCTGCGGGGTGTGGAGAGCGCGGCGGCGAGGGCGGTGAGACCCATGAGCTGGCTAAACAGCGCGGGGGACGCGCCGGGGTAGACCGTGCCCACCAGCCTGTCGGCTCCCGAGCGCAGCACGAAGGCCGCGTAGGTAAGGCACCAGACAACAAAGAGCGCCAGGGCGGGCTTGCCCAGGTGCTTTCCGCCGAGGCGAAGCAGCGTGTCGGGCAGTTCCTCGCCGGGCTGCATGGCATCCGTCAGCAGCGCCATTGCCCGCGCCCAGACCAGGGCCAGGGGCAGAGCCGCCAGCGGCGCAAGCCATCCGGCCCGGCCCCCGACAGACGCCGCCTGCGTCGGGAACAGCCGCAGCGCGGGCGTCAGCGCAATCACCGCCCCGAGGCTGAGCAACTGCCGCGTGTTGAAGTTTTCGTGCATGGGATCACCTTATTTCATGTCGTTCATCTCGTTGAGCTTTGCGCGGACCGTGATTTTCAGCTCCAGCTCCGGCAACAGGTCAATAAACTCCCGGTCGAGGCTCCGCCAGGCGGCGGGGTCGGCGCGCTCGAGTGTCTCGGCGAGGCAGAGATAGTCCGCCTTGAGCTCCTTCGACGCCTGCAGCGCAGCACTCAGAAAGCCCGCCAGCTTCGACTCGAGCCGCGCCGTGAGGTAATCCAGATCCTCCTCATCCAGCGCTCCGCGCCCGCCGTGTTCCAGAAGGCTTGCCCGCACGTCACACGCGACCTCCACACCGCGCAGTGTCTCGCCCTCCCACACCGGACGGAGCCTGCATCCGCCGCCGTTTATTTCCAGCACTGTCGCCTCGCCGTGCCGGTCCAGCAGCTCGACAGTCGCCCGGCCGGGGGCATTTTTCAAAAGCCCCACCGCAATGGCCTGATCTTCCGTCAGATAGCGGCAAAGCCGGCCCTCGCGCAAGATCGCATAGCCCATCGGCGCCACGCTTTTTCCCGTGGGCGCGCTCTCCCCTTCGTCGGGCGCGGCGGTGGTCTCACTGGCTGTGCCGAGATCGAGGGCGCAGATGAGGCTGCTGCCGCAGCGGGCCGTGTCCCGCAATATCTGCGCGGCGGTGGTCACGCCGCTTTCCCCGCGGCGTTTTAGATCCTGCTCGATGATATGCATCACGTCGCAGATCCCCTTGTCGCCGCTGCCGACGTCCATCACCGCGCCGGATGCCTCCCCTCCGCGCACCACAAACAGCGGCATGTCCAGCCGCAGCTCCGGCGAGCGGCAGATATAACCCAGCACGTTTTCAACCCCGTCCTCCGCCAGCTTCTCGCCCAGCAGCAGCCGCCCGATGTGCGTGCAGAACAGTTCTTCCTCATAGGCATGGCCCCGGATGCGCTCCATCGCCGCCGAGATCGAAACACCGTCGGCCTCCATGCGGGCGACCTTGTCCTCGCTGTCCCCCGCCGCAGCGAGAGACAGCTTCACACCGCTGCCGTTTTTGTCCAGCCCCATGGTCTGGATCACCAGCAGCTCCTCCACCTCGCGGTAATTGCCGCGCAAGCCCCCGCGCGCGGAAAAGAGCAGCAGCTCGGCAGCACACAGCGCAAGCGCCAAAAGCTTTCTCACGACGTCTTCCTCCCCACGCGGATAGCCGCCTCATGCCCCGGGCCTTTGAGCAGAAGCCTTGTCAGCGGCAGTGCTTCCCCGTCCGAGAGCGGCGCGGTGTAGTTGCGGCCCAGGCTGTCCATCTCGGCAAGGTGCAAAAGCAGCAGACACAGCGCGATGCCTATGCCGAAAAGCCCCGCCGCGACCGCTGCGATCACGAGGCCAAGGCGCAAGAGCCGCACCGCCGCACCCAAATCCTGGCTCGGCAGCGTGTAGCCCGCGATGCCCGCAAAGGCCACCACAATAATGGCAATCGGCGACACGATGCGCGCCTCCACCGCCGACTGGCCCACGATCAGCGCCCCGATAATGGACACCGTGTCGCCGATAGGGTTCGGCAGGTGTAGCCCCGCCTCCTGCAAGAGCTCAAAGGAAAGAAGCATCCCGATCACCTCGAGCGCTGTCGAAAAAGGCACGCGCTGTTTGGCTTCAATGATGCTCAGCAGCAGCCGTGTAGGGAGCATCTCCTGGTGATAAAGCGCCACCGCCACGTAGAGCGCCGGCAGCAGCAGACTCAGCAGAAGTGCGAGCCAGCGCAGCAGGCTCAGGGAGCTGGCTATCAGGGGACTGCTCGCGCTGTCGCCGGAACAGCGCATGAAGTCGGCAAAGCTCGCAGGCCCCAAAAGGCCAATGGGCAGGCCGTCCACCAGCAGACCGACACGCCCCTCCGTCAGATACTGGGCGAAGCGGTCGGGACGTTCGGTATGCAGAAGCTGCGGAAAGGGGGAGCCGGGCGCGTCGGTCAGCCCCTCTTCCAGGACGCCCGTCGCGAGCAGCGCGTCGGGGTCCAGCGCGTCGAGCCGCTTGGCCAGCGCCGTCACCGTCTCCGGCGCGGCGGCCCCGTCCAGGTACAGCATGGCCACCCGCGTCACCGTCTCGCTGCCGACGGCGGACTCCACCAGCTTGAGCTTCGGTGTGCAGAGCCTTCTTCGCACCAGGGCAGTGTTTACGCGCAGCGTTTCGACAAAGGAATCCTTTGCGCCCTTGATGGACTTTTCGAGTGTCGGTTCCGATACGGCGCGCTGCGTATCCGAGCGCGCTTCAAAGCTTACTGCCTGATTGGTCCCGTCAAACAGCAGCACACAGCAGCCGTGGGTCAGATCGCTCACCACGTCGTCCATGGTTTCGCGGTACTGACAGGAACAATTGTACACCGCCCCCGCCAGGATGCGCAGCAGGCTCTGACGCTCGGTCTCGTTTTCCGGCAGGCGCACAAGACTCGTCAGAGGCCGGATCACATCCTCCGTCAGCATCCGGGCCGAGACCAGACCGTCAATCCAGCAGACGGTCACCACATGATTTGATTCGAGCCCAAGCCGCAGCGTACGCGTCTGAAAGTCCGCACAGGCTGTGAAGATCTCCTGCAGAGAAGGCAGCGTCGGCAGACAGGCGTAGACCGGCGTGCGGCGCGGATGGAGCAGGTTTGTTTCAAATGTGTCATTCCTATACATGTTGTGTAGTATACCCACAAAAACGCCCAATATTTAGGAGCTGAAAAAACTTTTTTATTTTTTGAAAAAATGTGTTGACTTTTGCGATTTTCGGTGCTATATTACGTGAGCGCTCGACCGAAGGGTGCTGAAGTCAAAAGAGAGCTTGAAAAAAGTTTCTGGCGAAACGAAAAAAGTTCTTGACAAAACAAAGCTGCTGAGTTATAATAACAAAGCTACCCACCCGAGAGAGCGGACAAGCGATTTGAAAAGAGCTCCTAAAAATTCCAAAAAAGAATTTGAAAAAAGTTCTTGACAAATGCAAACAGCTTTGATATAATAACAAAGCTGCCGCCGAGAAAGGCGAGCGCAGAGAGTACCTTGAAAATTGAACAATGTAAGAACAGCTTATGCTAAATAAGCACCAAAGAAAAGGGTTCTTAAAAGTCAGAAATGACTATAAAAATTCTTTTGAGAGCTAGTAAGCTTCAATAAG
>Ga0310691_10000730_pt1 | contig 57092 bp, 51 predicted proteins | sample 176DNAGHGlowgp2_FD_203887 | JGI IMG/M metagenome (GOLD analysis project Ga0310691, IMG submission 203887) | Sheep rumen microbial communities from Palmerston North, Manawatu-Wanganui, New Zealand - 1766 DNA GHGlow gp2 (v2) (version 2) | ecosystem: Host-associated > Mammals > Digestive system >... | reverse complement strand
ACTATCGCAAGCATCAGCAGGAGGCACAGAGTGCCCAGTCGTTTCATTTGTTTGGTCATAATGTTTTGTTAATTGTTAATGTTAAATAAGAATTAGGTGAATCTTCTGCAAAGGTAGTCATTTTATTTGTTCCCACCATCGCTTTAGGGCCGTTTTCTTCGTAAACGTTTACGTTGAAGCTCAAGTGACTAGGCTCTTCCTTAAGGAATTGCCCTTCCGGACTTTAAAGAAGTGTTAAAAGATAGGCTAACTAATTAATTTAGTCTAAAAACTAAAGGATTTAGTTGTATGTAACGAAAACTTTTAGTTACTTTGCACTCAGATATTGATTGACGCGCTGAAGTAAGGCGAACTTAAAACCCAAAGAAAATGAAGAAACTGACCAACAAGGAAAAGGAAATCATGGAGCTGTACTGGCAGTATGGCCCGATGTTCGTACGTGAGTTGCAGGAGCATTACGCTGAGCCCAGACCCCATTTCAACACGCTCTCCACAATCGTCAGGATACTGGAGCGCGAAGGATTCCTCGACCATAAGCAGTATGGTAATACCTACCAGTACTATCCCCTCATATCCGAGGCAGAGTACGGACGCAAGTCGATAGCGGGTATCATCAAGAACTACTTCGACGACTCCTACCTCTCAGCCGTATCCTCGTTTGTCAAGGAAGAGAAGATAAGCGTGGAGGAACTGCGCGAACTCATCGATCAGATAGAGAAGAATAATTTGTAGTTCATAATTCATTCAGAGTTGGATGCATGACTTTCTGATATACGACGCCAAGGTGGCTGTGCTCATCATCGTGTTCTATATGTTCTACCGACTGATGCTCAGCCGGGAGACTTTCCACAGGGTGAACCGCGTGGTGCTCCTGCTGACGGCTGTGTCTTCGTTCGTATTGCCGCTGTGTGTGATTACCTTCCACAAGACGGTGATATTGGAAGCTGTGCCGACGGTCTCTGTGGGCAATCTGCAGATGGAGTCGGTCGCTGATACTGGGCCTGAGCTGTGGCAAATGGTACTGCCCCTTATATTTATAATAGGTGTAGTGGCGACGCTGGGCCATACGCTGGCGTCGATATTGAAAGTCTGGCTATTGATACGACGGAGCGAGAAGCATCCCCAAGTCGATGGCACTGTCCTCTGCGTGACCGGTAACGCCAAGGTGTCGCCATTCAGCTGGATGCGGTATATCGTCATGAACCGTGCAGACTACGAAGCGAACGAAGCTGCCGTTCTCGCTCATGAACGGGGACACATCCGTCTCAGGCACTCCTGGGACCTGCTCCTCGTGGATCTCCTCACCTCCCTGCAGTGGTTTAACCCAGCCATGTGGATGCTGCGCCAGGATTTGCGCGCCATCCATGAGTACGAGGCCGACGGTGAGGTACTCTCTCAAGGGATTAACGCGCGTCAATATCAATATCTGTTAATCTCGAAAGCCTCAGGCATTGGCGGGTACTCCATTGCCAACGGCATCAGTCACAGTACCCTCAAAAACAGAATCACAATGATGTTACATAAGAAATCAAATCGCCGCAGTTTGCTGAAACTGCTGGCACTCGTTCCCATCGTGGGTATGGCTTTGGCTCTCAATGCCAGAACCGTTACAGACTATGTCTACGACGAGCCCCAGAAACAGGTGCTGGTCAAGAAAGGCAAGAAGAATGCCATTGTCAAGACCCCTTCTGGGAATGTGCTCCAAATCATAGCATCAGATGAAGCCAATGATGTGGATAGCCTGGTCTATGATGTGGAGACATTCGACATCAAGGGAATAGTTGTCGATAGAGAGGACAACTCGCCTATTGTTGGTGCGATAGTCAAGGTGGCAGGCTCTACCAAAGGTACTGTTACCGACAGGGAAGGTGCTTTCAGGATGGAAGTTGCTGTTGGCGACCGTGTCGAAGTGATGTATGCCGGCTATGAGACCTTTACCTTCGGTGCCAGCAAAGCCTATGTTAAAGACCGGGACTACACGATTGCCCTGTACAAGGAGGGAACTGATCATAGCATGGTTTTCGATGTTGTGGAGGAGATGCCACAATACCCTGGTGGCCCTCAAGCCCTCTTTGAATTCCTCTCCAAGACTATCAGATATCCTGTCGAGGCTCATAAGGCCGGCATAGAAGGTCGTGTTCTTGCCACCTTCGTGGTGAAAAAAGACGGTAGTATCAGTGATGCCCAAGTGGTGAAGTCCGTTGATCCGCAGCTCGACGCAGAAGCCATTCGTGTCATTAACGCCATGCCAAACTGGGAACCAGGCAGGCAGAATGGCAAACCTGTCAACGTGAAGTATACCGTCCCCATCACCTTCCGTCTTGACGGCAAAGAAATACCTCAAGCCAAAGGAACCGCTGTTCCATCAGAAACGCCGCTTGTCATCGTAGATGGTGAAGCGATTGATTTCGAGATGATGAAGGGCATCGATCCCAAGACCATAGAGAAAATGGATGTGCTGAAAGACAATGCAGCTACCGATACTTATGGTGAGAAAGCCAAGAATGGCGTGATTGTCATCACTACGAAGAAGAAATAGACCCCTCTCTCTCTCTCTTTGCATAGATTATTGACTATGCCCATCCTCGCCTTGCTGGTGGCTATCCCCACCCAAGGCGAGGGATTGAACTCCAAGTAAGCTTGCGCCATGAGCCCTCTAATGGGCCGCGTTGGTGATTGCTGAACCAGAAACGGCAGAAGGCATATTGTACAATCACCATGCACAGGCCTACCATCACGGCATAGGTGATTCCCAGATAGCGATAGCATGCCAGACCGTAACCGCAGAAGATGAAGCTACCGATAATGGACTGCAACAGGTAGTTGGTGAGGCTCATGCGGCCAAAGATGCAAAGGTGATGCAGCACTCGGCGTACACCCTCGAAAGCGTACCATGCAGAAACGACAGCGGAGACGATCATCAACAGTATAATGAGGTTGTATATTGGCCTGAGCCATCCTTCCAACGCTCCGAAATCAATGAAACTGAGGACGATGACAATCGTTGCTGATATGCAAAGAATCGTATGCCATATCTTCAGGTTCTGGTTTTCGTTATAGAACAGGCGCTGGCGCCCTAACTGCATGCCAAGGATAAAAAGGCAGAGCAATTGAGTGAGGCGTCCGCTGAAGACATTGAATCGAAGGTTCAGCTCGAAGCCATAACGCACGTTGTTGACGGCATTCTCCCAGAACGTGCCGTGCTCATGTAGAGCAATGGTCTGGTTGTAAATGTCAAAAAGCCGGGTGTGGTCTATGGTAGTACCTGTCAGCAGGCAGAACAGTTCTATGGGCTGGATGACCAACAGGGCGATGATGCACCAGACGGCCTTAGAGGGTAGGTAGCTGATGGGTATAAGCAAGAGACCATAGCAAGCATAGAGCATCAGGATATCACCATCGTAGAATGCCACATTGACGAGTCCGAATACGAACAACAGGCACATGCGCCAGGCAAATCGGCCAGAGAAATTCTGGCCTTTCTGCTGCTGGTTGTCGTTCATGATGAAGAAACTCAGGCCGAAGAGCATGGCAAAGATGCCATACATCTTGCCAGAGAGCAGCCAAGCCAACACATCGGCTACGGTTTGGTCACAAGGCAACGTGTGTACTATCGGCTCTTTGGTAAAGATGTCAAAGTGCTCAACGGAGTGATATAGGATGATGCCGGCCACAGCAATACCTCGCATGGCATCGGCTACATCGATTCGGGTGTTGGGGAGATTAAGGGTTTTGTACATCTTGATTTTTTTATAATGAATTGATGGTCTTTTGCAGTTCTTCCAGGAATCGTGCGGCATGGCCTCCGTCCATCTGCGCATGATGGAACTGGAAGGAGATGGGGAGTGTGGTTTTTAGCCAGCCTTTACGGTATCTGCCCCATGCGAGGAAGGGATTGGTGAAGATGCCGCTGTACTGGTTGACAATGCAGTCGAGTTCCGTGCCAATTATTGATGATGTGCCGACAATGACAGCCTCATCGTCTAACATGTCTTGGCAGGTTTGGCTGATGGTCTCTGTCAGATGCAGATAGTTCGCGTTAAACTGTTCCAGATCGTCGGTGACGGCTATGTCGCAAAAGCTTAGTCCGCCCTTGACGTTGTTTACGATCGTGTTGATGGCCATACGGTCGTATTTATATAGTTTCCCGTTATGGGGCAACATGTAAAACTCTTCGATCCTTGATGCAGCCTTGCCAATGCACCAGCATAGGAGCATGTTGAATTTCAGCCCGAGTCGCCGGCTCACCTTGTACAGACGCGTCACTTCGAATGTCTTCGTAAGCGTCACCATCGGCATAGGCGACTTCATCCACAGCTCGAATGCCACAGCCCGACTCGTTTCTTTGGGATTGATTTCTTGTTTCATACTTTATAATGTCGAGATACGATAGTCGCTTCATTGATTTGTGTGCGAAAGACTAAAGTGGAATGGCTTATCGAAATGACGACGGGAATAATAGGTAACCGATGGATGTCTCAGGTTCATCACCATCGTCCAGGCTGTGCCGAGGAAGCCTTCTCTTTGGGGTTGCGATACAGACTCGATGGCCTCAGTCAGTTGCTGTTTGCTCATCACACCGTCCGTTTGGTTGAATCGCTCGCAAAGGCGGTCGTAGCGATCGTCGCCCTCAATATGGCCGGCATTATGCTTCTGCTCGCACAAGTAGTGGTTGGCCACAGCCGGAGATTCCGTCACCACCATCTTATTGTCTACATATTCCACTACCACACTCCTGCCTGAGGCATCGGCAATGGCATAATGGTGGGCCGAGCCGATGTCGGAATGCATATCGATGCTGTCAAGCAGCTCAAGAGCCTCGCTCACGTTGGCTGCATTCTTAAGCATATAGCGGATGGCGGCTGTTGTTGTAAGGTCGGGCTTGGTGGTGCGCTGGTGTGTCTCTATCGAGTCGCCAGCCATCAAGTCGGCGACGGCAAGGCCCTTCTCGTTGATACCATCGAGGGCGACAAACAAGCCTGTAAGGCACATATACTGGTTTTGGAACCCCTCAGGCTTAAATCCTTCTCCAAACCCGTAGAATTCTACATTGAATGTCGTGATTGATTCGTAGCCATGAGTAGGAATGGTATGCAGGACAACGGCTGTCGCCGAAGGGAAGTCGAAGTTGCGCCCCATCAGTATATCGCCTTCGGGAGTGCTGACAGTAAGTGCCGAGCATCCGAAAGCTTCTTTCGATGTGTTCATCTCTGGCTTGTAGTGACCTTTCGAGAGAAACTCGATGGCATAGCTTGCCAGTTGGTCGGCTGATTCGAACCCACCTTTCGCCATCAGTTCGTCGAACCCGTCATCGCCCTCATACTCCATATAATACATGCCGTCGTCGAGCTTCTCGCACGACATGGCACCCTTCATCAGCGGGCCAAACTCTATCAAAACCAATACGCCGGCTATGATAACCAGCCCCAAAACGCATAATAGCGTAATCTTTAATGCTTTCTTCATTGTCTATGATTGATGAATGTGATATCTGTAAGACGCTGCAAAAATACAAAAAGTTGCGGAATATACCAAATATTGGCAGAGTGGTATTATTACATAAACAATTCCATTTCTTTTCCCGTCCATTCTTCACCATCTATCAGATACGCATCTGTACCAGTTATTGTGAATCCTACCGACTTGTAGCAATGAAAGGCAGAGGGATTATTGTCGAACACTCCGAGCGTAATCTTCTTGGCGTCATATTCTTCTCTCGCCTTACGAATGGCCTGTCGTAACATCTCTTTGCCGTAACCTTTGCCTCTCAACTTGTCATCGACAATAACGAAACCGAAGCGGATGACACTCTTATCCTCTGACGGATTTCTCAAAAGGATATGACCAATGATTTTATCATCAACGACAGCAGTAAGAGGATGCATGTTCTGTCCATCATCGTATTGACTCGTCATCTCCTCTGGTTGGGCAGGGAAATCCTTATATTTGTCTGCACTCCAGAGCCGAAATGCATGCTTATCCTTACACCAACCCAGAATCGTTTCTGCATCGTTGGGCTTAAATGGCCGAAGGGTCATCTTATTCATATTTTCATTCTTTATTGAACATTTCTGAGTGCAAAGGTAAGGCGTATGGCTGAAAGTTCCAAATGTCTGGGATATTCTGTACAGGTTTGTGACTAACGGTCATGAAAATGGGGAAAAAAAAGAGCGAAACGTGACGAGCGGTCAGAAATTCAAGGAGACGGGCATTAAATACCTAAAGGAACTCACAATAGGGGATTGACGCTTTCTGTCAGTACCCCTAACGCAACTATTCTCGAACTCTTTTCTACGAGACCTCGACAAGATTTGGGCACTGCGTGAGTACATTCCAGACCCAACAAAGCCACAATATTCTGTGAGATAAGTCCACGCATAGTAAAACGTAAATAGGCATCAATCGCAGGTATGCCCCTACGGCAATAGGGGTGTACCCCTCTATGTCACCTCGCTTATTTCTATTTTAACTACTTGATAGTAGGCGTACAACGGTTCTTTAAATTAATTCTGCCAGCCCACTGAAACATTTTATGCTCTACTATACCTAACTTTTCTGACTTAACTACTATTTATAATAAAACTACTAATATGAAAAGACTATATCGAAACTTAGAAGACGATACCAAGAAGCGTATCGCACAGAGCCTAAGAGGTCGTACGTTTAGCGACTCTCATAAACAGGCTATCAGTGACGCAATGCGTCAGTATTGGGCTACAATACCATATCGCCCAAGCGAAAATAACGAGAGTAATAACCAAGACAATGAAACGAGTATGTAACAGACCAATCCAAATCGATGCTCTGACTATCTGCTACGAGGTCGTGCATCCTTACTACTATGAACAACTCAGTACCCTCGACTTTGGAGAGTGCCTTGATATGGACGAGTTCAGACTATACAGAACGGAGGGCAGATACTTCGATAACGTTTATGCCATCAGACTTTGGAACGGAACACAAGACATCGAATGGGGCTACCTAAAGTTCAACCTCGCACGAGGTGACGAACAGAGCAACACGCATACCAGCGGAAATCGCAAGGTGTGGATGAGCCTCAACAATGAGACACTATATAGTAACGACTTCCATTGCCTTACATACATTGAGCAACGCTTAGGGTTAGTGTTCCACAACATAACAAGTCTTGACTTGTGCCTTGACACTTCGTTTTCAGTCAGTCCGCTAATTAAGGCATACGCACACAACAAGAACGTAACAACCATTCTGAACGGCAAGCGTATCACTGACAGAGACGAGGACAGACCAGAACTGACCTATACAACAAGTGGAAGCCTCAACAAGCAAGGTAAATACCTCACCGTGAACATCAAGCAGCGTAATGCCATCAAGGACAAGAGTAAGGGCATTACTGTACTGACCTACGACAAAGCAGCAGAAATCAGCAACGCATCAGACAAGCAGTATATCCTGCAACACTATGCCAATCCAAAGAGGCTCTTCAGAACTGAGGTACACTTGAACTCAGAGGACATTAAGAGCTATGTAGAGAACAGAGGCATCAACTACACACCTCTTATCCTAATTGATGAGGCTACCCTTGAAGATATGTTCTTTCACTTCTTAGGAAGCGTGATACGTTTTCAGAGCAGAACACTCGACACCAGTTGGGGGCATATTCTCGGACGCTCATAGGTCTATAACAACCACCCCTACAGGATGCGCTCAAAGTGCCAGATACCTTATTATATATAGGGGATGCGTATCAATATTAAAACGTATCAGTATAATCAATAAATCAACTATACTGATACGTCATTTTTGTATCAACCTAACTTAAAAAGTTATTCTGAATAGTGTCTAAGGTTTAATTTTGTTGTATATTGCCACATTTTTCCACTTGGCATCATATTCAATTCTGTAATCTAATTCACGAGGATAAGTTTTACTTGTAACAATACCACCTAAGTATTCGTGAACCACTTTGGGGTCTTTGACTTGCCAAATCACTTCGCAAGTACCATTCCAAGTTATTCTTGCCAAATAAAGTGCATTAGGCTGACTCGTATCTCCTTTTATTTTCTTATCCAGTTCTTCTATGTAGTTGTACACAAAATTGCTCTCTTCTGTTGTGGGCATACCATTCATTGCAGTTTCTTTATAACTAATGACAAGTGAACAAGTCCAACCATAAAGTTTCTTATGTTTAAACTTTCTAAGGCTTGTGTTTACAACTATTATAGCAGGTTTATCTCCAGAAGAGCTTTCTACTACAGCAAATTGTTCTTCAGGAATTTTTACACCTTTGTCACCTGTTCCAGCAAAGGAGAGCAAACTCGATAATAATCCCATAGCAATTAAAATAAATCTAACCATATTCTATTTAAAAAAATTGTTCTTACCATAGTATAATAACCTATTTAGTTCGTTAAGGCTATTGAATTGATAAACCTGTTCTCCAATGCGAATGTAGCCCTCAACATCGTCAAGGGGTTCAAACAAACTTTTCATAGAAACGCCCAAAGCGTTAGCCATCTTTTGCATAGTGTCGAGTCGAGCGTTACCGTTTAGTGCACGGGTGAGGGCTGCAGGGTCAACCCCCATCTTTGCAGCAAGTTCTTTCAGTTGAATCTTCTGTTCCTTGCAGATACGTCTCACGTTCTGCGATAGTAAGTTCTCCATATTCTTCTATTTTGGGTGCAAATTTAAAGAAAATTGTCGAAATTAGCAAGGAAATTGTCGAAAATTGAAAAATAAATCAAAAATTATTTGGAAGTCTCAGAAATTATTTATATCTTTGCATTGTAAATAATTGATATTAAAATCAAATAAGGAAAAAGAAAAAGTATAAAAACATCAAAAGAAGTAAAAGTCAAAATGAAAAAGGTAGCAATTTTCGCCAGAGTGAGTACAAGCATCCAAGACTACGAACGTCAAGTGAACGAACTGACCGCCCTCGCAGTGCGCAATGAGTGGACGGTTGAGGCTACCTTTTGTGAGAAGGTAAGCGGAGCAAAACGGAATAGTGAGCGCAAAGAACTGAGCCGTATGGTGGAATACGTACAAGCCCATCATATTAACAAGGTGGCGGTGACAGAACTCTCACGCCTTGGACGTGACACGTTACAAGTGTTGGAAGTGATAGAGCAGTTCAACAAGTTAGGCATCAGCCTCTATATTCAGAACTACGGTATAGAGACACTGACCGAGAGCGGAGAAGTCAATCCAATGTCTCAGTTCCTCATCACAATCCTTGCCGAAGTCGCAAGGATGGAACGTAAGACCATCCGTGAACGTGTCGAGAGTGGCTACAAGAACTACAGAGCGAACGGTGGCAAGGTTGGTCGCAAGGAAGGTTACAGGAAGCCAGACGAGGCTATGCGTGACCAGTATGCCGAGGAAATCCGTCTGCTGCGCAAAGGTATCAGCCTCCGCAACATCAGCAAAATTACAGGTACGAGCGTCAACACCATACGCAAGTGCCAGAGCCTCATCTAAAAAAAGTTTGTCAAAAATTTGGAATTATGAAAAAAATATATATCTTTGCAAAGAAAGTTGTTTTTGTGAAAAACACAATCATATAAATAATTAATTAAATTTTTAAGTAATGAAGAATGTTATTATTTTTTCAAGGGCGTGTGCAAATATGCAAGATTGTGACCGCCAAGTAATCGAACTTAAAGACCTTGCTATGTGCAAGGGGTGGGAAGTAAATGCTGTATTTCGTGAGCAAGGAAGTGGAACAAAAAGAAGCAGAGACCGTAAGGAACTTATCCGTATGATAGAATATTTGCAAACCCATCATATAGATAAGGTGTTAGTTACGGAACTCTATAGGCTGGTACGTAACCCACAACAATCTTTTGAAATCATAGGGCTGTTTAATAAGTTAGGTGTTAGTCTCTACATCCAGAATGGTGACATCGAGACGCTTAAAGAAGGCTGTGAAGTTAATCCTATTTCGATGTTCCTCATCAACTTTATGGCTGAGGCGGATAGGATAGAGACAAAGACATTTGTTGAAAGAATAAAAGCGGGACGAAAGAACAGTATGCTGAGGAATTCCACTTGTATCGTAAATGAATCCACCTGCGCATCACCAGCAAGGTAATAGACACGAACGGTCATCCCATACGCACGTGTCAGAGCCTCATCAGTTGAGGCTCTTGAAAATAAGTGCCCAAAGAGGCATAAGGTAAATACAACACCATTGTGTTATCATTAGACTATTGTAAGACAATCTTAAACCAAGGACAAAAAAAGTTCGACGATGGAGAGATTAAAGAAATCAGAGCATACCTATATTTTATAGGTCAACTGGAATTAGAAACTAACGGATTATTAAATTAAAAAGTTATGAACGTAATACTATATTGTAGAGTCAGTACAGATGAGCAAGCAGATGGATGCTCACTAGATATGCAAGAGAGGTATTTGAGAGCCTTTTGCGACAACCACCACTATAATATCATAGGTGAAGAACAACCTTACAGGGAAGACTACTCAGCCAAGCACTACGACCTTAGAAGACCCAAGTTGAAACAACTCTACGACTATTGCAGGAGGCACAAACACGAGGTTGACAAGGTGCTGTTCCTACGCTGGGACAGGTTCACACGTAATCTAGAGTTCGCTCTAACCTATAAGCGCAAGTTCTATGACGAGTTAGGCATTGAAATCAACGCTATCGAATCGCCTATCGACTTTAAGGGCACAGAGTGGTCGATGTTATTAGGTATGTACTGCGGTGCAGCCCATACTGAGGACGAGAAGATTTCACGCAGAACAAAGGACGGCATACACGGCACATTACTCAAAGGCAAATGCTCGAACAAAGCACCACGAGGTTATATCAATAAAAGAGACGATAAGGGTGAGCCATACGTAGAGATTAACGAGGTAGAGGCAAAAGTCATACGTCAAGTATTCCAAGAAGTAGCCAAAGGAGTTGAGGCTCCTAACAATATTAGGCGTAGGCTCTGCCCTTGGATTCCAAGAGATGCGTTCTATAGGATGCTACGTAACATCTTCTATATTGGGCTCATCAGAGTGCCAGCCTACAAGGATGACCCAGAACAAATAGTTAAAGGTGTTCACGACCCAATTATAGACGTTGAGACATTTGACAAAGTGCAAGACATCCTCAGTGGCAAACGTAAGCACGAGCCAAAGGTGAGCAAGACAATCGACCCAGACCTCTATCTCCGTAAGTATATAGTGTGCCCCATCTGTGGGCACTCTATTACAGGTGCCACAAGCACAGGCAAGGGAGGCAAGTATAAGTATTACAACTGCTGCTACGATGGTAAACACCTACGCAGACCAGCAGATTACGTAAACGACAAGTTCGCTGATTGGGTAGGAGGGTTAAGACCAAACAAGGAAGTGTTAGACCTCTATACTGAGGTTCTGCAAGACCTACGAGGTGAGCATAAGCAAGACGTTCAAAGGGAGATTGAGGGTCTACGCAAAGAGATAGAGAAGGTTAAGGATAGACTTACGAAGGCTGACGAGCTATTCTTAGAGGGTAATCTAAAGGACGAGAACTATAACCGCATTACTGAGAACTGCGAGAAGCAAATCCAGGAACTCCAAGGACGTATAGAACTCCTACAGAGTGACACCAAAGGACTGAAAGATAAGATAGACTACTCCGTGAACATCATTGCAAATTTAGGATTATTTATGAAAAATGCGCCAGTTAAGACGAAGTGTAAGATATTGAGTTCGATGTTTCCGCAAAAAATCGAGTTCGACGGAGAAAAATATCGAACTAAATCCTATAACCAAGTGCTTGACCTCATCTTTCAAGAAGCCAACAAGTTACGAGGATACGGAGAAAAAGAAAGTGCGAAATCTGAGGAAGATTCGCACTCAGTACCCCGACCGAGAATCGAACTCGGAACTAAGCTTTAGGAGAGCCTTGTTATATCCATTTAACTATCAGGGCGCCGTAGTTTCCAAAGAAGAGGAAACGGTATTGCGGTTGCAAAGGTACGGTATTTTTTGCGGATTGCCAAACTATTGGAGAACTTTTTGCTGAAAACTGTCAAATTGTGCCATTCCATTGGAACCATAGCAGAACAATCCAACCCTTATACCTTTCCAATAGCCGGCCCGCATAGCGAAGGGTGCGCAGGCTGGGAGGTATGACTTGCCGTCAATACTATAGAAGTATTGATGGCTGTTCTGTTGACTGTCGTTGGTGACCTTTAGGTAGAAACGAGGGAATGAGCCAGTAAGGATGATGCGTCGTTGGCCGTTTTGTTCGATGAATACGCCCTTTTTGCAGAGACCGATGCCTGTAAAGAGCTTGCCTGAACAGAAGAGTCCTGCATAGCAGTCGCCTTTAGACTCAACGACTGTCATGCTCTCACTCAAATAGCCAACGACTTTCTGTGTGAGCATGTTCCTGCAAGACTTGAGGCTGTCGGCAGGCAGGGCATCAATGGTAAGATACCCCTTTCGCTTCGTGAGACTCCAGTGTGTGTCGTCGGGATTGTGGTTCCATTGCCAAACGGTGGATAATTGCGAGGAAAGAGGAAGGTGAGAAGTGGGAAGAGATTTGTTTTGAGGAGAAGATTCTGTGAAAGAGAATTCATCGATGAAATCAGAGGAAACACATTGGTATTCTTTTCCATATTCTTTCTTTTCACTTTCCGCCATCAATGGTTTATTCCAACTGGTGACAGGCTCACCGATGCCATTGCCGTCGAGGTCAACACCCATCAGCGGCCAATCATCCTGCCAGCGGGCTGGCTGCAGATGGACCACGCGTCCTAATACCGGTGTCTCTTGGAAGTGATAGAACCACCAACTGCCGTCGGGCGCATCGACTAGAGATCCCTGATGGGGGCCGTTGATCCTGGTGGAACCCTGTTCGAGTACGATCTTCCGTTGATAAGGGCCGTAGATGTTCCGTGAGCGGAGCACCGTCTGCCAGCCCGTGCCTACGCCACCTTCTGGGATGATGAGATAGTACCAGCCGTTGCGCTTGAGCCACTTTGTTCCTTCGGCGATGGGACCTTCATAGACCGTTACGCCTTCATCAAGCAAAGTTTTGCCATCAGGAGACATCCTGTGGAGGATGATTGGCCCTGCCCCATGACGGCTGCGGCCCAGATAGGCTTGGCCATCCTCATCCCAGATAGGACAGGGGTCTTCCCATTTCTCTACTCGGCGTACGAGATGGAGAGGGGCCCACGGACCACGTGGATCTTTGGCGGTGGTCATATAAAGACCTTCCTCTGGTGTACAGAAGAAAATATAGTATTGCCCGTTGTGAAAGCGGATTGAGGGCGCCCACGAGCCACCGGCATAATGCTGGTTGTTGTCCCATCCAGGTTCGTCGAAGCGCCTATAGACCTGACTGATATAATGCCAGTTCACCATGTCATCGCTCTCTAGTACCTGCATCCCCATAAAGTGGAAGTCGGAAGCTACCATGTAGAACTTTTCGCCGACGCGGATAACGTCAGGGTCGGAGAAGTCTGCATTAAGCACAGGGTTCTGATAGGTGCCGTCACCTTGGTCTCCCCAACCCTCGGTATCTGTCTGTACAAAAATGGGACGGGCATCGGGTTTTTCTGTGATGACCTCAATGTTATGCAACTGCACGTTGCGGGTATGTCTGATAAAGAAACCCTTGGCCGGCAGGTTACCCCACATGGTGGCTTCTGGGTAGGACTTTTCTTTCTCATCAGCGATGGAATCGGCAATTTTCTGCAGTTCATCGGTCTTCACGCCTCCTTTGTGATGGAAAGTGATATTTGAGAGAAAAACATTCTTGACAGGATGCCCTGGCAGACCTGTAATGGAACACCCCATTGAGCCGGCATTGCGAATCTGTATATTATTAAGGTGTATACCATTGATAGTACCGATATGATTGATAGGGATCAGCTCGGAAATGGTGTCTTCATTGCCCTTACCGCTCAATGCAGTTCCCTCGCCTTTCATCTTATAGCCTCGTCCGCGATTGCCCAAACGGATGAAGATGGGCGACTCGGTGCCCTCGATGGTGAAGTCGGAGACGCTGACATTCTCCAATGTGCCACCATCGACAATCTCCAAAGAGATAGCCGACGATCCTATCCATTGACCGAAGAACTTCTCCCGTTGGTCCTTGCTCGGCTTTACCACGATGCCGCTGATATTGATGTTGCGGAAGCCACCGTTGGTCTCGGTGCCCAGTTTCAAGGCGTTGCAGTGGCTGCAGACTACACAGTCGGAGATGCGGATATTCTCGCAGAGTCGGGGAGAAGTTGACTTCAGAGTGATGCCGTCATCATCGCTGTCGGCAATGATCCCGCGGACGATGACATCGTGGCAGCCGTCGAGGTCGAGGGCATCGTTGTTGTAGTTATTACGGTTAATAACCTCGATTCCATCGATGTGTAGACGGTCGCATGCCAGATAGTGCTGCATCCAGCAGCCGCTGTTGCGGAGAGTGATGCCTCGAACGGTAATGTCGGTGCTTTGGATGAAACGGATCAGGTGGGGACGTGTGATACCTTCATCGTTCCATGATTGTTTGGCGAAGGCTCGCCCTTGTCCGTCTATTGTACCATTGCCATCGATGACGACATTCTTCACTTTGTCGGCGTAAATCAATTGGATGGTGGTGGTCTGGGTACGAAGTGATACATAGTCAGATTTCATCGGAAGATAATCCTTGAGGTCAGTACTTCCATAGAGAGTTGCCCCATGTTCTATATAAAGATGTACGTCCGATTTTAGGATAACAGAGCCAATCTTAAAGTTGCCTGTGGGGATGACAACTCTGCCGCCTCCTGCCTCCGAGCAAAGGTCGATGGCCTGCTGTAGTGCTATGGTGGAGAGTACAGTGGTATCGGACTTGGCGCCGAAGTCAAGGATGTTATAGTCGACGGCTCGGGAAGGCTGTGACCACAAAACTACGATGGCGATAAGGGCTAAATCCTTCAGGTTCATATTATTCCTATCTTTTGACATGTTTCAGATTTTTTCTTTCTTGTTGCAAAGTTACAAAATAATTCGTAAATCATGAGTCTTTCATGGAATTAATTTCTAAATTTGCAGAGTTATTTGTTATCTAAATTATCAACTAAAAACTAAGAGCATGAAGAAACTGTTATTCTTGCTGCCATTATTGGCGCTGATGGGATGCACTTCTACCGAAGTAGACAATCCCGTGTTGACCATCGAAGGTGGTCAGATTCAAGGAGTGTTGGCCGATAATCCCGGTGTGTATGTCTACAAGGGCATCCCCTATGCCGCTCCTCCTCTCGGGGACCTTCGCTGGAAGGAACCACAGCCTGTTGTAGCTTGGGAAGGGGTGAAGTTGTGTGATCGTTTCGGCCATCCTGGTTATCAGGCCGTTCATTATCCCGGTTTTTATGCTTCGGAGTGGGGCTATGGCGATGAGGCTCCTTATAGCGAAGACTGTCTTTACTTGAATGTCTATACGAAAGCCCCAGGACAAGTGGACAAGAAACTGCCCGTGGCCCTGTGGATTCACGGTGGTGGCTATCGTGAAGGGTGGGGCACGGAGCCCGAGTTTGATGGTCAAGAGTGGGCATCGAAGGATGTCGTGCTCGTAACCATCAACTATCGTTTGGGTATCTTCGGATTCATGCCTTACGGGGAGCTTTCTGCTGAAAGTCCTCATGGTGTGTCAGGTAACTATGGTATCTTGGACCAGATACAGTCGTTGAAGTGGATTAAGGCTAATATCGCTCAGTTTGGTGGCGATCCTGACAATGTGACTATCTTCGGACAGAGCGCAGGTGCTGGTAGTGTGCGTACCATCTGTGAGAGCCCGTTGGCTCGTGGTCTGTTCCACAAGGCAGTCATCATGAGCGGCGGTGGAATTAACGTCCCAGCCAAGGAAGGAGAGGATGCCAAGCCAGCAACGCCAGTGAACAGGTTCTTTACCTATAATCCTACACTCAAGGAGGCTGAGGCAGAGACAAAGAAGGTGATGGATTGGGCAGGATTGACGGATTTGCAGAAGTTACGTGCTGCCTCGACGGAGATCCTTTATACTGTTGGCACATTATATAATATGGTGAACAAGACGGATGTATTCCTGATGCAGCGTCCGATCATTGACGGTTATGTGTCGCTGAAGAACTTCGATGAGGCCACACGAGAAGGGTCAATTGCTGACGTGCCATATATGATTGGCTACACACTGAACGATATGGGCTCTATGGGTCCTGGCATTGCAGAGTTTTGTAAGGTGCGTCAGGAGAAAGGCGGCAAAGCTTGGGCTTACGAGTTTGCCCGTCCATTGCCCGATGACGGCAAACATCCGGAAATAACCAATCGCCTGAAAGGAGCCTTCCATTCGTCAGACCTCTGGTTTGTTTTCAAAAGTCTGAAGCACTGCTGGCGTCCTTGGACACAGGGTGACTGGGATCTCTCAGAGAAGATGATTACCGCTTGGACGAATTTTGCCAAGTATAGTGATCCCAATGGTGAGGATGGTAAAGCTCTTGGTTGGGAATCTTGTACGGCAGAGAAACCGCAGTTCATGCTCTTCAAGCTTGATGACAAGGATGCCGAAAACTCCGAGATGGGCGAACCTATTGTTCCAGAACCAAACAAGTAAGTTCTTATTTCAAGTATATGAAAAAATTGTTTCTGTTCTCTTTCTTGATGTGTGCGGCTTTGAGTGTCAGTGCTCAAAACCCGTATCTGCCTCTATGGGAGCATGTACCCGACGGTGAACCACGTGTGTTTGAGGACCCTGATCAACCTGGCAAGTTCCGGGCTTATATCATTGGTTCCCATGATACCAACTATACCGCCTATTGTGGCAGTGATATTCGCATGTGGTCAGCCCCAGTGGAAGATTTGTCGCAGTGGCGCGATGAAGGCCCGATTTTTACTTGGTATGTCGATGGCCAGTGGGACACGATGTTCGCCCCAGATCTTGTAGAGGTGAAGAACAAAGCCACTGGTAAGAAGACCTATTATCTCTATCCCCACTCCCGTGGTTGGCGTCGTGTGGCAATGGTCTGCAAGAGTGACCGTCCCAATGGTCCTTTCACCCCTATTAATCTCACCGAAGACGGTCGTCAGTGTGTGCCGGGGTCGCTCATCGATTTCGATCCTTCCGTTTTCATCGAGAATATCACTGACAAGAAAGATCCTGACTTTGACAAGGGCTTTCGTGCTTATGTGTTCTATGGCTTTCAGCACTCTACTGCCTGTGAGCTTGACCAGAACACGATGTTTTCTCAGCGCGAGGGTACTCAGTTGATCGATCCCTTCATCCCTGCCAGCAGTGCCGACGGGCGTCTGCTTGACAAAGAAGGCTCAGAGTATAAAGCCCTCTATCAAGGACAGAATCCGCTCGACTTCAATTTCTTCGAGGCCAGTAGTATACGTCAGGTGGGTAACAAGTACGTGATGGTGTTCAGCGGCTATAGCGGTAAGGAATACGGACTTGGCAACACCAATTCCGCCCTGCGCTACGCCTTTGGAGACTCTCCTTTAGGTCCTTGGCGTTCTGGTGGTGTACTGGTAGATTCTCGTGGTGTGGTGCCCAATGAAGATGGTTCGAAGCTTATTACTACTAATGCTGGCCACAATACCCACGGCTCGTTGCAAGAGATTAACGGTCAGTGGTATGTGTTCTACCATCGCCCACCGCGTGGTTTTGGCTTCGCCCGTCAGCCGATGGTGGCTCCAGTGAAGATTACGTGGGACAAGAAACCTGTTGCCAAGGGTGGAATGGTGAGGATTACGGGTTATGATCCCTATACTGTTGATAACGAGTGGATGGCCAAATCTACCGATGGAATGGTCTATTCTGGTGCCGAAGTGACATCTGAAGGCTTCCAGATTTACGGTCTTCCGCCTTATAATTATTACTCTGCTGGCTACGCATGTTTCATGGCGGGTGGCACGAACAGTAACGAGTGGATGCAGGATAATCACGATGTTTGGAACAACTCGATGGATCTCGCCGGCATTACCAATGGCGGTATCATTGGCTTCAAGTATTTCGGTTTTGGCGGCCTGGCTCAGGATACTAAAGGACTAAAAGCTTTTGAGGGTACGAAAAAAGGTGATGAAACGGGCCTTTATCTGAATCTGACACCCGGTAGGCATGGCGCTTTCAAGATCCATGTGCGCCTCGATGATCCTTGGAAGGGTCAGGAGATTACCGTCTTCGATATTGCAGCAGACGACTCTCACACCGCTAAACTATATCAGAAGAATGTGCCAGCCGTAGAAGGCTTGACGGGTAAGCATGCCATCTACCTTGTGGCCGAGGGTGCTGATATCCAGAAACCCGAGCGTCCGCGCTGGGGCGCTCCTCGTGGGCAGCAGCGCCCAGAGGGTCTCTTCGACTTTCATGGCATTGGATTTATTAAGAAAGGTATGAGCCTGAAAGCGCCTCAAGTGCCGCAGGTTACAATTATGGCTGACGGCCAGAAATTAGTGATTCCATCGACACCTATTCGCTTCACGAACCTCAATGGCTACACGGATCAGATTCGCTATCAGGTCTTTGGCAAACTGACGGACAGTTCCAAACTTACTGCCACTAGCAACAATCCACAGGTGAAGTTCGAGGTCAGCAAGATTGTCGAAGGTCGAGCCACCATTAAGGCGACATACCAAGGACTGACCAAGATATTCTTGATTAATTGATGTTGTTATTAAACCATGAATTACATTAATTTACGAATTTTGAATGCCTCGACATTGCTGTAGTATTTTATAATTCGTTAAATTAGTGTAATTCATGGTCTATTTAAACAAGTTTATTGTATAAGGCAAGCTTTTATGCGTTCCAGTGCCTCGATAAGACGACTGCGTTGGGTGGCTATGTTAAAGCGGACATAGTCCTTGCCTGTTTCTTGGCCATACATCGTGCCAGGATTAATCCAAATTCTCGCCTCATGGAGCAGACGGTCACAAAGTGCCACAACAGGTATACCCATTGCCGAGACATCCACCCATGGAAGGTAGGTGCCTTCTAGACGGCAGACCTTCCATGAGGGTATGTTTTTGCCGATGAAATCGCACAAAGCTGTATAGTTGCCCCACAGGTATTGGTTTAGCTCATCGAGCCAGTCTTCACTCTCGTTGTAGGCCGCCATAAGAGCTACAATGCCGAATGGATTTACGTCACACACCTCATTGATATTAATGGCGCGATCGATGCGACGACGCCATGAAGTATTTGGACAGATGATGTTGGCGATCTGTAGGCCTGCGGTGTTGAAGTTCTTTGATGGGGAGTTCATCACCACACAGTCATCTGTGATGGTGCCAAAAGGCACGAACTGATAGCCAGGCATGATGAGCTCGCAGTGGATTTCGTCAGAGATTACCTTCACGTCATGTTTTTTGCAAATGTCGTACATGCGTTGTAACTCCTTACGAGTCCATGCACGACCCGAGGGGTTATGTGGGTTACAGAGCAGGAAAACAGTGGTCTTCTCGTCAGCGCATTTGGATTCAAAATCACTGAAATCTATACTGACGTTTACAGTTGACAGTTCTTTCTGAGGAAAGTGCTCCTGCGGGTCGAGCGTACGGCTTACAGATGATTTGCTGGCAAGCTCAATAAGCCCGTCAGTGTTTTCACTTGCAAACTGTAAATCGTCATCTGTAAACAATAATGGGCACTCCAGAACCTCACAACCGTTGTTCTTGATGCTTGAGAAGAAGCAATTATAGGCAGGTGAGAGAATGAGCACTTTCTCTCCTGGCATAGTGAGAGCTTTAATGACACAAGACACCGCTGGGACGACTGCTGTGGTATACAGAATCCATTGTCGCTGGATTTCCCATTGGTGGCGACGACGGAACCAAGAGATTACGGCCTCGTAATAACTTTCAGGCACAATGTTATAGCCGAATACACCTTGTTCTACCCGTTTTCTGATGGCCTCAAGGATGGCAGGCGCCACTTTGAAGTCCATATCTGCCACCCATAAGGGTATGACATCGTCACTCGGACATTCGTCCCACTTTACGCAGTTTGTGCCGCGCCGTTCTACCAATTCATCGAAATTATACATAGTTTACTCTATTCCTAGACAAACAACTTATTATAGACACAAGAACAAATTATTGCCATTATAGTTGTTTCCGTATTATGTCTTTTATTCTTTTGTTCTTACGTTTATGACGCAGTTGGCGGGCTGGCGCACATTCTCGTCGATGGTGATACTGCCGATGGAATCGGCAATTATGTGTCCGCTTGTGGGGTTCTTGATGTTTTCGATATGTCCACGGATGTCAGCCTCTACCGTTGAATATTCGAACATGCGGTCGCACATCTTGTCGATGGTGCAGTTCTCGAGTACAAGGTCTTCCGTATAGCAGAGTAGTTGTTCGCCGGCAAGATGACAGTTTACGAGGCGGACGTTCTTCGAGTGCCAGGCCAGATACTCTCCGTCGAGCACGGAGTCGAAGATTGTGACGTTCTCGCATTCCCAAAACGAGTCCTTCGTCAGGATTTTCGCATTGTGTACCTCTACATTTTTGCAGTATTGGAATACGTACTTCGAGTCGCTCTCCAATCCGTCGACATAGATGTTCTGAGAAAACATAAAGGGATAGGTGCCGCCATGTAGCTTCACATTCTTGAGCTTGATGCCGTCTACCTTCCAGAAGGTCTCGTCGGCATCGGTAATCTCCACGTTCTCCAGTGTCAAGTTCTTCATCTCGCGGAAGAATTTCGGCCCGTCGATGCGCGAGTTGGTCATCACGAGGTCGTTGGTATACCAGATGGCAGAGCGTGAGCCCAAGGCGAAATAGCAGTTGTCAATCTTCGCGCCGTCGACGTGCCACCAGGGATATTTGCCGTAGAACTTGCAGTTGTAGGCCTCCATGTTCTGGCATTGTTTGATGCCAGACTCACCGTCGGTGATGGTCACGTTGTCTAATCTCAAATCGTGCTGGGCGAACAATGGGCGTTCGCCTCCAAAAGTCTTGTCTTTAATCAGTTCCATTGTTTAGTCTATATTCGGTGCAAAGATACGAATAAAAATCCGTAATCTATATACCAAGATCACGGATTTTATTACCTATTTAAAGGTTTTTAATATGATTAGAGAAAAAGCCTTGTTTACATGGCGGCAATGAGTCGTTCGCTGATCTGCTCCAGCGACTCCATGCAGAGCAGACGCTCGGTGAGGAACATATTGTCTTTGGCAGCATTCATCTTGTAGGTCCTTACCGATGTCACGCTGGGAGCTACCTCGCGGTAGAGGGTTACCTCGAAGGGCACGTCGTAGCTGTTCTTTGCCGAATCCCACTTGGATGTCTCCATGTTGTAACCGTTCTTATAATATTTATAGGTGTGGCGGAAGTCGTTCACCCACTGCTTCTTGCTGTCGTCCCAGCGCATCACCTCACGGGTTGTCAGACGGCCCTGCTCGTCGTAGCTATAGCGATATTCCATCTTGGCACAAATCTGGTTGTCGGCCTTCTTCTCATAGACTTCAATCTTGTGGATGATGCCGTCCTCCAGGTCAGAATTGTACATAAAGGGTGCATTCACGTCGTTTGCGGCGTTGAAATACATCGTCAGAACTGTTGCGATTGTGATAATTGATTCCATAATTCTTGTCTTTTTAAATGTTCATTTGCCTGTTAGACGCTGCAAAGGTACGATTAACTACAAAAACTTTAAGTTATTTCTATGTTATCTTTAGGTTAATTTGTTGTCTGCTTGAATCTCGAAAAATATCTCACGATTTATTTTGTTCTTCGCTTGATTTTCCCTACCTTTGCAGGCAGGTATGCAGAAGAACAAATATAAATATGTGTCTGTGGTGGCAATGGTGGCGGTGATGTTGCTGCTGGGACTCTATATGTGGATGACATGGCGATCGGCTGTGAGGGATATCAGCGAAAGGGCTGGCAACCAGCTGCCGTGGGCTATGTTCTACGAGAGCTACAACCGTGCGGAGATCCTTTCGCAGGGCGATACACTCAGCCTGCCGGAATTGCGCGGCGATCTTTCGTTAGTGTCGTCGGTGGAGGGTATGAACGATGTGTTGAGCCGCAGATATCACTCAGAGGTGTCGCTTGATACGTTGGCCCAGTTTGTCGACAGTCTGCTGAGTGTGGTGAGCCTTGACCGTAACTTTACCGTGATGGAAGTGGATAAGAACGGCAAGGTGTTGCGCCAGAACAATAGTCTGTCGATGCCCACTTCTCTGAAAACCAGGGTGTTCAGTACACGGCGTGACAAGTCAAAGGGCATCCAGCTTGCCCTTAACAATCCTTATCCTGAAGTGGTCAGACGGCTCAGCCCGCTCTTTGTGGCCAGCGCCATCATCCTTATCCTTTTCGGAGCCATCCTCCTGAGACTGCTTCGTTACCTCGACGAGCAACGCCTGATGGCAGAGCTACGCAACGACTTCAGCTATGCAATGGTCCACGACATGAAGTCGCCCCTCTCAAGCATCATCATGGGGGCTCGTTTCCTGCACAGTGGCAAGGTAGATGACAAACCGCAGATTAAAGAAAAGTACTATACCATCATCGAGAGCGAAGCCGAGCACTTGCTGGCCTTGGTGAATAAGTTGCTCACCATCTCAAAGCTGGAGAACAAGAAACTCATTCTCAACAAGCAGACCGTGAGTCTGGAATCTGTCATCGAGGATATCGTGGAAAAGGCGAAGGCGAAGACCGACAAACCCATTACCTTCACCATCGACCTGTTGGTCAAGCATGTGACGGCCGACGAACAGTATCTCGCAGAGGCCATCTCAAATCTCATCGACAATGCCATTAAGTACTCCAAGGACAAGATAAGCATTGGCATTACCAGCCAGAACAGCGATAAATATATATTAATTAAGGTACGCGACAACGGCATCGGCATCTCGAAGGAAGACCAGCACATCATCTTCGACAAGTTCGGCCGTGCGGCCATCCATGAGCAGAACCGCAAGGGAGGTGTCTCTGGCTTCGGCCTCGGACTAAACTATGTGGATCAGGTGATGCAAGCCCATGGCGGTAAAGTTACCGTCGCCAGCGAGAAGGACAAGTATTCGGAATTTACACTATTCATCCCTAAAGTATAATATGATGATCAAACTACTCTTGGTTGAAGACGATGCCTCATTAGCTTATATCGAGAAGACGGGTCTCGAGGATATCATCGGTGGCTATGAAGTGACTACCGCCACCAACGGCAAAGAAGGCCTGCAAGCCTGGCAGGAGACAAAGCCCGACGTGATTATCTCTGATATCGACATGCCTGTGATGAACGGTTTCGAGATGGTGGAGCGTATCCGTGAGACCGACGGCGACGTGATCATCATCTTCACATCGGCCCTCACATCGCCCAACGACGTGAAGGCCGGCTATCGCCTAGGCATCAATAACTACGTGAAGAAACCCTTTGTGCCAGAGGAACTTGATGCTCATATCCAGGCGTTGATGAAGATGCGGGGAGGGGCGAAGACTCAGAAAGAGACTAGCCATTATAAACTAGGTAAGTACACTCTCGATGCCGATCACGCTACTTTACGTGACGACGAGACCAACCTCTCGCAGACCATCACCCAACGCGAGGCCCAGATTCTGCAGCTGCTGGCAGAGAATAAGAACAATGTGGTAAGACGGGAGGCTATCCTCAGTCGCTTCTGGAACACGGAGGACGACTATTTTGCTTCGCGTTCACTCGATGTGTTTGTCAATAAGCTGCGAAAGTTGCTGGCTGACGAGCCGCGGATAACGCTGAAGACCGTGAGAGGGATAGGACTGCAATTGTTGGTGACGGAAGCCTGAGGAAATAAGGTTACCACGCATTCACTCTGATGCCTAACTGCAGATTGAAGTTCGTAGGCTTATATTTGAAGTAGTTGTGAACGTGGCTGCCATTGTCGAAATAGTACTTGATACCAGGTTCCGCATAGATGCCTAATTGCGGGATGATGTTATATTGCACACCCAAGGCTCCTCCGACGGACCATTGCGGACGATCCTTTTTCATATCCACTTCCAGACCGTCAGTCTCTACTCGTACCTTTACGTTGAAATCTACCTGTCCGCCTGCCGTTGCGTAGACGTTCAGACCCTGCCATTGCCAGATATGATACTGGGCGCTCAGCGGAATGCCGATATAGTGGAGCGTCATCTGTTTCTGATAGACGAAGCTGTTTGCCACGTTTGTAAAGTCTGAGTGCAGACGGGTATAGACGGCACCAGAAGATAAAGAAAATCTCGATGAAATGGGAATGTTTACTGTCAGACCAAGGGAGAAAGGCTGGTAATGCTTCTGCTCTTCCTCGTGGTTAGTGAGGTATACGGGACTGCTTGGACGTGTGCCAGACTTGGGAGGATTACTGTCATAGTCGAAATTGGCCAGCATCTGCTGGCTCATGAGCACTCCGTTCCTGTTAGTCTGGTTGCCGAAGCCGTTAGAAGCATAGAGCTTGAAGCCTAAGTTTGGGTGATGAGGCTTCTGGGTGTCGGCAATCATCTCGTCCAGTTTCCTGATGACTTTTCTTGGGTTTCTCCTATTCGATGGAGCAGAAATGAAGCCTGGCAAATCGTCAGACTCGTTCTCTTTCTCGCCCCCTCCCTCTGACTGGTCGTCGGCAGAAGCCATTGACTGCTGTAGAAGCTGGGCAGGAGAGAGAGGGTCGTCAGGCGACTCTTCGAACTCTTCATCGTTGTTTATGAGTTGCTGAAACATGTCCTCTATTCCAATTAGATCCGAATCGCTCCTGTCTTCTCCGTAGACGTAAACCGGTATTTCACCACCCCACACCGTCATTACAGGCCTGTCTTTCTCGGGTTTTGCAGCCAAAGTCTGGGATGTGTCGCTCTTCTCATGGCGCCAGGCCAGCAGCCCGATGCCAGCGATAATTCCTATGAACGACGCTGCAACGGCCCATTTGAACCACAAGGGGATAGTGCGCGGAGAACGCTTTGTCGCTTCTTCCTCATCGGGAAGGAAAGCCTCGATATTTGCCCACAGATTGTCAGGGACAGGCTCCTTATAGTCTGCCAGCCGGTTGCGCAGCTTGTCTGTCCAGTCCTTCTCAGGACTGTGTCCGCCCGTTCCTTGCTTTTCCTGTTTCATATCCTTTGTGAGTTTAAGTATTCGTTAATCATTTCTGCCAGCAGACGTTTGGCTCGTGAGAACTGCGAGGCAGAGGACTTTTCCTTGATGCCGAGCCTGTGGGCGATCTCTTTGTGGGGAAGCTGCTCAAAGACGTAGAGGTTCAGAACCGTCCTACACCCTATAGGCAATCGGTTGATCAGTCCGTTCAGTATTTCCGGAGGCACTTGCTCTACATCGGGCTCGTTTTCTTCGGTTTCATCGGGGATATCGTCCGTAAACACAAGCGGCTTGTGGTGCTTTATCCAGTCAACGGCTTTATTGGCGACAATCCTCGACACCCAGGCTTTCAGCGACCCCTCGTCACGATATTTGAAGCTGCCGATGGAGGTGAGAATGCTGACGAAACTGTCCTGCACCACGTCGAGAGCATCGTCCCGCTCATCGATATACCGCCGGCTTATGGCCATCGCATATTCTGAAAAGCGGTTGTAGAGGCGACGCAACGCCTCCCGGTCTCCACCCTTTATCGCTTCGAGCAACTGCCGTTCCGTCTCCACCTTAGCTGTTATGAGTTGGTTTTTCCCGTTGCCGGCCCTGTCTTCTTGATTGAGTAGAACTGCAGTTGTAGGGTCGAGATGTTGGGGTTTATTTTGGAAACGGCCAGCATGTACTGCCGTCCTTTATGATAGTTCACGATGTTGAAGGCGTCGAAACGGTAGTTCAGTATCCATTGCCCTATGGCAAAGTCATATCGTGCGGTGGGTAAATCCTTGGTGCTGGTGAGGTCTATGCGGTAGCTTGTCTGGTCTGTCTGCACCTTGAACGAGAAGGTCATTGGGTCAGGAAGGCGGATTGTGATGCTTGTGCTTTCATCTTCAGTTTCTGTAGAGCCTGGACCTTCCAAACATACATCATCTGCGAACCCAGAATTCTTGAAAGCATTGAAAGCTGCATAGGCAGATTCTTTTGAGGCACCGCTAATGGTATACAGCAGGCTGTGTTTGGTTAAGTCCACCTTATAAGTTGGCATAAAGAAGATATTGCCGATGGAATCGATGATTTCTTCCTTAAGACTTGGGTTTGTCGATGCAGCTTTTCTGACGTTTCTGACCAACCAATTGTATATCGTGTCGCCAGGCAAGTCCAGATCGATGCTAAGATCGCCTACATTGATGCTACCGTTGCAAGTGACCGTCTCGAGGCTCCAGATGCCCTCGAATATGCCTAAAGCTGCAATATATGCGGCATCTTCCGCGATTTGCGCATTGTAAGTCTCGTCATTAACTTTTGAGCACGAAGCCACGCCTGCCAAAAAGGCAGCAGCCATCAATGCCGTCGTCAGGTATGTCTCTATAGGTTTTGTGACCTGGAGTCTTTGGATTACTCGTCTTAGCTTCATAAGAGTACTTTTATTAATCGTCCGTTTAATTATACAACTGCAAAAATACAAAATCTTGCAAAGTAAATCGAAGATTTAAGATACTTTAAGGATTGCTGAGCCCTCGCTGACTTTTCTCTATTTATGAATTTTGCCGACAAAAGGTGTTCCAAAACTCGCGTAAAAGTCAGGAAGCCGATAAAGGACTTCAAATACGCGAGTTTTGGGTCGTTTTGTAATCGTCTGATAGTGTGGCAGTTATGTTTTTGAGGCCCTTAAATACCCCTCAAAACGCTCTGATTTTGCCCAAAAATGACCCTTTTTTGTCCGTTTTTATCGATTCATAGCTGGGAGTTTACCTAGACTAAAGTCGGAGTTTACCCTAACTAAAGTCTGACTTTAGTCTAACTAAACTCCGAGAAAGGTGGCTGGTAACTCAAAAAGAGCTTATTTTGGGCTCCTGTTTTTCTAGAAAGAGAATTCTTAGGAGTACTTTTTTGAGCAAATGTTTTTACATTTGCAAGTCGCGTTTACTTTTCCTTATAGATCAACTTATTGGCGCCGCTGGTGATCTTCAGGGCTTCTGGATGCTCCTTGATGAAGGAATCAATGTGGCGCACACGCTTCTGCTCGAAGATCTCTTCGATGGCGATGAGTATGCCTGTCTCCTCCACATCGCCGAAGCCGTAGTTGATGGCTGTGCCGAAGAGCTTCATGGTTGGTGAGAGACTCATGTAGGCATTCACCAAGGGTGGGATGTTGTAGCCCAGTTTACGGATTTCGGAGTTCAGGATGCGGTAGTCTTCCTTGAACTCTTTTTCGCAGAACAACTGTTCCAATTCCTTGGGGTCAGCCTCGATTTCCAACGGTTTCATCGGCACGATCAGGTTCTCTTTGTCGGCAAAATGCTTATGCAGGAAGTAGAGGATCATGTCTCTTCCGCGACGGATATAAGAGGGGTACATCGTGAATTTGCCGAAGAAGTATCTCACGTTGGGCTTGATGACGGTGAGCGCTCCGAGACCGTCCCAGAGGTTGTCGAGAGCGAAGAGGCTCTTGGCACCCATTCGGGAGCTCTGGTAAGGTAGCGCCACGAACGAGCGGCCCAGCTCGATGGTGTAGGGCATATACTCCTTGAGGAACCTTTCTGAGAAGTGGAACATGTGGCTTGTGGCCAGTTTCGGCTGTCCTTTCTCGTCCATTTCCCACTCCGTTCCCTCCAGGTAACGGTAGCCGCCTATGATCTCCTCTGCCTCAGGATTCCAAACGATCAGCTGCTTGTAGCAGTTCTCGCAAGTGTCGAATTCATCGATATCCATCGCCTTACCCGTGCCTCCTCCCGCTTCACGGAAGGCTATCTCGCGTAGCCGTCCTATCTCCTTCATCACGTTGGGCGCATTGTGGGCCGTGATGATGTAGATCTCGTTGTGGCTCTTGTTAGTCATTCGGAGTTGCTTGTCTGGTGTCAACTCGCTCTTGAGCACTTCCTTTTCGATGGGTTGGATAATCTCTTGTTCCATTGTTCTTGAGACTTATTGGGGTTGTTAGGCTTGATGGCGCTGTTATAGGGTATACACTTGTTGTCTGACATACTGTGCCCACTCTTTCGGACTCTTGCTCTTGTCGAAGGTCTGCCAGGGGATGGGCTTGCCGATGGCGACGCGGAACGTCTTGTGCACGTTTTTGTACATTTCATCGACGAGAAAGAGCATGGCCAGATTGAAGGGCAGGTATTTGTCGCTGAAGTTGGCCAGTCGGTAGAAGAAGTTCGAATTCTGTCCTCCGAAGTGGATGGGTACCACGTCGCGCTGGTATTCCACACTCTTCGAGACGAAGGTCTTCGTCCAGGGAATATCGCTGATGACGCCATTCTTCTTGCGGGAGCAAAGGCCTGCAGGGAACATCAGCATGTGGTTGTCGCTCTTGAATCCTGCCTCGACCATTGCGGGGAAATTGCGGCTCTGGCTGCCTGTCTTGTTGATGGGGATACAGACTGGCGCTAGGCCTGGCAGGTTCATCAGCAGATCGTTGACCATATATCGGAAACGCCCGTCGTAGTGCCTCCCGATGATAGCGCCGAGGGCCACGCCGTCTTCTCCGCCGAGTGGATGGTTGCTCACGAAAGTGTAGAGCCGCCCGTCGTCAGGAGAAGGCAGATTCTCCTTGCCTTCGATTTCGAGTGTCATGTCGAGATACCTGACGCACTCCTCCAGCCATTCCACGCCTTTCTTGTCGCGGCTCTCCCAGAGGAAGGCGTTCACCTGGTCCTGATGAGCTATCCGCTTGAGCCAATTGACAAGGAAGCTTGGCACGAACTTGGCCTTGGGCCCCAGTTTGCCTTTCAAGATCTTCTCGATGTCGATAGTTTTTTCGTCCATTCGTCTCGTTTCAGCTTTCGACCTGCAAAAATAGCACATTTCTTTTAAAAGTGAGCAAAAATTAAGGAAAAATTAAGTATTTACGTGTTTTTTGTACACATTTCAAGTGGTAAACCGACGTTTTGCAGGTGATATGCAACCTGTTTCGTGACACGAGAGTGTCAGCTTCATGCGTCTCTGGCAGCTCGTCCCTGAGGGTCTTAAATCAATAAAACATAGTTAAAAATAAATAAAAGTGGGGAAAAGTGGTTTGAAGTGGGGAAAAATTACTATCTTTGTGACCGATTCTAAATATAAGATGTATATATGCGATTTCTAGGTAACATAGAAGCCAAGACCGACGCCAAGGGAAGAGCCTTCCTCCCAGCCGTCTTCCGCAAGGTGCTACAGGCATCTGGCGAGGAGAATCTGGTGCTGCGGAAGGACGTGTTCCAACCGTGTCTGGTGCTCTATCCTGAAAGCGTATGGAATACCCGTCTTGACATGCTGAAGCAGCAGCTCCGTCCTTGGAAGCCTGCCCATCAGCAGATATTCCGTCAGTTCGTCTCGGAAGCCGAGGTCGTAACACTCGACGGCAACGGCCGTTTCCTCATCTCCAAGCGTCTGCAGCGGGCGGCAGGCATCAATCAGGACATCCAATTCATCGGGATGGACGACACCATCGAGCTCTGGTCGCCGCAGGATTTGACGAAGACGCTACGGACGGACGAGGACTTCAGCCGGGAATTTGAAGACATCATGAATGCGGAGACAGCCCTATGATCACAACAGCCGAGACATATCACGTTCCAGTTCTCCTTGAGGAGAGCGTCGGCGGGCTTGATATCAAGCCCGGCGGCATTTATGTGGATGTCACCTTCGGCGGTGGGGGGCATAGCCGTGAGATACTCAGGCACCTCGACGGAAAGGGCCACCTTTACAGTTTTGACCAGGATGAGGATGCCGAGCAGAACATGATTGACGACGAGCGCTTCACCTTCGTCAGGAGCAACTTCCGCTACCTCCGCAACTGGATGCGCTATTATGGTGTGGAACAGATCGACGGACTGCTGGCAGATCTCGGCGTGTCGAGTCATCATTTCGACGATGAAACCCGCGGGTTCTCCTTCCGTTTCGATGCGCCGCTGGATATGCGGATGAACAAACGCTCGGGAGTAACCGCTGCCGACATCCTCAACGACTACAGCGAGGAGCAGCTGTCGGACATCTTCTATATCTATGGTGAGTTGAAGAGCGCCCGCAGGGTGGCTGCCGCCATCGTCAAGGCCAGAGCCATCCAGCGTATCGAAACCACCGGCGACCTGATGAAGGCCGTTGAGAAATGCTTCCAGCGCGAAAGGGAGAAGAAGGAGATGGCGAAGATGTTCCAGGCGCTGCGCATCGAGGTGAACCATGAGATGGATGCCTTGAGGGAGATGCTCGGCGCCGCCCGCGACCTGCTTAAGGTTGGAGGACGCCTGTCGGTCATCACCTATCACTCGCTGGAAGACCGGATGGTGAAGAACATGATGCGGGCAGGCAATCTGGAGGGAAAGGTGGTTCGGGACTTCTTCGGACGTATAGAGACTCCCTTCAGGCAGATAGGCGGCAAGGTCATCGTGCCCAGCGACGAAGAACAGCAACGGAATCCCCGAAGCAGGAGCGCCAAACTGCGGATAGGTGAAAAAGTGAAATAACGAGAAGGTAAAAGGTTGACAGATGAGTAAGAAGACAGAGATAGAGCTGGAGCTGCAGGAACCCATTACGGAGGAGCCTGCCATTCAGGAGGAACCACTTCTGGAGGAAGAGGCGAGGCTGAAGGAAGAGACTGCCGAGATGAAGCAGCAGGCCAAGAAGACCATTCAGATGATCAAGGAGTCGGCCAGGGAGGAAGATCCTAAGCTGACGCCCGCCCTCACCCTTCGTACCATCTTGGGTGGTGATTTCCTGACGGCCGACATGGTGCGCCGCCAGATCTGGCTCTTCGTACTGATGGTGGTCTTCACCGTCGTGTACGTCGCTTTCAGATACCAGTGTCAGCAGGATATGATTGCCATCGACAAGCTGGAGAAAGAGGTGCTCGATGCTAAGTATAGGGCCCTCTCCTGCTCGAGCACGCTGACGGAGAAATGCCGTGAGAGCCATGTGCTCGAAGCGCTGAAGCAGAACAAGGACAGTCTGCTGCATGTAGCCAACCAGCCACCTTATTTAATTAATATACCAGAGTAGGGATGTAGATATGAGCAAGTTCAGAACCGATAAAGTGATGCCCCGCTACTTCGCCATCGCGATAGTCATGACAATGATAGGTATTGCCGTTGTTGGCAAGGCCATGTATATCATGACTGCCAAGAAACAGTATTGGACTGATGTGGCTGCCCGTCTGAAGCGTGACAGTGTGAGCGTGAAGCCGGGTCGCGGCAATATCCTCAGTTGTGACGGACAACTTATGGCCAGCAGCATTCCTGAGTATAAGATATACCTCGACTTCCAGGCAGGAGCTGACGACACGACGTGGGTTCGGAAGAAGGACTCGCTGTGGGTGGAGAAGCTCGACAGCCTCTGCGAGGGTCTGCACCAGATATTCCCAGATCGTTCGGCAGAAGAGTTCAAGCTTAGACTGACGGAAGGCCACGACAAGGTGGTTATGCGTAAGATAGGTGGTAAGGAGGTTCGTACTGTCGGTGCCTTGCACTTCCCCATTTGGAACCGACGCATCGACTACAATACGTTCTGCGAAGTGAAGAGTCTTCCCTTCCTCTCGCTGCCTAAATACAGGGGCGGCTTCCATTGGGAAGAGTTCAACTCGCGCCGCCGACCTTTCGGATCGCTGGCCCAGCGCACCATCGGAGATATGTTTGGAGCCAAGGATAGTGCCAAGTATGGCCTGGAACTCTCCTACGATTCCATCCTCCGTGGAACCAACGGTCTGATGCATCGCCGGAAAGTTCTGAATAAGTATATGGACATCCCCGTGCTGAATCCTGTTGACGGAGCGGATGTGGTGACCACCATTGACGTTGGGATGCAGGATCTGGCAGAGCATGCTGTCATCGATGAACTGAAAGAGATCAACGGTGAGATGGGCGTGGCCATCCTAATGGAGGTGAAGACGGGTGATGTCAAAGCCATTGTGAACATGGAAAGGGGCAGCGACGGACGGTATTATGAGATGGTGAACCGTGCCATCAGCTTCCGTTGCGAGCCGGGATCGGTGTTCAAGGTCGCCTCGTTCCTCGTGGCGCTTGACGATGGTGTGGTGGACACAAGCTTTGTCATTCATACAGGTAGCGGTGTGATGGACATGCATGGTCGATGGATGAAGGATCACAACTGGCGTCGCGGCGGTTACCAGGACATCAACGTGGCCCGTGCCCTTGAAGTCAGTTCGAATATCGGTGTGAGCTATGTGATCGACAAGTTCTACGGAAGCAACCCGACGAAATACGTTCAAGGCCTCTACCGTGTGGGTATCCACGAAGACCTGAAAATCCCCTTGGTGGGTTATCAGCCACCCTATATCCGCATGCCGGATACGAAGACCACCGACCGCAGCAAGTATTGGAGTAAGACCACTCTGCCTTGGATGAGTATCGGTTACGAGACTCAGATAGCCCCTATCAATACTGTTTCTTTTTATAATGCCATTGCTAACAACGGCAAGATGATGAAGCCCCGCTTCGTGAAACAGATTGTCAAGGATGGTCAGGTGATCCGTGAGTTTGAGCCTGAGGTGTTGAAGGAAAGTATTGCCAAGCCGCAGACCATTAAGACAATGCAGACCATTCTGGAGCATGTCGTTAGCCAGGGTCTTGGGCGAAAAGCAGGATCAAAATCCTTCAAAGTAGCAGGAAAGACGGGTACGGCCCAGGTGGCAGACCAATACGGCGGCTACCACTCCGGCACCACCCGCTACTGGCTTAGCTTTGCTGGTTACTTCCCCGCCGATAACCCTCGCTACACCTGTATCGTCTGTCTGAAGAAGTCGGGACTCCCAGCTTCTGGCGGTGGCATGAGTGGTGTGGTGTTCCATCGTATATCAGAGGGCGTGATGGCCCAGAATCTGAAGCTGAGTGTGGAGGATGCCCGTGATGAGCATTCGAGTTTTACCCCAGATGTGAAGACTGGCGACGCCGAGTCAGCAGGATATGTGCTAGCCAGTCTTGGGCTGAAGAACCAGCAACCTTCACAGCAGAAGACACCCAAGAGCATTGTTCCCAATCTGATCGGAATGGGAGCCCGTGATGCCGTCTATCAGTTGGAAAGCCGCGGAGTCAAGGCTCATCTGAGGGGGCGTGGAAAGGTGAAGTCACAAAGCATTTGCGAAGGTACGTCTGTCAGACAAGGAATGGTTTGTGAACTGGTATTGGAATAAAGACGATAAGGAAATAAGAGAATAACGATATGAAACTGAAGGAACTGCTTAAGAATGTAGAAGTGCTCAACATGCTCGGTGATGCAGACATCGAGATAACGGGCGTAAACATCGATTCCCGCCGAATTGAGGCCGGACATCTCTTCGTGGCCATTCCCGGCACACAGACTGATGGACACAAGTTCATCCCCAAAGCCATTGAACAGGGTGCGGTGGCAGTCTTGTGCGAATACTTCCCTAACAAACGGGAACCTGGTGTCACCTATATTGCCGTAGAATCTACGGAAGACTGTGTCGGCGAGGTGGCCACGCAGTTCTTTGGCAACCCCTCAGAGAAACTGAAACTCGTGGGAGTCACAGGTACTAACGGAAAAACTACCATCGCCACCTTATTATATAATATGTTCCGTAAGTTTGGGCATAAGTGTGGTCTGCTCTCCACCGTCTGCAATTATGTCGAGGATGAGGCTATTCCTGCAGACCATACGACACCCGATCCCGTCGAGCTGAACCGTCTCCTGGCACAGATGGTGGATGCCGGCTGTGAGTATGCCTTCATGGAATGCAGCAGCCATGCCATTGCCCAGAAGCGCATCGGAGGCCTGCACTTCGCTGGGGGTATCTTTACCAATCTGACGCGTGACCATCTGGACTATCACGGCACCTTCGAGAACTACCGCGATGCGAAGAAAGCCTTTTTCGATGATCTGGGGAAGGATGCCTTTGCCATTATCAATGCCGACGACAAGAATGGCGCTGTGATGGTGCAGAATACGAAGGCTCAGATAATGACATACTCTACGCGGACCATGGCCGATTTCAAGGCAAAGATCATCGAGTGCCACTTTGAGGGAATGTATCTCGAGATCAATGGAAAGGAAGTCGGTGTTCAGTTCATCGGAAAGTTCAATGTCAGTAACCTCTTGGCTGTCTATGGTGCAGCCGTCATGCTTGGCAAGAAACCAGAGGACATCCTTGTCATACTGAGTACGTTGAAGAGTGTGAGTGGTCGTCTGGAACCTATCCGGTCTCCAGAGGGATATACCGCCATCGTCGACTATGCCCACACTCCCGATGCCTTGGAGAATGTGCTTAATGCCATTCACGAAGTACTCGACGGAAAAGGAAAGGTCATCACCGTCTGTGGCGCAGGCGGTAACCGTGACAAGGGTAAACGTCCACTGATGGCTCAGGAAGCCGTGAAGCAGAGTGACCGTGTCATCATTACTTCCGACAATCCTCGCTTCGAAGAGCCGCAGGACATCATTGATGACATGCTCGCCGGTCTCGATGCCAGGCAGATGAAGAAGGTCATCAGTATCGTCGATCGTCGGGAAGCCATTCGTACAGCCTGTATGATGGCAGAGAAAGGTGATGTAATCCTCATTGCTGGTAAGGGACATGAGGATTACCAGGAGATACAGGGTGTGAAGCATCACTTCGATGACAAGGAGGTGGTCAGGGAGATTTTTGAGATTAAGAATTAGAGAACTAGAGATTAAGAATAGGAGTTCAGTAAATCGCAAATAGTATGCTGTATTATTTCTTCAGATTACTCGATCAATACAATATACCAGGGTCACACATGTGGTCGTATATCTCGTTCCGTGCCCTGTTGACGATGATCCTGTCGCTACTCATCTCCGCATGGTTCGGTGAGCGGTTCATCAAGTGGATGAAGCGCAAGAAGATCTTCGAGACGGAGCGTGATCCGAGCATCGATCCCTTCGGTGTAGAGAAGAAGGGCGTGCCCACTATGGGTGGCATCATCATTATCGTCAGCATTCTGGTGCCGGTGCTCTTGCTCTGCCGTATCCGGAATATCTATATCATCTTGATGGTCGTCACCACCCTTTGGCTTGGTTTCCTTGGTTTCCTTGATGACTACATCAAGATCTTCCGCCGCAACAAGGATGGTCTGAAAGGGAGATACAAGATCGTGGGGCAAGTGAGTATTGGTTTTATCGTCGGACTGACGCTTTGGCTAAGTCCGGATGCCGTAGTGCGTGAAACAGCGAATTACACTTATAACGCAGATAATACAGAGGTGGTAGTGAAGCACAAAAAAGAAGCGGTGAAATCGCTACAGACAACAATACCGTTTGTGAAGAACCACAATCTGAATTATTCGGATGTCATGAGCTTCTTGGGAAAGAACAAGGTTGCCGGAGGATGGGTCCTTTTCGTGCTTATGACGATTTTCGTGGTGACGGCCGTCTCTAACGGTGCTAACCTCAACGATGGCATGGATGGCATGTGTGCTGGCAACTCCGCTATTATTGGAGTAGCTTTGGGCATACTGGCCTATGTGTCGTCACACATTGGCTATGCCTCTTATTTCGACATCATGTACATCCCACACTCCGAGGAGTTGGTGGTATTCCTCTGTGCATTCATTGGAGCGATGGTCGGATTCCTTTGGTATAATGCTTTTCCTGCTCAGGTTTTTATGGGCGATACGGGTTCGTTGACTATCGGTGGTATCATAGGTGTCTGTGCCGTCATCATTCATAAGGAACTGCTGCTGCCTATTCTCTGTGGTATATTCTTCGTAGAGAGTTTGAGTGTGATCATTCAGACACAGTGGTTCAAAATCCAGAAAAAGAAGGGAAAGCGGGTGCGTGTGTTCCGTGCGACACCGATCCACGACAATTTCCGCAAACTCGACTCACAGTTGGACGCCACAAGCCGCTACATCCTGAAGGGTTGGCCTCACCGTCCATTCCATGAGTCGAAGATTACCATCCGCTTCTGGATTACCTCGATTATCCTGGCGGCACTGACGATTATCACGCTGAAGATGAGGTAGGAATTTATAGTTTACAGTTTATGGTTTACAGTTTACAGATGATAGCTATATGAGAAGGATTGTTATTTTAGGAGCTGGAGAGAGTGGGGCAGGAGCTGCCGTGCTTGCGAAGAAGGAAGGATTCGATGTGTTTGTATCTGACATGTCGAGGATAGCCGACAAATACAAGAAAATGCTTGATGACCGCCATATCGAGTGGGAGGAAGGCCATCATACTGAGGAGAAAATCTTGAATGCCGATGAGATTATTAAGAGTCCTGGTATTCCCGATACAGCTCCGATGATTGTGAAGGTCAAGGAGAAAGGTATCCACATCATCAGCGAGATAGAGTTCGCAGGACGATATACAAATTCGAAAATGATCTGTATCACCGGTTCTAATGGTAAGACTACAACCACCTCGCTGATCTATCATATATTTAAGGAGGCAGGCTACGATGCTGGTCTCGCAGGAAACATCGGAAACTCGCTGGCCTTACAGGTGGCGGAGGATCCGCATGAGTACTATATCATTGAGTTGAGCTCGTTCCAGCTGGACAATATGTATGACTTCCGTGCCAATATCGCCATCTTGTTGAATATCACGCCTGACCATCTTGACCGCTATGACTTTAAAATGCAGAACTATGTCGATGCGAAGATGCGCATCATTCAGAACCAGACGCCTCAGGATGCCTTTATCTATTGGGCCGATGACCCTATCATTAAGCGTGAGTTGGAGAAGTACGACATCAAGTCAATCCAGTATCCGTTCTCGGAACTGAAGGAGAAAGGCGTCATCGGTTATATCGAGGAAGGACAATATAAGATTGAGAAACCAGAGCCTTTCAATATGGAGCAGGAGAGTCTTAGCCTGACAGGTCGTCACAACATCTACAACTCACTTGCCGCAGGTATTGCCTCGAATATTGCGGGCATCAAGAAAGAAGAGATTCGCAAGAGCCTAAGCGACTTCCCTGGTGTGGAGCATCGTCTGGAGAAAGTGTGCATGGTTCGTGGGGTACAGTATATCAATGACTCGAAGGCTACCAACGTCGACGCTTGCTGGTATGCCCTGGAAGCGATGAAGACGAAGGTGGTACTGATTATAGGTGGTAAGGATAAGGGTAACGACTATGCCCCCATCAAACCGCTGGTGAAGGAGAAGTGCTCAGGCCTCGTCTATCTCGGTGCCGACAATCAGAAACTCCATGACAACTTCGACAGTCTTGGCATACCCGTTCGCGATACGCATTCGATGAAGGACTGCGTGGCTGCCTGCTATGAATTGGCTAGTCCTGGTGAGACCGTGTTGCTCAGTCCCTGTTGCGCTTCTTTCGACCTTTTCAAGAACATGGAGGATCGTGGTGAGCAATTTAAAGAACTGGCGAGAAACCTTTAATTGTGAATGACCTATAATTCAAGTCTTTCGATGAACATCAAAATAGGTAATCTGTTTAAGGGCGATAAAGTCATTTGGATGGTGCTGCTGTTTCTCTGCATCATCAGCATTGTCGAGGTGTTCTCTGCTTCGAGTTCGCTGACATACAAGAGCCAGGACTATTTGGGTCCCATTATGGGTCACTCCTGGAAAATCTTCGTGGGTGTTGCGGTGGCTATAGTCATCCTGAATATACCGTGCCGTTTCTTCAAACTGATGACCCCTGCCTTGCTGCTCGTGTCTGGAGTGATGCTACTTTGGGTGCTTTTTTTTGGAGAAAAGACCAATGACGCAGGACGATGGATCAGCCTTTTCGGCTTAAAGTTCCAACCCTCGGAGATTGCGAAGGGTACGATGGTACTGGTCACGGCACAGATTCTAAGTGCCATGCAGCGTGAGGAAGGAGCCGACAAACGGGCTTTTAAGTTTATTCTGATGGTTGTCATACCTCTTGTCGTCCTGATAGGATTGGAGAATCTCTCAACGGCTGCTCTGATTATGGTTGTCATCTTTCTGATGATGTTTATCGGCCGTGTACCCATGGCGCAATTGGGAAAGTTGATGGCTGGCGGAGTGCTACTCATCATCCTCTTCGTGGGAACCATCTATATGGTGGGTAGTATGGAGAGTGACAATACGGCAGAAACGCAGACAGAGACCCTTACCAACGGCCATACGGAAAAGAGTGCGAAGAAGAGTCCGTCGTTCCTTCACCGTTTTGCCACTTGGAAGGGACGTATTGACAAGAAACTGAACTCGAAATATGTTGCTCCACAAGATTATGACCTCGATAAGGACGCTCAGGTGGCACATGCGAATATTGCTATTGTGAACAGTAATATTCATGGCAGAGGACCAGGCCAGTCCATTGAGCGAGACTTCCTGCCTCAGGCATTTAGTGACTTCATCTTTGTTATTATCATCGAGGAATTGGGCATTGTAGGTGCCACGTTTGTCGTCTTCCTATATATAGTCTTGCTGTTCCGTGCAGCCCGCATTGCCAGCCGCTGCGACAACAACTTCCCCGCCTTCCTTGTACTAGGCCTAGCTCTGATGCTGGTCATACAAGCTTCATTCAATATGATGGTGGCAGTAGGCATAGCCCCCGTCACAGGACAACCGTTGCCGCTCATCTCCAGAGGTGGCACATCGACCATCATTAACTGTGCATATATAGGAGCCATATTAAGTGTTAGCCGTTCTGCGAAAAAAAGAGGGTCGAATATGCAGATAAAAGAAATATAATTTGTAATTTTGCACGCAATAATTAATAAGGTATGAGCAAAGCGTTAAGAGTCATTATCAGCGGAGGCGGTACGGGAGGGCATATTTTCCCTGCCGTGTCTATTGCCAATGCCATTAAGGCTCTGCGGCCCGACGCAGAGATTCTGTTCGTGGGCGCTGAGGGTCGAATGGAGATGCAACGTGTGCCTGCTGCAGGCTATGCGATCAAGGGTCTGCCCATCCGTGGCTTTTTCCGTCCGCTGTGGAAACCCGCCAACATCGGTGTGGCTATCGACTATCTGAAGAGCAAGTGGCTAGCCAAGAAGATGTTGCGTGAGTTCCGTCCAGACGTGGCTGTCGGCGTGGGTGGTTATGCCAGCAGCGCTGCTCTTGGGGCTGCCAACAGTTTGGGCATTCCGACGCTTATCCAGGAGCAGAATAGCTATGCCGGACTGGCCAATAAGACGCTTGCGGCAAAGGCAGCGAAAATCTGTGTGGCTTACGAGGGCATGGAGCGCTTTTTCCCTGCTGACAAGATCATCCTGACGGGTAACCCCGTGCGTCAGAATCTGCTCGATACTACCGTCAGTCGTGACGAGGCTGTGAAATCCTTGGGATTCGACCCAAAGAAGAAGACCATCCTGCTCGTCGGTGGCAGTCTTGGAGCCCGCACCATCAATGAGAGTGTGCTCCGCCATCTCGATCTCGTTAAGTCTTCAGATGTGCAGTTCTACTGGCAGACTGGTAAATACTATAGCGCAGAGATTGCAGATCGTCTAAAAGGAGAAAGAACGCCGAATCTGAAGGTGACCGACTTCATCTCTGATATGGGTACAGCCTACCGTGCTGCTGATCTTGTCATCAGCCGTGCAGGCGCCAGCAGTATTTCTGAGTTTTGCCTCATCGGAAAGCCCGTCATCCTCGTACCTAGTCCCAATGTGGCTGAAGACCATCAGACAAAGAATGCGCTGGCTCTCTCTGAGAAGTCTGCCGCCCTTTACGTGAAAGACTCTGAGGCTCCTGACGTCCTGCTAGAGCTGGCTGTCAAGACTGTTAAGGATGAGGCTTGTCTGAAGATGCTCAGTGAGAACGTGTTGAAGCTTGCTCTCCCAGACTCTGCCAATATCATCGCACGGGAAGTTATCAAATTAAGCGAAAAGTGAAACGGAAATATGAAAATAAACGATATTAAAACAGTCTATTTTGTCGGGGCTGGTGGCATCGGCATGAGCGCCATTGCCCGCTACTTCCTTAAGAGAGGGTTGGTCGTAGCAGGCTACGACAAGACTCCTTCCGACCTGACTCGTCAGTTGGAGAAGGAAGGCATGATTCTTCATTATGAGGAGAACGTTGACGAGATACCATTCTCCTGCAAGCGTAAGGAGTCGACGCTCGTCATTTATACGCCCGCCATCCCGTCAGATCATCAGGAACTACAGTTTTTCCGTGAGAACGGTTTCGAGATTCAGAAGCGTGCCCAAGTGCTTGGTGCCCTGACACAGACTCACAAGGGTCTTTGTGTGGCAGGGACGCATGGCAAGACTACAACATCAACGATGTGCGCCCATATCATGCACCAAGGGCATCTCGACTGTAATGCCTTCCTTGGTGGCATTTCAAAGAATTATGGTACCAATTATATCCTCTCTGACTCCGATTTTGTGGTCATCGAGGCCGACGAGTTCGACCGTTCATTCCATTGGCTCCGTCCCTGGATGAGTGTCGTCACCAGCACCGATCCTGATCATCTGGATATTTACGGTACGAAGGAGGCTTATCTGGAGAGTTTCCGTCATTATACAGAATTAATCCAACCTGGAGGAGCATTAATCATCCATCGTGGGCTGGAGATGAAGGAATGCCTGCAACATGGTGTCCGTCGCTATGATTACAGTCTCTCTGAGGGTGACTTCCATGCAGAGAATATCCGTATTGTCAACGGTGGTATTACTTTTGACTTCATTTCGCCTGTGGAATGTGTGAAGGATGTGGAGCTTGGACAGCCCATTCCCATCAATATAGAGAATGGCATCGCTGCGATGGCTATGGCACAGTTGAACGGCTGTACAGCTGACGAACTGCGCTATGGAATGAAGACTTACGGTGGTGTCGACCGTCGCTTCGACTTCAAGATTAAGAGTGAACGGCTAGTTTTCCTCAGCGACTATGCCCACCATCCCAAGGAAATCTACCAGAGCGCAAAGAGCATCCGTGAGCTTTACAAGGACAAGCGCATTACTGCCATCTTCCAGCCACACCTCTATACTCGTACGCGCGATTTCTATCGTGAATTCGCTGAGGCGCTGAGTCAACTTGATGAAGTGGTGCTGACAGAGATCTATCCAGCCCGTGAACTGCCTATCGAAGGGGTTACATCGCAGCTTATCTACGACAATCTCAAGGAGGACGTTGTCAAGGAGATCATCCGCAAAGATCAGGTGCTCGACTATGTCAAGACCCATGATTTCGAGGTGCTCGTCGTCTTGGGTGCTGGCGATCTCGACAATCTTGTCCCCCAAATTGCGAAGATTCTCAAGAGTAAATAAGAAGTAGTACATAGTATATTCATATTGTAATTAGATGAACGTCAACTGGAAGAAGTCCCTGCTCGTCGTCTGCGATATCATCGTCGCCGCCTATCTGGTTATGGCCGTTACGGCCTTCAATAAGCCAGATCAGACAGCCGTCCGCTGTACGGAGGTGAAGACTGATATAGAGGCGAACATCGTAGACGGCTTCTTGACGGCCGACGAGATCAACAAGGTGCTCCGTCAAGAAAAGGTCTATCCGCTAGCTATGCCTATGAGTGAGATCAGTTCGCGCAAGATAGAGGATGCCCTCCGCAAGAACCCTTTCGTGGAGAAGGCCGAATGCTATAAAACCCAGAACGGTAGTGTCTGCATTAATGTTCGCCAGCGTGTACCTGTGGTGAGGGTGATGGCAGAGAATGGCGACAACTATTGTATAGACTCCTATGGGAGCGTGATGCCAGAAAACCGCTATGTCAACGACCTCATCGTGGCCACGGGACAGATTAACCGTAAATACGCCCAAACGCACCTTAGCAAGGTGGTTAACTACATTATACAGGACAAGTTCTGGCAGAGTCAGGTCGTTCAGGTCAACGTTCTTGCTGACGGTACAATGGAGCTGGTGCCGCGTGTGGGTAATCATGTCATCTATCTTGGTATGCCTACAGGCATTGACAAGAAGCTGGAGCGCATGCGCAAGTTCTATCTCTATGGTCTGAATAAGGCAGGATGGAACAAATACAGCAGCATTAGTGTCGAGTTCGACAACCAGATCATCTGCAAAAGGGTGAAAGAAAAATTCTAGACTCATAAAATTGAAAGTAAATTGATAATTCATAAATGGTAAATAAATATATATGGTGGCAGCAAAGGAATTTATCGTAGCGATTGAACTCGGATCATCAAAGATGACGGGCATCGCCGGACAGAAGAATCTTGACGGCAGTATCAACGTACTGGCCGTTGTGAAGGAGAGTTCGTCCTCCTTCATCAGAAAGGGTGTGGTCTACAACATCGACAAGACCGCCCAATGCCTGACCAGCATCGTCAAGAAGCTGGAGACTCAACTCAAGACAGAAATCACGAAGGTGTATGTAGGTGTAGGCGGACAGTCTGTCAGGAGTGTCCGTAACGAGATCTCTAAGGATCTTCCCAGTGAGACCATCGTTACGCAGGATATGATCATCGACTTGATGGACGCGAACCGCAATATGACCTATCAGGACCAGGAAATCCTCGATGCTGCCCCGCAGGAATACAAGGTTGGCTCACAGCTACAACTCGACCCTGTGGGCATCCAGACCACCCATTTGGAAGGAAACTTCCTGAACATCCTCGAGCGAAAGGCTTTCTACAAGAATCTCAACAAGTGCTTCGAAACTGCAGGCATCAACGTGGCAGAGATGTACCTTGCTCCCTTAGCTTTGGCCGACAGCGTGCTTACTGAGGCAGAGCGTCGCTCGGGCTGTGCACTAGTGGACCTCGGTGCAGACACCACCACTGTTTCCGTCTATTCGAAGAATATTCTGCGCCATCTGGCCGTTATTCCCCTCGGCAGCAATAATATCACCAAAGATATAGCTACCCTGCAGATGGAAGAGAGTGATGCAGAAGCCATGAAGCTGAAATATGGTTCTGCCTACACCGACAATAGTGATATTGATAACGACCTGAAATACTCCATCGATGCCGAGCGGCAGATAGAGAGCCGCAAGTTTATAGAGATTGTCGAGGGTCGATTGGAGGAGATTATCGAAAATGTGTGGTATCAGATTCCGTCTGAGTACTACGATAAGCTGCTGGGTGGTATCATTCTCACGGGTGGCGGCTCGAATATGAGGAATATCGAGAAGGCTTTCACCAATCATACCCATGTTGAAAAGGTGCGTATTGCAAAATTCGTTACGCAGACTATCCAATCCAACAATGAGGATATCAAGGCGCGCAACGGTATGATGAACACCGTTCTGGGTCTGTTGGCCAAGGGCGATATCAACTGTGCTGGTGAGGCGCTTGACCCCAATGGCGACCTGTTCAGTCCCCGTAAGGAGAAGGAATCTACTGCTGCTACCACCGATCCCCGTACACCACGTAAGCCAGGCGAGATACCTCCTGGCGTCATCCGAACGGAGAATGAGAAGAAGGCTGCAGAGGAGGAACGTCGTCGCCAGCAGGAAGAGGAAGACCGTCTGAAACGTGAGGAAGAACTCCGTCAGAAGGAGGAAGAAGCCCGCATTCGCAAGGAGAACAGCCCCTGGAGCAAACTGAAGAAGGGCATCCTGAAGTTTGGCAAGACTATAATTGAAGAGGAATAAGTGAAAAGTAAATCGTAAATTCTATGGACAATAACAATATTCAGATTCTCGATTTCGGCACACCCGAACAGGAGCACAGCATTATCAAGGTGGTCGGAGTCGGCGGTGGTGGCGGTAATGCCGTCAATCACATGTACCGTGAGGGTATTCACGACGTGACGTTCGTACTCTGTAATACTGATAATCAGGCCCTCAACGACTCTCCTGTGCCTGTTCATCTGCAGTTGGGCAAGGAAGGTCTGGGCGCTGGAAATAAGCCAGAGAAGGCCCGTCAGGCTGCTGAAGAGAGCATTGAGGACATTCGAAACATGCTTAACGATGGTACTCGTATGGCCTTTATTACCGCTGGTATGGGAGGCGGCACAGGCACTGGTGCTGCGCCAGTCATTGCACGTGTCTCCAAAGAGCTTGGTATCCTCACTGTTGGTATCGTCACTATTCCTTTCCGCTTTGAGGGAGACCGTAAGATTGATCAGGCCCTCGACGGCGTGGAGGAGATGAACAAACACGTCGACGCTTTGCTGGTCATCAACAACGAGCGCCTTCGTGAGATTTACCCTGAACTCTCTGTGCTCGACGCTTTCGGCAAAGCAGATGACACACTCTCTGTTGCCGCCAAGTCGATTGCAGAGATCATTACTGTCCACGGACTCATCAACCTCGACTTCAACGACGTGAAGACGGTGCTGAAGGACGGTGGCGTTGCCATCATGTCAACCGGCTTCGGTGAAGGTGAGGGACGAGTGAGGAAGGCTATCGACGATGCTCTCAATTCACCGCTGCTCAATGACAATGATATCTTCAACTCCAAGAAGATACTGCTCTCCATTTCATTTGCCGCCTCGAAGGACGGACAGCAGTCGCTGATGATGGAAGAGATGAACGACGTGAACGACTTCATGGCTAAGTTTGGAAATGACTTCGAGATCAAATGGGGTCTCGCTACCGATCCTGAGTTGGGCAAGAAGGTCAAGGTCACCATTCTCGCCACAGGCTTTGGCATCGAGGATGTAGATGGTATGAACAGCCACCTGAAGAAGCATAGCCAAGAAGATATCAACCGCATCGCCGCCGAGCAGGAGCGTGCAGCGCAGAAGCAGGACCGTCGTAACCGCTATTATGGTGGCGAGGGGGCAACGAAGCGCTACAAGCGTCGTCCGAATATCTATCTGTTCCGTCCAGAAGATCTCGACAACGACGATGTCATTTCCGCTGTCGAGTCGACACCTACGTACAAGCGTACGCGTGAGATACTGGAAAGCATCAACTCACAGGCTACTGGCCATGTCATGACCGATGTCGATGATACGCCTCAGGAACAAGGAGAGCCTATCCAGGGCGTCATAAAGTTCTGACAGTTATAAGTACTTGAAAAATTATATTTACTGCCGAGAGCCGCCTCCGATTTCCAGAGGCGGCTCTTAAATTGTTGGGCAGATTACTGGTAGATTTCCTGAAGTACGACGAAGGACTTGAGCTCAGGAAAGAAAGGCAGGTGTAGACGGTAGTATGTGACTGCCACCTCGAGCAGCCTGTCGCGCTCTTGGTGGGTGAGACGGAAGAGATGCATCGTTGGGTAGTCCATGCGCATCATTAGTTGCAGTTTGTCGGCCTCTGAGGGAGTGAGCACATCGCGATGGAGTGGGGGCATGGTGCAAAAGACACTCTCGCGCAGGTCGAACCAGTCGCCTGGCTGGTAGTCGTCGAGGTTAGGATAGAAGCCTAAGAAGCGGCTGAGGCGCATGAGGAATACCAGATGGAAGTTGGCGAAGCGGTCCGTCTGACTGTCAAGCCATTGTATGCTGCCGGCCACGTAGTCGTAGAGAGGCTCGTTGCGCTGTTCAGATTGCAAGGCGTGGAAGAGGAATTCAGCTACAAAAAGCGCAATGGCGAGTTTGTGAGGATGGAAAGGGATGGTCGTGAAGGGCATCGCCAGACGAACGTCACGCAGCTTGTGGAGCTGCACATGGGGACGGATGTCGACCTCGGCCTCCAATAGCATGAGCGGCTGGAAGAATTGTTTGCGGATTTTAGCTTTCGGCGACTTGGGAATGCTCACGATAAGCGACAGTCGCCCTACCGCCCGAGTGAACACATCGACGATCATACGGGTCTCTCCATACTTGATGGCATGAAGCACAATGGCATCAGTCTTTACCAACATACGGGTACAAAGGTACAAATAAACATTGAACAATGAACGCCAGAACTTGAACAATTTTGCGTGTTTAGTTAATAATCCTTAAATATAGCCATAAAGTTTGAAGAATAAAGTTCTAAATTGAAAATAATGAGTACCTTTGCACCCGCAAAAAATGGCAATGGTCCCTTCGTCTATCGGTTAGGACGAGAGATTTTCATTCTCTAAAGAGGAGTTCGACTCTCCTAGGGACTACATTAAATCTGTCATCTGCACAGCCAAGTGCTACCGTCGTAAAGGACGGGATAAGGTGACAGAAGCCCGTAAGGGCTGCCCAGGGCGGTTGTAGTGACGTAAGACCCACAAGCTTTAGTAAACAATAAATCAAGATTAAAAAATGGCAAATCACAAATCATCCGTGAAGAGAATCCGTCAGGATAAGAAGAGAGCTCTTCACAATCATTATTACGCTAAGACAATGCGTAATGCTGTGCGCAAACTGCGCGCTATGACTGACAAGGAAGAGGCAACAGCCCTGTATCCGAAAGTCCAGAAGATGCTTGACAAACTGGCCAAGACAAACATCATCCACAAGAACAAGGCCTCCAATCTGAAGTCAAGCCTTGCTCTTCACATTAACAAATTATAATTGAACATCCGCAGTCCTCAAAGGGCTGCGGTATTTTTTTTGTAGTTTTTTAGCAGATAAACATAGTTTATCTGACTTTTTTTTTGTACCTTTGCCGAAAAATTGTAAGACATTGAAAAAAATGACAGAAGAACAACTGAATCAGGAAGAGAATTATTCCGCGAGTAATATCCAGGTGCTTGAAGGCTTGGAGGCCGTGCGCAAGCGCCCGGCTATGTATATTGGCGATATTAGCGAGAAGGGTCTGCACCATCTGGTGAACGAGACCGTCGATAACTCCATTGATGAGGCGATGGCCGGCTACTGCACGCATATTGAGGTGACCATCAATGAGGATAACTCCATTACCGTGCTCGACAATGGCCGTGGTATCCCCGTCGATGAGCACGAGAAGATGCACAAGAGCGCCCTTGAGGTCGTGATGACCGTGCTACATGCCGGCGGTAAGTTCGACAAGGGCTCATACAAGGTCTCTGGTGGTCTCCACGGTGTGGGTGTGAGCTGTGTGAACGCACTCTCCACGCACATGCTGTCTCAGGTGTATCGTAACGGCCATATCTACCAGCAGGAGTATGAGAAGGGAAAGCCCCTCTACGATGTGAAGATCGTGGGCGACACGGATCTTACAGGTACGCGCCAGCAATTCTGGCCCGATGCCACCATCTTCACCACGACGGAATATAAATATGACATCATCGCCCGTCGTATGCGTGAGCTGGCCTATCTGAATGCCGGTATCACCATCACGCTGACTGACCTGCGTCCAGACGAGGAGGGCAAGCTTCGCGAGCCTGAGGTGTTCCACGCCAAGGAAGGCCTGAAAGAGTTTGTGCGCTATGTGGATCGTCATCGCACGTCGATCATCGGCGATCCCATCTGCCTGAAGACTGAAAAGGACGGTGTGCCCATCGAGGTGGCTCTTCTCTATAACAGCGACTATTCTGAGAACATCCACTCCTACGTGAACAATATCAACACCATCGAGGGTGGTACTCACCTGACGGGTTTCCGCATCGCCTTAGCCCGTACGTTGAAGAAATATGCCGATGAGGACGACCAGCTGCGCAAGCAGATCGAGAAGGCGAAGATCGAGGTGGCTCAGGACGACTTCCGCGAGGGTCTGACTGCCATCATCTCCGTGAAGGTGGCTGAGCCGCAGTTCGAGGGTCAGACCAAGACAAAGCTGGGTAACTCAGAGGTGAACGGTGCCGTGCAGAAGGCCGTTGGCGAGGCTATGACCAACTATTTGGAGGAACATCCGAAGGAGGCTCACACGATCTGTGAGAAGGTGATTCTCGCTGCCACGGCACGTATCGCCGCCCGTAAGGCCCGTGAGAGCGTGCAGCGCAAGAACCCCATGACGGGAGGTGGACTGCCTGGCAAGCTTGCCGACTGCTCCAACAAGGATCCCAAGGACTGCGAGATCTTTCTCGTCGAGGGTGACTCTGCAGGTGGCTCTGCCAAGCAGGGCCGTGACCGTCACTTCCAGGCCATCCTGCCGCTGCGCGGAAAGATTCTGAACGTGGAGAAGGTACAGTGGCACCGTGTATTCGAGGCAGAGTCGGTGATGAACATCATCCAGAGCATTGGCGTGCGTTTCGGTGTGGATGGCGAGGACTCGAAGGAGGCCAACATCGACAAGCTTCGCTACGACAAGATCATCATCATGACCGACGCCGACGTCGATGGCTCTCACATCGACACGCTCATTATGACACTCTTCTACCGCTTCATGCCGCAGGTGATCCAGGGTGGACACCTCTACATAGCCACGCCGCCACTCTACAAGTGCACCTATAAGAAGGTGTCGGAGTACTGCTATACTGAGCAGCAGCGCCAGGCCTTCATCGACAAGTATGTGGCAGGCAACGGCGACGATAAGGCCCTTCACACCCAGCGTTACAAAGGTCTGGGTGAGATGAACCCTGAGCAGCTCTGGGAGACCACCATGAACCCTGAGAACCGTTTGTTGAAGCAGGTGACCATCGAGAATGCCGCCGAGGCCGACGAGATATTCTCCATGCTCATGGGTGACGATGTTGAGCCGCGCCGTGAGTTCATCGAGAAGAACGCCACCTATGCCAACATCGACGCATAAGAAAGTAAGATATAAGAAAGTGCAATAGAAAGAGTCCTCGTCCATCGGCGGGACTCTTTTTGCTTTCTACGCCAGTGTGATGTTCTCTACCTCAATCTGTTCGTGGAGGAAAAGCTGGGCCGACTCCTTGAATTTCTCAGGATTCTCTGTCGTCAGATAATGTACGGAGGCGTTCTTCGCGCACTTCCGCTCTATTTCCTGATGACGCTCCAGATAGGATTTCAGACTGCTGGCCACGTACTCGCCTTGTGAGACGACGTGCACGCCCTGAGGCAAATACTTCAGGATCTTCGGCATGAGCAGGGGGTAGTGGGTGCAGCCCAGGATGATGGCATCGATCTGAGGGTCTAATGCCATGATTTGGTCGATGCGCTTCTTCACGAAATAGTCGGCTCCAGGAGAGTTGGCTTCGTTGTACTCCACCAATGGCACCCAGAACGGGCAGGCCACGCCGCTGACAGTGATATCAGGATGGAGCTTCTGTATCTCGAGGTTGTAGCTCTTGCTCTTGATGGTGCCTTCTGTGGCGAGGATACCCACATGGCGCGACTTCGTGAGCGAGCCTATGACCTCTGCCGTAGGCCGTATGATGCCTAGCACGCGTCGCTCAGCATCCCACCGTGGCAGGTCGTGCTGCTGGATAGTGCGCAGAGCCTTTGCCGAAGCGGTGTTACAGCCGAGTATCACGAGGTGACAACCCATCTCGAAAAGTCGCAGTACAGCCTGGCGCGTGAACTCATACACCACGTCGAACGATCGCGGACCGTAGGGCGCACGGGCATTGTCGCCAAGATAGAGATAGTCGTATTCGGGCAGCTGCTGACGAATGCCGTGCAGAATCGTCAACCCACCGTAGCCGCTGTCGAAGATGCCGATGGGGCCAGGCGCTCCACTCAATGAGAAGCCGTTATCCTTCATTTCTCATTTAACATGGCGTTGACCATCTGACTGATGTCTTCGCCCTGAGCCGGATTGATGAATGGCAGCGCCTTTGTGTCGGTATCGTAGACGAAGGCAAAGCCCCGTTCGCGCCCGATGGTGCTGAGCAGCTCGATGAGCCGTATGCGCAGCGGTGCCATCGCCTGGCGCTCGGCATCCTCAAGCTCCTGGCGGCTCTGCTCCTTGAACTTGATGTTCTTCTCCATCAGCTCCTGAAGCTCCGTCTGGCGTTTCTGGAGAATGGTACGGGGAAACTCGCGCTGGCCATCGAGAAACTCCTCGTACTTGCGGTTGAACTCGTCTTCCACCCTCAGCGTCTCAGCCTGGTACTGTGCCCGCAAATCTTCCATCTGCTGTTGCACGACCGCATACTCGGCCATTCTCTCGATGGCAGCCTTGTAGCTGAGATAGCCGAATCGGAACACCTGTGTGCTGTCGTTCTGAGCCTGGGCATTCAATGCAATGAGTGCACAAATCAAAATAAGTATTCTTCGCATATCTACTCTAGGGGTATCTCAGGGTGCTGTACAGCCAGGGGCAGGTCTTTCTGCGAGAGGTAGAACATGTAGAGGATGACGGGCTTGTTGCCTCGGTTCTCGCCGTGGTGGATGGTGTTCACCATCTCTACGACGGGCTCGCCCTCATGCACCGTCTTCTCCTTGCCATCCTGCCCGATGATGGTCAGTTCGCCCTGTACCAAAATACCATAGTTCATCACGGGGTGGTGGTGCCATCCCAGCTTCTGGCCTGCTGGGAACACGTATTTCACGGCCACCAGTTCTGGGCGCCCCTGTAGGTAGTCGGGCAGTTCAACGCCGTCCCAGCTCTGGCTGGTACGAATCAGCTCTGTAGACTGTACCGTCGCAACGGGATTGTCCTCGGCACTGGCTTTTTTGCAGCCTGTCACGACTGCCACTGTGCCGCAGATGGTGAGGATAGCGGCAAGCATCCATAGTTTCCTTTTTTCCATTGTTCCTTTTCTTTTTTATCGTTTTTCACTCCGTCTGCAAAGATACATAATATATCTGAAACAAACAAATATTTGAGGATTTATTTCGAAATTATTTTGTGGTTTGGCAAATCGCCTTGTCCAGCAGAGAGGCCACACAGCTGCACAGTGAGGTAGCTTCACAGCGTCATTAGGTGTCTTCGATGTGTTGTTTACCAATGCGTTTTTTGCTTATGACGCTGCGTAGCTGTGTAGCTGTGTCACTGCGTCTGATAAATATTTTTAAAACTTTTACAAAACAACTTGGAGTGCATGGAAAAATTGTGTAACTTTGCATCAGAAATCAAGTGGGATGAAAAGCGCGCGTTCAGACCCCTGATCCTCTATCCCAGGGGTCTAAACGCGAGAGGCGGGCGACCCGATGCAGGTGTTAGAAGTTCACCATAAACGAGAGGCCCAGTGTCACGTAGTTCATCTTCTTTTTCGTTCTGTACTCCATAGGCTCCAGACCCTCACCATCCACGTAGTTGCCTGCCGTGTCCATCAGGAAGCTGGCGCCAGAGGTCAAGCCTTTATCCACGAAGTGGAAGGGGTCGTACTTGGCTGTGAAGCTCTTTTCGGTATAGTCGTAGTCGCAGAATAGGCGCCAAGAGAAATTCGACTTGTACTTGTACGTCAGTGAGATGCCAGTTCCAAACGAGGTCGATGATTCGGCGCCCACAGTCAGGTATTCCCAGTCGTCAGTCCATTTCTCACCAGTATTGTTAGGATACTCCAGATGGTCGATCGTCAGGATAGGGTCGCCGCCTTGCTGCATGTTGGGCCTGTTGTCAAGTGTCATGGTGTAGCTGATGTCCTTCCTGTTGCCTTCTGCGTGGCCGTCGATATCCAGCTCCTGAGTAATCGAGCGACCTATCAGGGCCTTGGTGCCCAGGGCGAAGTGACTGCTGAGAGGCAGGTTGAGATACAATCCCACACTACCCGTAAACTCAGTGATGTGGTCGCTTTTCACGATGCCATAGACGTCAGTGACGGGGGCGTTGGCATTCCATGAGTCCTCAGAATCTAACATATATCCGATCTTGTTCAGATAGATTGCTGCGTTCTGTTCTTCAGTGTTGGTCATCGGGTAGTCTTCAGGCCGGTGGGTATAGTAGGTGTCCATCAAGCCTCCCCAGGCATACCAGTGCTCCCATGCCATATAGTCGGTGAAATCTGCGAAGTTCTTAGCCGACTGGGCTCTGACCCTCAGTCGACCTCCGACACCAATATATTTGTTGAAGAAGTAGGCTCCTTCTGCATCCACCACCGTGGCGGCACGGAACTCGATGGTGCTCTTCTCGCCATCACTTTCGAATTCAAGGTCCTTCCCACCAAGGCCTAAGCCCATGGAGATGCTGAAGAATGAAGGATTCTCGCTTTCAAGGATCAGGTCGTTGCGTAGCAGACCTTTCTCTTTGAAGAGCAGGTCGCCGATGGCATAGCCCAACTCTGTAGACATGATACCTATGCCGGCGCCCGACATCACATCGCTAATCCAGTGGCGATTGTTCAAGACACGCATCACGCCAGTTGCTGTAGCTACGCCATAGCCAGCCACCGACCACCATGGCGAGCGGGTGAGTCCATACTCCTTGTGAAGCAGCGAGGCACCAACGAAAGCGGTAGCGGTGTGGCCAGAGGGCCATGAGTTGGCGGTGGAGCCGTCAGGGCGCATCTCCTTGGCTGTGTACTTGATGCCATTGACGAATGCGGCCATCAGGACATACGACATGCCAGCACTTGCCAGCAGGCGCGGCCAGTCGCTGCGGCCTTCATAGCCACCCAGTTTCAGTCCCACCACCATCGCTGGGCCAAAGAACTGCGTGTAGTCGTCGATACCCGTCTTGAACTCCGTCAAGAGCTGTGTGTTCCTCTTGCCTCCTTGGTCGGCCTTCGCATTGACACGGAACATGGCCTTGTCGCCCTTGATGGCCCAGCCTGCTGCGAACAGAGGGATGCCCACGAAGGTCAGGTCGTCCATGAACTTGTAGGGCTTGACGTCAGGGTTCGTCTTCGACTTGAAGAAGTCAAAGTCCATCTTGGGACTGTCAGAGGGTGAATCCATGTCAAGACGAGGGGTGCTCGGCATGGGAAGTTCTACCAGTTCGGCTTTCATTTCCGGCTTCTCTAAGGTGAGAGGGGACATGTCACGATAGCTGTCTGCGTAGACCTGAACGGTCAGGACAACAGCAAGCATTGTCAAATAATGTCGGATATTCATTGTGCTATTATTTTTTTTTGTTCAGTCTATCTTCGATCTTGGCTATTCATCTTTTGTTTCCGACACGAAGCAGGCCACCAGTCCATAGGTGATGGTGGGACGGATCCATATCTCCGTGAGCAGATAGTCTGTGAGCTCGTTGATGGGCTCGATATAGATGTCGTAGTTGTAAAGTGCTGCTATGACCATGTCAACGATAAAGATCATCCACAGGTTTTGCTTGGTGTAGCTTTTCCAGTTCTTGCGGGCATAGAAGAATGTGAGCATGAGGAGCAGCAACACAGAGAGGACGAGGCATATCAGGTGGAGGGAGTAGAATGCCAGAGGCGGTGGGAAAAGGATGTCGCGAAGCAGGATCGTTATACCCACACACAACGTACACCAATAATTGAACTTCTGTGTGGTGAGGCGGCGATAGTTGAAAAAATACATCCAGATCATGACCAGACAGGCTATGTAGAAGGTGGTAAGTACCAGTTCAGGCCATGCTTTTTTCAGTCCGAAATGGGCGATGGCGTAAAGCATGATGCCTACCGATAGCATTCCTGCTATGGAAGTGATGACGATATCTATGATTTTGGTCTTTTTCTTGAATCTAGGCATAAGCTATATCTGTTTTTGTCCTTTCCATCTGATCACCAGCATTGTCAGGTCGTCGGCTTGGGGTGCGTCTCCTACGAAAGCAGCCACCTCGTCTGTCATCTTTCTGACCAACTTTGTCTGCCACGTTCCTCGCTCCGATCTCTATGCTCTTGATTTCCAGACTTATCTTCTCCGAAACCACACCTCTCATCCCTAAATAGCGGCCTATGGTCTCGCCCCTCATTGAGCGATAGGCGGCAATGAACGTCATAGCCAGCGTCACAATCATGAGGATCAGTACGGTCTTTAGGACTTTCAGGGTTAGTCTGTTGACAAAAGAACGGGGTTTCTTCATAACTCTTCCTGTACTCTTTTAAGAATATGCCTGCAAAGATACGGATAATATTCCAAACCCCGATATCAGTTTTGATAATTTTTGTTAAAGACTCCCGCTTACCCCAGAAAATTTCGTATCTTTGCATCCGAAGAAACTCAGCAAAGTATATCCTAAAAACAAATCGTCATGGGAAAGTTGAATATCTACGAAGAAGCAAGTCGCTGCCTACTCTGTCAGGACGCACCCTGCACGAAGGCTTGTACCACAGGTGATCCTGCGCGTGCCATCCGTGCCATCCGTTTTGATAACCACAAACCTGCCCTGCGATGGGTGAAAGACTGCAGTGATGCCGATCTGGAACGTGCCCAGCAGGCCTGTATCCACTACAACGGGCCGATTCGCATCAAGGAGATGCTGCGCAGTATCCACCCTGACGATGTCGACGACAACCATTACCCCAGCCTCGCCATCACGTTCTGCGGCATCCGTTGCGAGAATCCGTTCTTCCTGGCCTCTTCGGCTGTATGTACCAACTACGAGATGGTGACCCATGCCTTCGATGCAGGCTGGGCAGGTGTCTTCTATAAGACCATCTGTCTGCAGGAGATCAAGGAGGTGTCGCCCCGTTTCGATGCCATGCACAACAATGCCACCCACGGCGATTTCTATGGCTTCCGCAACATGGAGCAGTTGAGCGAGAACCCTGTGGAGATGGACTTTGACATCCTGCGCCGTCTGAAGCAGACCTATCCCACGAAGGTGGTTGTGGCCTCCATTATGGGGCAGAGGGAAGAGGATTGGGCCAGACTGGCAAAGATGGCTGAGGAGGCAGGCTGCGATGCCGTAGAGCTCAATTTCTCATGTCCGCAGATGAAGCATAAAGGCATGGGGAGCGACGTGGGTCAGAGCCCTGAGTTGGTGAAGGCCTATACTGCCTGCGTCAAGCATAGTGTGAAGATACCCGTCATTTCGAAGATGACGCCCAATATCACCCACATCACAGAACCCGCTGCCGCCTGCGTGGAGGCTGGAGCCGATGCCATTTCGGCCATCAACACCATCAAGAGCGTGACGATGGCTCCAGAAGCCGAGGTGGCAGGCCAGCGCACCGTCTCTGGATACTCTGGGCGAGCTGTCCGTCCCATTGCACTGCGCCATGTCTTGGAACTGGTCCAGATGCCTGAGAAGACAGAGCTGAGCGGCGTGGGAGGCGTTGAGACTTGGCGCGATGCCCTGGAGTTTATCCAGTTGGGCTGCAGCAACGTCCAGGTGTGCACTGCTGTCATGCAGTACGGCTATCGCATCATCGACGATCTGATACTTGGCCTGCAGCGTTACATGGTCAAGCGTTCTGTCTCTGAGCTCAGTCAGCTCGTCGGCGAGCAGGTGCCGTTGTTCTTGCATCCTGACAGTCTGGACCGTGATAGCATCGTCTATCCGAAGATTGACCGTGAGCGTTGTGTCGGTTGTGGCCGCTGTTTTGTCTCATGTATGGATGGCGGTCACCAGGCCATCGACTTCAATGCCGATACCCGTCAGCCTCGCATCGTTGGCACCAAGTGTGTAGGCTGCCACCTCTGTCGCCTCGTCTGTCCCACAGGTGCCATCATTCCCACTAAGCGGGTTGCACGTCTTTCGTGAAAAAGGTGTAATCAGCTCGCCCGACAAGGATGCTTTCATGCAAGTCACTGAGAAGCTGAAGGCTGAGTGCCAGAAGCAAGGCAACGAACGGCTGTTCTACAGCGCCTGGGGAAACCAGTCGACCTATGAGGCTACCCACCAGAACTATATGCTGGCCGAGGAGATCGCCGACCAGATTGCCGCCATCTTTAAAGAAAAGAAGGGAACCTCCTTTCGAGGAGACTCCCTTCTTTTCACACGAATGATTCTTACCTTCTACTTTACAGCCAGTTGGGGCTATATCCCATGCAGCTGGTCGTTCCCAGTGCCGTTAGGAATGCCGTGAGTGCGGCTACTATCACCTTCACCGCCAGCTCGATGATCCTTTGCTTTTTCATGGTTCGTTTTTTCTTTTTCGAGGAATGAGGAAGGAGGAATGAGGAAGGAGATTACTCCTGCGTCAGAGTCAAGGACAGATAACTCTTTCAGAGTCAAGGACTGACAACCTTTTCAGAGCCAAGGGCGGATAGTCCGAGCTTTTTCTGCACTTAAACTATTCTCCTTCCTCCTTCCTCCTTCCTCCTTCCTCGAAAATCTAATTACCCGTTGCCTCCGTCGCCAGAGTTATCCGCCGTAGGAGCCAAGACATACGTCAGCGGAGTCTTCTTCTGGAAGCGTTTCTCCTTGCCACCCACAGTTCGCTTCTCACTCTCCACGAGATACCCGAACTCGAAGATACATTCGTCCTTGAACGCCCTCGAGGTGAGCTTCTCACCCTTCGTGTTCTCGGGGCTGAAGTTGATCTTGATGCCGTTGATCATGCTGTCGGGACCGGCTGCGACAGCCTCGGCGAGGTTCGCCTTGCCCAGCTTCTGTCCGTCCACTGAGGGCGAGAACGTGCCAAGTCCGTCGAGCTTCACGGGCTGACCCTGAGCCAGCAACTCACTCATACACTCTACCACCTGCCCGAGCACCAGCACACACATCTGGTAGTCGGCGATCTTGCCATGACCCGTCATGTGTTTTGCGAAGCCCTTCAAGTTCAGCGGCTCCTTACTGTCCACCTCTGCGAAATACTTACCGTACGCAGTACTCTCGTCGTTCTTGTTCTGACGAAGGTTAATCACCATTGGAATGTTTGATCTTGCCATTTTTTGTTCCTTTCTTTTTTTTAGTTAAACATAAGCTTTACTTTTCTCTCTTGTCTTCACTCTCTGAAAGACATTGCAAAATTAGTCATTTTTCTTGAAACAGCCAAATTTTTGATTCGCTCAAAACACGTTATTCCACGTTATTCCACATTCCTAAACATTATACCAAAATATTTGCGCTTTTCTTTGGCTATTTCATCGATTTTTCTTACCTTTGTATCGTCAAACAAGCTCATCTAAATAAACATCAATTTCTGAACAAAATTATTCTAATTATTCTAATTTCTTTCCTAAACAAAAAGCACTATGCAACCAGCACCAATCGAAAACAACAGCCGGCAGGGTAATCATCTGTCCGCTCGACCCGAAGGGGCGCTTGCCTCAGCAAGAACTGTAAACAGTAAACTGCCAACAAGCACTTGTGGTCGCACTGAGCTCGCTCAAATGTACTTCCCCTATGTGCTACCGCAGACTGCGTGGCAGAAACTCCGTTCTCTCCTCGCTGAAGATCCCGCCCTGTCACACCTGACAAAGCTCCGGCGCCGCACGTTTCTTCCGGCAGAAGTAGCCAAGATCTACGCCTCCCTCGGCCATCCTTAGCACGATTCTGTGCTTAGAGTATTCTCCTTCCTCCTTCCTCTTTCCTCCTTCCTCGAATAAGCTGAGCGCACGCGGGGACAGGCACGCTGTGTTCCTGAAACAAGATAGAACAATCATTGAATATGCGCTTCTTTCAGAATTGCCGGTAAAATCCTCCAAACCACCAAATAATTTGGAAAATTCCGCCAAAAGTTGCTGTTGTATCAGATTTAATTTGTAACTTTGCCGTGTCAATCAATGATAAAATGAAACAATTACTTAGCGAACGATTCTACACTTACTGGGCTGATCCAGAGCATAGCTGGACTGTACGTATGACCATCAAGATGCGTGACGACATCGACAGAACTATGAT
>Ga0310691_10000729_pt1 | contig 57158 bp, 55 predicted proteins | sample 176DNAGHGlowgp2_FD_203887 | JGI IMG/M metagenome (GOLD analysis project Ga0310691, IMG submission 203887) | Sheep rumen microbial communities from Palmerston North, Manawatu-Wanganui, New Zealand - 1766 DNA GHGlow gp2 (v2) (version 2) | ecosystem: Host-associated > Mammals > Digestive system >... | reverse complement strand
CAGTGGCGATGATGTCGTCGGGCTTGATGTCGCCGAGGGAATCGAACTCGGCCTGCGTCATCTTGCGGCGCGGGAAGAAGTCGCGCGTCTCGATGAACTTGCCGTCGGAGAACTTGACGCGGAAGATGCTGTAGCCGTTCTCGGTCTGCTGCAAGTGGAAGCTGACGCGCTCAGCACCGCAGTCGCGGAGCAGGGCTCCAAGGTAAAATTCGCAGAGCGCACCGTTGACCGGCTCGCCTTCCTTGGCATGCAGACGGGCCTCAGCGAGAGCATCGAGCAGAGCCTCACCGACAGTGTTGAAGAAGTTGGCATTGATTGTGGTGGAATTCATCTTTTCCATGATACTAAATTATTTGAGTGAAACGAAATTTCAGGCACGTATCCGGGGGTGCCCCTCCCCGCTAATCATTGGGGGTGGGGGTAAGGGGGTGTACCTTTCGCATGTATAAACACGTGGAGTATTTCCAAAAAGGGCCACCTTTCGCTCGTGGAAATATTCTGTGATTTGGCAAAAATCTTTCAGCAAGCACTCCCGGGGGTATGACAACAAAATAACTTATGGGCGGGGGCATTTATATGGAGAAGGCGTATCTTTGTGGTGCGAGGTTTTTTGTTAGTTTTTATCATAAGGTTTCATGAGTGCGTCCCGGTTGCTGAGAAGTACCCGGGATTTTGCGTTAGCGATAGCGAGCGTAGCGAATTTTGCGTAAGTGATTTGTTTGTGGCTGTTGTGGATATTGATGGAATGTGTAGATTTGCATTGAGATTTTTGGGCATATAGATAATTGGTTTTAGTGGATGGATCCGGATGCTGTGAAGTATCCGGATTTGTTGTTTATAAGCGAACGGGTTGTGTGTGTGATTTGTGTGGTGGATAGTTGTACTTTTGGGCAAAATGAGTTTTTATGCCTGAGAAGAAAAGGTTAAATGGTGATGCCGGTTATACCGCGAGAGACAATACTAGGGTTCCCGGCGTGAATGTCGGGTATATTCCCGCGAAGGAATATGGTTTGCCGGTACAGTCTGATGTAAGGATTGATGATGGCCCGATGGGGTTTCTTCCCGTCGTCGGAGATGTGCTCCAGGCTGGTCAGGCATTAATTGATTTTGGCGATAAGAAATATGGTAGAGCGGCAATGGGGGCAGGACTTTTATTGCTTCCGAATGTTGCAGAGAAGCCGCTCAAAGCAGCGACGAGGGTGTTAAGAAGGAAACTCAGTCGTGGTCAGCTTACAAAAATACTTGAAGACCTTGGTGATGTGAAGCCGCTTGTCTCCGAGAAGGGTAAGTTGCGATTTACGGACGTAAAGCCGCGCAAGGCGGATTTCTACATTGAAACAGATGTGCCAGTAACCAATGTGCTTGCGCGCGAGGCAGAGCCATCTGATTATTTTGGTCGTGGCGCATATTCCACGAGATACCAAGCAGAAGAAGGTTTTGTGCCGAATCTATTCGATAACAATGTCAAGATTTATCGTCGTTCTGGTAATGGCAAATACGTGCAACTAGACAAAGAGGAACTTCTTGATCCGAATCTGCGTGAGTATGGGATTTCGAATCGTGAGGTACAGACCGAGAAGCCGATTCGTCTTAGTGAGCACAGAATACATTTGCCAGAGAGTCCTTCGCCGGTTATGCCGGGAAGCACTTTTTATCTCGACGAAGCGATCAGTCCATATGTCAAGAGTGCAAATCTTCCGGAGTATCGTATTATGGACAATAACATTTTTGCGCATTCCGGCTCATATTATGACCCTGTTTCGAAGAATTTTATTCGTCCTCACGGTTCTGATAATGAGAGCGCAAAAGTATTGAGAAGTAAGATAGCAAATTCAGAAGATGTGTCCGATATAGCAAAGTCAATGGTGCCTTCTGCGAAGAAGTATTATCTGGAAAATTATGATGTAGCCACAGATGCATTAACGGATGATGAGTGGGCAAAATTGACACAGACCCTTATAGAGAAGAATAAAGATAAGGAAATATTGTTCCATTCTACTGGTGACAAGTTTGACAAAGTAGAAAAGGGCGAGCTTCTGAAAAGGAACGAAGGATTCCTTGGGAGGGGATTTTATGCGTCCGATATTCCTCAGGATGACTATGGTCCGATTGTTATGCCGATTACAATGCCAAGGGGCAAACAGATCGTTCTTGAAAAGAAAAATGGATTTCTGCATGCTGACAATAAAGAAGCAGACAGTATGTTGAAAAGTCTTAGGCGTCCTCGTGTTAGGTGGACCAAGAAAGGATTTGAACCGACTCCGTGGGGTTTTTGGCCTGGTATTACTGAAACGAGTAAAAGCCCCGAAGCGTGGAATGATATGATAAAGGGAATGGACTTGAATTTTGTGAAATCGAGAGCGACATCAAAGGGCGTCGGATATAAATATCCAGAAGTGATGATTCCTGAGGACAAGGTTGGATTGATAGAAATGTTATATAAAGAGCCAAGTCAGTTAAAGAAAGGTGGCCCCCTCGATCGTCTCAACAAGCACTACAATGGCGACCGGTCAAAGATCATTCAGGCTATGCAGTATGCCCGCGGAGGATTCAAGCGTGACGCTACAACGGACGCAGGGGATCAGTATTACGATATTGTCCGCCAGCGGCGCAATTCTGTTTTCAACGCCCTGATGCGTTCGGGTATGAGCGCTGACAATGCTGCCCGTCTTGCTCCGATGATCGTCACACAGCAGACGATGGAAGGTGGCTGGGTGTTGAACCGCAAGGACAACAACTATGGCGGGATGAAATCTGCTGGCAAGACAATTGCATTTGACTCCGAAGACGACTTCCAGGACGCGTACATCAAGATGCTGGATAGTAAGTGGCACAATGGGCGGGCCGTCGAGAACAGCTGGCGTAGTGCAAGGGATCTGGATGATTGGGCACGTATCCTCAATCGGGAAGACCTTGGGCTCTCTACGAAGGAAGCTTGGGAGAAATACAACAGGGGCAAACAGGGCAATGACTTCGTGTATCTGTATGCTCCGCAGTGGGAGAACAACAACAAGCCGTATCGGGAGCATCTGAAAAAGACTGAGGACAGGACTGCTGCATACCTAAAGATGGTCGAAGCCGACGAGCCCTATTCGTCTCTCGTCCCGAAGCAGGAACAGCCCGTTGCACCTGTTGCCGCTTCAAAGAAAACGACCACTATGCCCGGGATGTTTCAGGCTCTTATACCGACGAGCGTACAAAAGCTTCTGAACAGCAAAGACTCCGGAGGTCTTCTTCTGACAGATTATGCGTCTGGTGGAAGTATCCATATCGCGCCCTCAAAGAAAGGCACGTTTACAGCAGCCGCCAAGAAGCATGGCAAGTCAGTACAGGCTTTTGCCTCTCAGGTTTTGGCGAACAAAGAGAACTACTCCCCTGCTATGATCAAGAAGGCTAACTTCGCGCGGAACGCATCCAAGTGGCATGCGGAGGGCGGTCTCATCGAGCGCTATGGTATAGACAAAGTACGTGCAGCTATGCAAAAAGTGAAGAGATAATAGAATACGTTTAACTAAAAAGAAAGAGTATGTCAAGGATTTTACCAATCAAAAATGGACTGGATGATAGGTTTATCAATCAGACTGACGTAATTACTGAGAACGCCTTAGAGCAAGTCATTAATGGCCAAGGCGGGGGGGGGCAGAAAGTCATAATTATAGAGCCTAATTTGCCAGCGAGTGAATCAGGTTTTCCTGTCAATTCTGGGGACGCGTGGACGGCTCAGGAGGTTTGCACATATTTGAACATAACGCAAGACGAGCTAGACACGTTGTTTTCCGGAGAATTGCAGGTTGTATTTGAAAGGTTTTCGCAATCAAGAGGATATAGTTATGCGGTAACGGGAGATCCAAGCGACTATAACCCGAATACCGAGGCGGTAGAAGGAGTTTACCTATCAAAGAGGCTCACCATCGTTGATTTCGTATATGTTGAAGGATATGATGCAGACACTCAATTGGGTGTCCCCGGGCTTAAAATAATATCTCTTGCAAAAGGTAATCTTAATCTATATAAACTGAATGAAAAATACGGAACTTCTTATCATTACGAAGCATCCATGTAGCTCTCACCCGCCCATCATATAACCAACTCCCTCACGGAGACAAAGCGAATCGCTTGCGCTCGTCCGTTGAGGGAGTTTTTGTTTTATACTTGCAGGCGTAGTAAAGAAGCTATGTCTGTAGATAGAAGATATTTATACGTCATCTCTTTCACTGTCAGGAAAGACTCCGGGCTGGCCATCATAGCTGCGTCCGGTGAGCGGGAAGCCAAGACCATCCTGACTACTTCCGGGCGTTACGGTCGCTCCATCATCAAGTACAATGTCATAGAGATCAAATGCCTTGGAGAGACTTGCGCGTGCGATCTCGGCCTCGTGATGGAGACTTATACCAACGCAGAGGTTGCTTATGCAGCTCTTGTGAGCGTGTTGGGTAAGATCAAGGGTGATAAGGGTGATAAGGGCGACAAAGGAGACAAGGGAGAGAAAGGCGATAAGGGCGATATGGGTTCCGTGACGGCGGAAGGAATCGAAGAGGCTCTTGGGTATATGCCGGCGAAGATCAGCACGAACACTGTTGCTGGTTGGGCGGCAGCTACCGGGTACATTCCGGAAGTTGGAGAGATCATCGTTTATGTGGACAGGGAGACGGTTACGATTGGTGGGCGGACAGTTTATGTCCCCGGGGTGAAGATCGGGTCCGGGAATGCGTATGTGCAGGACTTGGCTTTCGTAGACGAGAAATTGTCGCAGACCGTCATGGCGCATATCAATAACGGAGACATTCATGTGACCGCCGAGGACAAAGCTTTTTGGAACAACAAGCTGAACGTGACCGATACGCAGGAAACCGTCGGCGAGACTTTAGTATTTAACAGGAATTAATATATGGCTGATATCAGTAAAATCAAACTGCCTTCCGGCAACGTATATGACATCAAGGACGCAACGGCGCGTGCCATGATCTCCGGTGGCGTTACGTACAACATAGCGTGGGCAGGGAATGTCGCACCTACTGTCTCGCAGATTCCGACTGGTGTGGTGGTGACATATAACGGATCGACCTATACCGGGACGCTCTCTCCGGAAGGCATTGATGCCGGCGCTTTCTATCTCGTAGCCTCCTCTGGGACGACCCCGAATAAGTACGATGAATACATCTCCGTGGGCGTCACCGGGTCGCGCACGTGGGAGAAGATGGGCACGAAAGAAGTGGATCTGTCTGGCCTCGGCGATTTGGCGTACAGCGATTCCGTGACCATTGACAAAGGGAATGGAGACAATGTGCTGGGAGAATCCACGACGTTCACCGCTGCGGCTTCTTCCGTGTCGTTCTCCGGTGGAGGCACAAACACGTTCGTCAGGTCTTACCCTGGAGCGACAAGCAAGCTGGTGACGACCACGGTTCCTAACGTGACCGGGAACGAAGATGTGAGCATCCCTAACGTAACCGACAGCGCGGACGTGTCTATCCCGAACGTGACGGGCAATACCAATGTGAGTATCCCCAACGTGACCAATGCCGGATCTGCATCAACCTGGTCATTCGCGATGGGGACGGGGGCGGACGCCGAGACCCTGATCATCACTGGTGGTAACGGCTCCGCCCCGACGCTTGGCTCAGCCCTTTCTGCATCCAAAGTAACGCTTGGGACGGCTCTCTCTGCCAGCAAAGTCACTCTCGGGACCAACCTCACGGCGTCCAAGGTAACACTGGGAAGCGCCAAGACTGTTGCGACTGGAGCGCTTGCGTCCAATGGTGGCGGTGGTACAGTGATGACCGGGCTTGGTACTGCGACTACCGCAAGTGCCGTGACCTCCATCGGTACGGCTACGGCAGCAGCGCAGACCATCACTGTCGGCACGAACGATAAGGTCAAGGTGGCTAAGTATGATGATCTCGGAGTAACCGTTTCGTAGTATGGCTATCAAGAAGATCAAGATAGGCAGCAATTCTGCCATTGATGTTCAGGATGCGCGGCTTCCGGACGTGACGACGAGCGACAATGGCAAGCTCCTGTCCGTCCAGAGCGGTGCGTGGGCAAAGGGTCCGACGATAACCATCTCTTCGTCTGAACCGACTTCTTCGCAGGGTAGCAATGGTGACATCTGGATAGTGGTTTAATGGCGACGATAAGGCTCATACCGAGTGCTTATGCAGTATCAAGCACATCGTATCTCTCCGTGTCAAATGCAGACAGAATGTACCACAACACGGACAATACGACGTATGCCACCATCACAAACACCTATTCATCTACAAGCTCGCGTTATTTGTACCTGCGTGGGTTCAACTTCTCAGATATTCCAAATGGTGCAATAATAAACTCCTTTACTGTAAAGATAAAAGGATATGAAAGTGGCTTGGCTACAAGTACTTCATATGCCCCTCGTCTGGCAAATGGTTCATCTGCCATTTCCAATACAACGGCTACCGCCAACTTTGGCACAAGCGTCAAGACCATCACTATCCCCACCGGATCACTGACATGGCAGCAGATCGTCAACTATGGTAGCGACTTCACTATCATGGTCTACGTCCGCAGAAGTTCCAGGAACACCACCGGATACTTCTACTGCTATGGTGCGGAAATCGAGGTTGACTACACAATTCCGGTTCATCACAATGTCACTATTCAGAACAACACTTCTGCGAATGTGTCGGCGAGTGATACGAACCCCTTGGAAGGAAGTGATGTCATTATCAGGTCAGATACCATTTCCGGGATTTCAGTTAAGGATAATGGGACTGATGTCACAAGTCAATTCGTAGCGGTCCAAGAGTCTGGCGCGACATATTCCGTTGAATCAGTTAGTGGTGCTTCTTATGGATTTGAGCTGAACTCAAACAACTACTATCAAAGCGAAAACAAAAGCGTCAGCAAGACAGCTGCGCTCTGTAAGGTAAATATACATGTCCCTGTCGCTGCAACACTTACATTCACATTCATCAACTACGCAGAGGAGGGTTATGACTTTGGCGTCTTTGGCAATATTGATGAGACGTTGAGCAATGATTACTATGCGGCGGGAAGCAGTGGCGCGACAATTACTGACAACAATTATCGGCTTGCATGTAATACAAGCACATACAACAAGTCCACCACGCAGACGTTGAGTTACTCTCTTACTGCTGGGGACCACTTCATCTACGTCAAATACTCAAAGGATGATGCCTCTGACGCGAATAATGATACGCTACAGTTCAAGGTGGCCATCACGCTTGATGAACCATTTACGCCAGGGACATATTATGAATATACCATTTCAAATATCACTGCCGACCACACCATCCTTGTCGTGTCAAGCGGCGGATTGTCCTATACGCTCTACGCCAAGGTCAATGGCGTGTGGATGATGGCGAGCAAGGTGCTTGTCAAGCAGAATGGGACTTGGCGACAAGCAACCAAGGTCGTGGGTAAAACAAATGGAAGTTGGAGTTAAACGATGGATATAAGTCTAAATATAAAACCCCTTTCCGTCAACAGGGCATGGCAGGGTAAGCGTTTCAAGTCTAAGGATTATGAAGCGTATGAGAAGCTTATGCTTCTTTCTCTGCCAGCCGGGAAACTTCCGGAGCCGCCCTATCGCGTGTTCTATGAGTTTGGGCTCAGCAGCAAGTTGGCGGATTGGGACAATCCGTGCAAGCCGACGCAGGACTGCCTACAGAAGAAATATGGGTTCAATGACAACGAGATCTATGAGGCTCACGTCAGGAAGCGCATAGTGAAAAAGGGGCAGGAATATATCAAGATTAGAATTGAACATTTAGAAAACAATTAAGGTTATGAGCAGAATTTTACCTATTAAGAAATCATTGGATGATAGATTCATCAATGAAACTGATGTAATTACAGAGCAAGCGCTCTCTCAAGTGATTGAAGGCCAAGGGGGTGGGGGCGGTGCATCTTACGTAGTAAGCAGAAACGGATTTGCGCTTTATCCTGACGGGCAAGTATATTCAACAAAAGCAGAGGCGTGTGTCTCTGCCGGTATATCAGAATCTGATTGGGATGCGTTGATTAGCGGAGAACTTATTGCCGACTTGGTTATTGATAAAGGCGACCAGAAAATGAAATTTCCATATTATGAATATGAAGGAGCTTTGGAGTCAAAAAGAGTAGCGTGGGATAGCGGATCTGTATCTCGTGCTACCAGCGAAAAGTTATATTTCGTTATAGCTGAAAACAATGGGCAATATTTTGTTGCCGGAATCAATCAGGATCGTTAGATATTATTCTTGTATAATCCCAGGTATCTTCCGGGGATTTTCTTTCTATAACGAACTAATTTTCAACACTTGAAACAAAAGTGTTTCATTTCTCAAATATTCTCCTAACTTTGTAAGCGTTGACATAAAAAGATAGAAGCATGAAACTGTTGTCTAAAGGTGGGAACACCATGCGCGAGCTGATAGATTTCGTGAATCAGCAGAAAATCGAGAAAGAGAATATTGTCTCATTGGGAGAGACCAAAGACGGTCTTTTCCTGTTGATTTATTTTGGTGAAGAGTAATGGATAAGAAGCCGAACCATAACGAATATGATGACGAGCTTGTATATTATTGCAAGAGTTGTCATTCTCTGAACATCAAGGTCGATGACGTCTTGGCTGATGACTTATGGGACGGTTCTTACTGCGCCAAATGCAATTCCTGCGAGATAGGTACTTGTACGATTGACGAGTGGCTGGAGGAAGAGGCGAAGCGTGCAGAGTCAAGAAGGAAGATTGAATGGAGCAAATAAGCAAGCGCGACAATGTTTTTTACTACGGCGAAAGCCCTTGCCTTAATGCAGAAGATGCGTACGCCCGATTTCGTAACGACTACCACGAATCGCTTGGAAAACGTATGTACCGCCGGCTCAACCGCATCGGGCAACGGAAAGAGCGTATTCACGAGTTCGGTTTCGTGTTTGCCGAACCAGTCAAATGGGTTAATCCCTACGATAGTGATCCTGGAAGAACGAAAACATTACTCATGGGACTTGTTGAAGGGAGCTACTGTAGAATGCTTGGAAGATGGGACACAGATCCTCGACTTGGAGTAGACGATTTCGAGGTCTGGTTCGATTGGGCCTTCTCCGCTGGAAGCGGCCAGCTAAGGCTCGCGGGAAGAAAAGAAAAAGCAGGACGAACCAGCAAGATGATTAAGAAGAGATACAGATAAACTATTTAACAATAAAACGTATGGAAGAAAAGAACAAGAAGCCGGCACAGAAGCCGCAGGAGATTACCTTTGATCAGCTCAAGAAGTATTATGGAGAGCTGTCGCAGCGTTATCAGCAGCTGGCTGCCCAGAACGAGCAGTTGCAGCAGGCGCTGGAGAACCAGGAATTTAATTACATGTCCTTTTACGTTTCCATGCTCTTCAAGGTTATGGAGCACCCGGAGATGTATCAGGAGGACTTTGTGAACTTTGCTGCTAAGGAGATTGAGGATACCCTGCGCTCTTTCAAGGCTGCAACAACTGCACCGGCGGAGAAGCCCGAGGGAGAGAATAAGAACCTTTCGTAATGAGGCCGAATAACATCATAATCCAGAAATGCTCTGAGGAGAGTTTCTATCGTCTCTGGATGGAATTCCTCGCTCCGTTCCACAAACTGACGGCGAGGGAGCGTGATGTTGCCGCGAGGATTATTGCGCAGTATTTCCGGCTGAAGAAGAATATTCCAGATCCGGAAGTGCTGAAAGAAGTGCTGTGGTCACAAAACTCCCGTAAGGACATGCGCGAGTCCCTGAAGATGTCTCCTGCGCATTTCCAGATGGTACTGGCCAAGCTGCGTGAGAACGAAGTCATCGTCGATGGAGACCTCAACCCCCGCTACATCCCGCACAAGGGAGACGACCCGAGATTCTGCCTCAGCATCGTGTTCGACTGGTCGTCCCCGGAGAATCCTATCAGGAATGAAAGTAAGTAAAACGGAATTGCGGGACTTTGAGATCGTCGCGGTACAGGAGGGAGTGACTACCTCCGACGTAAAGAACATAGTGAATTCCTTTTTTGATGTTCTTGTCTCCGAGTCCCGCAAACTTCCGTTTGATAATCCGCAGAAGATCTTTTCCAAGGAAGCGTTTGATCGGCTCGCTGTTATCCGTCAGATCCCTTTTATCGGCAGGCTTGGCCCATCCTATTCGCGTTATTTGAAGTGGAGGGCGAACGAAGCGAAGGAGATCAAGATGGTCCCGAAGCACCTCGCCAGAAAGAAGTTCACCAAGGATGAGGTCGAGACCATTGCGGAGATGGCGTTAAAGGGTGAGGGGTACGCTCCGCCGGAAAGAAAGAGAAACAATAACTATAAACGGGTCTGGCTTGTCGGGCAGGAAGGGAAAAAATCAGCCCGACAAGTCATACCGAAAGAAAGATAAAGATGTTCAAAGTAAAAGCAATTCAGCCGCGTTTTAATGGCGTCGTCACCACGGCGCATGTATATTCAGAAGATGTTCGTTCGGAATCCGGTCTTTACCTTGGTACGACCAAGATGGCTGGATCCATGAACCCTTATCAGACCGTTGTCGCCGTCGGCCCGATGGCAAGGGACCTGGAGCCCGGAAAGATCGTCAAGATCAATTTCACGCGCTATCTCGTTCCCCAGCACCTCCCGGGCAAGATCGAAAACAATGTCCAGAAGGATAACATGAATGCTTCTTATGAAATCCCGTGTATCGAACTTGACGGCACGACCTATCTCTTGATCCAGGACAGCGACATCGAATACATCGTGACGGATTACGAGCTGGATAATGATGGAGGGCTGTTGGAATGATGGGCATTCCCCTACCTCCGGTTGACGAGATCGAATGGATCCGTTTGCAGGAAGAGATAAAACACAAAGAGCAGGAAGAAGATGAAAGCAAGTGATCTGGAAGAAATAGTTGACAACCTCTGGAAAGTGTCTGGAAAGCTTGATGAAGAAGGACACGATGAGTGCGCGAAGCAGGTGATGGCCTGCGCCAGCAAGCTGAGCTATCTTGTTCTTAAAGATATTGAAAATTGCCGTTATTCGCTGAACTGTGGGCTTACAGAAGAAGATGTCAGAAGGTTGATTAAAGAATATATTGACCATGAAGCTGATTGAGTTTGACGGGATGGAGTTTAAGATTGCAGACGAAGCATTGCTTGTGCGACCGATTCGTCTGCTTTTTGAGCAGGATAAGTCCAAGAAGAAAGAAGAATTCTGGAAGCAGATCTCTTACCTCTGGTTCATGTGTGACCCGCGCAGTACATATATGTATATCACGGATTCAGATGCACGCTCGAAAGAAATCAAGATTCAGGAAGGGCTTGGCGAAAATTGGGAACCTTCTGAACTCTTGAAAGAGGCGATGGATATTTATCGTAAGCAGACGATCACTACTTCTGCTGTTTTGTTGGAGGGCATGCGTAAAGGCATAGACAAACTGACCGAGTTTTTCAAGAACTTCAACATCAATGAGGTTGATAAGAATGGCCGTCCCATTTATCAGGTCTCTACCATGACAAGTGCATTGAAACAAGTGCCGGAATTAGCAAAAGCGTTGTCTGATGCCGAACATGCATTGGCCAAAGACTTTGCTACGGATGACAAGGCCAGGGGTACTGTCTCAAAAGCTGTTGGGGAGGACATTTAGATGCATAAGTCAGTAGAAGAATTTTCGGTAAACCTTCTTGAGCTTGGCGGGCTTGGTGCTGCTTTGCAAGCGTTGAGGTTGCCGTTTGGGAAAGAGGCTCGCTCGGAAGTGAGTAAGCCAATCGTTGGTTTTGCTTGTCCTGATCAACCGGAGGCTGAGTTCTTCTGTACGGGATTGGTTGGAAAGTTCAATCCTGACGACAAGAAACTGCTTTCGACGCTCGTTAAACGCGGAGACGAACACGCAAAGGTTCTTCGTGGCGTGGTCGTCTGGGCTGAGATCAATGCTCCAAGATATTGGTGGCAGGAATGTGACCGATATTCCGTTGGTGCATGCTGCCTCTCAAGCAATTCGACGATGCACCAGCAGGGCAAGGGGCTTAATGAGGACGAGTTGGTCATGATGAAGGAGCGATTGATTGAAGGGACGATGCAGAAGCGCGTGTGGATGTTTTCATATCAGACGCTTCGCAGGATTTATTTCCAGCGCAGGAATCATCGCCTTCCTCAATGGCGCATCTTCTGTAAGTGGATCGAGACGCTTCCCTTCGCGGAGGAGCTTATTACGATAGATGGCAGAGATAATAAGGACAAATAGTTACCAGACTCAGATTACTGAAGAGTTGTTTGGCCGCTATCCGGAGGATGTGCGGGAGCAATTCATGGACTTCATTGATACCGTGCCGCTGCTCAAGTGGATGATTGGAGAAAGACCCAGGGCGAAAGACCTGCCAAGGGATGAGAAGGGGCGCATTGTTGTTAATATTACTCATCCGCACATCTTGGAGAACATGGATTACTTTCGTCCTGCCGCAAAGTTCTATCAAGAGAATGGTTGTTATACGTTCCTGAAGCCGAATTCAAATCCGAACAGCGAATACGGCAAATGGTTTGCGGAGGAAGTCAGAAGATGTCGTGATGGATATGTCAGAGAGTCTGATGGAGAATGGATACCCGGCAGGCTGTATTTCTTCTTAAATTACTCTCCGATCATGTTAAATAGGAAGTCAGAGACCTCCGGAATATATCTTCGTGTTGAGGATTTTCCTGATTTCTGGGAAGGTATTTATTACCGTTATCACTATCGCGAGCAGGCACGTTTACTTGGCAAACACTGTATGGAGTTGGCACGTCGTGGTGCTCATCCATATTATCAGAAGGTCTATACACCAGACGGAATTAAATATTGGGGTGAAATTAAGATTGGAGACCGTCTGTTTGGAACTCATGGTAATATTACTACTGTGACCGATATTCCATTCGATGATGAAGCGGACATTTACAAGTTGACGCTGAGAGATGGAAGAACGGTATATGCTTCTGACGACCACATATGGAATGTTATACGAAGAAGTGATAAAGTATCTCAGCGAAACACAAAATACTTATATGAACATTATAAGTTGAAGCGTAAGCCAAGTTATTGGATCCCAACAGGTGAAGAAACGCAATATTATATTCCAAAAAATGAAGGCGTTGAATTTGAGACAACCGCTACGCCAATCGACCCTTATACTCTCGGAATGTTAATTGGCGATGGTTGTTTTCGCGTCCCGAAATATAAAAATCAAGTTTCCTTCACATCGTCTCCGGAAGATATTGGAAATTATATCTCTGAATGTCCTTACACTATTATAAAATATGGTAGCGACAGTTGTACGTATTCCGTCAAGGTAAGTACATCATATTTGAATGAGTGTGACTTGTGGATGAAGAAATCGGAAGATAAATTCATTCCTGATTTGTATAAATATAATGACAGAAACACTCGCCTTCGTGTGTTGCAGGGCTTGTTTGATACAGATGGTTGGGTTCACGGAAATGTGCCCGTTTTCACCACTACTTCGTCCCGATTAAAAGATGATGTAATGGAAATCTCCAGAAGCTTGGGATATGAATCATACTGTATAAAACAGAAAGCTGGATATAAGAAGAATGGCGAGTATCGTCGATGTCTCGATGTGTATGAAGTATCGGTTTATGCCGGCCCTGAAATATTTACTCTTGAGAGAAAAAAGAATCGAATAAACAAAAAAAAGATTGAATCGAGGGGAAAGAAGTGTTGTATAATCAATATTGAATACATCGGTAAGCAAAAGTGCAAGTGCGTCACAGTTGACGCTGATGATAAGTCGTATTTGATTGGCGATTTTATTCAGACTCATAACTGCGCCAAGTCTTTTACGATAGCCAGCGACATGAATCATAACCTCCTGCTTGGAGAGAATAGCGAGAACAAGCGCCGTGTCACTACGATCTTGACGGCATATCTGAAAGAATATCTGGCAGAAAAGGACGGAACGCTCAGCAAATTCACTCCTATGGTGGATTTCTGTGCGGCTAACACCGAATTTCCCCGTCTTATGGTGAAGCGTTCGCAGGCAGAGATGACATGGATAATGGGATACAAAAACAGCAATGGTAACATCAAGGGTTCTTTGAATTCCGTCATGGCTGTTTCCGTCAAGGATGATGAAGGAAAGATTCGAGGAAAGCGAGGATTCATCTATTTTGAAGAGATGGGTTCTTATAAGAATTTCAAGGAGGTGTGGAACAACGTCCGCGATTCCGTCAAGGAAGGAGCTAACGTCTTCGCGCAGCTTATTGCCGTAGGTACTGCCGGAGACAGCGAATCTGATTTCTCGGGAATCAAAACAATGCTCTATAATCCTGATGCGTATGAGGTTTATGCGCTGGAGAATGTGTATGATCAGCGCGGCAAGGGAACGCAGAAGTTTTCTTATTTCTTCCCGTCCTATATTTCCCGCGCTGGTTGCATGGACCAAGATGGCAACTCTGATGTAGTTAAAGCCTTATTGGAAATCCTGATGGAGCGCTGGATAGTTAAGCAGGGTGGTGATCCGGCATCTCTTCTGTCGCGTATTGCCCAGATGCCGATTACGCCCGCCGAGGCCATCTTGAAGGTCAAGTCCAACTACTTCCCTGTCGTGATGCTTAATGAACGCGCCAGACAGCTGGATCAGGACCCTCATGCGTATGACGATGTGTATGTCGGTACGCTCGTCGATCTTGGTGGCAAGGTTGAGTTCCGGCCTACGGATGATACACCTATCCGTACTTGGCCCGTTGACAATACCGAACAGGGCGCTATAGAGATCTTCGAGATGCCGGTAGATAATCCTCCGCTTAATCGCTATATCGCTGGATCGGATCCCGTCGATAATGACTCAGCGGAATCAAACTCCCTGTCGTCCGTATTTGTCTTTGACCTCTTTACAGACAGAATCGTCGCGGAGTACACCGGAAGAAGGCCCTTTGCAGAAGACAACTATGAGATAGCCAGGCTTCTGTGCGAGTTCTATAACGCAACCATTATGATGGAAGCGAACCGAAAGGGGTACTATGCGTACTTCGCAAAGAAACATGCCACGTGGAGACTTGCAGATTGCCCAGACTATCTGCGTGACAAACAGCTTATTAAGTATTCTACATTTGGTTCTGCGAGCAAAGGTATTTCTGTTAATGCTGCACTTGTCAATTATGGAAATGAACTTATTAAGGATTGGCTCAACAAGACCGTTCCTGTCGAGGTCAAAGATGAACGAGGTGAGATTACGATTCAACAGGTTCCTCAACTATATCAAATTCGTAACCGGGCTCTGATTGCCGAGCTCGTTGGCTATGGCCCGGAGGTGAACACTGACCGCGTGAGTGCCTTGGCCCAGGTGATGTTCTATCGTGAGCATTTCACCATCCTTTATGGCGGATCTCCAAATGGGGACGGGGATTCCGGCTCTGACGATAGTGACGACGAGTTCTTCGACAGGGACTGGCAGAATTACCAGAAGCGCTTCGGTCCACAACAGTAATCCTTTTTCCTGTAACCAAGCGAATCACTTAATCATGTTTACGGTGGTCTAATTCTGAATAAATTAGCCACCGTTAAATGTATTGTTATGGATTTTACTGTTTCGTTCCCAGCCCAGAAGTTGCCCTTTAAGTCAAAAGGGAAGCAATGGAGAAAGGATGTAATGGACTGGGCCGCGTTACGAACATACTTCAATTACTCGCCGGTCCGCAAGGATGTGGTTCACATGAAGGTCAACTACGACCTGATGAATGGCGTCATCCATATGGAGGATGTTGCGGCGATCATCAATCCCGGCAATATCTCTACGGCATTCTTGCCGGACAAGATTCAGCACTACCCTATCATCAATTCCAAGATCAATACGCTGCGTGGCGAAGAAGCGGCTCGCGTGTTTGATTGGCGCGTGATAGTGACGAATCCAAATTCTGTCTCTCAGATCGAAGAAGACAAGAAGGCGGAATTTGACTCCATCATCGCCGGAGCTGTGGAGAATACGGAGATCAATGACGAGCAGGCGCAGAAAGAGGTTCAGGATGGTCGTGAGTACATCAATTACACGTGGCAGGACATCCGTGAAATCCGCGCGAACGAACTTCTGAAACACTATTCCAAGGAGCAGAACTTCAAGCAGATATTCAATGATGGCTTCGTGGATGCGTGCGCTGTGGCTACGGAAGCTTACCAATGTGCCATTTCCGGTGGTGAGCCCGTTATCTGGAAGATGAACCCGATGAAACTGCGGATGTACCGTTCTGGTTTCTCCAACAGGATCGAGGACGCGGACGTCATCGTCTACGAGGACTACTGGTCTCCGGGGCGCGTCGTGGATGAGTATTACGACGAGCTTTCTCCCAAGGACATCAAATGGCTCAGCGATGAGCTGCCAGACTTCGGTGGTCAGGGACCTCTGGGCGCTGCCGGGAACTATGACGAGTCTTATGGGTTTATACCTTCTCATAGTGTTGTCGGCGAAGACGGCATCATGATCGGCGGCGACACGTCTATCGGTTATGTCTTCGACGCGGTGAGCGAATTGAACGGCGGGTTTGGCAGCAATCTCCTACCCTACGACGTTGCCGGCAACGTGCGTGTCCTGCGCGTGTGGTGGAAGTCCAAGCGCAAGATATTCATGGTTAAGTCTTACGATCCCGTTACCGGCGAAGAGGTGTTTGACTTCTACCCGGAGACGTATATCGCCGATAAGAACGCCGGTGAGGAGGCTACTCCGCTCTGGGTGAACGAGGCGTGGGAAGGGACGAAGATCGGTGAAGACATCTATGTCCGCATCCGTCCTTGCGTCGTACAGTACAATACGCTCTCCAATCCTTCCCGTTGCCACTTCGGTATCATTGGAACGATCTATAACATCAATGAAGCGAGACCGTATTCCCTGGTGGACATGATGAAGCCGTACAACTATCTGTACGACGCTATCCATGCTAAGCTGGTCGATCTGATTGCAACGAACTGGGGCAAGCTCCTGGAAATGGATCTGGCCCTGAAGCCCAAAGATTGGCAGGTTGAGAAGTGGATGTACTTCGCTCGGGCCAACAAGGTGCTCATCAAAGATTCCTTCAATGAAGGCGCAAAGGGCGCTGCTACTGGCAAGCTCGCCGGCGGATTGAATAATGCGTCCAAGGGCTATATTGATGCCGACTGGGGTCAGTCCATTCAGAACTACATAGAACTGCTCAAGTGGACGAAGGACTCCATGTCCGATCTGGTCGGCATCAATCGTCAGCGGGAAGGCAACACGTACAACAGAGAGACTGTCGGTGGCATCGAGCGTGCCGTTCTACAGTCTTCCTATATCACCGACTGGCTCTTCCAGAAGCATGATGACACCAAACGCCGTGTCCTTGAGTGCTTCCTGGAGACCGCGAAGGCCGCTCTGCGTGGGCGAAACAAGAAGTTCCAGTATATCCTCTCTGACAACTCCATGCGCATCATGGACATCCCGGGCGACGAGTTCGCAGAGTCCGATTACGGCATGCTGGTAGATAATTCCAACGACACGCAGAGACTCTACTCCCAGATGGAAGGACTCACTCAGGCTGCGATGCAGAATGGCTATAATCTGGCGACGATCATGAAGATCTATTCTTCCGGTTCTGTTGCTGAGAAGACGCGCATGATCGAAGCCGAGGAGAAGCGTCGTCAGGAGGTGGCCCAGCAGCAGGCCCAGCAGGAACAGCAGGCCAATATGCAGCTTGAGCAGATGCGCCAGCAGACGGAGATGCAGAAGCTCCAGCAGCAGGATGCGATCAACCAGCGCGACAACGAGACGAAGATCCAGGTGGCGGAGATCAACTCCCGCGCCGAATACATGCGTCTCGGAATTTACGCAGAAGAGAATGACGAAGAGCTGGTGCATGAGAAGCTGGACATCGAACGCGAGAAATTGGCGCAGCAGATAAAAGAATTCGATGCCGAACTCAGAGAGAAGCAGGAAGAGCGCAAAGATAAGAAGCAGATCGAGATGAAAAAAATCGAGGCACAGAAACAGATTGCCGCGAAGAAAACAACGAATAATAGTAAGTAGATATGATATACCTAACTAAGAAACAGCTTGAGATTATCGCTCAGCAACTTGCCGCCATCTCTGTCAAGGACTCGGATTTCGATCTGACGGAGGAAATCAACGATGATGATTTCGTCGCTATCGTCCAGAACGGTATCAACAAGCGTATCCTTATTTCTACGCTGCGTGAGGGTATCTCTCGTGGCGAGAAAGGAGATCCCGGGGTTGGGATTGAATCCGTGGCTATCGACAATGATGGCTATATGACCATCACGTTCACCGACGGCACTTCTTGGACTTCCGATGTTTCTGTCAAGGGACCGAAAGGAGAAACTGGCGCAACCGGGGCGACTGGAGCTGATGGCCCTCAAGGGCCCCAGGGCCCTGCTGGTCCGGGAGTTCCGACAGGAGGTTCCACCGGTCAGGTTCTTGCCAAGAGCAGCAATGCAGACTATGCCACCCAGTGGGTTAACCAGTCTGGCGGCGGTGGCGCAAGCAGTTTGAATGACCTTACAGACGTGACCATCTCCTCTCCGGCTTCTGGCCACGTGCTGTCTTACAACGGTTCTTCGTGGGTCAATGCTCCAGGTGGTGGTAGCGGCATGAACTATCAGAAAGTCACGCAAGCCGAATATGATGCTATGTACGAAGCCGGGACTTTGAGCAGCAGTATTCTCTACGTAATCGTTGACTAGTTATGGGCTTCTCACCAACTCCTACTTCATCCGACAAGTTGAAATACGGGACGAAGACTCCGAATGCGTTGCAGTTTGATGCGCCGGTAGTTGAATCTAAAAATCACGACGGCGAGATTGTAATATATTCGCCAGATTATGATTTTGAAACCGACTGGGTGATCAATTCCGCGCAGCCCCAGAATGGCGTTTGGGTTGATGGGCACACGCTGCACATTCACCATTTCGTTCCGAATACGTGGATCATCAAGTCTGCTTATTCCGACACCACGACCAAAGAAGATTTTCTGGCCAAGTTCTATGGACAGAATTGGACGCTGAGCAAATTGACTGAGCACAATTCCTATCTGTCTTATGTTACGTCTTATGGTTCCTACAAGCCAATTGGCGTGGTGCTCTCCCCTATCAATGCGTCCAACGCTCTTCTCACGACAGCTGGCGGATTGGATTGGCCGATCAATCAGGGATGCCTTAAGGACGTTGTTGGATGGAGTAATTACGGATTCATCTCCGACGGAACAAAAGCGCTTTATAAGTGTTCGGACTATTATCTCAACAACGGAGGAACGCCTGATAGCTTATACAACGAATCATACCCGCAGATGGCTCTTGCTATTTTCACAAGCAATGAGACTGGGCAGGATGGGGCTATTGAGATTATCGACGTAAAGGCTCTTGTCAATCCCACTAACATAGAAGGGTATAGAGCATATTGTGGCGACGCACAGGTCTATGAGAAAGAGATGACGTTTCAGAATGTCTTGATGCGTCATGGATGCGCATTTAAGGAGACAGGGAATTTCACGGAAACTGTTGACGGAAAGACCGTGGCAATTCTAAACAGTTACGGTTCTGAGCAAAATACTGCTTTTGTCATTAGCGACAGAGGGTACAGAAGCACTTATAATCATATTCGGTTCCCAGAGATTTCCGACCTTGGAGATTTGATTGCAGAAAACTTCCCGTTCAAGTTTTGGGCAAGACTGGAAAGGGATTCTGAATTTGATCATATTTGGGATTCATTGGTAAATGCGTTCAATAGTCATTATATTACCGATGGTGTTTTTGCACGACATCTATTCGCCAATTCTTCCGGAGAGATTGATGATCTGAATTTACGTTTCGATCTTGGGCTTGACGAAGAAGGGTACGACACGAAGATTATTGACATGATGGGCATTTTCGACTGTTCCAATCTTGTCAAGAACATTCATTTCAATATTACCACCGGCAACATCTTGTCTTTGGTCAATGCGTTCAAGCAGACGCACACGCTGGAGTCTATCACTTTCAACAAGGCTGTCAACGTTAGCGACTGGCAAGGCGCGTTCGAGGGTAGCAAATTGGTGAACTTCCCTGCTAACCTATATGCCACGAATCGTTGGCATGACAATACAAGCCTGTCAGAGCCGGATTGTGCTATCAGCGATGCGGCTGATAGTTCAAGCTTGAGATGGTTTGGCAACTGGAAGAACGGGCAGAGCCAGCAGAGCGGCATCATCTATAGCGCAACTTTGACGCCCGCAGCCGTCGGCGCAAATGCAGTTGTCGGCTCTGCGGTGATTGATAATTCCGTCGCGTCAACAGATGAGATGACGATTGCAGTCCGGTTCTGTCCAAGCGTGAGTGTCCCTGATTTTGATTCGCAGCAGTACAATATCAGGCGACTGAATACTGCGGATGCTGGAGATGGTCTGGTTCTGTTGGTTCAGGGAATTGGATACGATTCGAGCAACAATAAGATCGCAGCGACACCGACGCATGTAATTGGTGGAGGGTCGACCTTATCCACGTTCAATGTGAATACGCTGTTTTCTGCGGTCAGTTACACCCCAGACAGTTTGAACACTGATTATGTAGCAGCGGAGAATTCGTCGTCCATGTTTTCTGATGATCTTACCTCCAGGTATTATCATCTTACCAGCTTCAATGACAACTGGGAGAGGAGATATCTTGAATTGTCGCTCACTGCTATCGGGCTGAAACGCATGGACATAAAGGTGATGCTTGTTAATGTGGTTATGTCTACGACGGGCACTTCATATACGATTAGCTCTACAAGCACACCTCACCTGTATAGTTCTGGCGTTTCACACAACATTACTGCGTGGGGCATTGATGGAACAACGTCTGCGAGATTGACACAACACGTTATCAATGTGAACCCCTACTGCAAGAATGCATTTCACAATAGTGCCATTGCGCAGGTCAGGGAGATTTTGGATATGAAATTTGTCGCGCCGACCTCTGGGATGATCAGCGATGGCACGTCTTTCTCTGTGTTTGGCAACGGAAATCTCACCTCTGCCTATATCGCCAATCTCAACAAGGGTGACTGGAGTCTTGACGGAACGGCAAGGAATTCAGCGTGTGGGGGTAATCTAGCCAATCTCGATGAGGATTCTGCTAATTACTTGCTCGAAAATGTATTTGATTTGACAAGAAATACCAGCGAGGCTTACAGGATTGAGAATGATCTTAATTCATTTAGCTCATGGGCCACGACTGGCAACGGCTGGAAGCGTCCTGTTGCTTTCTATGCCAATGGTAATGCAACGATCTATAAAGCGGTGGGCGCGTCTGGAGATCTCGTGCTACAGGTTGCGTTGGTCGACTGCACGGCTGTTGTAAAGCGTAGCACTGTTGTAGTAGCCACGCTGACAAATGGTAGAAATGTTGTCTCGTCGATTCCTTCTGGATCATCTGTTACTATTCAGGTGACGGCAACCGGAGATCATCCGAACGCATCTATTGAGCTTGCAGATCATTTCCTCTATGAGCTTACGGAGGATTTGACTTCTGCCAATCTGTATCTCCCGGCAGAATGGGGAGCACGAAGCATTATCCATTCTGCATCAGTACAGGAAGCAAATCGTCGCGGCTGGACCGTGTACGTGGGTGGAACAGTTTATACCGTTTAATCAAAAATATAACGTATCATGAGTAATCTTTCAAACATTCTTGCTTCCATTGGGAAGGACAAGTACATTCACTTCGGTGTCTGCCTCGTGCTGACGCTGGTCATCTATGCAGTTGCATCCATCTGGATGGGTCCTGCTGCTGTCGCGCTTGGATTCGTCGTTGCGATTCTCGTAGGCATCGGCAAAGAATTCTACGACAAGAAGAAGACCGGTCTTTTTGATCCGTACGATATTGTGGCCGACTTCCTCGGCGCATTCCTTGGCGTGGTCATCATCGCTCTGCTTCTTATCTAATCCTATCATCTCGGAGTCCGTGTAAATATTATTAATTTTTGTCTTATGTGGTTCGTAGACGGGCCCACGAGATGATAAATGAATCCTTGGCAACAGGGATTCATTTTTTTATTATAACTGGTTCTCTTGCGCATCACGATCTGCGCTGTCTTTGTTGGTATTTTTACAGCGAACAGTTAAAACTTGATGAGATGGATTGGTATGATTTTATTCTTTCGGCTCTCGGCGGTTCCGTGCTTGGCGGGATCGGCAGCATATTTTATTTCAAACCAAAATTGAAAGAAGCTCGTGCGGAGGCGAGTAAGGCGGAAGTGGAAGCATCGTCGGCAGAATACGCTCATCTTTTAGAGCGTATCAATTCTATGGAAAAGATGTATGCGGAGCAGGGTGCAACCATTGATGCGTTGCGTAAGGAGCAGATGGAACTCGCTGCTGCAAAGTATGAGAGCGACAAGAAAGTGCTGAAGCTCGAAAAGGAGGTCCAGGACCTGCGTCAGAAGAATGAGGCTCTGACTAAAGATCTCGAAGCGTATAAGGTGTTGATGAGAGATAAACAATAATAGAATTATGTGCTGGAACAAAATCAAAATCCAATTCATCAAGTGGTTTCGTCGTGACGTCGTGTTTGACAAGCACGGGAATGCTCACGACAAAAAGACAGGGAAATTCATAAAGCTTTAACTATGAAGAAGTATCCGCATTTTGAGTTTGATGAGTTCATTCGTTCTACGGTGGCCAAGAGGAAGAATATTGAGAATATTCCTACGTTTGAATACATAGACAACCTTAATGAGCTGATCGAGACTATCCTTGAGCCGCTTCGTGTCGCTTATGGAATGCCTATCACCATCTCTTCCGGTTATCGTTGCGAGAAACTAAACAAAGCGGTTGGCGGAGTGTCTTCTTCTGTGCACATGAAGGGAATGGCTGCTGATCTTCAAGTGGGCGGATCATTCCAGAAATTCGTAAATTTCACGGTCGAATGGCTTAAGAAGAATCGTATCAAGTTCGATCAGTGTATCATCGAAAGCTCTGGCAATACTAAGTGGCTGCACATCTCAACGAGGAATAATGCCGGTCAGCAGCGTGGTGAAATCAAAGTAATTAATCTATAATGCAAAGAACTACGCAACATCTGCTTGCGATTATATTCGTTCTCGCGCTTCTTGTCGCCGGGAACGTGTTTCAGTTTAACAAAACCAAGAAGTTAGCTGATGAACGCGACAGATACAAGAACAATACGGAAGTTCTGATGGGTGACGTTGAACAGTATAAGGTCCGCGATTCCCTCAATGTTGCCCGTGTTCAATCATTGGAGCTGACGTTTGATGAATTCAAGAGATTCCGCGCAGAAGATGCGGCTCTTATCAAGCAGCTTAAGACCAAGAACCGAGATTTACAGTCGGTTGTCACGTCTCAGTCTCAATCTCTCTATGAACTTTCGGCTATTCCGAAAGATACGGTGATTGTGCACGATTCCGTAAGGATTGATGCCCTTCTGCTGCATTGTGGCGATGAATGGTTTGACTTTGACGGGATTCTGTCCAATGGTAAGCTGGAGGGCAATATGATTACACGCGACTCTCTCCTGCTTGCAGAGACTGTGAAGTATAAAAGATTTTTAGGATTCTTATGGCGAACTAATAAGATACAGAACCGAATGATGGACGTGATTTCTAAAAATCCGCATACTGTCATTCAAAATGTCGAATTAATAACAATAGAAGAATAGATATGAGCAAACTATTGACTGAACCCAAAACCGGGTATGTTAAACCGAAAGATGATGCGAGTTCTGGGGTTTACCCCAAAACGCTTGTAGAGGGCGTGTATTGGGCTGAGAAGAAAATGACGCTGGCCGATGTTATTCGCCAAATGCAGGCGGAGATAGAGAGCGGCGGAGGTAGTGATTCTTCGGCACCTTATGTCCAATACAGAGGAAATAGTAGGACCAATCCAGAAGATAATAAGCCGTGGTCGTTCGGCGAAGCGGTTATGGCTCCTAAAGGGTACGGTGACAACATTGATTTTGGTGGAGAAGTCAATACTGTTCTCGATGCTTGCTTTGATTTTAAGATAGTTACAGAACTGCCGGTTTCTAGTTGGGAAGTCAACATGATTGATGATTATTTAATGTATGTTGGTTTTTTGGGTTATGATGGAGAGCAAGCAAATGTCAGCGAATATCTTGAAACGCAATCGAAGGAGGTTACTGTTAATATTTTCACATACGGAACTCCAGAATCCGGACGCAAGCAAAATTGTAAATTCCTTGTCACCATTTATTTTGGCGAACAGAATTCTTCGGGTTCGCTGGGCTCGTATACGTTTACCGCGAGTGTTCCCGCCATTCTGAAAGACAAATAGAGACTTATCTTCCGTGCCTTCCGGAGTCCTGCCGGCTGGACTATAGTTGAAGTATAATAATTTTAGAATTATGAGTAGAATTTTACCATTAGAAAAAGATGTAAATCTTGATAAAAGATACATCAATGAGAACGAAACGATCACAGAATCGGCTCTGAAAAATGTTATTAATGGCGGTGGCGGGGGAAACGCATCGTTAATGGTTGTTTCTTCATTAGAAGAATATCCTACATTTGATGAAAGAATAGTGGGTAAAGACAATATATGTCAAAAACTTGGAATTACTTCTCAAGATTTTGATGATATTGCTGATGGAAAAATACTTGCTATTCGTATCGGCCACATTCTTTTAGGTACAGAATCTGGAGAATTACGCGGACTATATCCAGATTCTCCAGGTTCAATTAATATTGGTTTTGGTTGGCTGGATCCAGATTCAGGGGTACGTGATCTGAACTTTGGGTATAATAATGGTGATTATTATCTTGATGGAAGAAATTGGGAGTGAGATTGATGATGGAGGGAGTAGTCGCCGATACAGAGAGGGTGCGTGAAAATTAAATAATATTATTATGGCGAAAAAGAAGAATTTGAAGAATGAAATAAAACGTACGGATAATCTTAAAAGAGCGCAGCCCTCTGCTCCGACGGCTGGATATCTTGCAAGTGGAAGAAGATACGACAAAGGTGGCAAACGTAAGTAAACGTGCATACAAGATAATGCTAGTGGCATTGAAAGTGATTCCGATGCTACTGGCATTATTTGCTATGCTCAACATGTTCTTCGATTGCTTCGGGATAGATAGCCGGATTCTTTCAATGCTCGGAGGTGTTTCGTTCTTTCCGCTGCTGTTCTTGTATCTCGTATCGTATGTCTTCGAGTTCTGCGTATATCATCGGATGTTTTTACACTACATTCTGGCGAACAACATCCTGATCTACGCAGATTATTTCTTTGGACTACCCATAAGCAACAAGTCATTATTCATGATCCATATTTTGCTTATCGGCGTTTTCTTGTTCTTGATTTTGTACTTCTATCGCAGAGAGAAATGTTGCAAGCGATAAAGACCCAGCTTCTGCGAATTGTTGACGATATTGACGCTGGCAATTCCAATATTGATGGGGAGGAGGCCGTCAAGATCGTCAAAGCAATGAAAGAATACTCTCGCAAGGATATTGCAATGAGTAAGTATCAAGCATATTCTTATCTCAACATAAGTCGTGCGACATTCGACGGATTGGTTCGTTCCGGAGTAATTCCAAAAGGCAAGAAGGTGGCTGGATTCAAAGAGCTACGCTGGTATAAGAAAGATTTGGACAAGATAAAGAAAAAGTAAAATACATTGCTAAACGATGGCCCTGTGAGTCAATGACTTGCAGGGCTTTTTAGTATCGTTGTCTTTCCCGGATAGCCATAGATACTTTTGTGTAGTTGCGCAACAAAACACGAAAGTAAAACAATGCAAAAAGCAAAAGTATTATGGCAGAAACTGTAGTTTATACTCCGGAGAACCAGGGTGGTTTCTTCGGTAACGGTAATGGCCTCGGCGGTGGAATCGTCGGTTTCCTTCTCGGTCTTGCTTTTGGGAACGGCTGGGGTGGTTTCGGCGGCTGGGGCGGAAACATGGGCGGTAACGGCGCCGGTTTCCTTTCCAATCAAATCAACAATGACAGCGGGCGCGAACTGCTGATGAACGCCATCACTTCACAGGGCGAGGCTGGTCGTGCTGCTACGCAGAACCTCGCTACGATGCTTGGTCAGGATTTCAGTCTGGTCAATTCCGGCGTCCAGGTCATTCAGTCTGCGCTGTCTTCGCTTGCTCTCCAGCAGGCTGTGAGTGTTCCGCAGATCATCAACTCGATTCAGTCTGGCAATTCCGCTCTCGCTTCCCAGCTGTGTGAGTGCTGCTGCAACATGAAGCAGCTCGTCACTTCCCAGGGTTATGAGAATCAGCTCCGCACCGTTGAGCAGACGAATGCGCTTTCCGGTGCTATCGCCGGCGCCAGCCAGCGGAATGTTGATGCTATCGCAGATCTCAAGACTACGATGGTTCAGGAGTTCTGCGCCGCTCGTGAGCGTGATATGCAGGAGAAGATTGACAGCCTTGCGCTTGCCAACAACACTCTTCGCAGCCAGATCGACAATGCCGCGCAGACTGCGCAGATTGCCGCGATGATTAGCCCCATCGCCAAGGAAGTTGACGATATCAAGTGCAAACTTCCTAATACCGTGTCCGTGAATTGGCCGAATCTTCAGGCTGTGAATGTCACTCCGTACGTCTCCGGTGGCTACTATCAGGGTGGCTTTAACGGCGTATATGGTTATCCCGGTATCGGTGGTTTCGGTGGTGGTCTGAACTTTTAATCGGAGGGCAAGGTCATGTTCGGATTCATGAATGTAACCACGAACGTATCTGGCGTGCCTTACCTGCGCACCAATGGTATTACCGTCAGCGCGGAAACGGTGGATTTCTCTCTGGGTTTCCGGAGGATTCCGTCAATCTCGTACCTGACGATCAATATCGCTGATGCTATCCCTACCGGCACTACCGGAACGCTTCCGATTCGACTTACGCTCAATGGGCAGACACGCAACCTCACCTCTTTCGGTGGAGATAACGTGACCGCTGCTGATATCACCGGAACTGGTGTCATCACCGTGTTCTACGATTACTTCAGCGGGACGCTCCAGCTCGTATCGTCTATCGCATAATCAATAAATCAAAAGTCAAATTACCATGTTTCAAGGCTTAAGTCAAGGGGCAATGATTACTGTGCTCTACAAGAATGTACCGCGTGTGGCAGACGGCAGGGTGTTATCTGTCAATACGCACATGCCAACTTACAACCCTCAACAGCCAATGGCTATGATGAACGGCCCCGTGACCGACATCACGGTACAGATTGGCAATGATACTGTCCCGTTCGTCGGATTGCCCGCCAACGGCGTGATCGCCAATTTCCAGGACAAGGGGATATTCCTGTCCACAGACAAGTCAGCCGTAGTCCGTGAGGTTGAGGCAATGGCAAATGCCAGCAGACAAATTCTGGAATCCGTGCCTGCCCAGCAGAAGATGGTGAAGGATTGCGAAGCTCTTTTGCTAGAGCTGAATCCGGAACGCAAGAAAGAAGCTCAGCAGGCGGAGGAGATGAATGCAATGCGCGGGGAGCTTGCAGAGATGAAGAAGTTGCTCCTTGCTTCCTTGGGACAATCCAAACCAACAGAATAATATGGGACTGATTCATATCATGGAGCGCGGAGGCGATGAGGAATATCGCTTCAAGAAAGCGCTGAAGACCGCCAAGTATGCCATCGAGGAGATCTGTGAGCTTTCCGACAAGATGGAGGAAGAGTATAGTGAAAGGATGTCTGGACGCATGGGTCGTCGCAGCTATTCGTCTCGGGAAGACGAGATGGATGAGCGTCGCGAAATGAGCCGCTACGGACGATAGTTGAACTGGCGGGGTGGGATGACTGCCCCGCCTTTTTATTTCAAAAAGGATATGGAAAGATTGGATTCAAGAACACGATATGCCTCCGACATGGAAGAGTACCTGGAGCAGAATGGCAGACACTTCAACAAGCATCTGTTCGAGTACGCCACTTCGATGATGGAAGACAGGAACAAGCACAAACTGGGAGTATGGAGCAAGGAGCAGGTTGAGAACCTTTTCCGCAATCACGGGATCACCATTAAGAACGCCAAGGGGCACGATGCTGCATACGTAGCGAACATGGCACGTGCGGATTATTGGGGTAGCTCCATCGTTGACGAGATGCGCCTTGCCCTATATGTCAAGGATTACATAGATGATGTAGACGGGAATCCTACGCGCGCTTTTGATGAGTTCTATATCAACTGCGTGGCCAAGGGTGTTCCCATCTTCTGGGATGAAATGATATAGTCATGAAGAAGCGGGAGTTATATATTGGAAGGTGGAGCATCGAGTTCTACTTCGCCGAAGAGGATTACGATATGGACATGCTTCTTGATCGTCTGTATGATTTCGGGGCTCCGGCAAGCGTCATGCGTCAGGCAATGGATCTGATGGAATCTGATAAGGACAATACCGGATTCACGTTCACCAACCCATACGAGCATTGTGCCCTTATCGCCATAGGTCCTTCGTCTGATGGATCGGAGTTCGTGAATACGCTCGTACATGAGGTGCATCATCTTGCCGTAGCTATCGCTTCGGAGCTTGGCGTGGACCTGGAAGGAGAAACGCCCGCATATATCGCTGGCGATTCTGCGCTTGCCTTGGCTGAAACCATCTGCGAAATAGGTTGTAAGCACTGCGAGTGACGCCTATGAACAACACGCAATCAGGTCGTTTGTAAAATCGCAAGCGACCTTGTTGCGTATACAATCTTATTTGGCTTATTATAAGTGTTTCTTTTAACTATTCCCTCGCGCGTGTCCTTTATTTACATATTTGCGACAAATAATATAGGAGAATATTATGGAAGATTTGACATTTGACATTAACAGTTTGCTTTCCCCAGAGGAAGCCGATGCTCTTTTTGAAGGAAGAGAAACTGAAACTGCTGATCAGCAGCCCGGCGCACCCGAAGAGGAGCGCGAAGAAGAGAAACATGACGTAGCCGAGGAGAAGGAAGAAACTACTCCGGAGAAAGTAGGCAACGAGGAAAAACCCGGGAATGAGGATGCCGCCACCGATGGCGGAGGTTCTTCTCCTGATACGTTTTATTCTTCCATTGCCTACGCTTTGAGGAATGACGGTATCCTCCCCGATTTTTCCGATGACGATCTCGACAAGGTGAAAGCCCCGGAGGACTTCGCCGAGCTGATTGAGAAGGCAGTTACGTCTCGTGTCGACGAACAGACCAGACGCGTGAACGAAGCGCTGAACAATGGCGTTGCTCCCGATACGGTCCGTGCGTACGAACAGACGATCCAGTATCTCTCCTCTATCAACGAAGAAGCACTGTCCGCAGAGGGCGAAGAGGCGGAGAACCTGCGACGCCAGCTGATTTACAATGATCTTGTGAATCGCGGATACTCCCAGGACAGGGCCAATCGTGAGATTGAGAAGTCCTTCAAGTCGGGAAGCGACATCGACGACGCCAAGGATGCGCTGGAGGCTCTGAACAAGTTCTATCGTGACGGATATGACAACGTGCAGAAAGAAGCCAGGCAGCGCGCTGATGCAGCGAAGGCCGAACAGAAGAAGAATGCGGACAAGTTCCGCAAGATGGTTCTGGAGGACGAGATCAAGGTCGGCGATGATGCTCTTGACAAGAGAACGGCGCAGCGGGTATATGACGCGGTTTCCAAGCCGGTCTACAAAGACCCCGATACCGGGCAGCTGATGACCTCCGTGCAGAAGTTCCAGAAAGAGAATCCGCTGGAGTTCATGAAGCAGATCGGTCTCTGGTTCGTGCTGACGAACGGCGGCAAGGATGTGTCCAGCTTCGCAAAGGCGCAAGCCCGCGTGGAGAAGAACAAGAACATCCGTGAGCTGGAGCGCAAGATCAACGCGACGCAGCTCAACGCCGACGGTTCTCTGCGATACACGAGCGGTGTAGGTGGCGACACGGATCCGCTGCTCTCCGATGGTTGGAAAGTGGAGATGTAAGAGATAGAAACATTTGTTTAACTAATAGTATAGATTTATGCCAGGTCAAATTTCTAACACTCAGTTCACTGGTGTGACCGCGTGGCGTGGAACCGTTACCAAAGAGAATCACATCTATGGTCTGTTCCGCACCAATCCGCAGATGGCCAGTGACGTGATGACTGTTCTCATGAGCAGCATGTACCTTCCGACTCTTGACACGTATCTCTCCAAGGAGGTTCCCGTGCGTGAGTATGAAGATGATTCCAAGCTCCACTGGGATATCGTTACCTCTTCCCGTCGTAACATTCCCCTGAAGGAAGCCCGTCGCGCCGATGGTACTGTCGTGACTGCCGGTTCCGCCAATGTCGGTGTCGGCTTTGAGCCGTTCTACCTCGTGTTCCCCGTTGACTGGTTCGCTCTTGGCGAGGTTCTGTGGGGCGAAAAGAATGAGATCTACCCTGTGATCATCAAGGAAGCTGGTCGCATTGAGGGTACGGATGTCGTTTATTGCGTTGAACCTTTTGGCGCCAATGGCGCTCAGGGTATCCCCGCCGAGGAGCTGCTTGCCGGCAAGCGCTTCAGCTGGGCGTATGCTCCGATCCCGAGCAACTTCTCCCGCAAGGTTGGTGATGTCCGCTTCTCCAGCCCGGTGAGCATGAGCTCCGACTGGATGCATGTCCGTCTCCAGCACAAGATCGGTGGCAAGGAGATCGGCAAGCGTCTTGCCTGCCACATCCCTGTGTCCCGCGAGGTCAATGGTCGTATCGAGCGTACCACGGTTGACCGCTGGATGCTGAATGTCACCTGGGAGATCGAGAAGACTTGGGCCGAGTACAAGAACAACGCTCTGGATCGTGGTGTTTCCACCGAGCTCCCGAACGGCGAGTATTCCAACTTCGACCAGCTCAGCGGCATGGCGAATCGTCAGGGTTCCGGTTTCCGCGAGCAGCAGTCCCGTGGTAACATGGTGTACTACACCAAGTTCTCTCTGCCTCTCGTTGAGGATCAGCTCTATGCCCTTACCGCTGGCAAGATTGACTACAAGAAGCGTAAGTTCGTGATGCGCACTGGTGAGCGTGGCTCTATCCTCTTCTCCCGTGAGGCCAAGAAGGAGATGAGCGGCTGGCTCCCTCTTTACAGCGTCAACAACCCGGCTTACATGAGCAAGGGTCCTGAGACTAACTTCACCAATGGCAACGCCGCCACCATTCAGGACTTCCAGGTCACGAAGTGGCTCGCCGCCAACGGTCTTGAAGTCACCATCATGATCGACTCCAGCAAGGACGACGCTCAGACCAACAAGATCATGCACCCGAACGGTGGTACTGCCGAGTCCTATCGTTTCGATATCTTCTACGCCGCTGACGAGGATCAGCCGAACGTGCAGAAGTGCGTGCTCAAGGGCCAGAGCGAGTTCCGTGGCTACCAGTGGGGTCCGTTCTACAACCCGTTCACCGGTCAGGCCAACAACAGCTTCGCGTCCTTCGACGAGGATGCCGCCGTGGTTCACTACAAGGCTACGATGGGTATTCTCATCTACGATCCGACTCGTTGCGTTTCCCTCATCCCGCGTATCCTTGAGGGTTAATTGAAAACAATAAAGGAGAAGAATAATTATGGAAGCTAAGAACAAGAAACAGGAAAAGACAGAGACAGAAGTCAACGTGAATCCGCTCAAGAAAGAAAAAATCTATATTCGTTTCGTCCCGCAGAAGGTCGGAGGAATGGCAGACAACAAGAACCACGCGTTGTACGGTGGTCTTGCTGACGGCGCGAAGATTACCCTTTGCGTGCCGATGCTCCGCTCTACGGGTCGGTACAAGAACATCTTGACCAACGAAGAGAAGGAAGCGATCGAGAGCGCGATGCTGCTGGACGACAATGCTCTGTCCGTTTACAAAACCCAGAACAACTTTTGGGATAATTTCAAGGTTGAACTGACGAAGGAAGGTATGCATCTGGATCTTTCCGATCCGGAAGATTATCTGAAGTATGCGCTCATTCGGGCAAATGATGATATTGTTTGCCCGAGTGTGCAGCAGCTTCAGGATCGTCCCAAGGCGACGTACCGTTTCGTGATTGTGCGTGACAAGGAAGAGACCAACCTGGAGAACGCCCGTATGGATGCGACGATGGCGAGCTACAAGGAGTTTGGCAAGATTGATTCCGATCTTGATACCATGCGTATCCTTGTGGAACTGCTGGATGCACGTCCTTATGCAGCCAACTCCCCTGCTGACTTCCTGCGCTCCCGCATCAATCAGCTCATTCAGGCTGACCCCAAGCGGTTCCTCAACTACATCACCGATCCGATGCTGCACACCAAGGTGCTCATCCGTCGCGGTCAGGAGCTGGGCAAGATCAGCAAGCGTGGTGACTTCTATTACACCAAGGACGGTTCGCCGCTCTGTGAGAATGGAGAGGAGCCTACGCTGAGTATCGCGGCACGTTACCTCAACCTTCCTGCGCATCAGGACATCAAGTTCCTTCTTGAAAGTGAATTAGAGCAGACGAAGAAGTAATGAAATCTGTGACTGAATGGTCCACTGAGTTTGATATCTTGTGGAACAACATAATGAGCAACCAAGCTCCGGGTCTTACCAAATACGAGAAAAGCGTGTTCCTGACCCGGGCCGAGGAAGCCATTGTTACCGGAATCTATCGCGGCGCTATCTCCGTTCCTTTTGAAGCGACGGAGGAAGTGACCGATTATCTCTCTCCGCTTGTCAAACAAGTAGATGGGGTATTGATAGATTCCGGCATTCATCACATCATTACCGGTTCATCTGTCTATCGGCTCCCGGAAGACTTGCTGTTCAGGACGTTTGAAAAATGCGTTGTTACGACTGACTGTGGCGATGTGGATGCGGATGTGGTCCCCGTGACTCAGGATGAGTTCTGGAGAACGCACCGCAATCCGTTCAAGAACCACAACAGCCGTCGCGTGCTTCGTCTCTCCTATGGCGAGGCGGTGATGGATGCAGAGAATCTGGATTTTCATAAGATCTATTCAGAACTGGTAAGTGCCGGCACGATCAAGTCTTATACGGTCCGGTATATCTGCAAGCCCGAGCCGATCATCCTTGAGGACATCCCTTCCGGTTATCCTTCCATCAACGGCGAGACCGAAGCCAAGACCTGCAAGCTTCATGAGAATCTGCATCAGCTCATTCTTATGGAGGCTGTCAACCGGGCCAAGAGTGTTTGGGTTTCTTCCTAGTGAATTACAACTAATACATATAAGTTATGAATTTCAATACCAATCAGACTCGACAGCTTTATGTCGCGAAGGCCAAGAAAGATTTCGAGGCCCCGATCACCGAAGCGAATGTCGCAAGCATGGTCGCGGGCGATCTCGCTCTGCTGACTACCCAGAACGGCGACTTCTACTTCGTCTACAAGAACGCGGATGGTATCGTGACTCGTTCCGACATGATCCCCGCCGGCAACATCGAGTATGTCACCAAGAAGACTGCTGCGAACATGGCCAAGAAACTTCTGGCCTACACCGTGTCCCTGGACACCAACGCCTACAGCCTGGCTGATCTTGTTGGCAAGACTCTGACCATCACCGTCAATGTCCGTGAGATTTTTGACTATGATTCCGCCAACAGCATCCCTGTGGTTGCTTCCGTCAAGGTGACGAGCGCCATGAGTGACGCTGCCGCTTTCCACAAGGCGCTGGCCATCGCTATCGCCAAGGCTATGCCGAAGAACAGGGAGTATCCGTACTTCCGCGTCTTCTCCAGCGGCACGGAGGTCACGGCTTCCACCGCTGAGGCTGATGTGACTGGCGCTGCTGCCGGTGTCGTCCTCGTGGCTACTCCGCAGAAGTGGGTGCGTGGCAAGCTGACCGGCGAGCCTCATCAGCTCTCCGTCTCTTTCAACATCGAGGATGAGGCTTGGGGCAAGGTTGAGGTTGCTGCGTCCGCCATCACTGGCTATACCGAGATCCCTGCCACCTATGAGCTGGCTGACCTGGAGTATTTCTGCTATGGCGAGCATGGCGATTACTATCGCGGTTTCAACTGGCCGAACAACTACGAGCCGACCTACATCATCAACCCGGCTGATACGACTACGTCCTACGACGTGCTGACTGTCCAGTATTTCTGGCAGGGTCATGCCGAGAATATCCAGAAGTCCCCGCGTACCATCCAGATCGCCGGTCCTGCTGCTGCGATCACTGCTTGGGAAGGCGTTCTTAACGGCGACTAAGCCTAGTCAAAGGATTTTCTTTGGGTTAGAATAAGTAAGGGAGTTTGGAGTAAAATCCAAGCTCCTTTTCTTATTACTTTTGGTCAAATGAATAAGTTATGGTAAAGTTTGACGAATTGCGAATCTCGGATTGCGGTAACTATCTGACGATCGAGTGTCATATCGAGAATTATGATGTGTATTCCGAGATGTATATCAATACGGTTTATCTTGAGTATTACAAGAACCGTGGTTCTGTCGGAGTCCCGAGCGAGCATTCGCTGCTGGTCTTTGAGAACCACAATGAGACGCCTTCTGATGTGCGTGCCGTGCGGGTTCGCGTGGCACTCTCCGATCTTCCGTCTGATTTTGGGACGAATGTCTTTGAGGGTGGGCTGTTCTATGTCTATGTGAACTGTGACGGAAATCTCCCGGCAGAGGTTTCTACGATGCATTGTAGCTTTGACAACACGCAGGCTGTCGGCATTATCGTGGACTGGAAAGCGCTTTATAAGCAGATCATGCCGTATGTAGCGAAGCTCTCTCAGAGCTGTAATCCGTGCGATTCGCCTTCTGGGTTTGAGCACATGATCCTGCTTTGGAACGCTTTCAAGTTTGCGGTGGATACTTGCGACTGGGTGCAGATAGATCGAATCTGGGGTGAATTGATGGGGACGACCACGACTGGTCACGTCAGTTCTGGTTGCGGATGTTTTGGCAGATAATTGTACGGAATATGGTACAACTGATTTCAAAGGAAAAGGCGGAAGGGGTTCTGGTGAACTACATTGATCTTCTGATGCAGACGGGATACGTTCGCGCCGGGATGGTCAGGAAGATGCTGCTCTATACGTTTCTGATTGATTTTGTGGAGTATATGCATGCTTTCATTGATGAGAAGGATTACAAGCTCATCGAAAGCCTGCTCGCCAAGCTCTTCGCCGGTGGGAATTGCCTGCTCCCCTATCCTATGTTCTGCACCAAATGCGTGACGCTTGGAAGCACGGACTATATGACCGATTTTGCTACCCGTATCACGGAGGTGCTGAATGGTGAGGACGACAGAATCTCTGAAGCGAACATCATCCGCACCACAAATGGATACTATGGGGATAAGCGTTATGCCCCGAAAGAAGGAACAGAAGGAAATTAGTAGATATGGCAACGTTTCGTGAGATAATCTACATGGCATTGGATCTTATCAAGGAAAGGTCCAATGATGCCTATTACACCGAGGAGCACATGCTTTTCTTGGCGAAGCACTTCCGCACCTATCTGCTGGAGCGCAAGTACAAGAAATCTCGCAACAAGGCGTTCCAGGCTGTCTCCGGGGAGAACACGCAGCAGATTTGCGTCGGTCTTGAGAAGACAGACCTCCTGCCGTTCGGATGTAGCGGTTCCTGGTTGAAGTCAACGGAGAAGATCCCGAGTACATTGGAGATCGGCGACATGAAGATTTCCACCATCAATGAGATGCTGCATAGCAATGTGACGATGATCCCTGCTGAACGCATGCCGTATGTGGGATATAACAAGTGGCTGAAGAACATCATCTATGCTGCAAAAGGCGCAGACGACTATCTGTATCTTTCCAGCATCAATCCGCAGTTCCTCTTCCTGAAGAACGCGAAGCTGGAAGGCGTTTTCTCTGATCCGGAGGAAGCCGCGAAGATGGCTTGCGATGACTCAGGAGAGACGATTGCGTGCGACGTGTTGGATCAGGAGTTCCCTCTGGAGTCAGCGCTTGTCCCGAGTTGTATCGAACTGATGGTGCAGGAGATTGCCGGGCCTAGGTTCGCTCCTGAAGACAAGGCAAATAACGCCAAGGATGATCTCGGAGAAGTCGGACTCTCCAGCGCCAGGAGTGCCGCTCCGGTGGAAAGGACGGAAGCCCGTAACAGAAGTGCGGCCACTGACGCGGAAGAGTAATGAAGCTGGCGTTTAATAATGAAGCGAAGTATACGGATTTCGCGCCGGGGTATGAGTTGTACCTGAGACGGAACCGCACGGGCAATCCCGTGGACGAGACGACATACCGGAGAGTCCTGAAAGCGTATTGCAAGATGATGGCAGAACGATTGCAGAATGATGGCATCGTGGACTTACCCTGCGGTTTGGGTTCCATCTGTGCGGCACTGATCCGCAAGAAGGCGCAGTACAGGAACGGTAAGTTCGATGGATATGGCGCAATGGATTGGAAGACCGGGAAACGTGATGGGAAACTGAAAGCCTTCGGGCTGGTCTTCTTGCCGAAGCACGAGAAAGGATCGCTCAGAAGTTATGGATTTGTCGGGAACAGAAAGTTGTTCCAAAGAATGAAAGAGATGTATTCCGGGTATGAATGCCCGTGGACACCGATAGAATTTAATGATGAAATGATATGATACAGTCAACTAACATACGGCGGATTCTGGATAGGATCATGCGGCATCCGATGCTGCGTGACATTCCGTTCGAGACCGCTGTGGAGTACACGGTGGATTTTATCTCCCTCCTGGGAGCTCCTGCTATCTATGACGAGAAGACGGCAATCGTTGAGGTCAATGATTGGCGCGGAATGCTGCCGTGTGATTTCGTGAAGATGATCCAGGTGCGTATTGCTCCGAAACAGCACAACTGCCGTTGGGATCACGTCGGCGTTCTTCCCTCTATGGTTTACCGCAAGGCTGGTCATTCATTCCATTTCTCCGAGTATAAACCCAATGCGGGTTACACCGGAGAGCTTACGTATAAGGAACAGGGCATGGTCATCTTTACTTCCACGAGGGACATTGACGTGGAGATTGCATATACCGCATTCGCCACAGATGACGAAGGCTATCCCCTGCTGCCCGATAACGCGAGTTTCCTCCGTGGGCTGGAGAATTACATCAAGCTTCAGTGGTTTAGCATCAAGTTCGATATGGGAGAGATCTCCAAGGATGTAATGGAGCGTACGGAGAGGGAATACTGCTGGGCTGTCGGTGACGCGCAGAGCGAATTCGCCAGACTTGATCTTGACAGTGCTGCTACGTTGTTTGATTCTTTCAAATCGCTTCTCCCGAGGAACAACGAACATTGGAAGGCTTTCTTTGATAATGGCGCGACCGAAGTTTGGAAAAAGCATTAGGATATGAAGAAAAAGATATTCACTCTGCACAATCGCGGGATGAACCGCGACGTGTCTGTCTCCAAGGCGGGCGAGACTTCGGTCTACGAGAATCACAATATACGTATTCTTGCTAGGGATAATGATACGATGCTCTCTGTCACCAACGAGCGTGGCAACAAGGAGATTCCGCTGACGACCGTCGTGGGTACGCTCATCGGTTGGAACGTCCTGAAGAATCATCTCATCCTCTTCACACATGACGCTGCTGGAGAATCTGTGACAGACATGGATCGAATCTATCGCGTCGAATACAACCAGGGAGAAGATCCGGAGTTCAGCATCACCTTGCTTTTCCACGGGTCGCTTGGCTTTGATGACGAACATCCGATTGAATCTGTCGTCTACTTTGAGTCTGAGAATATCCAGAAAATCTACTGGGTGGACGGCATCAACGTCCTTCGCATGATGAACTTCATGGATGAGGATATGCCTTGGTATGATGCCCAGAGCGACACATACGACAACACCTATTTCGATTCTAACCGGCAGATAGAGTTTGGCGTTACCGCGACGATAGAGAAAGACAACTCCGGGAATCCGCGTCCGAATGGCGTTGCGCAGTATTTCCTGACGTATTACAATGAACACGGACAGGAGACTGGATATGCATGGGTCTCCGATTTGGTTTACCTCTCTCCGGTTGAACACGGTGGAAGCGCTGATGGGTATAACAATAACAAAATCACCCTTCGATTCGAGAATCTTGATACGAGGTTCAGCAATTTCCGCGTATATTCTACGGTCAGGACATCCTACAACGGGACGGTCACGGCTTATATCGTTGCTGACGGAAGGACGACGGAGAACACAATAATTGTTGACGACAATTCGCATCTTACGGCAATTGATGCCACCCAACTTCTTTATCTTGGTAGTCAAAATGTCGTACCCGGAACGCTTACACATAAAGATCAAACTCTTTTCCTTGGTGATTTGAGTTTAGAAGAGCGGGCATCCTATACGTATTTGGAGAACGCAATCCGTTCAACCATGTTTAATCTTGGTGAAGGTGACGAGTTTGTCCCGGGCAGCACATGGGAGGCAAGCGATCTTGTTCTTCAATTCATGTATTCCAACAACAATTCGCCGGATGACATTCCGGACATTCCAGATTCCGAGACGGTTGGTCTATATGATTACAAGAACCAGCTCATGTACTCCTCTTCCGTCATTACTACATTCAAGGGCGGAGAGAAGTATCGGTTCGGCCTTGTGTTCCGCACAAAGAACGGGGTCAACACGGATGCTTTCTGGATTGGGGATAAAGTAAACCATCTTTATCCGGTGATGACCGACGGAGAGATCATCCGTCGTGTTGTTGTTCAGGTGTATATCCCGTCTCAGGTAATGGAACAGGTGCGAGCGCTGGGATTCGGAGGCGTGCAGCTTGCTATTGCTGAAGCCGATTATTCTGACCGTTCCATTAAGGCACAGGGAATCTTGAATCCTACTGTGTTCAATGTCTGGAACAGAAAGAATAATCGTCTCTATGGTAGCGCGTCATGGCTAACGAGAGCACGCGGCTCAAACGTGGCCAATCGGCACTTTGATGTTGTCCACAATTCTAATACATCATCTGGCGAGATTGCGTGCAACTATTGGGAAAACGGTATGCCAACGGCTTACTACCAGCTGGAAAATTATGGAACTTCAAACGAGACATATCATGGGGTTGATCAAGAAGATGTCATTTATGATTATGTCTTGTTCGTTTATCGTTTGAACGTAGATAAGTCTTTTGGCGCTCGGAAGTATAAGGCGGGGATTACTGCGTTCAAGGTAAAGTTGTTCTCTGATGATCAGAGCGTTCTTTCTGCGCTTGGCTCTTATGCGTTTCCAGATTCTGATATGAGCGAGGATGGGACCAACTTTACGGCATATAGTCAGGATCGGTCTGAACGGTATTTTTCGATAGATGTTGTCGTGTCTCCAAATTATAGTGGAGCAGAAAAAGACGAATACAACAAGAAAGATCTCTGGAATAAACTGCATGAAAACTTTGAGAGTGATCTTGGGATTTCTTCTGATCTGTTGGCAGATTATAGCACGTTTTCCAATTATCTTGAAATATTCGAAAATATTGATGCTTCTATTATTTTCTTGAATCCAAACGCATATCCATATTATGCATCGTATTCTTCGGGAGTAAATGGCGCTCTTGCTGTGGCTCGACGTGGTGTTGATGGTAGTACAACGCTTACATTGGCACGATTCACCTCGTTGGCGGGTATAGCTAATTCTGCTCAATATGATCCTGCGTACGACAAAAAACATCTGATGTTCGTAGATGAAAATCTCGTTACGCTGGATTCTCCTGAAATTAGTCATGAGGCCGTGTCTTTCGATAAGTCCGAAGGTTTACAGCTGAGGATCGTCGGTGTTGCAAAGTTGACGAGCTGCATCTCTGATTATATCGTAGATGCGACGCACGGGTCACTTGCTGGAGATAATTTGGTTAAGACCGAGTTCTCTGGGACCAAGGATGCCGGCTATATAGACGGTTTGGTCACTTGGCCCCTGTGGACGGATAAAGGGTTGGATCTCAATTCTGACAAACTGAATTATGATACAGGAGAGTTGCCCGATAAAGAGAGCTTGACATATAGTGATTATACTCCCGGGAGCCAGATTGTGCGCTATTGGCTGCACATGTGGGAGAAAGCGGGAAGCATTCCTGGGTTTGTTGCCGGAGAAGGCGAAGAAGGAGATCCCGCCAAGCTGAACAGCAAGACTTTTGCTAATCTCCATTTTGCCGGCAGCACAATCTACAATGCATCCCGCGTGCATGAGTTTGTGTTCGATACCATTGATGACGTGCGACTTATCCGCGACACTCGTCCTCAGTACATGTGGATGAATGTTGGAACGGATAAGAGGTATTATTCCGGGGCGATGGACGAAAGTCTGATGATGCCGCGCAAGAAGAAATATCCGATCTTCTATAATACCGGAACTCCTGCCGTTGGTTCAGACTTGAATCCAACCGGGAGTTTCTTTTATTCCAACCTTCCGGTATCCATTGCTTATAGCACTGGGATGCATGCAGCTATTTCCCTGCACTCCTGGCTGGATGAGGACGCCACGCAACATCAAATCTACAAGCAGGATATTCTTCCGTACATATATTCCGAGCACTCCGTCGGGGAGACAAGGACCGCAGACTTGACTGGGGCAATCGTTCCTTGGATCGACGAAGTATCTTCCAGGAAGAACCTCATCTTTGGAGAGATTCCTGAGTTTGAAATGGAATCTGCGGATTGGGAGAAGAATATCATTACCTTCAGTAAAACACAGGAAGAGCCTATCAGGTATTCTTCGTTCTTTGAATTCTGGCAGAATGGTATTTCCTACTTCGATTCGAACGAAGTGTATGCGGTTGTAAAATGGAGACCGCATCACACCGTTTCGGAGTACGTGTACTACGTGGTCGATATTTCGAATTACAGCATTGACAGCGGCGGCAACACTATCACGATTACCGGGAAATTCCTTGGCAGCGCTCAGGAGAACGTGGCTGGGACAACGATAGTCGTCAATTATGCCGAGTTCGAAAGTGGTTCTTCTGTTCCTGTTGATACAGGAATCAAGAGAATGGATATTGGTTTGTTGCAGTTTGATGATTATGCGGTAGATGATTATGTCTACATTGATTATGAGGCGTCGGCAGAACAGTTTACTCTTGAGCCCAATCCCAATTCGGTAAAATTGACCAACAAGGACGAGTTCCTTTTCGTCGGAGAACTTTTCTATGATTACGATAGTCTTGATCCGCAGGAAGACCCGCGCTATGGAGGAATCTCGCTGGAGAATGTTCAGCAGAACAAATTCATCCCGGCGGGGCCCATCTATCCGGTTGGAGATTCTTCAAGCCTTGTCATCTATGGAAATCAGGGTGATACATATTTCCAGCGTTGGGATGATTATCGCATCAAGCCGCTTGGCGCAGACGACGTAAATAATGTTCTCGATGTTGTTTCTGTGATGCTCGAAACGCATATCAACATTGACGGGCGATACGATGCATTAAGGGGCACGAATCTACTTGCGTCGATAAATGCTGAGGAAGTAGGAAATATCAATCCTGTTTATTCTCAGCATAATAATTTCCTGACGACACGAGATCTGGATGACGATTTCAATTACGGAGCCTATCATTCGTCTATTACCTGGACGCTCGAAAAGCATGATATGGAGCAGGTAGATGAATGGACGCATATCACATTGGCAAATAATTTGGCGCTTGATGGGGACAAAGGGTATTGCAGGGCCCTGCGTCGATTTCAAAACAACATTATCGCATTTCAGGACAAAGGCATTGCGGAGATTCTTTTCAATTCTCGCACGCAGATTTCCACGACTAATGGTGTTCCTATTGAGATTGCAAACTCCGGGAAGGTAGATGGCAAGCGGTACATCACCAATAAATACGGTTGCATCAACAAATGGTCTATCGTTGAGGGTAAGTCCGCGCTGTACTTCGTGGATAACATCAATAAGGCGATGCTTGCTTTCAATGAAGGGATCGAGAACCTTTCTACCAAGTTCGGATTCTCCGTCTGGTTCAAACGCCACAATTCGATGAAGCCGTGGACTCCGAAGAACTTCGAGAATTTCGTAGCGTACTATGACCGCATGCATGCAGATGTCTATCTGGTAGGTGATTACGCGAACGAACCGTGTATCGTATATAACGAGAATCTTGGTGCATTTACGAGTTTCTTCGACTATCGGGCTGTACCGATGATGGTAAACGTTGAAGACAAGTTCGTTTCCTTCGGCAATCATAGACTATGGCTTCAGAACGAAGGACTGTACTGTAATTTCTTCGAAACCCAGTATGATTTCTGGACGACCTATCGTGCAACTCCTGATCCGTATGGAGACAAGATCTGGACAAACCTGGAGTATCGTACGGACTTCTATCGGACGCTGGATACCGATGGATCTCTTGAAGCGAACGAGAGCGAAATGATTGACCGTGAGCGCTATCTTGCCGATGAGACATTCGACAGGCTCTTGGTCTGGAATGAATACCAGCAAACCAATGAGTTGGATATCACCAAGCAAGGTATTGACAACTATCCGGATGTTCGAAAAGATTTCCGAATTTGGCGCTTGGATATTCCGCGGGCTGCGCAGACGGAGCAGAATCCGTATGGTTTCGACAGAATCCGCAATCCGTGGGTACATATCCGGCTGAAGAAAATCGTGGATGCCGAGCAAGGAGAGAACCAGGATCTCGCGCAGATACATGATGTAAACGTAATATATTACGAATAGAGATGCCTACAGATTATTCATATTTGTTCCAAACGCCGGAAGGATTGATTGATGCAAGAACCGTCGATCTCGGCGCAACTTTTCAGGGCGTTCAGAATCAGAACCAGTTAAACAATTCGATTGCATGGCATAACGGCATTACCGCCGGACTTGGCGTTCTGAATGGCGTAAACGGTATTCTCGGCACTTCCATGCGCGCTGCGCAGATCAACGAAAACCCGGAATTCAATGTTCAGCTTAATGATCTTCGGGATTATGCAACTCGTGATTATGACAATTACGAACAGCTTTCTGAGGATATGAGTCGCATGAATACCGGTTTCCAACAGGACTATGGCAAGGTGCGCGGAATGACAAACGGTCAACGCTGGGGAGCGGTAGGCTCTTCTGCTCTTGCTGGCGCCGCCGCAGGTTCCCAGTTCGGATGGATTGGTTCTCTTGTCGGCGGGGCTATTGGAGCCGGGGCTGGTATTTTAGGAGTGAAGACCGGAGATAATCGTGCCGGCATTCAGACACGGTATGATAATGCTCAGGTCGGATTGGCGCGTAATAATGCTCTTGCAACCGCCGCATCCGAGCATGAAAATATTGCCGACTTCAATCATCGTGGACTTGCTTCTCATGTTGTCAGGAATGGCGGACAGATAAATACGCAGACCAGACAGGAGAATATCCAGCAGTTTGCGAATCGCGTTCTCGGTAAGAAAAGTAATCTTCCGACGCGTACTTACTGTAAGGGTGGTGTTATGGTGAAAGTAAAAATGAAATAGATATATGGCTGATTTCAATACTCACGGCGGATATTTCTCTCCTGCCGGTTACATGAGGATCAATGAGGGGGGATCGCACGAGGAGAACCCCAATGGTGGTGTCCAGGTCGGTGTTGATCCGCAGGGCGTTCCTAATATACTTGAAGAGGGCGAACCTGTATATAAGGACTTCGTATTCTCTGACAACATCAAAGCTCAGGAACAGTTTCTTGTTGAGGCTGGTCTTCCGAAACGTTTTGCAGGCAAGCTCTATTCCGAGATCGTAGACGAGCTTTTTGCAGAAGCTGAAGAACGACCGAATGATCCTATCTCCCGGAATGGGCTGGATGCGATGCTCTCTCGTGTTGCTCGGGCGCAGGAAGCACAGAAGGAGTCCGAAGAAGAGGCGCAGCTGATGGAAGAGATTCAGAAGATGTCTCCGGAAGAATATGCGGCGCTGGAGCAGGCAATGATGGCACAGGAACAGCCCGTCGAGCAGCCTATGCCAGACGATGAGATGGTTGCTCCCGAACAGATGGCAGTGGCTCCTGAGGAACAGATGCAGCCGGAGATGATGCCAACGGGATATGCCAATGGTGGTTTCCTTGATGGTGTTCGTCACTTCCTCAACGGCCCGGACTCATTCGTTGGTCCTGACGGGAAAGAGTATCCGATTCTGAAAGGTGAGCCGCCTATCGTTGGTAAAGCTGTTGGTGCAGCGAAGAAAGTGAAGGGTGCAGTGAAGGCAGCAAAGGAAGCCAAGCAAATCGCTAAAAACACTAAGGCCGCTCTTGAGGCATCTGTCGCTGCCGAAGAAGCTGCAAAGACAGCAAGAGTTGCCCATCCTTGGCTGAGAAAAGTTGGGAAAGGACTTGCCTGGGGCGCAGGGCTTACTGCTGGTGCTGGTTTGGTTGGCGCAGGAATTAGAGCATGGAGCAATCCTGATGTAGAAGGTTCGGTGGATGACTATGTGTTTGATCCAAATGATTTCAAGCTTGGTGGGAATATGTTTCCGAACGGTGGGACAAAACTGCCGATTGCTTTTTACCAGGATGATACATATAACAATTCCGGATACTATCGAAACCCTTACGGAATGATTGAGCCGGCATATGTTGTTGAATCTCGTTCGTCTGTTCTGCCTATGGCTTTTTATGCTGACGATACGACTAACAGGTCGGGTTATTATCGTCCCAATAATATTCCAGGCAGTTCGTTTGGCGGAGGAGCAAGAGGTGTTGTTCTGCCAGATGCATTTTACGAGGATGATACCACGAACAATTCTGGTTATCAGAATACGGAAGGACGAACAATTCTTGATACAACAAGAGACATTTATACTGGCGGATATTTTAGACCGACGGCTCCAAATAATATTGGATATGTCTTTTATCCTCAATCCGGTTCCAGCGCTGTGGCTGATGACGATATTTATCGCAATCCCAACACTGGAGAGCCTGTGTCTACCGGCACCGTTCATATCGAAAGAGTTCTTCCTGAAGCAGAAGTAATTGGGTATAGTACTCCAAAGTCGGCGGCGCGTTCAGCTAGTTCCATGCCCAGTCCGGGCGTGACGGTTTCCGTCCCGGGGCATATGAGTGATGCCGAACTTGACATGATTGTTAACGGTCGTGGCGATGCGCCGCTTCCTGCTGGTATAAGCATTCCTCGGGACACTTTGAAAACCGGTTCTCTTGTTGGATATAAAACTCCCGCCGAACGAATCGCAGAAGTTAACGTGAATCCTGTAACTCCGGATGTACGAGAAAGTCGTTCTGCTACTTTGTCTACGCTCCCTCGTTATGCCGGAGCTATTGGTAGCGGATTGCTTGCGCTTAATACTCTGCTTCAGCAACCGGATCATTACGATGATACTCCGATCCGACCCGCTCTTCCTACGGGCAGGATTTTACTGCAAGACCAGCGATATATGCCGCTTGATCAAAATGCGGTCACGAACCAGATGCAGGCGCAAAATACCGCAAACGCACGTGCGATTATGAATTCCGGCGCAGGGCCGTCGACTGGAGCCCTGATTGCTGCGGCAGATTATACTGGTGGTTTCAATCTTGGTAATGCTCTTGCTAATGTGTGGCAGGCCAATAATCAGGAGCGCAATCGTGTGATCTCTGCCAACAACCAGAACGCCGCAACACGCGCCCAGTTCTATCGCGACCTGAATTCGCAGCGTGCGCAGATTCTGAACAACATGGCGCTGTATAATCGTCAGAATGCATTACGCACCGCAATGTTGAACAACCAGGCTGAGCAAGCAAAGTACAATGCCTTTGGTCAGAATCTTGGTAACGCTCTTCAAGCGCTTTCCAGAATCGGTCAGGAGAACTTTGCAATGAACCAATTGAACACGAATACGGCTCTTGGTTGGTATGTCGGTCCAGATGGTCGTGCATATTATCGTGGCCCGAACTGGAATAATTGTGGTGGTCTTTTGAAGAAAAATAAGAAGTAAATATGGCAAGATACATTGTAACCGACAGTTCGTATTACCAACCGTTTTCGTATGACGAGTTGGTAAAGCCCATCCAGCAGATGACAGATGCTCATAATGCCGCTGCGGATGCATACGATCAACTTTCTCTTGAAACGGAGGCGCTGAGGAATTACATCTCCGAGAATGAAGATGATAAGCAAGCAAAGGCGATGTATGATAATTACATCAACAAGCTTCATACGCTTCAGGATAACCTCTGGAATCGCGGATACAATACCGGAACACGTCGGGATCTGTCTGCGGCAAGGGCTGCATACGCCAGCGATATAACCAGACTCAAGACCGCAGTCCAAACACGTCAGGAACGTAGCAAAGAATATTGGGACGCGCGTCATAAGAATCCGGATCTTGTCGCCGGATTTGATCCTGGTACGGGCGGGCTTGACAATTATCTTGCGGATCCGGAGTATGGCCGTAACTGGTATTCGTACTCTGGGAACCAGTTTGCAAGTGAAGTTGCTGCTGAAGCAAAGGCTCGTGGCGCTGAATTGGTGTCGACTTATGCGACGCAGAATCCTGCTCTTGCTGGATATCTTGAATATCATGTCAAGAATGGATTTACGAATGCTCAGGTAAATGGTGCTACGCTTCTTGCGCAACAGGCGATGGCAGGACAAGCCGATTTGACCGATCCGAATCTTGATCCGGTAGAGGCATTACTTGCCAGTACGTTGATCTCCCGACTTCAATCTACCGGAGCGCAGCCTGGGCAGAATCTCTCTTCGGAAGAATTCGGAAGACTGTTTAATTATGGCGTCCTTGGTTTGGCTCAGGGAATTGGCTCTGAAGATGTTAAGCCTATTAACAACAAGGCTTGGGATGAGGCGATGGCTCGCGGAAGAATAGCTTATCAGCAATCGCTAAAGAATCAAGCAGCTGCGGCTCTTGCTGGACAGAATGGAGTACATCGGGAATTGATCTCTCGTCCGATTGAGTCTCGTGATGCTGACAAGAAAGTCTCACAAATCTCGAAGTGGTATGATGACGAGACATACAAAAACGGCCCTATTACCGTAAATCTTCCTGGTGGCGGTTCCAGACAGGTAGCCAACGCCGAAGAAGCGCGAGACTTGTTCAGGTCTGATAGAATAGATAAATTCTATGAGGCTACCGGAATTGATCTTCGTTCTTATAACTCTGATTTTCTGCGCACTACGGACTCCAAGAAGACCGGAGAATATAAAGGCGTTCCGATTATGGTGCAAGAAGCGGGTATCGGTCCGTTTGGACGCGGGACCCTGGTTGTGAAAAAGAAGATCGGCAATAAATGGGTGAAAGCGAATGACCTGACCGACATGGCAAATCGCGCGAAGAATGATTATAATACGAGAATGGACCAGCTGGGTGCGGCCAATCCCGGGTTGAACATCAATTCTCTGGGAATGTCTCCGAACGAGATGCAAAAAGCACGAAAGGAAGAAGATGTCCCGGATGGCGTTCCTGACTATGATCTTCGCTATGCTCTTGAATCTAAGGCGCAGGTCGGCAATTACTATGGTGTACCGATTGCGGTTGGGCCCGAAGACGCAGATTTGAAAGAACGTTTCGCCAACACGATTATGGGACGCTATGCCAATACTCATGGCAAGCGCGACTGGAAGAGTTCCGTGAACGGCTTCTACCGTGTCGGTAAGGGTAATAGTGGAACGGAAAAAACGAACGCCGCGATAGAGAAAGCTGGTGGTCTTGGGAACGTGTTCGGACTTGACAGTCATGGTAATATTGACCCGAATTCTATTTACAGTGTTTATGTCATGCCGCAGGACATCAAGGACGGGAAGGTGAATGTTCGTCTTGAAACATCGAAAGGCACGTTCATGACAGATATCTCTACTCTGGGTGATGACCTGAATGGAGCAATGAATGAATATGTGTCTGCGGCTATTCAGGCAATGCTGTTACCGTTGTCTCAAACAGTAGCCGTTCTTGACAGAAATGATTCTACCGGAGAAGGTTGGGGCAACATGATGGCAAACATGCTGTATGGATACGGTGTCCCTGCTGTCGCAAATGGACAAGGCGGGTATCGTCCTGCTGAAGCTGCGGAAGTTATACGCAATCCGAGATTGAAACAGGAACTATTGAATGCCGTGACTTCATATATGCTTGATGCGGTTTCATTTGGGATTGATCCTATTTCGCTTCGCCCGAGGCAGCATAAGAGTTACACATCTGCGAAGGCTGCTGGGTTATATGGTTATGATGATGAGGAATAAGATATGAACACTTGGAAAGAAATACAGGATAAGCTTGCCGCATATCAGGCTGGAACAGTTGAACCGTCAGAACTTGAATCCACTCAACTTCTGGTAGGGAGAGCCGGGAATCCGGGACGTATTGGCCCCGTTGGTCCAGCGGTGGCTCCTACTGTTCAGGTTGAGGATCCGATTGACTTGGCAACTTATACTCCGGAGGTGATGGGTAGGGACCTGCTCGGTTATCAGCGGACAGGCAATGTTGATTATACCCGTCAAGCCGCACAAGAAGGATATGGTCAGTCTCGTTTTGATACTCGTTCAGGGTATACACCCGGGCAAAACCGGGAAGACATTCGGGCAAGAGAGCAATCTGCTGCCGGAAAGATAACGAATGGTATTCTGAAAGGAGCCACGACCTTTTTAGCGACGTTCGCTGACACTACGCTTGGCACTGTTGTCGGTGCTGCGTATGCATTCTCTCCGGTTGGTATGGCATTTGGCTTGAGACCAGAAGAGTCTTTGGAGCGTTTTGCTACCAATCCTGTCTCACAGACAATCACACGATGGAATAAATTCGCCGAAGAGAACATTCCTAACTATCGTACCGAAGAAGAACAGTCTGATGATTATCAGCAGGAATGGTATAAGCCCAGGAATTTCTTCTCGGCGAACAATATTGGTGATGGCATCATCAAGAACTTTGGTTTTACTGTTGGCGCAATGGCTGGCGGGCTCACCTGGGGTAAACTTCTTGGATTTGGGAAGGCAGCGCAGGCAAGCAACGATGTAATGAAGGGCGTTTCTATGGCCGCATCCGGCGACGCAGAAGCAGCTAATGTTTTGAAAAACCTTGCTCCTTCTGTACGAAATGCTACAACGAAAGCAAGCGCACAACAGTTTGCGAAGAATGCGAAAGATATTGCGCGTCGTCACAATCTATTACCGATGAGCCAGCAGCTCACTGGCTCGCTGATCGCAGCCGCAGGAGAAGGCAAGACTGAGGGATTGATGAGTCGAGATGAATTCCTGGAAGACTATCTTCCTCGTCTTCAGGAAGAGACTAATGCTCAACTCGCAGCGGCGGAAGAAGAGCTTTTGCAGAATCGCGCATTCCAGCAAAGAATCTATGATCCGAATGATCCTAATGCAGAACCCCAAATCGTTCTAAACGAAGATGGGCAGGTTGCGCTTCAGCGTCGTCAGAATGAGATTTACGAGTTGTTCCGCCGCAAGCAGCAGATGGCTTACGATCAGGCAGACGAGCTCGCCACTTTGACGTTTGCGTTGAACCTTCCGATCCTTACGGGTTCCAATGCGATTCAGTTCGGACGTTTGCTCGGCGGTGGATGGCGTTCTGCAAGACAAGCTGCCACCCGTGCCGGCGGTCGTTTGCGCTTCCGCAATGGAATGCCGGTAGCTGATTATGCTGGTTCCAACAGATTGATTGGAACTGCAAGGGCGATTGGAAGGCTTGGAGGTTCTGAAGCGATGGAAGAAATGCTTCAAGGCACAGTCTCTTCTGGTGCAAAGCAGATAGCCGATGACAGACTCACGGCGTTCAATGATCTCTCGTACGATGTGAACTCGATGAACAATGTCCGTGATTCGTTCGCTTCTTTCCTTCAGGGCGGAACCGATTATCTCGGAGATTTCAAGAACTGGCAGGAAGGAGCTATCGGTGCTTTGACCGGCTTATTTGGTATGCCGGGGCGTGGGTACTTCCGTGGAGAGCGTGGAGGCGTTTTTGCCGCTCTTGCAGAAGGGCGTAACGAATCCAATGAATCCAGGGCCGTTGCGGAGAAGCTGAACAATTATGTCAACAGCGATGCTTTCCGCAACCGTTACCGCAACTGGGTCAGGCATGATGCGCTGAACGCGAAAGTCAATGAAGACGCAGCGAATGATGATGAATATGCTTTCCATACCGACGACGATGCGCTGCTCATCAATGACATTATCATGTTCTCTGATGCTGGCCGACTTGATGATTTGAAGATGATTGCGAAACGCTTCTCGAATCTGTCTGAAGACGACATTGAGGACGCGCGTCAACAGCTATCTTCGCAGAACGGTGAAGTTGAGAAAGAGACGGACGAGCAGGTAAAGGAACGGATCGAGAAGCAGGCAAACAAGATTCTGGATTCTATCAAGGAATACGATAAGGTCCAGGGGTTACTCAGAGCCAGAATGCCAATGAATTCTTCCAGCGATATTCTTAAAGAAACGACATACACTGCAATGCAGATGAAGAACTTTGAGAATCGTTTCCTGAATATGTTAGGAGAAACCATTGATGCTCTTGATCCTATCCTGTACGCAAAGACTGATCCGAACAAGACGGCACAGGAGCGGAAAGCGGAAGTGGTTGCCATGCAATCAGATTACGCAAAGATATTCAGTGGTGATCTTGTTCCGATCTCCGAGGCGAAGCAGAAAGAAACGGACAAGAAACTTGATACGCTTGCCGGTATTGTCAGAGGTAACGAGGCTTTAGAGAAGAAGGTGTCTGACATGCGTAAGTTGATGACGGCACGTCAGAAGTTCTTCGACAAGATGCGCAGGCTTGAGAATACGACTCCGGAACAGTTCAACGAAGAGGCAAAGACGGAAGAGAAAGTGCAGGTTGAAGCCGAGAAACAGGCTGCTCGCGATGAAGCCGCCGAGCTTACGACATTGGATGCTGTGCATGAAGCGTACAATCGGTATAAGGTCGAAGGGAAGGGTCACGATAATGATTTCATCGGACGCCTTCGTCAGGCCCGTTCTTCCAATCCTGCCGTTGACAAGTTCCTCTCCATCCATGATGTATGGAGCGATTTGCGTGGAGACATCATACAGAATTTCGGCGGAAGAAGTCTGGCGCTTCAGATTGCAGACGACATTTTCGATCATGCGACTGAAGCTGAAGATATGCTGAATAAAGACAATATTCCGTCTTATGACAATATCGCCCGGACCTTGCTTGAGAGCGCCAGTGGTTCCGAATCGGCGACGGAGAATATGCTGCTTGTCGCCACGAGAGCACAGAAAGCGGCACGGGATCTTGCCACCTCAATGGATAATGTGGCTGGACGTCGTGGGAAGACAATAGTTGCTACCAATACGGAAAAACAACTCCAGGAAGTTATTGCGCAGAAGAAAAAGCAGAGGACAGCAACGCCGCAGAAGAAGAATCCGCTTATCAGGGTGATCACGGATGATAGTACGGCAAAAGAACCGCCTCAGCCGATTACTGAAGCACCGAAACCCAAACGTCAGAAGAAGACCGCTTCCGTTGACGCAGACGGACAGTCCGCAGTTGACGGGGCTAACAATGTCTGGACTGTTGGCGAAACAATGTATTTCTGGGATGAGACCAAACCAAATGTCACCGATTACAAACAGGGAACCATCATTGGATTCAACGTACTGAAGAATGGTGACGTGAAGATGGAAGTAGACTTCGGCAATAGAAAGCAGAAGTTCAGCCTAACGACACAACTCCTGGCAATTCATAAGACAGCACCGGCATCGAAAGCTGTTGATGAGCAGGACGGGACGAAACAGCCAGAGTATGTCTCCGATGTCAAAGATATGCAGGAGAGCGAGGTTGTCCGGGAAGCTTCCAAGACTTTCGATCTTCAGGAAGATCCCACTGAAGAGCAGGCAATGGAACGAACGAATGCCGACGGAGATGTGGATTATTTCCAGATGGCAGTTCCGGAATATCCGGTAGAAGATGTAGCTGCTATCCGCGATGAACCGGAGAGCGGACCGTTCTTGGAGTTGGTGAAGGCGCTTCGTCCGCTCGTGGAGAAGAATCCCGCATTCCGCAAGGTGACGGATTATCTTGTTCGCAACAATGCTTTCCGCAATACTGCCGAAGCCAAAGAGGGCGATGTCGTGCATTTCAAATACGATCCTTCTCTCGGGATGTATGACGGCAAGCCGCAGATGGTGATGTATGTCGAGAGGAATGGCGAACAGCAGGTCCTGAATGTCATGCGCATGAACCATATGCGTGACAAGAATGGCAATATCCGTAAGGCTTATGCGGGACTGAACGCCTTCTGGGAGCAGGTGATGAAGGAGTTCGTAGATGAAAATACTCCATTTGTGTTCAGCAAGACCTCAACTATCTGGGCGAAACGTCCGGGCATCATCACGTATAACCTGGAGGATGGATTACATCGTAACAAGAACGTGACGGAAATCCCTGGATACAATCCGGACGCTCCGATTGTTTGGTTCTCTCGGGAAGGAGTGCCGAAAGTGATTCGTGGAGATCGCGATGCTGCGAACAAGGTCTATTCTTGGACGACAATGGACGCTGAATACTTCCGCATGAACAACTATGCCGGCAGGATGTATTATCTTGCTGATAATGGTGCTGGCGGTTACATTCCGGTCCGTGTGAGCCAGAGGCATTTCGATCTCAGCAATTATCAGGATTCGGATCCGGCGACCCTTGCGATTCGCGATGTGTTGAATACAATCAAGGACATTACGAATCGTTACTTCATCAAAATGATGGAGAATGAAGGCGACGAAGCGGCAAGCCAGCAGGCAACCAACGAAGCAAACGTCGAATTGCACAATGCGATTTCCGAACTCAAGGGAAATACACGTCTGCTTCTTGCCAATAAGATGTTCTCCTTCGGTGTCGGAAAAGATGGACCAACTCTTAGCTTCATCCGCAACTATAAGGAAGGAAAGAATGGGCAGCAAGAGGAGCGTTATGACCGTGAATACTTCGGTGTGCCCGAAATGCAGAACTTCGAAGAACGGATTGCAAATGAGAACTGGGCATACGACTTTAAGGTAGATCGTGATGAGCAGCGCACCGGAGCAGACATGCCGATAACGCGTCAGAACCTGAAGGAGTACATCGAGTCCGGTCTTCTGCAAACGAATGCCCAGAGTTTCATTCCGAAGAACGTTGATGCTTATATCGAGCGCTGGGACCCGCGAATCAATGATTTCAAGAAGCCGAAAACGGAAGAGCAGAAATCGAATACTCCGGAGGAAAGTGGCGCCGCTGAGTCTCCTGCTCCGTCTTCTTTCCTTCGTCCTGTCCAGATGGAGATGGGAGAATTCGGCGGAGAAGAAAGTCTGGAGAGCATTCTGAATGTGCCTGCTGAATTTGGTGTTGACTTTGGAGAAACGCTTGATGCGGCTACATCATTCTGGGACACGCTCGATTCGGATGGCTTGAAACAGATGGAAAAGTGGGGAATCACCAAAGAAAAATTCGAAGCAATGAGCCCGGATCAGCAAGAACACTGGAAAGAATGTCTTGGCGTATAAAAAGTTTTGAACATAACCTCTTGATTTCTTGCATATGAAACAAAAGTGTTATATCTTTGAATTCGTTAGGTGCGGCTAACGAATTGAGTGAAATAGGTGGCCAAGAAATTGGCACTATGATAGTCCCCGAGAGTAGCCGCAAATGCTCTCGGGGATATTTTTTTTGACATACATCTGCGAAGACGAGGGTGCTTTCAAACGGTTCGACCCTGCGCAAAACTCGAACAGAATGAGTCTGACCGCCGATACGCTCCAGGCTGAAAGGAAGCAAAGAAAAAAATCCGGGCAACGTGCCAAACCTCACGACCCGGCTCCCAACGTTTCAGGTATCGGTAGTGGTCGTTCACTGGGAGGGGGACACTGAAGCACGCATCCACCGCCATGCGATAAACGCTTCTAAGGACGAACCAATGCATCGCAGCAGCCGGAGAGTTCTTCGTGCATGCCTTCGCCCTGCGCCGCGCCCCAGGGGTTGGGAGGTAAAGGGGCGGGTCGTAGAGATAGTCGAACTGGCTTTCTTCTGTGTTCCCAACTGCTTCATTTACATCCACAAATTGGGTTTGAACGTTCTGTATATTTGCTTTATAATGTAAATTGATGAAGCATGGCTTGTACAGTATTTGAGCTATTAAGCAAAGATCCGAACTACCAGGAAGTCAAGTCTTGGTATAACAATCCAGAAATTGAAGACTACAAAGTGGCGGGCGATCTGTGGGAGTATCGTCTATATCATGATGTTCCAGACAACTGGATGCCTAATGCTGACGAGAAAGAGAAGTTCCTGTCTTTCGTTCGTGGTGCAGAAGAGAATTGGAGCGATGACGAGCACAAGAAAAAGAAGAAAGCTCGTCTTGAAGTCAAAGATGCTGCACTTACATATCTGAATATGCTTCGGCTCGGCTTGACAAGAGCTCAGGCGGAATCGCGAGTAAATTATATCAAACGTGGATTTACGCTCCGGGTCAACGCGATGATTGAGAATGAGACAAAGAAAGGCAATCATATCTCTGTCGAAAAAGCTATTCGTCGTCTTGGTGGCTATAAGGGGATCATGCGCAGCATCTTTAACGGCTATAAGAAGACGACGCCACAGGAGCAATATGATTCCCTGGTACGTCGTTTTGGCGAACCGAAGGATGATGCACAGAAAGCGAAGCTTATGGCTCGTGCGGAATACATTTCCGATGCGCTTCATAAGATGGCGGACAACGAGTCCCGTTTCTCCAAGCTTGCTTCACGCTCTATTGGTAAATCCTACGGTCTTGTTTTCGATCATTCCGGGCTTGAGATGAATATCCGCGCTGGAGAAAAGCAAGATGAGCAGGACGCTAAGAATGAAGATACCGGCACTCAGGGAGAGCGTTATATTGACACCCGCACGCTGCACATGATTGATACGATCAGTACGGAATGCAAGGTGTTTTTATCTGACATCTCCGCACTTGACCTGAACGGTAAGCGTACGTATGATGATATGCTTCAGCCGAAGCTGGTGGAGCCCGAACAGATTGCGTATGTCCTTCCGGAGATCCTTCGGAACTCCACGCCAGAAACGATGATGGAAGACATCCGTCAAGCTGTAAGTCGTTATCCTTATCTGCGTGGATTGTACCAAAAGCTCATCAATAAGAATGTCGCTAAAGACCGTGACGCTCGTGCGATGATATTCACTTTCTTCAAGAAGGCGCGTAATATCTATACGTATGCCAACAGGAAGAACGGTGGTTATCGTGCAGAGAAGGCCAACACCAAGGCGCAGGGCAATTCGCTTACGCGCCGGATGGCGATCAACATGCACGGAACCGTGCTGGATCAGTCCGGCTGGTCCCTGTATGACAATTCCGGGTTGATTTCCGAAAATATCAAGGACATCAATGAAGAGGTCCAGAAAGCCCTATCCGTATTTGATGAACTTGGATTCGTCAACATGGTTGAGGGAGGTTACGACAGACGTAAGCTTACGAAAGCTAACGGAGAGAGGACTAATTATAAGGACCTTACTGATTATTCCGTTTATGCGCGAGAGAACGGTGGCGATGAGGCATTGAAACTATTCTTTAATGATCATCCTGATTTCCTGGAGACCGTTCTTCGTGCCGCGCATGGTGTCGGTCTGGACATTACGGAACAGAATCTGCGGGACGCGGCATTGGCTCCGATTTCGAAGAAGGCAGCGAAGACTCTTGGCTTCAGTAAGACGCAGGACACATACGGCGGAAACCGATTGCAGAAGATTGTCAATTGGATTCGCTCTACGTATAACGATGCTGCTTCCGGGAAGTATGAATCCGCAACGGCGTTGTATAATAGTTTTGACAAGAACTACATCAATGACATCAACTATGCACTTGGTGTAGCTTTCTTTGATGAGCTGGATCCGCGAATCGTGTCCGGAGATTCGCAGCTCTCCACATACACGTATCCGAATCTCATTCATGAAACAATGGATCTGCTCAATAACGAGGCCAGTCTTGATGAAGAGAACTATCGTGCATCGTTGAAGGAGAACTTCCTGCGTTTCCGTGGTTATGCGTTGAATGGCAAACCGACTGGATGGTTAAAGAGACTGTTCAATTATCCGCCGAATGTAGGTGGGCGGACAGAAGAGAACAGTCCGATGGAACTGTACAGCATGACGCAGTTCGACAATAAGGACTACGAAGAACTGTCTCTTCCGGAGAAATTCGCGGCGCAGATAACGATGTACGCAAATCCGAATCTGCGTGCTATTGAGGCGAACATCATGTCGGACTATACCGGCGCATGGCATTTCATCAAGAATGCCGGTCTTGGTCGTCAGGGGGCGAGCCTGAAAGAGATGGCGGACATCCGCAACCAAAGGAAGAAGGAAACTATAGCATACTATAAGGAAACGCACGATGGGGCCGAGCCCGACTTCGCTGATCTCCGGAAGATCAACAGCGAGATTACAAGAGAAGTCACACGGGACTATTCATTCCTGAAGAAGCTGGACGGCTCCTATCATACTGAATGGGCTATCGTTCGTGAGCTTGTCGATGAGACGCTTATCGAATACGAGCGCATCAAACAGACGAAGCTTGATGAAGAGCTTAATCCCGATGGATTAACCGGTCCATATCTGAAGACGCAACGAGAACGTGGCAAACAGTTCCTTATCTTCCCAGAATTCAATTCTCTCGGCGTTGAGGCCGAGCTCGATAAGTATCTGAGCGAAGATGGGAAGGCTTCTGATTACAATGGCGCAGAAGCGTATCTCGCCAATCTGGTGGCTGATCAGTTACAGAAGGTCATAGATGCCGACATTAAATATATTGAAAGCATCGGCGCACTCAAGAATAAGCAGTTGAAGAAGACCCTCCGCAATGAGAACGGCGTTGAAATCAGTCTGTATCAGGAAGATGGAAGGTATGATAAGCTGAATGTCTATGCGCAGTCCGAATTGCAGCAGTTCTTCCTGGATACATTCTATGGGCGTGTGCAGGCAGCGAAGATTCTGAACGGCGGATTGGAAAACTTCAAAGGCGTTCTCGATTACGAGAAGCGCAACATGATGCTCTATTCTCCAGCCCGTCCTCTTGATACCCGCGCTACATGGAACGGAGTATCTGTCGGGCGTGAAAATCAACGCGCTGTCTATCTTGGAGACGAGAAGAGCGATTCAAAGAAATACAAGATTTTCGATGAGATGTTCGGCGTGCTGCAAAACCAGGGCCTCATTACGGAGAAGCAGCGTAAGCGCATGGCAAAGTCCTACAATGACATCACAACTACTGATGGTCAGGCATTCAGGACTTACGAATCTTATCGAGTTGTCCAGATAGAACTTGGCAAGTGGAGCGATGAGCGTGAGAATGTTTATCAATATCTTGTCAACAACAAAGGTAACGTCTCAAAGCAGCAGCTGGCGGAAGAACTTTCTACTATCTACAATCCAGTTGAGAAGCCGCGTTATGCTGGTTGGGAGATTCTTGGTGATAGAA
>Ga0310691_10000725_pt1 | contig 57308 bp, 69 predicted proteins | sample 176DNAGHGlowgp2_FD_203887 | JGI IMG/M metagenome (GOLD analysis project Ga0310691, IMG submission 203887) | Sheep rumen microbial communities from Palmerston North, Manawatu-Wanganui, New Zealand - 1766 DNA GHGlow gp2 (v2) (version 2) | ecosystem: Host-associated > Mammals > Digestive system >... | reverse complement strand
CAAGTTTTTTCTTCTCATCGTCATTACACAGGTCATAAAACTTCTGGTAATTAATCTGTAAATCATAGTTAAGGTTCTTAACATCCTTCAACTCATTGAACATTGCACCATAGTATGCCTTGAAATGGTAATAACCCTTCTTCGTAACCTTATCCACTATCGCCATGTCTCCAGATGTTCTGTTTATTATATAATCACCTGGATTAAATTTTGGTTCAATCATAACACTATAAATTTAATTTAATCAAGAATGTCCTGTACTCTCTTTTTATCACACTCGTTGATTTTATTTACCATTTCTTTGAAACTGTTTACTGCTTCTACCATGCCAGCTTCTTCCTGCTGCTGTTGCTGTACGCCTCTGTCATAAAGTGCAAGCGCATCTTTTCCAAGCATAGCAGCCACATCACGTCCTGTGAAATTAACTTCATTAAGTCGTTCTTTATTCTCAGCCATAGTTTCTCTTCTTAATTTAATCTTCTCATTAGTTTTATTGATGATGAAATCAGCAACCTTTGCAACCGTATCAAATGCATGAACAGCATTTTTCTCATTCATACCCCATATAGCTGCATAGTTAATAGCCTCTTTTATATCATATCCATAGAAGTTACATACAATCCATGCTGTAAGCTCTGCCTGCTGCTCTACAAACCCCTTTCCTTCTGGTCTTCCGAAATAGAACTGTCCGAACTCTGGATTGTTGTCATGTAAATATTTCTGATGAAGTAACTCATGAGCGAACTCATGTGTGATTGTCATTAAGAAATTCGAATTGAGCTTAGCCTTATCTAATACCTGTATCGAACCACTCTTAGATACACCAAGAGCACCACCAAGATTAGGCGTTGAAGACACATTAACACCAGAGTCTCTTACAACTTCAAGTACACACTCAATTTTCTCTTTAACAGCCATTGTCTCATTTCCAGTGTCATTGAACCAAGGAACTTCTGCCTTACCGTCTCCTACAACATCCTCAGTACCTTCAATCTGCTCAGTAAATCTTACATCATAGAAATAGAAGCCAAGTTTGAATGATACTGCACTGTCATCTGTTGAATCAAGATAATGTCTTAATCTTTCCTTATCTCCTACTGATAGTTCTGCCTCTGACTGGAAACCATTGCCTCTCAGCCATTCAGCTTTTGCACGTGCTCTTTCTTCTCTTCCTTTAAATCTTCTGCTTCCTCCTGTCTTAATGAACAAACCAATTGCTGGGGCGTTAGGCTTGATTCTCCTGTTAGCTTTTAACCAGTCAGTTTTATTCTTTACCATTGTAGCCTCTGGGTCTTGACACCAGATAAGGATGATATTCGAAAATGAATATCTATATCCCTGTGCTTTTCTAGCCTTCATGATAGGCATCAGAAGTCTTTTGAACTCTTCACTGCTTACAGTGTTTACAAGTTTTGATTTAAAGGTATATATCTTCTCTGTAATCTGAGCCTTCGTCATGTAGACATTGGTGTTAGCCATTTCCTCAGCCTCAGTGTTTTCAGTACTCAGAGCCTGTATAATCTTGTCAAGAATGCTTATCACATTTCTCGTTTCATCGTTTCCTGGATTTTTCTCTTTTGATAGAAGAAATTCCACAGCTGGTTTAACCATTGTATCGATAATGGTCTTGTTTTTAGCTGGGTCTTTAGAACCCCACCATCCCCATGTTCTTAACGCACCAATCCACCTAGCACCGAACTTCTTCATTTCGTCCTTGTACTCCATTGTCGAATCAGTAGCATCACCAGTAACAAGTATGAGGTTAGTTATACCACCAGCTTTAGTCCTATATGGTTTTACGTCAAAGCTAAACATAATTATTTAGGTAAAATTTTAATAATTAATTCTTCTCTTATTGGTCCCACTAATATACCGCTTGGGTATGTATATGAATCATTCTTTATATTTCCGCTGAATGTTATTTCAAATACGCCCTTAAAACTACCAGCTTCCTTGGTGTCATGGGCTTTCCAGTCATAACATATCACATACTGTTCAGTGCAATCATCGTTCTCACGTAGTTTGATGTATGCCTTGTTCTTTGCCACCTTCACAACGTTGGTGTCAATATTTGTCATTGTAAAAGTTATGTCAGCAGCCTGTATGCACTCATGGAACTTGTTGAAGTCATGCCTTCCATCCTCTATAAGCTCCATCCTAAGTGTTGGCAGCGTACTGCCCTGTTTAATATAAAAGTACTGCATATAAAATATAACGTTTTATCTCTAAAAAACAACATTAGTTTCTTTCAATACCATACTGCTGGTAAACTGTGTTAGGGTCTCCTGGATTCTTATACCAGGCAATAAGTCCCTCGATAAATGGCTTCAATATACGCTCCTTAGCCATTGTGTTATCACCACTATTCAGAAGGTGCTGTGCAACCTCTTCCCCAAGTCCATGAAGTGAATCACTATCGCCACCAAGTCCAAGAATCAAATTTGCAATATTCATACCATATTCCTCAAGTCCTCCATTACCTGTATCTGATAGGTGGTCATACTCGAATCTGTCATCATTCCAGCCTTCTCCCAATGGTTTCTTGGCTGTCTTTCTATGTGATATAGGTGTTTTAGACCTTTCATTTCTATCCTCTCCAGGTTTCAAACTTGTTCCTGGAGAAAAATAAAATTTGTTAACCCCAGCAGGAACACCTTCTTTTACCATTCTTTTTACAGTGTCCTTAACAATGTTATGAAGGTCACTTTCCGTTAGTCTTATTATCTGTTTTGCCATAATTGTCAATTTTATTATAAATATCAAATAGTAACAAAAAAAAAGGATGCTTACTTAAGCATCCCTTCTCCATACATATTTGAATAGTCCACAATCCCAAATCCTGTCATACCCAAGCTCTTTTGCCATTTCAAGTTCTGTCATTGTCATTGGAAATCCGTATTTCCTATTCAGTACAGTTTTGGACATTGACATTTTATGAACCCTTTTATATTTATCAATTTTCTCATTATAGTATCTGTAGTCTGGTTTTGTTATTTTATCAAGAGCAAACCCAAGTTTGGTGTATAAGTTATTGTTACTCCAAGGTGTCCATCTTCTGTCCGCAAATGATACAACAGCATCTGGTTCATAATGTCTAATGAAATAAGTGAACACCTTACTAGCAACTCCTTGGTAGATGTAATTATTATCTGTGGCAAACCTTACAAGTTCCCACCCGTTGTTTGTGACGTTACCGTTTTTGAATGCCATTACAGCAACAAGTTTATCCTCGTAGAAGCCACCAAGGTAAACAGTGCTCTTGTAGAAACCCTGTATATGGAACTTATTGAGAAATTCCTTGGCATCATTACTTAGTATCTCCCTCACCAACGTCTTCCTGCCTGGAACTCTAGGTAGGTCTGAATCCTTACCAAGTATATGTTTAATCTTTGCTAGCACTATGTCTTTATGCTCTATATATTCATCCTCAAATATATGTATAAGTCCGTACCCCTTTTCATTACATAAAACAGTCTTTCCAAGATGATAGTTTCTATCTTTTTTACCGAAGAACTCAGTATGCCATTTAACACCATCGAACTCTATACCAATATTCACTGACGGTATTAATATATCTATTTCTTTGCCTATCAGTATCTGCCTATTTGAATCGTGTTCAACATTTATGGAGGTTAGATAATCGTTTAGTTCTCTCTCGTATGATGATATGAACCTGTTCTTGAAAACGTGTAGGTTTGATATTTTCTGCTCAGTTAATATTTGCTCAATCATATCATTTGACATTACCCTTGCATCTGGATATAGTTTCTTAAATTCGCCCATACCAATATTATGAACGTTTCTAAGATGACTATATGTAATTTTTGGCATCTTCTTACCGCATATTGGGCACACCACATAGTTATTGGGGTCTTCAAGACGTTTTTCTTTTTCAATTAAAATAGACTGCTTCTTGAAATACTTATAGTCTTCTGGATGCTTCTCAAGGTGTTCTTTTACTGTTATATTATGGACTGAAGTAAGATGATGAGTAAATGCTCCGCTTTTGTTGTTCACGTCATTAGTTCCCCAGTCACAGTAAGGACACTTAATAAGATATTCCTCATTTTTCTCTTCAATAATATCGAACCATTGTTCCCACCAATAATTACCAGTCTCCATATAGTATTTCCTTCTGTCGTACAATGTTGGAACATCAATACCATACTCTCTTTCAATGTGCGATGTTAATAACCCAGCATTATTCATATGGTCATTATACCTTACACCTGTCTTTTTATCGACTGCAACATAATGAAACCCTTCGTGTTCCTTGTATTTTTTTACACGATAGTCTGCAACAACAAATGAACTTTTATCCATAGGCTGTTTGCCCTTCTTCCTCAATTCAATACCATTTTCATTCAATATTGTCTTTAACTTGAGTTTTCCAATATGATATTTCTCACAAACATCATATATACCCATACCATTTTGGTAATCGTTTATAATCTCCTGTACATTCATACTTATTATATTTTATAGTGCAAAGATATATATTTTTTCTGATAAAAACAAATATTTTAACTATTATTTATTATAAATATTAGAAAAAAATAAAAAGGGTTGAATAAAAGTAATAAAAAAACTTGGGTAATTACAACTACCCAAGTTTTTATGTAATTTATTGATTTTCAGATAATTATCTGAACTCGTTAATGCTCCAATGAACAAGTCCATCTACACGAACATGACCGTAGTACCTATTGTTAACCATCTTCTTCGCATATCTCGTCATGATACCCTTTACAGGTGCGAAGTTGAATGGGTTGTACATTGTAGGAGTCAACTGCATTGGCACATATGGTGCATAGATGTAACCAGTGTCAAGAAGTGACTTACCCTTGTGACCAATGATGATTGACCAGTGTGGAGAATATGGGTCACGATATACGGTGTAACGTCCGTTAAGTGCTCCAATCTTCTCAATACCCATGTTGTACTGGTCGCTCTCTGCTGAAGCGTCAGATACGTGGAAGAACTCCAAGTTATCGAACAATGCAGAAATCTCTGAAGATACAACGATGAAGTTAGCACCACCACGAAGTGTAGACTTGTGAATCTGTGCAGAAATCTGGTTAATCTTAGTCATCAACTCTTGATTCCAGTCCTTCTGGGTGTAGTTTGTAGAGAATGCAGCCATTCTCCTCCAACCATTGACATCCCAACGTGCCTGCCAAGGTGCTCCCTTTCTAAGGTCACGAAGAATCTCACGGTCAATCTCAGCAGCAATCTGCTCTGAAAGGATAGCTGTCAACTCAGCCTCTGCGTCGATGTTGTGGAATGCAGAAACGTCCTGTGCAAGCTCTGGAGACCAGGTAGCACGAAGCTTTCTCTCTACAACTGATACAGTTACTGAATCCAACTTGAATGAAACCTCACCGATTTCAGTCTCAAGCTCAAGAGAATCATACTGTGCCCAAGCAATCTTGAACAAAGACTTGATATTCTCCTTAGTTGCCTCGTAGTCAATAGTGCTTCCACTCTTAACAATTGCAGCGTCAAGCTCTGAAGCAGCAACACCGATGTAGCCATCGATTGTTCCAGCCTGCTGGATAACTGGCTTAGCAAGGTCAAGCTCGATATACATCTTACCCTCTGCGTCGCAAGCAGCACCGTACTCTACGATACCCTTACCATACTTCTGAGTAACTACTCTGAATGGAACAGACTCAAACTTTCTGAAAGCAGAAGTCTTAACGTCCTCTGAACCAGGAGCGTTCTGAGCTGCAATAGCCTTCTGTGTGATAACCTTCAATGAAGCAAGGAACTCTTCAGTGTCCATTTCGTTTCCGTCAGGACCAGTCAACTTAGAAGCGTTGAATGAAGAGAAACCATCAATCTCAAGGATGACGTTACGGATAGTTCCGTCGAATCCACTCTGGAAGTACTGATTCAAGTTGTCAGCACCGAATGGACGAACACCACCAGGGGTCAAGAATACTGGGATAGCCTCACCAACCTTAATAGTAACCTTACCCTTTGAGTTGTCATACAAGAAGTCATTGTAGAACAAGTCGTAAAGACTCTTCTGGAAGTACTGAGTAACCTCTGGTCCTACTCTACGAATAGCTGTTGGATTAAGACCAGCTGCGATAGCAGCTTCCTTAGCAGCGTCGAATGTGTCATAGGTATCCTCGTCGCTAAGAACTGGGATGTACCATGCATTCTGAAGCTCATTGATTGTCTCGTCTGGGAGATAGTAACGTGGCTCAACACGTCCTTCCTTGTTACGGTTAACTCTGTCATAACCCATAAGACCAAGGTGACGACCAGTTGTTCCGTCTACAATATCACCAGGCTCAGTGTCGCCAGTCATCTCTGCTGGAAGCTCCCACTCTCTCTCTGAAGTAACAGGGAGGATGAAGAACAACTTACCTACAGGAAGGTTCATAGCCTGTACTGAAACGATGTCATTAGCAAGAAGTCTGCTGAATACCCTACGGATGATAGGGAATACCACAGTCTCGAATGAACCGCTATTGTCAGAAGCTGTAGCCTCATAAATCAAGTGCTTAGCCTCATTCTCATACAACGTAGCAACATTCTCCTTGATACCCTCTGGAAGACCCTCAGTAAATCCGAGCTGGTCCCAACGGTTCTGAATGCTCTCACGTATCTGTTTCTGGGCGTTGTACTCAATATTACCAACTACGCCACTAGATAAAAATTCTTTCATATAGATAAATGAAGTTTAACTTATGTTATTTTTCTTTAATTATAAATATACACAAAATTCAAAAAATGCTTATTTCATCATCCTGTGCATAAGGTCAAGAGATTCCATGATGTCCTGTGACTTGTAAATTGGAGTCTCATTGATTTTCTTTGAACTCTCAACTGTAAGGTTTGTGCCCTCAGTGATGTTCATCTTATGTGACTTTTTCAAGTCCTGGCTGATAGACTCATACAACCTCTTTGAAGCATCGATGGTCTTAGCCTCCTTAGCAAACCTTCCGATTATCTCCTTCTTCTCATCCTGTGTGGTAGAGTTCTCAGAGATAAGCTTAATAATCTGTGCAAGGTTGTGGTTGGTTACAGCAGCCTCCTTAAGAGATGTCATCACATTTGTAAGAGTACCCTTTAACTCCTTATTTTCCTTAAGGGTCTTATTAACTCTCCTCATAATACTCTCAGCCTGTGTTCCGTAAGGATTGTCAACCGTACCTGTCTCCTGTCCGTTCTGTCCAGTGTGAGCACTACGTGCTGTACGTCTACGTGGGTTGTTAGGTCTGTGAGTCTGTGATGTGCCGTCAGTATTTGCAGTATGCTGCTGAACTGTTGTAAGCTCGTTGATTTCCTCAACACCCTCTTCAACCTGCTTGCCCTTTTCAGCATTGAAAGGCTTGTCTGCTTTCTTCTTCTTACCTGGATATCCAGACCAAGGCTTTGCATCGCCCTTTGGTACGCCTGCATCCCAGTCGTTTACATTCTTGCCTGGCTCTGACATGCCTGGGTTGGTCATTACGTCCTTTTTCTGATAGTTGTCAGTGTATCCTACGTTTGAGTCGTACTCCAATACAAGCTCAAACATTCTTTCTGTTGATTCATTCATATCGTCATCAATGTTATTAAAATCATCATCTTCACCTTCACTATCAACCATAGAATCAATATCTTCGTCTCCCTCAGTATCGATACCTTCAGCATCGCCTTCAAAGTCCTCAGCATCATCATCACCCGTTTCAAGTTCAAAATTTGCCTCGTCTTCTCCTGGCTCAGTAGCAGCTACGCCAGCTGCCTCATCACCACCAAGGTCGATTAGGTATTCAGCTCCAGTTTCATTGTCTTGAATCTTAACCTTGTCCTCGTCCTTATGCACGAGAATTTGGTCATCATTTTTCATCAGTTTGTAAACCTTTACGATTTCCTCGTCTTCCGCATTTGAGAAGTCATACTCGTCGTCCGATACCTTGTACTTGTCAAACTCAGCCCATCCATCGCCTTCACCGTCTTCAGTTTCATCAACCTCAGTATTAGCATCGCCACCCTTGAAAGAGTCACCACCATCAACGTCAGTGTCATCAACATCGTCAGTGTCCATACCAGCGTCAGCGTCATCTACATCATCTGTAGACTCTTCGCCGCCTTCTCCAGCGTCATCTGGCATAGCATCAGAATCTTGAGTATCGTCCACTTCTACATCCTCTTCATCATAGTCCTTGTCATTGTCTTCAGACAATAACTTGGCATATGTATCACGCACAGCCTCATCAAGAAGAGTCTTGACTGCGCTCTCCGTATTTTCCTTCAAAGAATTTGCGAGTGTATTGTAATCCAATAAAGATTCCCTTACTACTTTGCTTCTAATCTTGCTCATAGAAAATAGTTTAAATACGTTATTATTTTTAAATATAAATATACCACAAATACAAAAAAACTTTGTAAATCCCTTAAAAAAGTTGATTTACAGTCATTTTCGCATATCCATGATTAAATAGTCTATTATATAAATATTTAAAGATTGCGAAATATTTATAATAAAAATTACTAGTAATGAAAAAGGAACTCGAAATAATAAAGGAAGGTAAAACAGGTCATGGTATCCTCATAGAGAAGGACGGATACATGTTCCTCAAGAACCCTCAGAAGATAACAGAAGGTATAGATGGGGAATGGAATGTACCACACCCATTCATTGTTGACGCTGTATTCCAAAAATTCGGTATTAAGAACGCTAACGGTAGAATATATCCAGAGAACGTACTGAAGAAACAGGTTGAACTCTACCAGAAGAAAATACAAGAGAGTAACGCAATAGGTGAGCTTAACCACCCAGCAGAGTCAACAATAGACCTTGATAGAATCGCAATTAATATAACAGAGCTTCACTGGGAAGGTAGGACACTTGTCGGAAAGTGCATGATTAATACATCATACGGTTTCAGAAAGTATGGAATAGTCTCAACACGTGGAGACCAAATGGCTAACCTTCTTCTCAATGGAATAAAGATTGGTGTATCTTCAAGAGGTGTAGGCTCAGTTGAGCAGAAATTAGGACAATACATTGTAGGTGAAGACTTCGAACTCATATGCTGGGACGTTGTAAGTGAGCCTTCTACACCGAATGCATATATTTCTCTTAATGGAGAAGAAGGTATAAGAGCTTGGGTTGAATCAGATGAAACAAAGATAGATAAACCAAAACTTAATGAAAAAATAGAAAAAATAAAAAATATTTTGAATTCGTAGCAAAAAAAAAAGCGAGACAAACGTCTCGCTTTTTATTGTATTGGAAAGTCAGCTGCGCCTGGCAGTTGTTTATCAAAAGTTTCATAATCCATTTTTCCCACAAGTCCTTCATCGTGGTTATCATCCTCTTTCTGTGAGGCAAATGGGTCTTGAGGACTGTCGGCATATTCACCAGCCACAATCTCTCTTAATGCCTTTCTGAACTTCTCTTCTGATATATTTACAATCTTGCTCATAATCTTCTTATTTTAATATAAATATATCATTACTTCCTCTTTTCTATCTGAAAATCGTTTTCTCTAAAGGAATACACCAGATTATTCGATATTGTACTCACCTTTCCCCTCAATAACGGCTGGAGTGATGCAAGCTCCTTCTTGTTCTTCTCGCTCTGCCTCAAGTAGAAATCAAACGACAGGAACATCTTGTGCGATGGTGATAACCTCTCAGAATTTACATCAAAATCCAGTATAAACTTCTTGTCAAAATTGACACCATCAGTCATGATGTTCTTGATGTTCTTTCTCATATCTTTCTCGATATTTGATACCACCTTTGGATAATCCATTTGGTGTAGAGGACAAACCCAACATTTTCCAGAAATGTATATAACCTGTGGGTTGTCCCTATTAACCGTTCCGTATTTTAAAACAATGTGGTTACATACATCTAACTTATACTCTTTCCTTAATTTCTTCATGTTATATTTTTTTTTGCATATAAAATATAACAAAAAAAGTTGGAAAAACAAGAGATATACAGAAATAAAAAATGCAGCCATCACTGACTGCATTTTATTTTAGTATGGGAACACATATCCACTGTTAGGTGACATATACCAATATGTGCTTGTAATCCTATTCTGTCCCCAGTTGTTAAACTCTGAGTAAGCGTTCTTGATGCATACCTTCTCAAGTGGGTACTTGAAATCGTATGGAATCATTATACCATGAGGGTCTTCTCCAACTTCAGAAAGCTTTACTACATTTCCAGTTGTCAAGTCAACAATGTATGGCTGAGTGTCCTTGTCCAAGAAACTGAATGCCTTTGCAACCTTCACCCTATCTGTCACTGGGTCTATTAGCCGCTCACCAGCCTGTGTGTTGACATATCCACCAGTCACTCCGAACATAGCGTGTACCTCTATGTTACTGTTAATCTTAGTTCCATTTATATTCATTATCCTAAGCTCATCATAAGCACCACACGCAACGACTGAGTACTCGATGGTTGTCTCGTCAATTCTGTTAGCCTTGATAACCACATCGTTCATGTCGTAATCACCAAGCTCAGTGTCCTCGAAGCAATATGTATAGACATTGTTCTCGAACTCTGGTATAAATATGATTGGCTCAACACCACCCTCAACCTCAAGGATGATGTCGTTAAAGTCACTGTCCGTTCCAGACTCAACACATGCATACATCCTGGTGTTGACTGTTATCCAGCCCATACGAGGACCATCGCTTCCAAGGTTTGAACTTTTAAAATTCCCAAAGCTGTTGATATTGCTATTCAACCTACCATCACCATAGAGTTCTCCCTGTTTCTTCTTACCATCAGCCGTAGTCTTAGCACGTACCATGAAGCCAATCTTATAACCCTCTGGGAATACATAAGAACCAGTAGTACCTATTGATGGCTCTCCATCACCCCAATATATCAATGGATAGGCAGCACGTTTGCTAATAACGTCATCCTCAGTCTCTCCGAAGTGGTTGCAGAATGATAACAGCTTGTACTTAGGGAGGCTATTAAGGAATGCCACCTCATCCTGTCCTGCAAGGTCTGACTCCTTGAAGTAATAGTAATAAAGGTCTGAGTTCCATATCTCGTTACCATACTTCGTTGCCTTATCACTCTTATATACAGGACATACAACAATAGGGTCTTTACCTGTTGTGATAGGATACACAGATGCATTGAAATATCCACTAGCCTCAATAAGTGGAAGGTTGTTGTACTGTCTTCCGTTCTTGAAATAAGAGAATATGATACTTCTGAATACTGCCTTAAATGCATCGCTATAGTCAGAAGCTGCAATAGATGGTGTCCCATCTGGGTCGTAAAGAACCTGTCCTGGAATCCAACCACGCTGGCTTGCGTATGACTCTACTGTAGAACCAATTAAAGGTGTGCCACCTGGCATTGTGTATTCGTTTGATAATGCCCTTGTTCTTGCCTCACCGACCTCACCTAACTTTTTAGTGATACATGAACCATTTGAAATAAATGAGACGAACATTCCCAGGTTGTCAACTGGTATGTCGTATGAGAGCGATATACTTGCCTGCCCCTTAACCTCAGCCTCGTTAAGCGTGAGAAGTGATGTCGTTGTATCATTCTCAGCAACGTATACCAACAGCTGTACCTTCTCAGTCCCAGCTGGTATTCCATTGATTACAGCCACACCAGACTTGGTTGTACACCAGTCATGGTTAGCGTCAAACTCAACTCCGAAAACCTTCTTAACGTTTTCTTTAATCTGTTCACTTGTGACATTACTTTCACTAGTGAATTCATGCTTCATACACCCTGTTAATAGGAGTGTACCCATAAGCATACAAACTAATCCCTTTTTCATATTAAAAAGCATATTATCCTATAAATATCTACAAAGATATATAAAAAAAAATGACAATTCCAAATTTTAAGACATAAAAATGGAGATAGATTCGAATCTACCTCCATTATTTTTTGTTATGCTATTGTTACATTTGGGTCATTCCCAAGGGTTCTATTAACAGAATCATATCCAAGCTGTCCACAAAGATAAAGTGATTTATCAATTAATCTTGCAGCCTCTATTATTGCATCAGCCAATGCCTTTTCAGTTGATGAAGGTGAAGGTGATGCGAATGGTATAAAACCACTGTTCATAATGTCATTAAGAAAGGCTTTTGCCTGCTTAAGGTCTTCTGTTGCAGTCCCCATCTGTCCTTCCCTCAATATCTTCTGTGCTGATTCCTTCACAATGTTACGAAGGTCTTTCTCTGTAAGTTTTATAATTCGTTTTGCCATAATTGTATATTTTATTTATCCAGGAGTATGTCCCTTATTTCAAGTAATTTCGCTATATCCTTCACTATTGATTCCTTGTTGAATTTCTGTTCCTCAAGCTGTTTCTTAAGAGCCTCCAACTCAACGTTGCCTTCGTCCTCCTTGAGCATATCATTAACCTTGTCAATGCACTCATTCTTGAACTTGTTGAAAAGTTTCTCCTTCCTCTGCTCAGCAAGTGGGCTTCTCCAGTTCGTAATCTGCTGTACAAAGGACATTTCAGACTCTGTAAGGGTATCCTTCAACTTCTCCTCAAACTCCCTAATAAGCTGACTTGGGTCAACAGTTTCCTTAACAACGTCGTTCTTATGAGCCTCCATGTAGTTTGAAAGAGAATTAAGGCTCTCAGTCAATGCAACCACATTATTAAGGTTCTTCTTTCTGGTAAGTATAATATGACCAGCGTCATAGAGCTTTTTCTCTTCCTCCGTAAGGAACTCAGTAGGCATGATGTTGTTTTCTTTCAATACTTTCCTAAACTTCTTATTTGACTCTATGATTGTATCCTTGTCAATAAACTTATATGTCTCAGCTGTCTCATTGAACTTACCCAATAGTGTAACTGGGTCAATTGTCTCAGTTATCTTGCCCTTATATTTTCTTATGGTATCGTAGAAGCTAAACTCAGATGAAAGGTTTTGGTCTTCCTTAATAAGCTTCATGACCTTCCTAACAGCAGCCTTATTGGTCTTGAACAACTCTGGCAACCTGCTCTCAAAAATGTGATTGAGTACACCGAAGTTGGTGGTATCAAGCTGCTTCTCAAGTTCCTTCTCTTGTCTACGCTCTTTTATCGCTTCTTTAAGCATCTCCACAGCGGCATCAAAGGCATCGTAATTCTCCCTATCACATGCCTCTGCGATGATGTTTATATAGTTTGTAAACTCTTCCTTATATTTCTTGTTCATATCATTACATTTTCTTTATAAATATTTTCCAAACATAAAAAGCGTGACATCCGCATCACGCTTTTTACTTTTTATATCTCATCCTCTGCATCCTTATCGTCAACAAACTTTCCAAGGGCATTAATCATGTTGTCGAACTCCTCATTTACAAGTAGTGACTCACTATCATATACCTTAGCCCTCTCATACTTCGTCTCCTTAGGTGAATGGGTATGCCCAGTCAGTGAAGAAAGATACTGTTCAAATAAGTTAGACTGCTCATTAATTATCTTCTTATTCCTTCTGGTACTTTCATTTGCCTGTCCTGTCTGGTCTGGTGTCATGTCAGCAGTAGGCATTGAGCCTTCCTGTCCTGCTAGGTCTCCACTATCATCAGCTCCAGGTGCTCCCATTGCATCCATTTCACTTCCGAAGTCAGCTGCTGGAGGTGGTGGTGCTCCCATACCTCCTCCTCCACCAGCACCGCCATCTGCTCCTGGCATACCGCCTTGCTGGTCGTCCATGTACTCTGCTCCTGGCTCACCATAGATTCTATCAACCGTATCGAAGATACCAGTCTTCTTAATAATCTGTGCTGTCTTCTCAAGTTCAGCAGCAATACCCTTCTCAAGACGTATCTCCTCAAGGTTCTCCTTGATTTCCTTGTCAGACCATTTCATAATCTGCTTCAATGCACGAGTCTGTGACATTACTGGTAGACCGTTACCTGGGTCTGAAACCGCATCCCTAACTGCATCAATCTTTTTCTGCATGTTCTCAATCTCAAGCTGTTCTGCCTGTGTTGATGGGTTGTTCATTGACAATGTGAAGTTGGTCAACTCATCGTCGAAGCCAAGCAAGAACAAATGGATTGTTGCAACCTTTGTAAGCTCCATCAAGAATGCCTGCTGTATCCTGTTGACTGTCCTTGTAAACCTTATGTCCATAAGTGCAAGGTTCTTACCCTCTCCAGCAGCCTCGTCAAAGTTCAAGAACGACCTAGGTATTCTAAGGGCTGTGAGCACCTTATTCTGTACGAACTTGATGTCATCAAGGGCTGTCATGTTCTGTGCAGCAGAAAGCGTGTCAATAGGCGTAGGAGCGTTCTCATCACGCACTGGTATAAATATATCCTGGTCAACTGACAGGATGTTCTTTCTCAAGTCAACCTGTCCCGTGATTGGGTCGATGATTGGGGTTCTCTTAAACTCATTTGCAATCTGCTCTATGTATGCTGGTACATCGGCATCGTCGATAGCTCCAACGAATATCTTGTACACACGTCTTTCAATTGAACGCTCAAGACGATAAATAAGCATCATATCTTCCATAAGTGACAGCATTCTCCAGTGTCTACGCGCAGCATTCAAGTAGCTAACACCGTAAGGCAGATAGAGTGAGTTGGTAAGGAGTCTGAAGTGTGCAACCTGCCAGTCCCTAAATGGAATCTGTGACTGGTTGTCGTCAATCCAAACGAACTGTGTTGACAGGTCGTTGTCCTTCAATACCACATTGTTGACAGCTATTGACATAGCCTGTCCGTATGGGTTCTGTATACCATTCTCGATTCTCTCCACATTGAATACTGGCATTTGTTTCCATCCCTTGATACCGTTCTTGTGGTCAATATCCAGCAACATAAACTGGTTTCCGTACTTACACATAGCACGGATAATCATCTGTCCCGTAAGCTGTATGTTAAGCCTGTTGACGAACAAATCCTCAAGAATGTTACGTATTCTGTCTGACTTAGAGTATACGTTAACCACCATTCCCTTATCATTCACGATGGTACTCTCCTCCGACACAATGTCAAGTGCAGCACCTATCTCTGGGAATGCGTCCATCAGCTCAGCATCACGATACATCAGCTTAACATTATTTAAGCCTGCATATGCTGAAACTGACAGGTTAACGTTAGCCTTAACCCATCTTTCCTTGAGAAACTTATCCTGCTGAAGCTCCAGCTTTTTCTGTAAATAATCTTCCTTGTTATCGGTAGTGTAAAGCACCTTACCCTTAGGCTCTGATAGGTCATACGAATTAACGTGTGGCGCAATAGCATCAGTTGGTGATTTCCAGTTACCAGTAATTGCCCTGTCAAGGGCTTGAAAGACTGTAGGTTTCTTCTTAGCCATTATATTATTGTTTATTAAAATATAAGATAATTCTATATAAATATAAATATTAAATTACACTTATTTAACGCTACTAAACATTACTTATAGCCGCCAAACAACCACATACAGTTTCCATATTGCATACTGCTGTAATTGTTCTTCATCTTATCCTGCTTATAGAATGGTAGACCAACACCTGGTGCTATGCTTCTTCCATTCTCCATCTTAGGCTTACTTACGTGGAATGAGTTAGTCATCATGTATGAACTAAGTATTGCCTTATCCTTCTTAACGGTGTTAAGCAACCTGTTGAATGAGTACTGCATGACGAATAGTCCCATAGCAAGAGACGTAATCGTATCATCATGAGCACCATCCATATGGTCCATCCTCGCATTGTCACCCTTGAATATCCAGGTGTCAAGCTCATTAATAACCCTTGCAGACCTAATCTTGAACTCATTGTTTCTAACCAATCCAGCGAAGTTAGCCAATACTGGATATCTGTTACCCTGGAAGTGGAAACCAGGAAGCTTATCTGTATAGCTGTCATAAACTTTCGTAGCCCTCTGCAACATATACGTCTTCTGATTCATATCCTCATAGTACATGTTCTTGTAGCCCATTTGAAGCATCGTAATGATACAGGCATCACCCTGTCCTCCAGTAGCATCTACGACAACGAAAGCGTCGTTATACATTGTAGCATACTGATAAGCAATAGCACCTATATCGTCACCAAGTCTCTTTCCAACATATTCAGCAACCTGTTCAATGATAGGCATACCATTCTCATCCCTACCGTCCATATCGATAATCTCTATGGCTGTTCTATCGGCTGCTGTACCCCTAGAAGGGTCAACAGCACATATATACCTGTGTCCCTCAATCGGCTGCTTCCAGAACCATGTCTCTTCTACCAGTGGGTCTTTGAAATCATCAAGCGGCTCTCTTACATTAAGCTTATCCTGCATTTCAATGTACTCTGGTGCGATAACGTTATCAGAAGAACCCATGAACGACACATCAAGCTCCTGTGCAATCTTCATGGAGTCGTTGTTGAACTGTTTGCACATTTCATCATACCAAGGAGCGTCTGGTGTCCATCCGTCGTGCTCAAGTCTAGCCCATCTTTCCTCGTCGTACTTGATTCCACCTTCCTCGTCAACAATTGGGTCTTGGTCGAACATCCACTCACCAGTCTCCTCGTTCTTCTTCTTCCATACAAGGTACTTGTTGAAACGTGGGTCTTGATACCATCTGAACTGTACTGCCACAAAGTTGTTTTCGTGGCTCAGAGCCTGTCTATAGGTGTTGTAGTACAACTCATCCTTACCGTTAGGCGTTGACACCATGACGGTCTTAGAATTAGGGTTAGAAGCCATTGTAGCAGCAGCTGTGGTAAATGCTGCCACGCCCTCCTCAATGAACGCAGCCTCGTCAAGTATAAGAACTGATACAGCTGAGATACCACGAGAAGCGTTAGGTCCTGATGCACGGGCAATAACTCTGCAACCATTGAATAGTTTCAGCTCACTCTTAGCGTCCTTCAAGAAAATTGATGCAATGTTTTTCTCTGAATTAGGGTCTGGTGAAAAATATTCATCACCCCAATACCATCTTGGGACTTGTTCAAGGAAGTCCCTAACTTTTATAATGATTTCCTGCGCCTGCTCAAGTTTATTGGCGATACACAGTATTGTCTCTGGTGCGTCCTTAGGGGCAAACGCACACTGCGCTGCTGCCCAAGCACTTGATAGTGTTGTGATACCACACTGTCTTGGTTTAACTGCTACGACGTTCCTATTCTCTGACAGAGCTTTTAGAAAAGCCCTCTGCCTTGGGAAACAATGGAACTGGGTCTTCTTACCCTTCGTAGCATTGAATGTACTAAAATACTTCTCAATGAAAGTAATCCTGGATTTATCCGCATAGCAGGTCGCATACTCAACGGCCATTTCGTGTCTATCGTATATCATAATTGTAACTCTCTAAATTTCAATAAATATAACATTAAAACAAAAAGTAACCAGCATGATACGCTGATTACTTTATATCGTCTCTGCAATAACGTTTCCGTTGTCATCACCATCACCATCACCGTCAATATCGTATCCATCCAACTCAGAAGCTGTGAAATAGCTATCAGCAATCATTGACCTATCCACATTCCTTGCGTTAACCCTATTCTTGAATTTCTGGTATCCGTCATTATACCTTGATTTCTCAATAAGCTTGTTGATAATTTCATCACCCTTCTCAGTCTGCATAAACAACTCCTGCATTACTGGGTTAAACTCCTCAGCTGGAAGCTTAACAAGTTCCATGAACACATAAGGTACAATATTTGTATCCTCAGCAAGTTCCAGCCTATCAAAGATAAGCTGCCATAACTTTGTTCCAAACCTCATATCCCAAGGTTCAGCAAGAAGGAAATCAGACTTTCCGATTATATATTTAGCCTTCTCACCATCAAAAGGCAAACCATGAACTGAAAATAGCTCGAAGAATCCCTTAATTAAGTCATGGAATAGCAATGGGAATATGACACCCTGTGCGTCTATTGTATTCTTCTTCCCGTTACTTCCAACGTGTACTTCCACAAATGACCCCTGCTTTGGCTTCTCATCACTTAGTTCTTCATTAAGGACAAATGTAAGATACCTGTTAAGTGTTATTATTTTGTCATACAGTCCGAGAAGTTCTGGATTAAGCTTGTTAATGTCTTCCTGGTACAACGTAATCATTGACATGTAAAAGTCCGAAGCACCCATAATAAGGGAATTAATAAGTCTTCTCTTGGCAATTGCAGCCTTTGATAAGCCAAAGTCCTTTATATCCTTAAATCTAAACTTCCTGTCGGTGGAAATCTCTGGAGTAACTCCTATTGAACTACCATATGTAACCTTGTCAACAAGCCTGCATCTTATGTTTACAGCACCCTCTGGTATTGCAAACAGCCTGTTGATTGCATTCTCGCAAATCTTTGTAAGTGAATCCCTTACAGGCTTTTCCAGCTCCTTCGCCATGTTGACCATAGCACCAAGTTCTGATACCATATCATCAGTGTTGGTTACAGGTATTCCAACATCCTTCATCTGTTCGCATACATCTTTGAACCCCTCTTTCAGAACAGTATAGTCAAACGGGTAGTCATCCTCCTCTGGGAATGCTGGATTATCCCCAAGGGAAGTCTCATGTTTAACAACCGCATCGAATAAAAACTTAGGAAGCAGTAGTTCCTTATTAATTTGACTTTCGTTGATGTATATTTTTTTCATTAAATACTCTTTAGGAATTCTGTTAACTCTGACTTTGTAAATGGAACTGAGTTTTCCCTCATTTCATCCATAACCTTCTTTGGTGCTACAGAAGCCAACTGTACACCATTTGCTGAATTGCCCTTCATGATGTTAACCTGCATATTAGGGTTTGTAGCGGCAGCATTATCTATCAATTTCTTGGTATTAGGGTCTTTAAGCTGGTCTTGTGTAAATGACATAACACCATTACCCTTCTGCTGACTTGAATTTGACTGTTTTAGGTTTCCAAGCTCTGTTGAGAAGCCGTCTGCTGCTGGGTGTGTTGCAACCTGCTTGTTTACAGCATTCTCAAGTCCAGTTGAACCCTGCAACTGTTCGTCATTTGCTGTAACATCACCAATAAGAGGCTCACCTCCTGTTATTTCCTTCAATACCAAATCCTTCTTTGAATATACCTTTCCTTCTCCAAGAAGCTTCAATACCTTATCTTTCTTAACGTATACTTTCATAAGATTAATTTTAATATAAATATCATTGCAAACAAAAAAGGGATACCCCGTTGGTATCCCCTTTATGTTATCTTGGTAAATATGGATTGTCTAACTGTGTTAAAGCATCCTCACCTACTACTGTCTGAGGTCTGTCAGTCGTTCCTCTTTCAAAGTTGCTTTGGTTTCCATCACCGAAAATTGCTGAGAAAGTCTCATCAATAATCCTCTTGAAATTAACCTTTGACTCTGGCATTGCTCCTGGTGCTGGTGGCATTGCTGCATCAGCTGGTTGGTCAGTGCCGCCATCCTTCTTCTGACTGTCAAAGTACTTCATGGTACTATCCTGTGTCTCTGGGTCAGAATTCTGGAAGTCTTGGACAAACTGCTGTACCTCTGGGTTTCCTCCTGCACTAAGTGCATTTGGGTCGCCTGCCAGTGGGTCATCGTTTGGACCTCCTGCAACTGGGTCTACTGGCTCTTCACCACCCATTGCATTTGGGTCTTCTGGTGCTGGTGGCATTCCCTGTTCAGCGTCCATTGGAGGCATTGGAGCATTCATATCATCCATGCCATCCATACCACCTCCAAGGGGGTCGCTGTTAGGTATCTTTAACTTTGTAGGTATATTACTTTCTGTTAGATTTTTTTTTTAAACGGTCAAATGCCTCAGCAATTGCGTTGTCGATTGCCTCTGGGTCAATGTCGAATGGAGCACCATCACCAATCTTCTCACCGTAAGGTGTATCATTCTTAACAGAATCGTCGTTCATGTCATAGTTGCCTGGGAACTCCTTCATATCCTTTGGTGGCAAATCCATAACAACCTTCTGATATGCTGGGTGCTTTCCGAAGTCATCGAGCTTGTTCATATTTCCAGATGGAACACGACCTGCATCCTTGAATGGGGTCATACCGTCCTCGTTGATTCTCTGCTTGCGCATAGCCCTCTTGAATGCCTTGGTCTCGAATATCTGAACGCCATTTCTATGTCTGCTCTCCATTGGCATATCTGACATTGTTCCATCGCCGCACTCGTAGTCGTAGCCATCCTCAATGTCATCGTCACCTTCTGGTGTTCCACCAAGGTCTTCTCCACCGAAGTCTGACTCACCTTCGTCACCAAACTCATTACCTAATTCATCCTCGTCTCCGAAGTCTTCTCCTTCTTCGTCACCGAACAAGTCGTCATCCTCGTAGTTACCAGCATCAACTGCTGGAGTCTCGATACCAAGCTTAGAAGCAATCTGTCCAAGAAGTTCCTCGATTGAACTGATACGCTGCTCAAGGTCATCCTCGTATGGGTCTTCACCCTCGTCATCGAAATCCTCGTCACCAAGTCCGTCGTCATCTAAATCATCGTCACCAAGGTCATCACCAAGTCCATCATCGTCACCAATACCAGTATCAACAGGTTCACCCTCTGCACCAGCATCGTCAATTGGAGCTTCGTCACCAATTGGCTCTTCGCCACCTTCAGCGTCGTCCATTGGAGGGGTGTCAAGGCCATCGATAGCCTCGTCAATCTGCTTTCCCTTCTCAGCATCGAATGGTTTGTTGTTGTCATCTGAAGGTCCTTCGCCAACACCTACTCCAGGTTTGTTCTGGTCGTCAGTGTCATGCATTGAAACACCATGATTCTCAACAACACCGTTCTTCATTTCACCAGTCTTTGTTACCTTCTTGTCCTGGTTATCAATGTTACGAGCTTCAGCATCATCGAATGGAGCACTGTCACCAATCTCAGTTCCATGAGACTTGTCCATATAGTCTGGACTCTTTCTGTTCCAACCAAGAACCTCTTCCTCCTTAATGTTCTCCTTAGCCTTGAACTCTTCTGCTGGCTCTTCTGTGAAACCGTCTGGCGCATCAGTTGCGTCTCCAGTTCCATGAGTTTCTGGGTTAATATTATCTTCTATTGCCTTTGGAGCGTCACAGCAGATTGCGCCACCCTTCTTTTCCATAATGGTCATAGCGTTCTTCATAATCTGACGCTCACGGAGAATTTCGCCCTTCATCTTATCAGAAGCCTCAGTAACAACCAATTCTTTCTTATTCAAGTCCCAAGACTCTACATTGAAGGTAGGGTTGTTATAAGCCTCCTTAAGAGACATCATCTTCATGTCAAAGTTTTTCTGAGCATTAGCATAGCTGGTGTACTCATTGTCTTTTCTGTTTCTGAAGCCACCAATATAGCCAAAGTCCTCCTTAATAAGGTTTTGCTTGTTAGGAGCAGTCTTTATGTAATACTTAGTACCCTCACGTACAATACCATAAACCTTTCCGTCAGCACCAACCTTCTGGTACTCAACAGCACTGTATGGTGCTTTCTTGCTCTCAGTCTGAAGTCCATAGTTCATAAGGGACTTCATTCTATTGAGCTGGTCATTTGTATTAACTTTATTCATAATTAATATATTAATTTTTCGACTTATTTTAAATATAAATATTTCGTATTAGTAAAAAAATCAGTAATTTATTGCCTTATATCATCCGCAGTACCCCTCTGATTATCCATTCCCCTATTGTCGAACTGTAGGTTTCTCCTAATAAACGGAGTAAACTTATCAAGTGCTCTAATGTAGACAGTGCTCTTCGGCTTCATGGTCATTTCATCCCACTGTACACAGATGCAGTAGTTATATCCTATGAGATTTGACATCGTTTCGTCATAATAGACCTTGTACAGTCTTCCCATCTTATTGTCTTCCTTCGACTGCATCAGTTTACCATAATTGGCAACAAAGTTCTTTAATGCATCACGCTCTGCCTTCCACCTCTTCTCGTAAGGGTTTCCTTCAGACGAGCCATCCATTGCAAACTCCTCCTTCAGAACCTTGAGATACTTCTTAGTGGATTCAGTAATATCATTAAAATAATTTTTTTTGGATTCGTTCCTATAAATAGGATATGGTTCTTTTACATATTTTCTTGTATCATTATCCCAATGTCCAGTCATTGGTATATATCCGTTCTTTCCCGTCATTATTTGTTTCCTATATTGCGGTAGATTTTCTGTTGCCCAAAGAGCAATCTCGCTAGGTCTACCGCATCTCACAAGAACTTGACCATTTTGTCCATAAACAACCCAATCGCCATTATCTTGGTGAATTGGAATAAAGCTTTTTACATTAGGACCCCAGAATATTACTTGATTTTGATTATCTCCATAATGGTATATTTCTACGCCACTTGTTCTAAATATTACTGCTTCATCCCCATATTCATTATAATCTACCTTTCTATCATTAATCAAAAAAGCAAAATTATATCCAGCGTAATGTTTTTGTTGCCCAGCATTAGTATATGCAAGACTTTCAATATCTGGTGTTCCTCCTGTAAATCCTTCTTTTGCAATTGATTCTGAATCAGAACCAAAATGAATACACCACTCATTTTTTACAATTCTGTTAAAATCCATAGTACACCACGAAGGCAATTCATAATAATCCACAATATCTTGCATGATGCTTATAAAATGGCCACATAAATTGTTTTCTTCTAGCATCTTACAAAATGTTTCTACCTTTTCTTCGTTTTCATAATCAAACTCACCATCATTTAACAAATTTTCAAATTCTGAATATCTGTAATATATTTCCTTAATATATTCACCTATATAATAAGAACAATAATATGCTAAATCTCTTGCTTTTTCACAAGAAGATGCCGTAGATGCCCATTTGAAATATTTGTACAATGGCAAATTGTAATCTTTCTCTAGATATTCTTTTATAATTTCTTTATTATCGAATTTAGATTCTTCAATTGAATTTAATTTATCATAGCACATAACTTTTAAACGCCATAATTTGTCTAAATAAAATTTTCTCCTAAGTACCTTATACACTATATTTCCCGCACCGTTTTCTCCACGCTTAGTGAGACTCTTCTTTCTCAAGCTCTTTACCTTTTCCCATAGGTAGCTTGCGTCCTCACCAATTTTACTTACTTCATATCCGTCATCAGTCGATGACAATGCCTTATACATTTCATCAATGATTGTCATTATCTCAGCCGCCTTGCGTTTAATGTCAAATTTCTCAAGACCTATGCTCTTAATGGTGTGTGGGTTAGGTCTCCTAATCCACGCATTCTCCTCCAGGTCATATATTCCACCAGCCTCAACATTATCGCTAACATCCTGTGTATACAACTCAACAGGGAATCCCATTATCTTCAATCCCTCATGCTCTGCATTCCACTCGTTCTTCTTCGAATCGAGATATTGCTTAACAAATTCAGTTTTGCTGTCAATCTCATTAAAGTCAACTACTAAGTGTAGGTCTATATCTGAGAACTTAGACCAGTTGAAGTTGCATATAGAGCCAGTTATAATGATTTCCTTTGGTTCAACCCATGTAAGATTAACGAACTTCCAGAAGTCATCTGCAATGTCAAGAAGTTTCAATCTAACCTTTGAGTTAAGTGTCTCTTCATCCTTCCATATTCCAGGAGGTAATGTGTCACGCTTCTTGAATGAAGACAGGTCAACTTCTGAAGATTCAACTTCCTTCTCCATATTCTCCTCTACTGGATTTTCGTTGCCTATATGGGCGTACAGTCCAGGACCTCCTCCCTTTTCCATACCAACACTAGCAACAGGTGCAAACTCCTTAGCCACTTCCTCAGAAAGGAAGCCTTCTTTACGTACAACTTCCTCACCAAGCATATTAGCCATTATCAATCCGAAATCCTCGTCTCCAACACTCATATATGTATATTCATTTCCAGACATCTCACACCAGTTATAGAAAATCTCATCCCTTATCCATTCGACAGGATATCTTTCACCCTTACCAATAAGAATTTTATAACAGTTATTGAGACCTTCCCTTGTATGACCGCAGAAATATTCCACCTTAGGGTTATATCCAGAAATATCAAGACATGAGTCCTTTGATACCACATGAACATTGTTCATCTTATGGAACACAGTATCTAATTCTACTTTTGGTACTTCTATTGAGAAACAAGCACCCCTATTGAAACTACCGTCGTTCTCCAGCGAGAACCAATTCATTCCATGAGTTTCACCATGCTGTCTTCCTTCACTGGCACACACCCTGTTTGTCTTCAATATCTTTACAAGTGCTAATATGTCAGTACCGTGATACAGCTTAACATTACCATAAACGTCATTATGGCTGACACCATCAGTGCCAACCATAATTTCGTTTAATTTGCCCTTAATTGCTATTAAACCATTCTCGTTAAATCTAATAGTCTTTCCCATTCAAAACAATATAAAATCTAATTAATCACCATTCTCTCCACCATCCTCTGGCTCAACTGGGCTTGGGTTGTTGGTAGAACCGTTAGCGTTGCAAGCACAAACACCCTGTCTAAGGTCTGTGTAGTTAGCACCATTCTCAGAAATGAACTGTCCAACTTCTGAGTACTTCCTAGCATCCTCAACCTTAAGCTGTGGCTCGTGGCCTACAATACCCTGGTGTGTAAGGGTCTCCATACCAGCGGTTGACATCTTTGACTCCTCTGTAAGAGCCTCTTCGTAATTCTCAACGTCAACATAAAGGAGCTGGTTATCCATATCATAGCCATAACCCTCGTACATGTAGTCTAATATATTACTCTTCATATCAAAATGTAATTTATAAAGTTATTTCTCTATAAATACTCTATTTATAACAAAAAAAGGCAGATGAAAAGAGTAAAAATAACAGAAGTCAAGTTTGTATCACTATTTGGTAATCCTGGAAATGATAATTTTTACCAGGATGGCGATTTTTTCGTCACAAATGATAAGATGAATAAAGCTAGAGGGCTGTTTTACCCCTACTACCAAAGCAGATATAATGTCAATAAAGAGAAAATTATACATCAGATAGCATTTGCAAAAACAATTAAGATGATTGATAATGGCGAGAAACTTCCAGAATTTGATGATTACAAGATATATCATTCAATAGGTAATATACCATTCTCAAAAAAACAGGTTGAATATGTTGAAAAAAAAATAAAACCACAGTTTAAGAATATGTCACTTGAAGAATTATACGATTATATGCTTATAGAACAGGAAAGAAATAACTATGAGATAAATAAGGACTGTAAAAAGGCTATTGCAGACCTTATTGGTAAAGGATTCTTTGATAAGTATCTTAACGGACAGCTTAAACCTTTGGCTCTTTGGAGTATAGGTAGACTTGATGATATTAATGATATGCTAGTTTGGCTGTACTCTAAGAATAGATTCACAGGAAAACTTAACGTAGAAACTCTTGAAAAAGAAATGAAAAAGACTCGTGATGAAGTTGTAGATTCTGATGATAAGTTCATGAAAAATCCAATATATTTAGCATTTAATTACATACAAACGTCCATATGGAAACTTAATAAAATTCCAAAATAAAAGGTATCAACTTTGTGATACCTTTATTGCCCCAGTCTGTTAAAATACTTGTCAAAAAATTCCTTACCATATAGTTGTATTATTTGTTTTGGCCAAAACAGACTAGTAATATATTCAATTGATGTGTTATATAATAACTTCTCCCCGTCAAAGAAACCACACTTTTCCATCCAGTTCACTGTATCTTGAAGAGAATCGCCATGCATTCTGTCAAAACGCTCATAATATCTTCTAGCCACATCTTCTTTTGAAATCACGTCATCGTTAGGATTGAATATTTTTTCATTTCTTATCTTCTCACGTTTATTATAGCTAGCGTTAAATTCCATATTTTTCACCATTCTATAGAACGCTTTTCTTGACATAGGGGTATAGTTAACACTTGAAGAAAGATATGTTTTGCCATTCTCATCTGTTATTGGTAATTTAACCCATACTCTCTTAATCATGCTTGGATTCAAATCACCCATGAATAGAGCTTGGTGCTCGTAATTATTAAAAATACTTTGTGCTAATTCTGGCTTACTTGAATTTCTTATATATTCCTTAGATAAAACCATATTTTTAAACTTACGATTGCCATTTTTATCTATAATCCAATCAGTAAACGTTTCATCTGGTGTTTCCAGTGCCTTTTCCCTGTATCTTGCCTTTTGTGAATTTCTTTCATCGGCATTTGAAAATGGCATAGGGTTACTACCCTGCCCAAAATAAGTATCCTGACCATTCCACACTGGACTTTCAAGGTCACTTGCGTCTACTGTAAACTCAAGTACACACATTCCCTGGTTATCATACCCAAAATCTTTAGCCTTATGAAAGTCTACAGTAACAAACAAACCTAGTGGATTCATACCAGCCTCATAACTATAGCTCCTGCTATGCCTTTCTCTTCCAGATAAACCTTTTATAACTGCCTCAGCAGCAGTCTTTATACCGCATCCATGAAACACTCTAATCTTTTCTCCATTCATAATTGGTTCTTGAATAGACGTATCATACCAGTGGCTTTTTGTAACATCATTACCAACTGAGTGCCTTGTGTCTATGTATCTTACCTCAAGGATTCTTCTATATTGATTTTCATTTAAATGTATTATCATTGTAAAACAATATTTCCTATAAATATAAAAAGGTGCTGAAAAACATCAGCACCTTAATGAAAGCAATACTTACATCCAAGTATCTTAGTCACAATCAATGCAGAAATCTGCAATTTCCTCCAAATCGCTAGTATTAACCTTGAACGAAAGGTCATCCCTTCCCCATTTCTTTCGCTTGTAAGGCACGTAACACTCCTTTGGCGTGTCATATACAGTCTCCTTACCTTTAACGCATTCTAGAGCAAAAGAAAGCAGTTTTTCACGCTTTACAAATATTATCTTGCTAAACGTTCTGAATGCAACATACTCAGCCTTTCCATATAACCACCCAGGCTTACCTGTTATTCCTTGTAGCTCAAGCCACTGTATACTGTCATCTTGCTTTTCATCACCCCTACTGTTCCTTTTTATCCCCTTGACATCAATTCCAATCCTTCCCTTCTTTGGGCTGTCCCACCAGAAGTCTATATGGTCATATTTGTCCTCAGACTGAGTAGACCTTTCAACAGCCCCGCCAAGCGTATATTTAACAGAATCCATTACGAAATCCTCATCCAACCGTCCAGTAAAATAAAATTGTCTAACTGTTTCATTAAGTTTTCTATTTATCATTTAATTTTTTTTTAGCACATTATTTTCCCGTGATAGTCAGACAAATCAATATATGTTTGTTTCTTTAGTAAAATATTAATTGGCTTTTCAATATACCTATCACTGTATCTAAAGGAGATATCATCAACAAACTCCTTTGTCTTGACGTATCCTCGCTCCCTTATATTCTGGTCTTGCTTTGATAATTTATCAAGAGTCCAGCCCTTCTTTTCAAGAAACTTTACAATCTTCTCCCTTGATACAAGACACCAATCAAGTTCCTTTATATTCTCTTTTGTAATACTGTCAGTATCATACCTCTTCTTTTGTTCATCATATTGTATATCAGCATTTACAATCCACCCAAGTAGATAATATTGGGTTTTCTTGGAATAATCAAGAAACCAACCACATCTTTTCTTACCTCCTTTGCCAATAAACGACAACTCAAGAGAAAATGTGTCAAGTCCTGTGTTCGCATATCTTGCAGCAACCTTCTCATCTACCACAACCCTATATAATCTCTTGTCAGAGGTACTTAAAATAAGGTCTGAGCCGCTTATTTGTTCATCTTTCCCATCTGTTCTTGCAAATTCAGAGAATAGTTCATTATTTGAATATAAATGTTCGTCAAGGAATGCTGCAATCTCACGTTCAACATTCATGTCTTTCTTTCTATTATTTTCCATTTATCCTACTAACAATGGCGCTTTTATCGGTGGGTCTGGATTATAATCAATTATCTCAAAGTCACTATATTTGAAATCATCAATTGTTTGTTGAGACCCATGAATTATTAGTTTAGGTGACACATCAGACCCCAATCTTGTTAATTGTTCTTTTACTGCATCTATATGCTCCTTATATATGTGGCAATCGCCAAGAGATACTACTAATTCATCTGGAATCATATTGACCAACTTCGCTATCATATGTGTAAGCAAAGCATATGACGCAATATTAAATGGACACCCCAAAAATATATCATTACTTCGCATAGTATACATACAGGATAAACCATACATAGGAACATTGTATCTATCCATGTATTCTCCAGACATATTCTTGTATTCGTCTTCTGACAAACTAACATTCTTTCTGAGCCAGTCCAATCTCTCAAGATGCGTAAGTTTCCTTGCATAGAACTGGAACATCACGTGACAAGGTGGTAATGCCATTTTATCAAGCTGGTCTGGGTTGAACGCCACACATAACATTCTCCTATCGAAAGGATTCTTTTTTAGTGTCTCGATGATGTTATCTATTTGGTCTATTTCATTATCACCATGCATACGCCACTGTTTTCCATAGATTGGTCCTAAGTCGCCAAATCTATACACCTCTGTATAAGGATAGCCCCCCAAAATCATAGTATGATAATGAATTTCAAGTCTCTTGGCGACAAGCTCTAAGAACTCTTCTTTCGTTAGATTCAGAAGCCAGTCCTTGTCATTTTTTCTAACTTCATTCTCAATCCAATATTCGTGATAAAGTCTTTCTCCACGCTCATCATCACCAATTGCTACAAGGAATTCATATTGTACATTAATACCCTTTACAATATTGTTGGTCACATATTCCTTAAACCATCTGTATGCATCATCATCCCAGATATGAACACCATTTCTAACAAGGTATTCAATATTCATACTTCCGTGAGAATTACATGGTCTTTGTAAGAACCACAGCAACTCATGTATAATGCCCTTGGTGAATACTTTCTTGGTGGTAAGCAGTGGAAAACCTTTCTGAAGGTCGAACCTCATGGACTTTCCAAACAGTGATAACACCTCTCCAGCCCTAGTGTCTCTCTCGTCACCGAGCCTTATTATTTCCTCCATCAATCGGAGATATTGTTTATCTACATTATTCATGTAATATAGTTTTACTTAGTTATTTGCAGGCTGACATACCTCTTTCCAGGCAATAGCCATCATACCATCGAGTTCACGAAGTTCATGCCTCACTCGCCTCATTATCCTCCTCGCCTCGTGGAGATTCCTCCACTCCTTCGCTAGGTTTCTGCTCATTTTTCTTATTTTTTTGCTCTACATTATTTATATACTGCATGATGGCAGCATCATTGCCTATGAAGTGACCAAGCTCCTCCATCTTGTGCTTATAACAGTTGTCAGACTCAATTGCATCTATTCTGTCAACAATTTTATCAAACTCCCTGTCAAGCATCATTATATCATTTCTTAAGGCTCTCTTTCTAACCATATTCTCCAGGAACTCCTTTCTCCTGTCCTTTGATGGGTAGAAAATATCATAGTCAATCTTTCTGTTATTCAATACTTCAAGCAATCTCTCAGCAACTGGAACAAAGATAATATCGTAGTCATCGACCTCATCCATTATATTGTCAGCCCACAGGTTGTAGTCGTATTCACCGTCCTGTCCTTCTCCCATCAGCGTTGTTGCATCAAGCATCTTTGCCTTGCTTCCGTGAGTGTTCATTAAGTAAGTCTTACCACACCCAGGAAATGAACTAATAAGTATTCCCATACTCGTACAGTCTATCTAAGTTATCTTCTGAGTCAGACATCCATGCTATAGGTACGTCTTCAGCCTTTGCAATGATAGGTCCTATCCAGCCCATCTTTCTCCAATACTCCTGCTGTTCCATTTCCAACATATGCTTCTCCTGGTAGAGCGCAGATATTTCCTCATCAATTTCCTTGAGCCTCTGGCTTATGCTTTTGTTCGTCATGTTTATCCAACCTTTCCTTTAATCTTTGTAATTTTCTATCCTTCTCTGCTTCGAATCTGTCATATCCAAAAAGTGTTGCCATTTGCTCAACCATGATGGATGCATCAGCAATCTCAGTTATGACATCATCTTCCTCAACACGTCTCCTGTCAAACTTTCCAAGAGCCGCAAATAACTCTCCAATCTCTTCAACCAACATCTTGAACTGTGCAGTCACTCCCCACATTTCAAGTGCCCTCTCGTATTGTCTAATCTTCTCCTGTTTCTCCATTGTCGAATTCCTCCGTAGTGATTAGTTTAACATCCTTACCAGCAGCTACCAAGATGCCGCAAATAACATTGAGAGCGTCCTTGTTAAGCTTTACCTCCTTCTCGAACACAACCTCATCCTTGTTGTTCCTCATCTTGATAATTTTACCGTCGTAGTCGATGAACACACCACCTTCCATTCTGAAGCTGAGTTCACCATCAAGAGTAGCTAGGTCGGCATTCTCCATCTTCTCAAAGGCATAACCCTTGGTCTTGATGTACTGATTCAATGCCCTTCCCTGGCTTTCATCGTTCTTAAAAAGCAGATAGTCTCTGACATCCACCTTTTCATACCTGTATTGAGTTCCATTGTTGAATACCACAATCAACGTCTTCAATTCGTTATCATGGTCAATACACTCGCTGTACTTGATGTTAGAGGACTGATACCACGTCCTGTCAACATCATTCGAATAGAAATTAAAAATCTTCATAGTCTCTTAACTATTTTTTGCAAAGATATATAAAAAATGTTAAAAAAGCAAGAAAATTACAAACTTTTTTTATTGTTTTTTAAACGTCGATGATTACATTTTATTATGTAAAACAAAAAAAAAATTATGAGTAGAAAAAAAGATAATTCTTACACATTAGAACTTAATGAGGTAATGTCATATATGACTGATACCCTCATTCATGAATTCCCTACGGACTTACTTACACCAGAGTACCTTATTTTATCAATGCTGGACATTAGAAACTGTCATGCGAACCTTATCCTTGACAACTGTCTTATGTCAAACAACCTGGATGAGCTGAGGAAGGTGTATGTGTCTGCTATCGAATCACATATGAACCCTCAAGTGAAAATGGACGACATCAGATTTAATGATGAGCTGGTAAGATTGCTTGAGTGCGCCCAAAAGGAAAGAGATAAATTAAAGAATATAGAAATAGGCACAGAACACATCCTGCTTGCTGTTCTCAATAAGGAGTACGGATTCAAGAACGCAGAAGTATTCGACAAGTTCAGACTTGAGTACGAGTTCATACAGAACAAGTGCGATACCCCCAACAAAGAGAAGGGAGAGTTGAAAGCTCCGAAGGGTCTCAAGGCAAAGGGAAATGGTATACCTCTCAAGAGCCAGGTCAATGCCAAATCAGTGTCAAGTCTGGCTGACGACTTCATCACGAAATACACCACAAGCCTCAACAAGATGGCTAAGAACGGTGAGATTGACGACGTGATTGGGAGAGAAAATGAGATAAAGGAAATCATTAAGACCCTTTCCAGAAGAAAGAAGAACAATGCAGTTCTGGTAGGACGTGGAGGCTGCGGAAAGACAGCTATCGTCTATGGGCTTGCAAACCTCATTGAAGAAGGTAAAGTTCCATCAGTGCTTGAAGGCAAGGAGATTGTAATGCTCAATATCATGGCGTTGGTAAGTGGAACACACTTTAGAGGAATGTTCGAGGAGAGAATCAATGGATTGTTCACTGAGTTACAAGCATCCGATAAGTATATCCTGTTCATCGACGACATGCAGAATGTGCTGAAGAGTGGAAGCAAGGATAAGGACACTGACATATCTGGTATGATTAGTAATGCCCTATCAGAAGGTAAACTGAAGATTATCGGTACTACTACATTTAAGGAATACAGGAACTCAATAGAAAGTAATTCATCTATTTCAAGAAAGTTACAGAAGATTGTCATTGAGCCTAACACGATAGAGGAGGCGACTGCAATCCTTGACCACAACAAGAGATATTATGAAGAATTCCACAGGGTTACATACAGTGATAGAACCATTAAGAAAGCAATTGAACTTGCTGACAGATACATTACTGACAGGTGTCTTCCAGACTCAGCATTCGACATCATAGACCTTGCTGGTGCTGGTACATCACTCCTGGAGAGAGAACCAGTGGAAATACAGAACACGAAAAAGAGAATGAGAGAAATTGAGAATGAGAAGTACACAGCACTTAATAACGGAGACTTCGAACTCATTGACTCACTCACGATAGAAGAGAACGTACTGGCTTCAGACATGGCAGACTACAAGAGAGATATTAAGAAGCTTAAGATAGATACAATAGAAATCACTGAGGACAACATTGCAGACGTTGTGTCTGAAATGACCAAGATTCCAGTGAGCAAACTGTCAGTCAGCGAGAAGGCTAAGATTGCCAACATCGACAAGATTCTCAAGGAGAGTGTTATAGGACAGGACGAGGCAGTTGACAGCGTTTGCAGGGTTATCAAGAGAAACAAGGTAGGACTTGGTGACAAGTCGAAGACACTGGCTAATATCTTAATGGTAGGCCCTACTGGTTCTGGTAAGACTCTCATTGCCAAGAAGCTTGCTGAGGAAATCTTCGGAGACGAGAAGGCACTCATAAGGATTGATATGTCTGAATACTCAGAGAAAAACTCTGTAGCAAAGCTTACTGGTGCAGCACCAGGATATGTAGGTTACGAGAACGGTGGACAGCTTACTGAGGCTGTGAAGCACAAGCAGCACTGTGTATTACTCCTTGATGAAATTGAAAAGGCAGACCAGGAGGTTTATAACATATTCCTTCAGTTATTCGACGAGGGACGACTTACGGACAGTGCTGGACAGATTGTCAACTTCAAGAATGTTATCGTCCTCATGACCTCGAATATAGGTGCTAGGAAGGCAGCAGAGCTTGGTAATGGACTTGGTTTCGTTAACAGTGAGGAATCTAATAAAAAATCTATTATTGATAAGGAATTAAAGAAGAAATTTACTCCAGAGTTTATTAATAGATTGGACCAGATAGTATATTTCAATTCATTATCAGATGATAATCTTAAAGATATTGTTAAACTAGAAATAGATAAGTTTAATAAGAGACTTAATACATTAGAATATAGTATCACGTATACTGATGAGGTTGTTACCTGTATACATGCAGAAGCCCTCAAGTCCAAGGAGTTCGGTGCTAGACCTATCATAAGGCTTATACAGACCAACCTGGAGGATAAGATTACAGACCTCATGTTGACGAACGAATACCCGTCAAACTATGTGTTCAGTGCCTCATGTTCGAATGAACAGATTGAAATTAGATAAACAGGACCTCATAATTTTTTAAATATTTTGTTATCATATTAACTACTTTTTAGGGAGGAGGGGACACTAAATCCCTCCTCCTTTTTGTTAAAATAAGTAAATTTATACGTAAATTTTTGGTTATTACAAAAAATTTGTATATCTTTGCACTTGTAAATCATTATCGACCATGATGATAGATTTATGTAACAAGCTCGTAGACAACGATTTAAGTAAAAACGACTTGTTAGAAAGGATAGAAATCCAGAAGACCTGCCAAGGCGACATTGAAGCAATATGCAACACTTTAGCCAAGGCATTCGATATGTACTCAGCGGAGGAAGCCTTCCAGCAATTGATACAGTCTAGAGCAAGACTGGATGAATCCATAAAGCTGGTAGACAAGTATACGGGTGACATCTATGGACTGTTGATGTTCTGTGAATATCCAATAGCCGTTGGAAGTCCGTTGAAACATATAAATATTGACATGGCTGACTACCTGGGTCAGTACTCGCAGGTCAATGGTCACTCGTTCATCATCGATGAGAGGTTGAGGGGTACAGGTCTTGACAGAAAGATGCTGTTCCACAACATCAAGTTCTTGATTGAAAACTACGATTTTATATGGATTGCAGTTGAGATTGACTTGAAGACCCACGCATACTGGCAGAGACTAGGGTTCATAGAGGTGTTTAGAATACCAGAGGCTGTGTTCTACATGATGCCATTGAACGAAAAGCTTGTTAGCTGATATTTATTATTAATAATGCATGTTATGACATGAAGAAGATAATATTATCAGAAAGAGCTTTCGATACTGTCAAAAGGCAGATTATCAATGAATCATATGCAGACAAAATCCTCATGGTGAAGAACTTCCTGGACAAGAATTTCATACAAGGAACTCTTGAGAACCAGAATGACAATGGTACTATGGGTACAAAGGCTGTGTTCGTAAAGTTAAACAATGGTCTACCAACGAAGAACTCCGTATGGATTGACGACGTGGTTGACCAGCTAGAGTCAGAAAGTAATTATCATAAATTAGTAGCAAATGAGTTAGAAAGAAAGGGATTGTTCCTCCAGATTGCCAAGGATTGGTACAATAAGTCACCAAAGCTAAAGCTTGGAAATCTGACAAGTTACGACTTCTTGAGGAGTATCAAGTAAGATTAATTAATAAGAGGAGACGGTGACGTAACTCGCTCTCACATATCGTCACCATATCGGTGCAGCATACTGCATACGAGCCTCACTAAAATTTATATATGATGAGACTAAAAAAATTAATTTTAATGTGCATGCTGATGCTTCCTATTAGCGTAGCGGCACAAAAGAAAAAAGCGTATGACTGGACACCAGTAATTGATGCCATCATACAAGTAGAAAGTAAGGGAAATGCTAATGCGATTAGCAAAGATTGTGCAGGGGTATTACAGATTAGACCAATATTGGTTCAAGATGTAAACGAATACCTAAAAATGAAAGGTAAAAGTAAACGTTTTAGCTTAAAAGACAGGTTTAGCCCAGAAAAGTCAAAAGAAATGTTTATTTTATACCAGAAACGCTACAATCCTAAAAACAACGTAGAAGTGGCCATTAGGTTATGGAACGGTGGATGTGGCTATAGTGTTGAAAAAACGAACGGTTACTTGAAAAAGGTTATGTCACATTATAAAAAAAAGGGAGCTTAGTCAGCCCCCTTTTTTAGTTTGTTATATTGTTGCCCATTCTCGTCTTTAGTAAATCTCTCAATGTAGACCCCTTCATGTTTTTCACTATCGGGTCTTTTCTGACATAGGCATTGGCAAACTCGCCACTGGTTCTGTCATTCATGTTCATATCCAGCATTGCCTCATTCTGGTCTTCAACAGGATACTTGTCCCAAGCATCCACTTCCAATATTTTTTCTACAGCCTCTTTCACAATCTTGTGAAGGTCTGATTCCGTTAATCTTATTATCTGTTTCATATCTCTATCCTCCAGTAGGGTTTTTCCTAAAAATTTTTGTAATTTTATTGGATTTTCCTACGTTTTTGTTATATTTTATATATAAATAGATAGTTGATATGGAAAATATAAGTGATAGCATTTACATTTATTTGTGGGATACCCTCAATACGGTGTACATTGGTAGAACAGTAAGACCTAAAGTGAGGCACTACCAGCACAGGACTAGAAAAGATGAAAGAACTTACAAATTTACCGTTGAACACAATATTGAACACCCATCCATGATTATTTTGGAAAGCGGCTTAACCATTGAAGAAGGTGTTGAACGTGAAAAATATTGGATTAAATATTACAGAAATGAGACATCATATAATGTTTTAAATAAATCATATGGTGGACAGGTGGGTGGTCAGCTGTGCCCTCTAACTGAAGAAGAAAAAAAGAATCGAAAGAAAGAGTACAGGAAAAGGTTTAACGATTTACATCGAGAAAAAATAAACCTGGAGAGAAAACTATATTATGAAAAAAATAGAGACAAAATAAAAGAGAAAAGTAAATTATACTACGAAAAAAATAAAGAAAAAATCAAAAAATACTATGAGGATACAAAAGATAAGCGTAAAGAGTATATGAAGGAATACTGGGAAAAACATAGAGAAGAAAAAAAAGAAGTGGATAGGAAACGTTATGAAGAGCACAAAACTGAAAAGTTAGCTTATCTCAAAGAATATCGTGAAACTCATAGAGAAAAAGTGTTAGAATTGAAACGAAGATATCGTGAAAGACATAGAGAGGAACTTAAAGAGAAAGCCAAAGAATATCGTAGAAAGAAGGTTGGGAAATCCCTATAGGGTATAGGCTTTTTCCTAAAAAACGTTAGAAATACCCTATTTCTTCTATAAATACTTGTATTTTAGAAAAAAAACATATATCTTTGCACTAGTTATAGAAAATAGTATACGCTTATGAAGAATTTTATTAAACTTTTGACAATTGCTGCTATGTGCTTCTGCATGACATCATGCGTATCTACAGTACAGGCAGAAACTGATGGTGTATATGCTACCTATGACGGAGACATAGATATACGCCTTGTGATGGCATATGGAGTTCCATATTACTCTGCTGACAACGTGCTCCTATGGTACTTGTACAGGAATGTGTACTACACTCCAAGATACTTCAACGGAAGAGTGTATGCGTTTGACAGACATAGAACAAGACCACATTTCCCAGAGTATAGGCATGTAAGACCTGGAAGACCAGCACACGTTGACAGACCTGGTGGTAGACATATTGAACCAGGAAGACATAACGCGAGACCTGGTAATAACAGACCAACACCAGCACCGAGGGCAACTACACCTAGCAGACCAGCACCAAGTAGGAGTGGAAGTCCTGTTCTAAGTAGAGGCTCTAGCTCAGCACCAAGGAGTGGTGGACACGTAGGAGGAAGAAGATAAATTGTATAACGTTATAAAATTTTTGAGACATGAAAAGAAGAATTATTGTTATGTTAAGTCTACTTGCAATAGCGGCTATGTCTACTTTTGCGCAAAGTAGAATGTTTGGCCGTCCGATGCCAATCAGCAGGATTAACTTGGACGAGTGCTATGAACTGTCAGTTGACATGAAGCGACTCTCTAGCACCCTGGACTTAGACGAGACGCAGAGTGGTTATCTCCAGGTGTACTACAACACTATGGTGAATGAGATTAACGATGCAATTGAGGAAGGTGGCTTCGTCAAGCAGAGACAAATTGACAAGGCTATTAGGAAGAACCTCAAGAACATGAAGAAACATCTGAATGACGAGCAGTTCAAGACATACAGCACTCTCTTGACTCTAACCTTCAGTAACAACGTTAAGACTGCTATATTAAATAAGGTAGAGAAGGACAGAGAAAGATTTTTCAAAAAAAAATAGTCGAAAATTTGGAATTACGGAAAAAAATATATATCTTTGCACCGTAAATCAGAAATTTACAGAAAACATCTTTTTTTTAAACTTTTAAAATAGTTATGGAAGCAAAAATTTTTGTTATCGGAGTTCCTACGTTCGGAAACGTAGTTGAGAAGATTAGTGAGGCATTGAAGGAAGCTTTTGAAAAGCCAGAGCCTCGTTGTAGCAAGCCAGCATGGACACCACGTCCTGCTCCTAAGCCACAGTGGACACCTCGTCCAAACCCATGCGGTTGTGGCGGTCCTGCCCCAGAGTGGGGAATCGCTGGAACACCAGCATGTGAGAACAAGCGTTTTGGCGCAGAGTTCAAAATCACAGAGCCAAAAGCATCAGATTACGATGTTCGTTGGCAGTTCGAGAGCGACCACGCTGCATACGACAAGTTCGTAGAGGCTGGTGAGGACTGCATCGCTCGTGGAATGGCAACCCCAGAGAATGTAACAACTTTCCGTTGTGGAGCAATTCGCAAGCCAGTAAATTGCCCACCACCAATGAGAGAGGAAGTACCTGGAGGTGAACTCATCGGAGAAACTGACTGGTGGAACAACACTGGTTGGTAAATAAAAAAAAATAAGAGGTGCGTTAAGTACCTCTTATTTTTTGTATAATAGAGTTTGTTGTTTTGAATAAACAATTATCGTATATTGAAGGCTTTTCATCAATAAGTTTATCTATTTTATCATTCGTATAATACAATATTATAACATTATTCAGCTTGCATAATTCATTTTTATTTTTATCTTGCTCTATTATTTCTTCTAGTGTCCTTTTTCTGTTGAACCTATTAGCTTTAATAAAATGTTGCTCACCTTGGCACTCTATGGCTATATTATAATCTGGAAGATAAAAATCAACGTGCTGTCTACCAAGCCATTTGAAATGGTGTCCAACAGTAAAGTTAATATTGTTTTCAGATAATGCCACTCTTATTTCTCTCTCTAGGTGACTTTCTCTACATAGTTTACATCCATTTCCTCGTAAGTGCTGATTAGGTGCTTGCCAAAATTCACCGTGTTCTGGACATATTATACATACTTTTTCTTGACTGTTTATATATTCGACTTTCGAATAATCATATTTATTTCCGTGAATTATATTAGCCTTTCTAATAAATTCATCTTTAGATGATAGTAATTTTTCTGAAATTGATTTTGACTTACATTTAGGACATCCTTTTCCTCTCAAATGGTTAGTTGCTAGTTGATAAAATTCTCCGTGTATTGGGCATATTATGCATACCTTTGTATGCGAGTTGATATATTTCACTTTCGAATAGTCATACTTATCACCGTGTATTTTTTTGGCTTCATTAATAAAGCTTTCAGTAGTGTGAAGATAACTACGATGAGAACATTTTGGACAGTTATTACCACTTAAATGATGATTTGGGCTTTGCCAAAATTCGCCATGTTCTGGGCATATTATGCATACTTTTGACATCGTATTAACATATTCAACTTTAGAGTAATCGTATCTATCGCCGTGTACTTTTTTTGCCTTTTCTATAAACTCATTTGTATTCATAATAATTTCAATTACATATATAAATATTAACCAAGTTGAATAAAATAACAATATTTAACACTATTTTTTTTGTTATCTCGTTTTTTTTGTTTATCTTTGCAGCAGAAAAGTAATAAATAGACAAGTCTGAAGGATTTAAAATCTATGAAGATGAGTCTTGGTACGAAATGGTATGTGATAACTGTTAATTAAGATAGTAATGGCTCAGATTGGACGTAAACCATATTGCAAAAACTGCAAAAGGAAGTTGAACATCAACGATGATTACAGGACATACACCTGTGGAGCAGCATATATTGCGCCAGAGAATAATGGTACTTTGGGTGAGATAGACGAAAGGTTTACACACTTGAAGAAAACATCAAGATGTCCAGAAAAGGTATACTTTGTACCAAGATGGACAATGAAAGAAGTTCGTGAACATAATAACCATAAGTAATATGATAAATAATGAGACTGTTTATATCCGAAGTGTGAATAAAACTATAAGCATGGAGGAATTCAAAAAGCATACCTACAAGGAAGGTCATGCCTACAAGATTAATGATGGATATTTCCAGAGGTGTATTGGTTTTAAGGGTTACACACCAATCATTGATTACATATGTATTCTCAACAACGTGAATGGTGGTCACTACAATATCTCATACCAGCCAAATGGGTTGCCAATACCATCCTTGGACTTCGTGAACAGGGTTTTGGATGGTACAATCACTGAGATTGACCCAGCCGTATACGAGAACGTATTGCTTGGTATAAAGAACATAGCACCGTCATTAAAAGCGATGATTAATAATGGAAAGTAAAGTAGGTGAAGGGTTTAAATGTACACCCTGGAGTAAGCCTGGTGCGTTAAGAACGTATAAGTACAAGGGATACATCATAGAGTATATAGAGCAATCATGCTTTAACAGATACTCAGTTTATTACCACCATGAGTTCAGAGCATTAAAGGATGGTAAGGTTGTAACAAAGGGTCACATGAGATATTCAGATTGTGTACGTGAATTAAAAAAACTGATAGAAAATGAAAAATAAAAAAGGTTTAGGCTGTTTTGTAACAGTCTTCATAATTGCAATCATTTCGGCAATTACCTTCGTCATTGTCGTTGGAGGTAAAGCTGCTATTGATAAGGCTGGAGAAAAGCTTGCTGAATACAAGGACAGTACCTATAACCTTGTTGCAGATGCTTTCAGCATTGAGCGAGTCAAGAAAGATACGGTTAAGGGGCTTACTGAAATGGGTATTATCAACGATACACTATCAAAGCCAGCACCTATCACCAACCAGGTTGACAGTTCTGTAATTAAGGTAAAGCTTGAGATACATAAAAACATGATGTATATCAGACCGAAAATCAATGGTGTTGAAATGCGTTTCTTGCTTGATACAGGATGTTCTGACATACACCTAACGCCAGTTGAGGTCTTATTCTTGGAACACCAGGGTCTGCTTGATTCCAAGAAACCTGTTGGAACAGCAACCTGCATATATGCCGATGGTCAAGAACATGAATGTGTGGAGTACATACTGAAATCAGTAGAACTTGCTGGTATCAAGATTGATTCGGTAAAATGTACATCAGACCCAGAAGGTGGTAGTGCTGATGACTCACCTCTGTTCGGGCAAACAATGCTTGGGAAGTTTGGAGACATAATGATAAATTACAGTGATTCAACATTAATAATTAAGAAGAAATATGGCAAATAAAAGAGATAGCCTGGGTGACAGGATGAAAAACTACTACGAGAACAGGGCTAAGACCTATCTCGTTAGACGTATGCCAGTTATTGTCAGACTGGATGGTAAAGCATTCCACACCTTCACACGTGGCTTCGATAAGCCGTTTGATAAGGTGCTGATGAAGGCGATGCAAGAGACAACCCTTAAGCTGTGTCAGAAAATCCAGGGTTGTGTTCTTGGCTACACTCAGTCAGACGAGATTACTCTTGTGCTGGTTGACTATGAGACACTGGATACTGATGCTTGGTTCGACTACAGCGTACAGAAGATGTGCTCAGTGGTTGCTTCTATGTGTACACTGTACTTCAATCACAAGTTGATTGATGCATATGCAGAGTGGTTTACGGACGCATATAGCAAAGTAGAGGTTAGCGAGGACGCACATAAGTTTAACAAAGTTTATGAAAAAGCCATTGAGAAGGGCGCAATGTTCGACGCACGTGTGTTCAACATCCCTGTTGAGGAAGTAACCAACTGTATTCTCTGGAGACAGCAGGATGCTACACGTAATTCCATTTCCTCACTGGCACAGTCCAAGTTCTCCTACAGAGAGCTGCATGGAAAGAACTCAAGCCAGATGCAGGATATGCTAATGGATAACTTCGGTATCAACTGGAACAACCTCACCGTTCCAGAGAAACGTGGTACAGCTGTCATTAAGAAAGACGGAGAGTGGACTATTGACTACAATATGCCAATTCTTAAGGGTGAGGATAGAAACTATGTAGATAATTTAATCAAGTTTGAAAATGAAAACTAATTTCGATATTATCAGAGAAGATGGTAGACTCCTTTACGAGTACGTTAGGGGTTCTCACCTCTATGGACTGAACAACGAGGATTCAGACGTTGACAGCAGCGGTCTCTTCATTGCCCCGCACGATACCCTGCTTGGTATCGGTCTTGGCTACCAGGAGCTTGTTGCTGACGCGAAGAACGATAACACCTGGTATGAGCTTCGTAAGTATATGCATATGCTTATGAAGTCAAACCCCAGCATTATCGAGTCACTCTTTGTTCCAGAAGATAAGGTTATTACCAAGCCTTCTCCTATTCTTGCTGAGTTGTTTGCAAACAAGGATAAGTTCATTACCAAGCAGTGCTTTGCACCGTTTGTAGGTTATGCTGTGCAGCAGATTGGTAAGGCTCGTGGACTGAACAAGAAGATTGTAAATCCTATGCACGAGCGTCTGACTCCGTTCGACTTTGCTTATACCTTCTACAAACAGGGTAGTACCAAGATTAAGGATTGGCTTGATAATCGTGGACTTAATAAGGATTTCTGTGGTCTTGTACATATCCCAAATATGCACGATACCTATGGAGTGTACTACGACTGGGGTGCTCACTTCGAGGCAAATGGCATTAAAAATTATGATGGCATAAATGCATCGCTTTCTAGTTTTATAGCAACATTTTATGACTTTAAAAATCTCGATGAGGCATATGAATGGTTCGAGCAGAATAAGGAGGTAAAGCATTATCGTGGTATGTGCCTTGATGAGGCTACTGATATGCGTGGTTCTTCTGTTGCAAAGGGTGAGAAACCTATTGTACATATGGTATATAATGAGAGTGGCTTCAAAGACCACTGCAAGAAGTATAAGGAGTACAAGGACTGGGAGCAGAATCGTAACCAGAAGCGTTATGAGTCAAACCTCGACAAGAACTATGACTCAAAGAACATGATGCACTGCATCAGACTTATCCGTATGGGTAAGGAGATTGCAAACGGTGACGGACTGATTCTTGACAGACGTGTTGCTGGTGACAGAGACTTTCTTATGGCTGTCAGAAACCATCAGTTCGAGTATGATGAACTTATGGAAATTGTAAACAAGGACAAGGAAAATCTCGACGAAGCTATTGAGAAATCAGCACTTCCTAAGAAGATTGATGAGTCATTTGTAAATGACCTTCTTATCGACATAAGGAAGAAGGCTTATCATTTATCTTAAAAAGTGTTAAGGAATTTTGTTTTCTCACAGAAAATATATATCTTTGCACCGTGAATTAGAAATTTAACTAACAAACAGTTTTAAAATGAATAGACAGATTTTACTTTCAGCCTCTAGCGAGTGGGTTCGCCAGGCTAAGAATGACATTCGTAACAGAATGATGCAGTTTATGCAGGAGGTTAACACTTCTCGCAGTGAGTTGGCTTACGCACTTGCAATTTCCGAGGCAGAGCTGGCGCAGATTCTCGATGGAAACGGTGAGATTACCCTCACTACCTTTGCAAAGTTGCTCATCGCAACTGGCAACGTCCTTGAGATTAAGCCCGTAGAGGAGTCTCCTCTCGCTATGGAAAACGGTGCTCCCGTTCCTCCAGCAGAGCAGCCACAGGGTTTCACTCCACAGGGTCGCCCTATTCCAAACCATTCACAGCGCCCGCAGGGAGGCTTCGGTCCTGGTACACCTATGCCAATGCCACAGCGTCCAGGTGCTCCTATGCGTCGCCCAGGTGCAATGCCCCCACCTCCTCCAGGTCTGTTTGATGACTTCCATCGCCAGGAAATGCCCGAACCAGCTCCCGTAGCTGTTCAGCCTCGTGGTGCTAACGGCAGATTCAAGCCTTGGCCAAAGCCAGCAGGAGCAGCAGGTCAGCAGCAGCGTCCTCCTTTCAACACGATGGAGCGCGAGCAGCTCGTGGACATCATCCAGAGCAAGCTGTGGGACGGTGAAATTGACGTTGAGGGTGCAAGCCGTGAGCAGCTCGTACACTTCCTTGAGGACAAGGACAGACGTATGGCAGAGCTTCGTGCAGCACGTAACGGTGGTGCTCCAATTGACCCCTCAGTGGTCAACCTTAAGAACAAAATCAAGGACACCCTTGAGAAGAACCCCCACCTGCGTAACTACCTCCGTGACATCTTCCAGGATGAGTAAAAGGAGAACGTAGACAGAAAAAAAATGGACTAGATTCGCTTCTAGTTCATTTTTTTGTTTTGATAAATTTGTTTTTTTAACTTTTTTTATATATCTTTGCACTAAAAGAAAAAGATGGCAAGAAAGAAGAAAGAAGTTGATAATTTTGTACCTAGCAAGTATCAGACGGCCATATTCGACCAGATACTTCATGGTAGTGGTCATATAGTAGTAGAGGCTGCTGCTGGTGCTGGAAAGACAACAACACTTATCAAATGCCTTGAACTGATACCAGATGACAAGAAAATACTGATGGTAGCGTTCAACAGGGACATTGTGGAGGAACTAACCAAGAAGACAAAGAAGTTTGAAAACGTGGAGGTAAAGACACTTCACGGCCTTGGTTTTACCATGATTAAGAGAAACCTCCCGACAACATCTATTGTTCCAGAACCATTCAAGTATGAGTCACACATAAGGAACTTCATACGTGATTATACCACTATAAACCTCCGTAGGTTATCACCAAAGGACTACTTCAAGTATATGGATAATATCAAGAAGTATGTTGATTTCGGAAGATTTTATCTCTGTCAGACTGAGAAAGACCTGGAGTTCATAGAAACCAGATATGGCATCGAGACGTTTGCTGACGAAAAGTCTGTAGCATTGAAGGTTATGGAGTGGGGAAAGAACCATCTGGAAGATATAGATTATACAGATATGGTATGGTTGCCTCATGTGCTTAATTTAAAGCCACTGGGACTGCTTTACGACTTCATTATGGTAGATGAGTGCCAGGACATGAACAAAGCCGAGAGAGAGCTTGTGTTGAAGTGTTTCAAGATGGGCACGAGGCTTATCTCCATTGGTGACAGAAACCAGTGCCTCTATAGTTTTGCGGGGGCCGACCCAGAGTCATTCAATAAGATACTATCAATACCTAATACCACATGTCTACCACTCAGTATCTCATATCGTTGTGGAAGGAACATTGTTGACTACGCAAAGCAGATTGTACCTTCTATAGAATGGAATGAAGCTGGAGGTAGAGAAGGTAAGGTATTATATGATGTACCACTGGATATGGTAGAGGATGGTGACATGATACTGTGCAGAAACAATGCACCACTTATCCAAGTCTATAACGAGTTTCTGAAGATTGGTAAGAAAGCCTTCATTAGGGGCAAAGATATAGGAAACAATCTGAAGAAACTTGTCACCAGTACAAAACAGGATGTAATCAATGCCGACTGTAGATTTGATGGTTTATTTGTGAGACTCTACGATGATTTGTTTACCACGAGGAATAACATCATGGTACGCTCTGGAATCGACGCTCAGACAGCCTTAAAAAGTCCTATAATCGAAAATAAGATGGATATGATAAAGGCTCTTGAGATATTGTCAGAGGGAATCAACCAAACGGATGAGCTTATCAAGAGAATCGATAAGATATTCCCGAAGGGCGACAAAAATGGAACTGGAATAGCATTGTCAACCATTCACAAGGCTAAAGGTTTGGAGGCAAATAACGTCTACATCGTCTGTCCTTCACTCATGCCTAGCAAGGCAGCACAGAAGGACTGGGAGATAAGGCAGGAACAAAACCTCATGTATGTGGCGTACACCAGGGCAAAGGACACGCTTGGTTTTATCGACGAGAAAGACTTCCAGGATTTTGATGCAACTAACGCTAATAGTACGTCAAGACTTGCAAGGATTGAGTACCAGGTTAACAGGGTTCTTGGGAAGTCAACTACCACAATCATTACGGAGAGTTCAGCAAGGGCTATAATTGCCAATGCGAAGCCAGTAGAGAAGAGAATACCTACAAGTTCCACAATCAGTATGAATTCTTCGAGAGGAATTAATTCATTCAATGATATATTTAGAAATAAGAAAAACGTAAAAATTAGAAGAAGATGAATACAAATAAAGTAAAAAAAATTGTAAAGTATTCTGCTGACTGGTGTGTACCATGTAGAAACTATACACCTACATTTAGGAAAGTCAGTGAAATGGAGGAATATAAGGATTTGGAATTTGAGGTAATCGATATCGAGAAACGCAGGGATATGTCCCCTACATTCGAGAAGCTTGGTATTAGGTCAATACCAACCACAATCCTGTTTGATGAGAACGACAGCCCAATCTACAAGGTCATGGGTAATATACCACTCAAGGACTTGATAGACCTTATCAACACTGCCTTACAAGACAGGAGTGAGGAAGAAGAGAAAGAAGAAGAGGAGGAATAACTATGATTATCGGATTTGCAGGTAGAATGAGAGGTGGAAAGTCAGAGCTTGCAAAGGTCTGCGAAGACCTTGGGTATAAAAAGCTGTATTTTGCATTACCGCTTAAACAACTCTGTGCAGACCTCCTGGATATTTCCATCGATGGACTCAACGAAGCAAAAAACAAGGGAATCGATATAGGAATTACAATTGGTGACGATATGTGCGAGATTCTTGCTGAAGAGACTGAGATACCATTGGATGTCGTAAGGGAGAAGTGTCACGGTAAAGTCATAAACACCGTGAGACAGATGCTTCAGTTCATAGGTACTGACTTAATCAGAGAATATAACAAGGATTGGCACGTCAACAGGATACGCGCCATGATAAACCCAAATGAAAATTATGTGATTGATGACGTAAGATTCAAGAATGAGAAGGAACTCATAGATGAGCTTGGTGGTGACTGCTGGTTTGTCACCAGGACATCACTGGAGAACATATCAAACCATGAGTCGGAGACATCACTTACCTGGCATGATTGCTGGAACAGGATTATAATAAATGACAACACGTTACATTATCTATTGTTTAAATGGGGGGCTTTCATGGATAATTATGAAAGGTCTTGCGCCTTTAGGGATAAAGAGTTTAATAGAATACTGGAAAATGGTACTGAGGGTGAAATAACAAAGATGTCAACCCTTGACATGCTCATGCTATCAAGGGATATGTTCACCTACTCACCAATAGAATTTAACAAGGATGCAATAAAGAGTGTAGAAATGCTGGATAATAACGGTGTTAAGATTACATACAACGATGATACATACGAATTTGTCTATAACGCACTTAACATCGAAGACCTAAAAATGATACTTTAACAGACTTTAACCACAATTTTTTGCTTTTTAGGAAAAAAATATATAACTTTGCACAAAATTTACAATAGACACAATATTTTTGCACCCTAATATCATATTTATATAAAAAGGTATATGGAATATAAAAGGATATGCAGAATTTGCGGTAAAGAGTTAAAATATGGGTCTTACTCAGCATATTGGCTTGCTGAGAAAAATAACTCAATATGCAGAAATTGTGCCGCTAGGAATAAAGCTACTAGAAAATGTGATTTATCACCATTACTAAATGAAACTCCAGAAGCATATTATTGGATTGGTTTCCTTTTGGCTGATGGTAGTTTTATTGATGGTAGGATTAAATTTCACCTAAAACTTGGTGATTCTTCACAGGTAGAAAAGTTTGCTAAATTCATAAATTGGGTTGGTAATTTCGACGATAGAGGAGAACTAGGCATTGGTGTCGCTGCAAAGCATACTAGTATTGTTAATGCCTTAGTCAAAAAGTTCGACATTAAGGAGAAAAAGACTTATAATCCTCCAGAAACTATATTAAATCACGACAAAAATTTACTCAAATATTTAATTGGAGGGTTTATTGATGGTGATGGAAATATTTCAAAGCAAACTGGTAGAAATGATTCATTCATACGAATTAAGCTACATAGTTCCTGGGAAAAGATACTAAAAGAATTCTGTGAAATCATAGGATATGATAAATCTCACGTAAAAATAAACAATAATGGGTATGCTGAATTAGTTATTTCTGATTCTAGAGTAATATCCAAGCTTAAAAAAACACTAGTTGATGGAAATATACCACTGTTAGAAAGAAAATGGTCAATCATAGATGATAATTTTATTAGTAGGTATGAAAAGTCCAAAATAACAAGAGAAAAAGTAATAGAACTATTATGCGAAGGAATGAAAAATAAGGATATAAGCAAGTTACTTTCTATATCACCTTCGTTAGTTACAAAAATAAGTAAAAGTTATGAGTGATAATATTAAAACAAAATTTGAGAGTGGGTCGGACGTGTTTTTCACGTCCGACACCTAGTGACCCATTTTGGACACGCCAATATCATTGGGTTCTGTAACCGCCCGTTCAAGGACGTGGAGGAAATGAACTACAAACTCATTGAGAACTGGAATAAGAAAGTCCCAGTGGATGGTCTGGTCTTCCATCTTGGGGATTTTGCTTGGGGTGGATACCCATTCTGGAAGAATATCAGAAGTCAACTCAATGGTAGAATTATTCTAATCAAGGGAAACCACGATGAGAAGAATATGACACCAACTGCCGAGCAGGAACTATTCGATTATGTAACATTCCAGATGAAGGTGGAAATTGAGGGAAGGAAGGTTTATCTTAACCATGTACCATTCCTATGCTATGGAGGTACTTATCGTGACCCGAAGGGGTTGGTATATCAGTTGTTCGGGCACGTCCATTCAGGTCCTGGTGCTAAGGGATTGGACATAGACCGATTGAAAATGCTTTTCCCAACGCAATACGATGTAGGGGTTGATAAAAACAATTATGAGCCTGTATCCTGGGCAGAGGTTAATGAAGCCATAGGAAAACAGTTGCTCAAATCAAAATTTAAAAAAGAAAAATAAAAAGAGTAGTGGCGTATGGCACGAAATGTAAAGCTATCAAGGGTCGCTAAACTGACATTGCAGTTTATGAAACATAATGGTATATATAGATTATACTACAATGAGTTCAGAACTAACAGGTATAAAAAACCATATTTCTACAAGAAAGATGGATATCTGGAATTCCTGCGTGACAGAATAGAGAACGATGGCTGGTTTCTCTGTAACCAGGAAGACAGGGAACTTGATAGTTATTTCATAAGGTATGTTCTTTTCATGATAAATGAGATTCACATATTACTTGAAAAACCACCAACATATGAGGATATATGTTTCTTCTACGACATGGTAGAGCTATATTTCAAGGAGCACGCCTTACTTGGAGCAAATGTATTGGTAAATGAGTAAAATATTGATAATACCAGACGTACATGGTAGGACGTTCTGGAAAGATGCCGTTGAAAAACATGCTGAGGAATGCGATAAGATAGTATTCCTTGGGGACTACCTTGACCCATACCCTTGGGAGGGTATTACCAGGAGACAAGCCATCAAGAACTTTGAAGAAATAATAGACTATAAGGCAGCAAATAAGGATAAGGTAATTCTGCTTCTGGGAAATCACGATATGGAGTACTACGACAATAACTTCAGAACCAGGGTAAGATATGACGCAAGTCACGCCTATCACATAGCAGAGGATTTTAGGTCTCACAGAAGCTTTTTCCAGCTTGCATATGAGGAAACTATCAATGGTAAGACATATTTATTTACACATGCTGGTGTAACTAAGTCATGGCTGGAGAGATATAAGAACCTTATAGGAGAACCTACTGCCGATAACCTTAATCCGTTGAAAGATATGTCTGCTGGTGTAGTAAGCCTCACACAGATGTCAAGGTATCGTGCAACATGGGGAGAAAAGGTAGGAAGCATGGTGTGGTCTGACATCAACGAGAAGAAGGAAGATGAAGACCTTGATGGCATCTACCAGATATTCGGGCATTCACAGCAGGAGGAGCACCCAGTGATTACGAGAACCTGGGCTTGCCTTGATTGCAGAAAAGCGTTTATACTAACAGAAGATGGAGGATTCCAAGATGTGTAAGAAAAGTAAACCAACGAAGAGCACGGAACAGTACAAGATACTGAGGATGATTAGCCGTGATGAACAAATAGAGCGCAATGGTGGCGGTCAATTTGTTTCAATGAACCGTGTCTACAAGGACAAAAGTAAATATAACCGTAAAGGCATGAAAAAAGAGTTAAGGTCTCTCCTTAACTCTTTTTCTTTTTTCTACCTTTGTGGGACCACTTCTTAGCATTTTGAGCAAACACAGCCCTCTTCCTGGTCAACGGATTCTTTGAATGTGTCAACTCCTCCGTTGACTTACCAGTCTTCTTCTTGGTTGCATTGAACTTACCCCTGTTCTTCTTCTTGATGTGAATACTACTCTTTCCCTCAAGAACAAGATTAATGGACTCACTGATTATATTGTCTAATATATTCTCTGATATCATAACATTCAAAATTAATACCTATAATTTTCATCATTAGAAGTCTTATGTGCTAACCAGTCAACCATACACTGAACTTGCTTTGGTGAATAACCCTTCTCATCAAAAGCCCAGTCAATCTTACGCATTAGCCACTCTTCTGGTAATCCTAAGCCCTGTATATAAATACCCCTATATGGACTTTCCTCTTCTTTAAGTAGCTTTTTTACAGATTCCTTGATAAGATTGTGAAGTTCACTACCAGTCATCCTGGTGATTCTTCCTTCTCTATAAATCTCATAGTTTCTATCATCTTGAACAGTTCCGTATTCGTTTGGAGTATCCTCATAATCAAAGTCATCCTCAAGCGTAGGCTCTGTCTCCTCTGGCTCAACTCCCTCATTTGCGTCAGCATGTGGAGAGAATGTAATACTAGCCTTACACTGTCCTTCTCCAACTTCCTTAATTCTCATAAGGCCTAAATAACTAAGCCCGCCTTCAGTATCAAGCTTAACAACATAATTATTACCTTCACAGGCATCAACGCACCTAAGATTGCCAATTTTACCAAGGATTCTCCTGTAGAAATCAAGGGCATCAGACACACCGCCAAATAACCTTGTATTAAGCTGCCCATTCTTCGTTAGGTCATTTATTCTCTTGAATAAACCTTTCTCAGTGGAAGGTTTTGTACCGTGAAACGTCGTCTTGATGTTCTCTTCCTTCCTGTATGCTTCGTTGATTCTATTAGCAATCCTCCTCTTGAGGTCTTCCTTCATGGTGAAGTTGACAAGGTAGAGATTCCTCTGCATGTCTGACAGGAATGACTCACAGTCACTTCTCATGCCAGTGTAGGTATCTCCCTCATCCTCAAGACTCTTGTAGAAAGTGTTGGTAACATCCAATACATCCTCAACGAATTTCTTCAATGTCGTAACCTTATATGATACTGGCTTCAAGTTACCAGTTGCAAGCTTTCCAGTGATTGACTGCTCAACCTCTGATACAGTATCCTGGAATTCAGCTATACTTTCTGCTATCTTGTCACAAAGCTCGTGCTGGGACAAATTATCAGCATCCCAATGAAGCTCCTTGATGGCTGTTTTGTAGCCCTCAAGCTTGTTTACAAAACTAAGTACTTTCTTATTCATATATTGTATATATTTAAATCTTATTATGGCTCATCTGGTGTTAAATTATCATCATCTGGCTCTGGTTCTGGAGGCATAACTCCAGCCATTCTTTTCCTCCTTCTCTCCATTCTGTAGTCTCTCAAGTCCTCATCAGCCTCAATCTGCAACTTCTCGTTCTCAACCCAAGAACGTGTCTTCATCTTGCTGTCAACCCAAGCCTTTGGAACTCCACTACCCAGGATATATCCACCACTACAAAGCAGGAAGATACCCATGTCGGTCAAGTTGGTGTCAACCTTACCATCGTAAACTACGTCGTATATGAGCACAAAACATATGACAAGTCCAATGATTACACCCATAATGGCAGATACCAACATGGTAATACTGTTCACACTCATTGAAGACTTGTCGTCAATAGACGCTTTTATGTTTTTAATAACACCCATATTATACTATAAATACCTATTAGAGACGATAAATTACTCTATTGCTCCAATTATTGTATCATCGTTTATTTGTTTAAAGTATTCCCTTTGTCCTGGTTTACCAGTAACTATTGTTTCGTTTGTCTCTTTGGCAACGAAATCGTTAATTGCTTCTTGTATTATCTTGCTGTAATCCATATTTTTATTTTCTGTGAAATCATAAGATATCGTGGTAGTGCTTAAGTATTCCGTCTCTGGTTCATTCACAAATGCGTTTTTTTGTTCGTTTGAATAATACCAACCCCTTCCAGTTTCATTTCTATATGCCATATATTTTGGGTTGAAACTTCTATACCATTCTATATAAGGGGTATAACGTGCATACCAATCTCTGTCTTTAAGTAGTTTCCTTTCGTATGTTTTTCTACCAATGTTGTTTGTTTTAATAAAAAACCAAGGTTGTTTTCCATTCGGCTTACGAAGGAGACCAATAATAGCGCCTTCTTGTTTTTTCATTGCAGTTCTTTTATCAAGTGCGGCTTGTGCTTTATCACTGAGTTTACTAGCATCACTCTCCCATGATTGAATTTTGGTTGTTGCGGTAACTCCCAAATTCATCGAATTTATTCTATTACACTCTCCTTGAAACCAACTACCATGTGCATCATATCCTTTATTTTTTGTATATCTCCAATAATTTTTCACAATAAAATGCTCTGGGTGTGATGAATAATCAAGCACATGAATCATTTCATGAACAAGTATATTTCTTAAAACTTCTTCTGGACAATCACGTTTACTTACCATTTCAATTCTTAATGGTGTAATAGTGCCATAATTGAGACTAATCCTATACATAGCTCTACCCCAGGCTCTGCTAAGCCTGTTGTTTATAACCATTTTTATGTTTGGTAATTGTCCACCAAATGCCAATTCGTTGAACTTGGCATAATTTTCTTCCATCCACTCAGTTGTAACTATCATTACTTATATCTTTTAACCTATAAATATTGTTAAAAATCACTTTAAAAGGTAGAATTGTTTGGTTATTCCAAAATTTTTGTATATCTTTGCAACAAAAAATTGGAGGGCATGTGCTATGTCCGTATTGTATAACTATTAAAGAATATATAATGGAGATAAAGCAACCATTAGAGATTATCGACAAGTACAACAAGGTACTGATTGAACATTATCCAGACGTTTTAATTGATAATCACGGAATGAGTCCAGATATCAATTACAGAATCCTGTTTACCTACGTCTACGGTCATAACCCACTCTATGAGTACGGTATTGCCGAAATGAAGGATACAAAGGCATTGAAGCTTTACAAGCGTTCACTGGATTCTGTCACCCTCAAGGATAAGTTCGCAAGATATTCCAAGAACTATTCGTTTATTGACACTGCTGAGAAGCTTGGCTGTGTGGCATTCCCAGTTAACAATATCGCAATGTTCCTAACTGAGGATGGCTTTGCCGTAATAGAAACATATAGTGCCAACATTGGAGACAGTGAGATTAAGAGAATCGAACACGTGAAGATTTACACAGATAACAAGGATACTGTGGGACAACTCGCTGAACACGTCATGGACAACCTCGTAATGGTTGACTTGAACACCAATGATATGTCATCATACCTGTGGGTAAGACAGGGCTATTCAAGCGGTCTTATGACCCAGCAGCTTGAGTTCAAGAGAATGGAGCTTGACCTCAACAAGAACTATAATGATGACATGCCATACGAGAAGATTGTCAAGCTTCTTAATTCAGACCATAAGGAGCTTATCCTCTTCAACGGTGAGGCTGGTACTGGTAAGACCTCCCTCATCAAGCACCTCATCGGTGTCATCGATGATAAAAAGTTCCTGTACATTGATTCCAGTCTCCTTAGCAATGTGACATCATCATCGTTTATCTCATTCCTGCTGGAATACAGAAACTCTGTGGTGGTATTGGAGGACTGTGAGAAGATTCTGTCCAAGAGAGAGGAAGGAAACCCATTCATGGGCACACTCCTTAACCTTACAGACGGTATCATTGGCGAGACGGTCAACTGCAAGTTCATCTGTTCATTTAACTGCCCAGAAAGCAAGATTGATGAAGCACTCCTTAGAAAGGGAAGGCTCTCACTCAAGTATACATTCAACCCATTGAGCCTTGAGAAGACTCAGAAGTTTATCCCAGATGCTAAGAAGGGTATGACTCTCGCTGACATCTATAACAAGGATGATGAGAATGTCGTAAATAAGCAGGAAGTAAAGAAAATAGGATTCTGATGAAGAATAAAATAATACTCCTACAGTTTTTCATAATCCTCATCATGGGTATTCACATAGCGACCCTAAACGAGGAGATTAAGTGCATTAACCTCATTTATCAGATTAAGGAATGTCTGAATAGTGATGAAGCAAAGGCTGTGGAGAGATATAATAAAAACGTATATGAAGCTATTAACGAGAGAAGAGTTCAAGAAGCAGGTGTTTGCCAAGACCAACGGTAAATGCTGTGTTCCATGATGTCACTGTGACGCTGTAGACGCACATCACATCATGGACAGAAAGCTGTGGACTGACGGTGGCTACTACATAGAGAATGGTGCAGCACTCTGCTCAAGGCATCACATAATGGCTGAGGACGGTGATATAACACCCAGACAGTGCTATGAGTACATGGGCACTGAAAACTGGCTCAGGCCAGATAAGCTCACCTGTCTCACAGACGAGTAATTTAAATATTGCGTTAAACATTGTATAATCGATAAATGGGGTAAATAAGGATGAAGATAATAAGAGCCAGCAAGTTCTATAACCGTGAAGAGGTTGAAAAGGACTTTGAAACCATGTATATCTTTACCGACAACACCGATAGGGATAGCGGTAAGGGAGAAATACCAGATAACGTCTGGTACTCCAAGATGTATGGTGCTGGTAAACACTTTCCAAAGGTCACATCAGCCTGTATAAGAGGACTTAAGAATGCCTACCCTATAACTACCCAACGTTGGTATAACAAGCAGCACAAGGGCATTTATGGTAGGTGGAATGATGAAGATTTTGAGGAGTTCAAGAAAGTAATCGACGAGGATTTCCAACACATAAAGGATTGTATGGTGATGTATGAGAAAATCGTTTTCCCATTCGGAGGTATCTTCAATTCCAAGATTGCTAACATATCCAAAGCCAGAGTTCCAAAGCTCTACGATTATCTAATGTCTAAATGTTTAGAACTACAAGAAAAATATGAAAAGTTATAAGTACAACGATTTCGAGACTTTCTGGAATGAAAGTGGAATCCAGGAGACAGATGCTTTCAAGTATCTTGACAGGAAGTTCAACTTCCATGCAGTGCCAATGGATATGGAAGCACTCAAGTCCATTGTGAGAACCACTTGGTCACTTGTGGCTGAGTCAGCATATACACAGGGAAAACTCGATGGGAAAGACGACACTGAGGAAATGACAGAGGATATTGCCTCCCTCATTGACTCCTTGTCAAAAGTATACGGAACATGACCACAGAAGAGAGAGATAAGATAATTCTAACGGCATTTGCTAAGTTCTTGAAGGCTAACGATGCCCTTGTACAATTTAGGGCGAACTATGTGAAGGAACGCCCTGGATATCGTGCTGCATTTTTCCCATTACATAAGACCGATTGTAGGACACTAAGTGGAATGCCACGCTCATTTATCTGTTCCGCATTTTCTTGGGATGAGACAAAAGAAGGACGTGAATTCTGGAGTAACCTATCTCGTAAGTGGTGTGAGCTATTGACAATATTGGAGAGAACTGATTATGAAATATCCGAGAACATATCATCTACCTTTTTCACCAGGTGCAACGAAGGATGATAAGAAATTACAAGGTGATTGGTTTGATTTCTATCGTGGTAAGAAGATAGTCTTCACAGAGAAACTTGACGGAGAGAACACCTGTCTCTGCCAAAGTGGAGTCTTTGCACGTTCCCATTCAGCAGAGACTAGGAGTCCCTGGTCAATCAATCTGTGGGGCCAAGACGGACTCTACTGGAGAATCAAGAACTCCATAGGAAATAATGAGGAAATCTTCGGTGAAAACCTCTATGGAGAGCATTCTATCATCTACGATAAGCTTCTTAACTACTTCCACATATTCGCAGCCAACGACGGTGAAAGATGGTACTCCTGGGACGAAATTGTCGAAATGGCATTCATCCTGGATGTTCCACATGTGCCAGAACTGTACACATGTGAGGCAGAGTCGGAGAAACAGATTGAGGAAATCATAGCAGACCTCATGAAGCAACCCTCAACCTACGGCAAGGAGAAGGAAGGTATCGTCATGAGGATAACAGACTCATTCGCCATAGACTATTTCCCACACTATGTCTGCAAATATGTAAGACCAAACCACGTCCAGACGGATGAGCATTGGACTAGAAATTGGAAAAAGGCTAAACTACTTGACCTATGAATAAGAAACTTTCAATAAACGGTAGAACATCAGTTCGTGTCCTCCATAGGGAAGAAAGAACAAAGGAAATGCCAAAGTATGGAGACTTCCTTGTAAGATACACCTCGTCAGAAATACACGGTGAAAACTTTCTTATTGTGGAAATATTCAAGGAAATGACAGATTATGGTATTGTTGCCTGCCTGGTGTGGTGGAACTTTAAGGATGGACGTGGAAATCTAGAACCGCTTCAAGATGAGCACCATTCATATTATATGGGAAATGGATACGACACTTATAAGGCTAACAACTATGAGATACAATTCCTCGTTGAAAAATTGAAGGAAGTGGGGTATAGATGGGATTTTGAAAGTAAACAATTAATAAGAATATAGCAATGGTAGGAAGAACTAAATTTTTCGAAGAAGCTAAGGTAAACGACAAGGTTTACAAGCTCTCACTGATAGATTCAATCATCTACAGATATCCAAATAGTGAGGCGATTAAGGAGCTGACAATAAGTAGCATCGTCAGATATCCAAGCAACATGTATCTCAATCTCTCAGATGGTGTCACAACAATCACACCACGAAGAGCATTGGCTAGCTACGTGAACGAAAGGGACGATGATGAGATTGGTCTCTCAATTGACGTGTATGCCCTCACAAAGAGGGAATGCATCAGTGCAGTCATCGCTGAGATAAACAAGCGTAGGACAAAGCTAAGAGGTATTGAGAAACGTTGTAGGGAGTCAGACTCAGAACTGGACATCGCATGTATCGAACTCATGGACATTAAGCCAGATGAAGAGGAAGCGATGTCTGAAGAGGAGTTTGCTAACGCAGCCCTTGAGTAAAAAAAATGTTAAAAATCGAGGTAATTTTTGGTTATCTCGATTTTTTTGTCTACATTTGCACCAGAAAATATTAGTGAAGTATGAAAGATATTAAAAAATTAAATGAGGTGAAACCTGGCGATATCCTCTATTGCATCGCCTATAGTCACAACGGAAAGGAAATCTCAATTGTAGAGATTACCGTAAAAGAAGTCATTACGGATGGTCCTGACATCAAACGTCACATCTACTCCAGAGAAGCCATACTCGTTAAGGAAAAAGTACCAAATTCTCCAGAACCTGCTGGTGAATATGTAATTGACCAGTACTATCGTGGCGATGAATGTATGACTCACTCTCACGGCATCTATACAACTTTCATTGAGGCTGCTACTGAGGCACGGAAAGAAATTGATGGAAGATTCAAATTGTATTCCAGAGAAGAGGAAAAATATGCCAAGAAGAAGCTTGACGCATTCTCAAGCCTCATGGACTTACATGCTGAAATACTCAAAAAATTAAAGGAGGAGGAAGTATGAAGCCAATAGTAAACATTGCTAGAGAATACGCAGAGAAGAACTTCACCAAGGAGTTCCTTGAAACTACCACAGATTCATGGTACTTTGATGCTCTGGACTGGTTCGAGTATACTTATAAGGTCACTCCAGAAAGTCAAGAGGCCAACGAGTTCTCTGAGAAAATTCAGTACCAGTTCGACAGGTACTACACCATGTATTTCGGTAAGCGTGATGACTACTACTACCTCAAGGGTATTATGTCAGACATGAAGGAAATACACGATAAACTTGAGGAAATCCTCAAGCGTGGTACTGTTCAACCTCATGGTGCTACCTTGAAGGACTGTATGAAGAAGCTCAACAACATGCGGTTCTCACTTGGTCTCGTGAGAAGTTCACTTAACAGACAATATAGTTTTGAGGAGGATAATAAAAGTGAAATAACATGAAGATAATTAAGAAAATCTACACCATCCTGGCACTATTATTCAACTTCATCATACGGAGGGAGAACTACAAGCTCACCTTCATCTGTGAGGATGATAACGGTGTCAGAAGATGGTACTACAAGTTCAATGG
>Ga0310691_10000724_pt1 | contig 57331 bp, 51 predicted proteins | sample 176DNAGHGlowgp2_FD_203887 | JGI IMG/M metagenome (GOLD analysis project Ga0310691, IMG submission 203887) | Sheep rumen microbial communities from Palmerston North, Manawatu-Wanganui, New Zealand - 1766 DNA GHGlow gp2 (v2) (version 2) | ecosystem: Host-associated > Mammals > Digestive system >... | reverse complement strand
TCCCATTCCGAACAGAGAAGTTAAGCCCGCCTGCGCCGATGGTACTGCAATGCAATGCGGGAGAGTAGGAGGCCGCCCCCTTTTTCAGGAAAGGAAAGCCCTGGAGAGAAATCTCCGGGGCTTTTTCTTTGTTGCTTCAATTATTTTGTTTACCTTTGCATTGTAATGCAGAGATTAAGGTATGTTTTCGTCTGGCTGAGCCGTATCTTTCATTGTCGCGGCTTCGGCATCCAGTCGCCTACGGACTACTGGCTGGTACGTTATGTCATTAATGAACATTGGCCGTACTATCAGTATGCTATATTTGAGGACGAAAAAGACTGGCTGACTCGGAAATTAGGACAACTCTATTTCCGTCTGGCCAACTGGCGACAACCTGCTGCTATTGAAAGTGATGCCTATCGGAACTATTTTCAGGCAGGATGTAAGAAGGTGGTTTTTGGGGAGTCATTGGAGTTGATACGTATGACGCTTGATGGAGATTATCGTCAACGACTTGCCTATATATATAATAAGGTGAAAGACGATACGGTGCTTATTGTGGAGGGCATTTGGCAGAACCGTTCTTTTTGGAAAGAATTAAAAGCAGATGAGCGGGCTGTCGTTACCTTCGATCTCTACTATTGTGGTATTGTATTGTTTGATAAAAAGCGGCATAAGCAGAACTATATTATTAATTTCTAACCAAGAAAAATATGAAAATAACGAAAGTTTATACCCGTACGGGTGATAAAGGAATGACCAGTCTGGTGGGAGGCGTGAGAATCAAGAAGAGTGATGTCCGTCTGGAAGCATATGGAACGGTGGATGAGTTGAGCGCGCATCTGGGAATGCTTGTGGCGATGATGCAGGAAGGAGATGAGCGCGATCTTGTCATCCGTGTACAGAATAACCTCTTCAATGTCTGCACCCATCTGGCTACAGACCAGAGTCAGACTCCGCTCTATCCCTCTGCTCATTTGGCTGAGGGGGAGATTGAGATACTTGAAAAACGTATTGACGAACTGATGAGTCAGTTGCCCGAACGACAGGGGTTTGTCCTGCCCGGAGGCGTGCCGGCAGCCTGTCAGGCTCATATCTGTCGGACGATATGCCGCAGGGCTGAGCGTCGCATTGCTGCCCTTGCGGAAGTGGCGCAGATTGCCCCTGAAATGCAGCAGTACGTGAACAGATTGAGTGACTATCTATTCGTTTTGGCGAAAATAATAAATTTTAACGAAGGAAAAAGCGAAATTGTTTGGCAAAATATTTGCAAATAGGAAATAATTGTGTACTTTTGCGGGCAAATTCAGCGAATGCTGGTTTGGAACGAGAATAATAATAACTATTAAGATTTAAAAACTATGTACTGGACACTGGAATTAGCATCAAAACTTGAAGATGCTCCCTGGCCCGCAACCAAGGATGAGTTGATTGATTATGCAATACGTTCAGGTGCACCTCTGGAGGTGCTTGAAAACCTGCAAGAGATAGAAGACGAAGGCGATGTCTACGAGAGTATCGAGGAGATATGGCCTGACTATCCGACAAAGGAAGATTTCCTATTCAACGAGGATGAGTATTAAAACTAAGAAAAGTGGCATCCCAATGCCACTTTTTCTGTTTATATGTGTTTCAACCAATGCGAAAGGAAAACATTACTAACACGATAAACAGTGCCTTCAATGGTGTTGTCAGAAGAATGTTATTCAATCACTTCTATGTAGAAACTGAATGGGCGGAAGCCATCGTTGCAACTGATCATCGCACTCATAGGATTTTTCATCCAGCCGTCGAAAAAATTGCCTTCGCCTTTGGCTAACGACTTTACAAACTCATGCATAGAACCCCATGCCGAAGGACACATACCCTCAGGGCACTCTCCGTTGACTGAAATCCACTGTTGTCCCTCCCTGACATCACAGGTGTGCTCGATGGGATTCTCGTACTTTTCCATCAGGTCTGGATATACCGTCTGGCGAACGGCTGTGATTCGTACTTTGTTCATAATCTTATCAGTTTCACGCGATAATATGGTGCAAAGGTAAACAATTCCTATAAATTTGAATCATTTTGTTGGGAATATTTTACAGCCGTGATGACAACAGAAAGATTATTCGAAAGCGGGGAACCCCTGAATTGAGATTCCCCGCAGGTCCTTTTAGTAAAGGCATATATAGAGGATATGGAACAGTCTATTTTCGTCTGCCGAAGTGGCCTGAGTTGCTACGAGTTCCGTTTGTATTTTGTGCAATCTGACGATTAGGCTTGCTATCGTGACGAACAGCGGGCTTGTCGTGATGCGGGGCCGGTGTGGGATGATGCACAGCGGGCTTGTTATTGTGATGCGCCATCGGAGTACGGTGATGTACGTTGGGCTTTGCAATGTGACGGTCTGCATAGAAGCGAGGATCACGATGGCTGTTACCGCCCTTGTATGTCACAAACACCTTTGGATGTGCATGATAGAAATGCCCCCTGTTGTAGTGAGAATAGACAGCGAATGTCCAATTGCCAGCCTTCCATGCCACAGGACGATAGAAATAGACAAGGCTCATGTACTTGTCGAACTGCCAAGTGTTCAGCACGAAGCGGAGGTCAGCGTTGCGACGGTCCCACCAGATGCCGAAGACATCACTGTGTCCGTTCAGACTCATCAGGTAGTCGAGGTTGATCTCATAGACAGCCTCATACTGTGCAGCGGTGAGGTTCAGTTCGTAAGCCATCTTATCGCTCAGGAAAAGAGCCTCGTGCTTTGCTGCGTTATAATTCATTGCGTTGGCTGAGATGGTCATGACCATCATCACTGCCAGAATCATCATCTTCTTCATATCTTAATCTCCTATACTTTAAATGGTGAGACATTTATTTTTATTCTCGGTGCAAAGATCGGAACTTTTGGTGAAGTTTCAAAAGGAATAATCCTAATTTGGAAGGGTGTTTTCCCTATTCTTACGTAGGGAAAAACCTTGCGGATTTCTGGAAAATGAGGATATATTTAGTCAGTTTTTTGGTAGAATCATTTATTATTCGTAATTTTGTGCCCATATTTTATAAGACATGAAGACTGACATACAGATTGCTCGCGAATGCGAACTGTTGCCTATCAGCGACATCGCATCACAGTTGGGGATAGACCCAGAGAAGATAGAATCATACGGACGGTATATGGCAAAGGTGCCTGTATCTCTCATTGATGAGGAGAAAGTAAAGAAGAGCCGCCTGATATTGGTGACAGCCATCAGTCCTACGAAGGCTGGTATCGGTAAGACTACCGTCAGCATCGGTCTGACATTGGGACTGAACAAGATCGGTAAGAAGGCTGCTGTGGCTCTGCGTGAACCATCGTTGGGACCTTGCTTCGGCATTAAAGGCGGTGCTGCCGGTGGCGGCTATGCTCAGGTGCTTCCGATGGAGAAGATCAACCTGCACTTCACAGGTGACTTCCACGCTGTGACCTCTGCCCACAACACCATCAGTGCCCTGCTCGACAACTATATCTACCAGCACCGTAAGGAGGGTTTCTCTTTGCGTGAGATATATTGGAAACGTGTGCTTGATGTGAACGATCGTGCGCTTCGCAATGTGGTAACGGGGCTAAGAGGCGACGGCGTGGTATCGGAGACAGGCTTCGATATTACACCTGCCTCTGAACTGATGGCAATACTCTGTCTGGCTACAAGCGAGGATGACCTTCAGCGTCGTATTGAGAACATCGTGCTGGGCGTCACTGCTGACGGCAAGCACTTCCGTATCAAAGATCTTGGCGTGGCGGGTGCCATTACTGTCCTGCTGAGGGATGCCCTCAATCCAAACCTCGTGCAGACAACGGAAAATACCCCAGCCTTTATTCATGGTGGCCCATTTGCAAACATCGCCCACGGTTGTAGCAGTGTACTGGCTACGAAGATGGCTATGACGTACTGCGACTATGTGGTGACGGAGGCAGGCTTTGGTGCTGATCTTGGTGCTGAGAAATTCTTCGATATCAAGTGCAGAAAGGCTGGCCTACAGCCCCGATTGGTGGTTATCGTGGCAACCACCCAGGGCCTGAAGATGCATGGTGGCGTCAGTCTCGATAACATCAAAGAGCCAAACGCAAAGGGACTGACTGAGGGTTTGAAGAACCTGAACCGTCACATCCGCAATATGCAGGGTTTCGGACAGCCTGTCATCGTGACCCTGAACCGCTTCGATTTTGATACTGACGATGAGATAGATATTGTGCGCAAGAATTGTGAGGACTTAGAGGTGGGCTTTGCCGTTAACGAAGCCTTCTTAAGGGGTGGTGAAGGTACCATAGAACTGGCACAGACGGTAGTAGAGACCATTGACAAGCAGCAGCCTTTGCCCATCCGCTTTACCTATAAGGAAGCCGACTGCCTGGAGGATAAGATAGAGAAGGTCTGCAAGCGTATCTATGGCGCATCGGCAGTGGAGTATGGCCAGAAGGTTAAGAAGAAACTTGAATCCCTGCGTGCCACTTTTACCGACGACGATGGCGCTATTGCCCATTATCCCGTCTGCATCGCTAAGACGCAGTTCTCGTTCTCTGCCGATTCCACCCGTTATGGCTCGCCAGAAGGCTTTACCATCCGTATTCGCGACGTCATTCTGAACTGTGGCAGTGAGATGATTGTGGCCATTGCCGGCGATATGGTTCGTATGCCAGGATTGCCCAAAAGTCCTCAGGCCGAGCGTATCACCATCGTTAATGGAGAAATCGAAGGACTATCGTAATGCAATAAAACGGGGTTGCATTACGTTATATGTCAAGTGAGACGTTTCTTTATAGTTACGGTATTGCTGCTGGCGGCTCTGATGGTTCAGGCGCAGCAGGATGTGTCCTTCGGCCATTACTGGGCGATGGAGCCATCTTTTAACCCCGCTTCTGCCGGTAAGGAAGAAAAACTGAATGTTGTAGTGGCTTATGCGATGCAGTTGGCTGGTTTTGAGCATAATCCGAAGACGATGTATGCAGCGGCCGATATGCCCTTTTATGCGATGAATGCCTATCACGGCGTTGGTGTGCAGATTCTCAATGATGATATCGGTCTGTTTTCTCACAAGCGTATTGGCTTGCAATATGCCTATAAGAAATCGTTGTTTAAGGGTACGCTGAGTGGTGGCGTGCAGGTCTCGATGCTGAGCGAAGGCTTCACTGGTTCGAAGTTGGAAGTCATTGATGACGGTGATGACGCACTTCCCAAATCGGATGTTACTGGAACGGGAGTTGACCTTAGTGTTGGCTTGTATTACAGCCACCGTAATTGGTATGTGGGTATTTCGGCTCTGCACCTCAATTCTCCGAAAGTTGAACTGGGTGAAACCAACGAATATAACATCTCTTCATCATATTATTTGACGGGCGGATACAATATTCGGCTCAGAAATCCGTTCTTAACAATACACACCTCTGCTTTGGGGCGTACTGACGGTGTGGCCTGGCGGGCCGATGTAACGGGTCGGCTGGTATATACACATGAGAAGAAAATGATGTATGCAGGTGTGTCGTTTAGCCCGACAAATTCGGTAACAGTGCTGATTGGCGGCAACTTCCACGGCATCCATCTGGGGTACAGTTACGAGGTCTATACCTCCGCCATCAGCATTGGCAACGGAAGCCACGAACTATTTGTAGGATACCAGACCGAACTGAATCTCTTCAAGAAAGGACGGAACCTGCATAAGAGCGTGAGATACCTGTAAAGGTAAAAAAGGTAAAGAAATAAAAAACGAAGATATGGAAAGAAGTGTAAATATGAAGAAACGAAAAGGCGTGATGGCGAAAAGGTTTTTACCTTTTTACCTTTTTGCCCTTTTACTTTTTCTAACCAGTTGCTTTGGCAGTAAGTTGGCTTCGTCTGGTGGAGGCGAAGTGACAGGTACGGGCGGAAGGGCTTTCTCAGAACCGACACCTTATGGTATGACCCTCATCAAGCGGGGCCATCTGAAGATGGGTATTGAGGCTCAAGATAGTCTCTGGGGCAAGCAGACGCCTATCCGTGACATCTCTGTGGACGGCTTCTGGATGGACGAGACGGAGGTGACGAACTCCAAGTACCGTCAGTTCGTGAACTATGTTCGAGACTCCATCCTTCGTGAGCGTCTGGCAGAACTCGACGAGACCTATCGGACAGTGAAGACGGATAAGGATGGCGAGGAAATCGGTACCCAGTTGAACTGGAAGAAGGCTCTGCCACGAAAACCGAGTGAGGATGAACAGGAAATCATCGACGGTCTCTATGTCACCAACCCCGTGACGGGCGAGAAGATGCTCGATTATACGCAGTTGAACTATCGATATGAGGTCTATGACTATACGACAGCAGCCCTGCGCCGTAACCGCCTGAATCCTGCGGAGCGTAACCTGAATACTGATATCGCCGTTAATCCCAATGAGGAAGTTTGGATCTCGAAGGATACCGCTTATATCGATGATGAGGGAAAGATTGTCAGGGAAACTCTCAACCGCCAGTTGACGGGACCGTGGGATTTCCTTAACACTTACATTGTTAATATATATCCCGATACGACCTGTTGGGTGAACGATTTCCCCAATGCTGACAACGAGACCTATATGCGCTACTATTTCTCGAATCCCGCCTATAACGATTATCCCGTGGTAGGCGTGACTTGGGAACAGGCGAATGCTTTCTGTGCTTGGCGTACGGAGTATCTGCTGAAGGGCCTCGGTCCTGCTGCACGTTATGTACAGCGTTATCGTCTGCCGACAGAGGCCGAATGGGAGTATGCTGCTCGTGGCAAGGACCAAAACGAGTTTCCGTGGGACAATGAGGATGTGGCCAGCGGCAAGGGTTGTTTCTTTGCCAACTTCAAGCCTGACAACGGTAACTATACGAAGGACGGTAACCTGATTACCAGTCGTGTGGGTATCTATGCTGCAAATACCAACGGCCTCTTCGATATGGCTGGTAATGTGGCAGAATGGACAAGCACCATCTATACCGAGGCAGGCGTTGAGGCGATGAACGACATCAACCCCCAGTTGAAGTACAATGCAGCCATCGAGGATCCCTACCGTCTGAAGAAGAAGAGTGTGCGTGGTGGTTCATGGAAGGACCCTGAGTCGTATATTCGTTCTGCCTGGCGCTCTTCTGAGTATCAGAACCAACCTCGTTCCTATATCGGGTTCCGTTGCGTGCGCAGTCTTGCAAATACCACCAGCGACAGAGTCAAGAACTCTAAGCGTAAGTAATTAGTAAATTGTATAATTGTAAATTCCTATGACAACATATAGCAAACTGAATATCATCTACCGCTTACAGAAGTGGATGGATAGTGTGCCGGGGCAGACTTTCCTGAACTATGCCTATAGTTGGGGAGCCTCTATTGTGATTTTAGGTACGCTTTTTAAACTGACCCACCTGCCAGGAGCCAATTTCTTCCTGTTTTTGGGTATGGGTACTGAGGTGTTTGTGTTCTTTATCTCTGCCTTTGACCGTCCCTTCGACAAGACAACGGATGGTATGGAACTGGATACCCACGTGAAGACAGCCGAGGATGAAGTGGTAGTAGAAGAGAGTAGCAAGGCCACTGTTATCGGCGGCAATGGCGGTACTATCATCATTGGCGGTGGAGGTGGTTCTGCCGGAGGCGGCTCCATCGCTGGCACTCCTGGCACCTCTTCGGAAAGTCTGGGTGCCCATGGCACTCATAGTCAGACCTGTGTCGATACTGAGGCAATCGCAGCCGTCTCTTCATCAGTGACCACGATGGCTGGTGGTGCGCCTGTCGTACTGCCTGAGGTGAATCCAGAACTGGAGGAAGCCACAGCCAATTATGTCGATGAACTGAAGCGACTCACCGAGATGCTCTCGAAGGTATCCGAGCAGAGTGAGCGCTTGGCTCGCGACTCTGAGGAGATGGAGAACCTGAACCGCACCCTCACGGGTATCTGCAAGGTTTATGAGTTACAGTTGAAGAGTGCCAGTTCACAGATTGGCACCATCGACGAGATCAACGAACAGACTCGTAAGATGGCCGAGCAGATAGCAGAACTAAATAAGATCTACGCCCGTATGATTGAGGCGATGACCGCAAAGATGAACGTATAGGACTATGGCAATCAGGAAAAGACCAGTCTCTCCACGCCAGAAGATGATCAATCTGATGTACGTCGTCTTGATGGCGATGCTTGCGCTGAATGTCTCTAATGAGGTGCTCAACGGCTTCTCTATCGTGGAGGAAAGTCTGAAGCGCACGACCTCGAATGCAACCTTGGAGAATCTGGCTATATACGATGACTTTGCCGTGCAGATGAAGAAGAATCCGCAGAAGGTCAAGCAGTGGTATGACAAGTCGCAACAGGTGAAGGAGATGAGTGGCAAACTTTATGACCTGATTGACGAGTTGAAACATGCCATTGTGGTGGAAGCCGATGGCGAGGATGGCGATGTGAGGAATATCCGCAACAAGGAAGACCTGGAGGCTGCCAGTCAGGTGATGCTCTCTCCTGCCCGTGGTCGAGGCAAGGAACTCTTCGATGCTGTCAATGCCTATCGGGCCAATCTGTTGAAGATGGTCAACACCCCTCGGCAGAAGAATCTGATTATCTCCACGCTGACGACGGAAGTCCCCAAGAGTGCCAAGGCGATGGGCAAGAACTGGCAGGAGTATATGTTTGAGGCCATGCCTGCCGCTGCTGCCGTGACCCTACTCTCGAAGTTGCAGAGTGATGTACGCTATGCCGAGGGCGATGTGCTTCATACGCTGGTACAGAACATCGATGTGAAGGATATCCGCGTGAATGCCTTGGAGGCCTTTGTGATTCCCAACTCACAGACCATCGTTCGAGGCGATAAGTTCTCGGCTCATATTGTGATGGCGGCTGTGGATACCACTCAGGTACCTGATATCTATATAGGCAACCAGAAAGTAGTGCTCCAAGACAACCTCTATGAACGTATCTGCAATGCTACAGGCGATTTTACGCTGGCAGGCTATCTGGAGACGGTAAATGGTAATGGTGAGCGCATCCGTCGCGACTTCTCGCAGAAATATACGGTAGTAGATCCGAGTGCGACTGTCAGTGCCGACCTGATGAATGTGCTCTATGCCGGTTACAATAACCCCATTAGTATCAGTGTGCCAGGTGTTCCTCTGAACAAGATTACGGCTACGATGTCGGGTGGCACGTTACAGCCCGTAGGACCTGGTAAGTATATCGCCCGTCCTTCAACAGTAGGACAGAATGTTACCTTTACCGTGATGTCTACCAATACGGGTCGTGCGCAGCAGATGGGACAGTTCTCATTCCGTGTACGTAAGTTGCCCGATCCTACACCTTATATTAATATGAAGGATGAGCATGGTAATCCCACTCGCTATAAAGGTGGTGGCTTGGCTAAAGGTCAATTGGTGGCTGCTGATGCTATTGGTGCTGCCATTGATGATGGTATCCTCGATATCGCCTTCCGTGTGCAGAGTTTCGAGACGGTGTTCTTCGACAATATGGGTAATGCCGTTCCGATGGCCTCTGAAGGAGCCCAGTTCTCGGCCCGTCAGAAGGAGAACTTCCGCAAGTTGACGCGTAATCGCCGATTCTATATCTCCCGTGTGACAGTAGTCGGCCCTGACGGTCTGACGCGTACGCTCCAGAACCCGATGGAGGTGATTGTGAAATAAAATATTAAAAGTGAGATATAAAAAATGTGATATGATGAAAAAAAGTAGCAGATATTCAATAGGAGTGAATAGTTGTATATGGGTGAGAGTGGTATTGATACTTTTCACTTTTCACTTTTCACTTTTCACTTCTTCCGCTCAGCCGAAGGCACGCCGTGTGCAGCAGCAACAGCAGGCAGAACAGCAGAAGAAGTCTGGCTCTTCTTCGTCTTCGGCGATGAGCCGACGTGCGCAGATTTCATTCCCCACCTCCTTGGATGTGCCAGAGGATGTGGTATGGCGTCGTGATATCTACCGTGAGATCAATCTCGAAGATGATCCGAATTCTGGGCTCTATTATCCCGTGGAGCCGCAGGGTAAGCAGGTCAATTTGTTTACCTATCTCTTCAAGTTGGCTCAGAATGGATACATCCCCATCTATGAATACCCTACTGATGGTAGCGATGTCTTTGAGGATGCCTCGAAAGTGGATATGAAGACTGTCCTCGACAACTACCATATCTTCTACGAGGAACAGAACGGCAAGTTGAAGGTTGACAATAGCGATATCCCTTCTGCTGAGGTCAAGAAGTATTATCTGAAAGAGAGTGCTTACTACGATCAGGCCAACTCCTCCTTCCGTATCAAGGTGCTCGCCCTGTGTCCCATCATGTTGCGCGAGGATGATTTTGGTGGTGAGGCCACGCAATATCCCCTCTTCTGGGTGAAGTATAGCGACTTGGAGCCATTCCTGAACCGTCAGACAGTGATGACTTCCAGTCTGAACAATGCCGCCACGATGTCGATGGACGATTATTTCACAATGAACAGATACCGTGGTAAGATTTATAAGACCACTAACATGCTTGGTAAAACGCTGGCCCAAATCTGCGATGGTGATACTATGAAGTTGACGGCAGAGCAGAAGCGTATTGAGGCAGAGTTGGAGGCTTTCCGCAAGAATATCTTTGGAGATCCTGCCAAACGTGATTCTCTCGACAGTATTGCCAATGCCAATCCGCAGAATGTGAAGGCTGCCAAGAAAGCCAAAGCACAGAAGGCTAGGCAAAATAGTGCCCGCCGTACCAAGGTCAGTGGTACGAAGACCAAGAACAGTCCGGCGGCATCTAGCAGTGGTTCAGCCCGCGTGACGGTTCGTCGTGAGAGACATTAGCCACAGATTACACAGAGTATCATAGAAAAAGAAAAAATCTGGGAAAATCTGTGTAATCTATGGCTTTTTTTGTATCTTTGCACCGTAGAACTTAAAATTGATCGATTATGAAAAGATTTTTTTATTTGGTAGTACTGTTTTCTGCCATGGCAATGGCTGTACAGGCGCAAAATGTCAAGTTCGGTGTCAAGGGTGGTCTTGATATTCAGGACATGAAGTTTGATAATTCTGTATTTAATACAGACAACAAGTTGGGCTGGTTTGCCGGTCCCACTCTTCAAGTTTCGCTGCCTATCGGTGGTCTGGGTATCGACATCGCCGGACTCTATAATCAGAAGAAGTATGAAGTCAATGGCGAGTCCATCAAACAGCAGAGTATTCTCGTACCTGTCAATGCCCGTTTGAATTTAGGAATTGGCAGTACCGCTGGTTTGTATGTGGCTGCAGGCCCTCAGTTCTCATTTAACATTGGCGATGACAAGTTTGAATGGAAGAAGGCCGATGTTGAGAATACTTTCCAATTGAAGAAGTCTGCTTTCAGCGTGAATCTTGGGGCAGGTATCTATTTCTCAGACCATTTGGAAATAGGCTTTGCCTACAATATCGCTTTGGGCTCTACGGCTGATGCCACTTGGAGAAAGGCTACTGATGCTGCGTTCCATGAAGACGATACCAAGCCTAAGTCCTGGCATATCTCAGCCGCTTATTACTTTTAAGTAGGTCTTGTTCGTCGACGTCATTCTTCCTTTGCCGCTCGACGGTCTCTTCACCTATTCCGTTCCACAGCCGTGGGGGGGACAGGTGAAGATTGGTATTCGTGTGTTAGTTCCTTTCGGACGGAATAAGACTTACGTCGGCATTGTTGCCAAGACACACAAAGGGCCACTTCCAGAGGGCGTCCATATCAAGGACATCCTTCAGGTTATTGATGTAGAGCCCGTCCTGTTAGATAGCCAGTTGCGCCTTTGGCAGTGGATAGCCGAGTATTATATGTCGCCCATTGGCGAGGTTTATAAGGCTGCTCTGCCCTCGGGACTGAAGGCAGAAGAAGGCTATAAGCCGCGTACGGAGACCTACCTCCGACTTACATCCAAATTCAGTAGCGAACAAGCCCTCCATGTGGCGCTCGACATGTTGCAGCGAGCCCCTAAACAACTCAAGGCTCTCGTTGATTTCATCAATCTTAGTGATAGCCAGTCAGACACAGAGATCTCCCGTGACGAATTGTTAAATCAGGGGCATACACTTCAAACAATTAATTCCTTGCAGAAGCGTAGTATCCTTGATGCTTACGAGAAGGAGGTGGGGCGCCTGAATCATGGCGGGGAACCTCATCTTGACAAGATCAAGTCCCTGAGTGCCCCCCAGCAGGAAGCCTATAACCAGATACAGTTCTCGTTCCTGAAAAAGCATGTCACCCTTCTCCATGGCGTCACCTCCTCTGGCAAGACAGAAATATATATCCACCTGATTCACCAGGCACTCGAACGGAAGCAGCAGGTACTTTATCTCCTGCCTGAGATTGCCTTGACGGTACAGATCATGGAACGCCTGCAACATGTCTTTGGCAACCGCCTCGGCATCTACCACTCCAAATACTCCGATGCCGAGCGCGTGGAGATCTGGCAGAAGCAACTCTCCCAGAATCCCTATGATGTCATCCTCGGTGCTCGTAGTGCTGTCTTCCTGCCCTTTCAGCATCTTGGTCTCGTCATTGTCGACGAGGAACATGAAACCTCCTATAAGCAGCAGGATCCCATGCCCCGCTATCATGCCCGCAGCGCTGCGATCATGCTGGCACAGATGTTCAGTGCCAAAACGCTGCTTGGCACTGCTACACCTTCGCTTGAATCCTATCACAACGCTAAGACGGGCAAATATGCCCTTGTCGAACTCTTCCAGCGTTACAAGGGCATTGAACTGCCAGAGATACAGGTCGTCGACATCAAGGATCTGCAGCACCGTAAGATGATGAATGGCCCTTTCTCCCCGCTGTTGCTGAATAAGGTACGTGAGGCTTTGGGACGTGGCGAGCAGGCTATCCTCTTCCAGAACCGTCGCGGCTATGCGCCGATGATTGAGTGCAAACAGTGCGGCTGGGTGCCCCATTGTAGTCACTGTGATGTGTCGCTCACCCTCCACCGCAATCTCAACCAACTCACGTGCCACTATTGCGGAACTGTCTATCAGGTACCTACGGAGTGTCCAGCCTGTGGCAGCAAGGAACTCCAGACACGTGGTTATGGTACGGAAAAGATTGAGGCCGACATCCGTGACATCTTCCCTGAGGCGCGCATTGCACGCATGGATCTCGACACCACCCGTACCCGCCAGGCCTACGAACGTATCATCAGCGACTTCTCCGCAGGACGCACCAACCTCCTTATTGGTACCCAGATGATTTCCAAAGGCCTTGACTTCGATAAGGTGTCCGTCGTGGGGATCCTCAATGCCGATACAATGCTCAACTATCCAGACTTCCGCGCTTATGAGCATGCCTTTATGATGATGGCGCAAGTTAGTGGCAGGGCAGGGCGCAAGGGTAGGCGCGGACTTGTCATCCTTCAGACTAAGAGTCCTGACCTTCCGCTGGTCCATCAGGTTGTCCGCAACGATTATGCTGCCTTCTACCGTTCCCTGATTGCTGAGCGTCAGCAGTTCCACTATCCGCCATACTATCGCCTCGTGTATGTCTATCTGAAGCACCGTCAGGATGCTGTTGTCGAGGCTGCCGGTCTCGAGATGGGCCGTCTGTTGCGCCAGTGGTTCTCTGGTCGTGTCCTTGGCCCCGATAAACCGGGCATCTCTAAAGTCAAGTCGCTTTCCATCCGCAAAATCGTCCTCAAATTTGAATTGAGCCTCAGTATGGCAGAGGTTCGTAAATATTTAGCGCTTGCCCAGCAGCAGATGTTACAAGAGAAGCGCTACGCTTCCCTACAAATCTACTATGATGTAGATCCACTTTAATCCCTTCCCCCCAGAAATACACGCTGACCCCGTTTAGGGAGATCAGGAAACTCAGTGAGAATGGATAATTAGAAATTCAGATCGCAGCCGATTCCGAGTACACGATTGGTACGGGTGAAGGAGTCGCTGACGAGGGGCTCTTTCGACGTGATGCGGTCATAGTTCTCGTAGTTGGTCTGGAAATAGGCGGCTTTGAGGGTCACGACATCGCTGGCCTTGTAGTTGAAGCCGAAACCGACGCTGGAACTATTGACAACAAACGACATGTCGTTCATGTAGGCATCGGTAAGTTGGTAACGGGTGAGTTGGCCTCCTGCGCTGATGGTGAACTTGTCGGTAATGTCCCACTCGGCTCCTGCAAGGTATTCGTTGGTGCCACCGTCGAGCAGATCCTGTGAGTTGTTGTACCATCGGGCATTCTTATCGTAGAAGTGGTGATAGCCGAGGTTCAGTCGGATGGCATCGGTGATGCTCCACATGGCACCGAAAGCCAACTGAGCGGGAGAGTCTTCGTCAATCTTCTCACCGTCGCGGAACTTGTTGACGGCGGGAATTTCGCTGGCCTTGTTGACAGAAGACTCGTTGGTCATGTGGATCTCTGTGCGGAACTCGTACTTGGCGGCAAAGTTGAAAGGACCTACCCGCCAGTCAATACCGATGATGGGCGCTATTCCTATACCCGACTGGTTGCAGAGCAGATTGACACCCTCGGAGTATTTCTGTAATTGGTTGAGACTGCCGCTGGTTGACACAAGTTGGGCAGCGGAACCCTCGAGTTGGGCCTTCATACCAACGAGTTGCTGGTACTCAGGTAGGGCAGTGGCACCAGCGGCCTCGTATTGGGCAATCCCGGCGTTGATCTGCTCAAGTGTACTGCTGACATAGGTGATGCCGCCGTCGATCATGGCTGTGGCTGATTGGAGGAAACTGCCGAAATCAACGTAGCCGCCTGCTGTCTTCACCTGGATGTTGCTGATCTTTGCCTTATAGGTGGCATTGCCATAGAGCAGACGCAGACCGCCGTAGACTGAGAGGTCGGGTGTGATCTTATAAGCGGCTCCGAGTTGGAAACCGAAATAGTACTGGCGTCCCTGCATATAACCATCCATGTCGTAGCCTGTAACACCAGGGACGGGCTGGCTAAGGGCTGTGGCTAATTGGTCGAGGCCACGCAATTGATTGGCTATGCCGCCTACGACGCTCTCAAAGGAACCGAGACCATCGGCAAACTCGCACTTGCCACCGCCACCGGGTACTGAGAAATTGAACTGCATGCTCCAGTTTCCTTTATTATATACGGCCTGAACGGAGGGAATGCACGGGGCATCAGCCACACCTTCGAAGGTTTTGGCAGCCAATCCCTGATTCTTACGACCAAGGGCGAAAACAGGGTTGTTGGATGTGATGGTACGTGTCTGGTGGGCGTACTGCCAGTTGAGACCGAGATGGAAACCTTCGGGCAGGAATGCCACTCCTGCTGGGTTGCTGTATACACCGTCGAGGCCGATAGCGGCATCGCGTGCAGGGTTACGTAGGAAGTCAATACTTTGGTTGGTGTTGGTTAAGATTCCGCCTGCAGTGGCGGTTGTTGCAGGAACCAGCATCACGATGGCGATAATAGCATAAATCTTTTTCATATCCTTAACAGTTTTTTTACAAAACGGCTGCAAAGGTAAACAGATTGTGTCAAATTTTGTTGTTTGCGCACACAAAGTTAACGAAGTTTAACGAAAATTGCACAGAAATAGGTATATTTGTGCAATTTTATGCGGATTCTGCACAAAATCAAGCGTAAGTGTGCAGATTTCACCTATTTCTTCAATTCCGGGTAACTGACACGCGTATGGTAGATGGTTTTCAGTTTCTCGATGAGGACGGTCTTGGCATACTCGATGTCACGGAAAGTGATGGGACATTCCTTGAAATAGCCCTCGGCTACTTGTCCGTCGATAAGGCGGTTCACCAGGTCACGGATGCTCTTCTCGGTATAGTCGGGCAGGGATCGTGACGCGGCTTCCACAGAGTCGGCCATCATTAAGATGGCCTGTTCCTTGGTGAAGGGGTTGGGACCAGGATAGGTGAACAGCAAGTCGTCAACAGGCTCATCGGGGTGGGCATTCTTCTGCTGTACATAGAAATACTTGGCCTTTCCCTGACCGTGATGGGTGGCAATGAATTCCTTGATGATGTCGGGCAGATTATATTTGTCGGCCAGTTTTATACCCTCGGTGACGTGGCTGATAATCATCTGGGCACTGTCAATGTAGGTCATGCTCTCATGCGGATTTACGGCAGACTGGTTTTCTGTGTAATAGATAGGATTGAGGATTTTGCCGATGTCATGATATAGGGCACCCGTGCGTACCAACTGACTCTTGGCATCTATCTTTTGTGCAATCTCGCCTGCGAGGTTTGCCACTTGAATAGAGTGGTTGAAAGTGCCTGGAGCCACCTCGCTCATACGGCGAAGTAGTTCCTTGTTCATATCGGAGAGTTCAATCAGGGTGATGTTCGATGTAAAGCCAAAAGCCTTCTCGATGAGATAGAGCAACGGGTAGGAACAGAACAGCATCAGACCATTAATAATAAGGTAATTGTACTCGCTGTATTCGATTTTTGTCAGGTTGTTGTCACGTATCCAGTCGAGGGCGAGGTTGGTGAGGGCTGCTGAGACGGTGACGAGCACGGCAGTCCAGAACAACTGGGAACGGCTGGATAGTTCGCGCAGGGAGTAGATGGCCACCAATCCGGCCACAAGTTCAACGGCAATGAATTCCAGTGGAGATTGCAGGACGCAGGCGCAGATGAGAATCATGATGGTATGGGCGATGAATGCCGTGCGGGAGTCCATGAACACGCGGATGAAGATAGGCACCATCGCAAAGGGGATGATGTAGACGTGGAGGATGTTGTGGCTGACCATCATCGAGGCAGCGACGGTGAAGACGATGATGAGCGAGTAGAGCATGGCCAGCGATCTGGGCTTCTCGAAATAATCCTTGCGGAAAAGGGTTAAGAAGAAGGTCATGCAGACCACCAGGATGGTGACATAGAGTATCTGTCCCAAGATGGTGACACTGATTTGCTGCTTACTCTTTTCGCGACGGTCCAGTTCTTTCTGGAACGAGATGAGGATATTATAAGTCTTGGCATCGACAATCTCGCCGCGGTCGATGATTTTCTGGCCTTGCTGTGCAATGCCGCTGGCCAGGGGGATGCTGTTCTGCAAGTCGCTCAGGCTGGCTTCGCTTCGCTCTTTGTCGTAAATCAGATTAGGGGAGATGTAATCGTTGAGGTTGCATCTTTGAAGGATCTCCCTCTGAGTGGACAGTTCTGGTTCGGCAAAAATAAACTCGTAGGCCGACACTGTGGAATAGATCGTGTTGATCTGCGCGCTGACCGCCACCTTCCCATTGATGATACGAATCATCTGGGTGGTGTCCTTACTGTATTTGGCATAGTCGGTGTTACTCATGACACCTTGGGCATAGATGCGGTGCAGACGGTTGGCGATGATGCTGATATAATCGTCGGGAAGACCAGAGATTCCTTTATTATAGTCTTTCACGAACTGACGAGTCTGCATGCCTTCTGTCTCTTTATTATAGTTGAAGTAGGGTTCGTATAACCGCATCAGCGAGTCGCGCTCAGCCTTGACTACATCATCGCCTTTGTAAATGGGGAAGTCGAAGGGGGCTTTCAGGTCGGAATGAATCCATGGCTTGCCCTTTTCGATGCGGTAGGTGCTGTGCGTGTCGCGTGGAAGAGCCCATGTGATAATGGCAACAGTGCCTATGATGAGTCCGGCACGGACGAGAAAATCGTGCCAGGAGATGTCGGATTTCAGATTGAAACTGCCCATAATAGAAATATTTTGGTGCAAAGATACAAATAAAGCCACAGATTACACAGATTTTCGCAGATTATTTTGTACCTTTGCACGCAAAAGAGCGATTTTTATGTCTGAAAGAAGAGTTAGGGTGCGCTTTGCACCAAGTCCTACGGGGGCTTTGCATATCGGCGGTGTGCGCACTGCCCTGTATAATTATTTGTTTGCCAAGCAGCATGGTGGCGACTTGGTGTTCCGTATAGAGGATACCGATTCGAACCGTTTCGTGCCAGGCGCTGAGGAATATATCATCGAGTCGTTCAAGTGGCTGGGGATTCGGTTTGACGAAGGTGTGAGTTTCGGTGGTGACAAAGGTCCCTACCGCCAGAGTGAGCGCCGTGACATCTACAAGCAATATGTGCAGCAACTGCTGGATGCCGGTAAGGCTTATATCGCCTTTGATACCCCTGAGGAATTGGAGGCTAAGCGTCAGGAGATACAGAATTTCCAGTACGATTGTCATACCCGTAGTATGATGCGTAACTCGCTGACATTGCCGAAGGAGGAGGTGGAGCAACTGATTGCCGATGGTAAGCAGTATGTGGTGCGCTTTAAGATCGAGGCAGGACAGGAGGTGTTGGTGAATGACCTGATTCGTGGTGAGGTGCGCGTGAAGAGCGATATTCTCGACGATAAGGTGCTTTATAAGAGTGCCGACCAATTGCCTACCTATCATCTGGCAAATATTGTGGATGACCATCTGATGGAAATTTCCCATGTGATTCGTGGTGAGGAGTGGCTGCCTTCTGCCCCCTTGCATGTATTGCTGTATCAGGCATTTGGATGGGAGGAAACGATGCCGCAGTTTGCCCATTTGCCGCTGTTGTTAAAACCTGACGGTAAGGGTAAACTCTCAAAACGTGACGGCGACAGACTGGGATTTCCTGTCTTTCCGTTGTTATGGAAGGATCCGAAGACGGGCGAGACCTCACGTGGCTATCGTGAGGATGGTTATTTCCCTGAGGCTGTAATCAACTTTTTGGCTCTCTTGGGTTGGAATCCTGGTACAGAACAGGAAATTTTTTCGTTAGATGAACTTGTGCCGCTATTTGATATCTCGAAGTGCTCGAAGGCTGGTGCTAAGTTTGCTTATGAAAAAGCCATCTGGTTCAACCACGAGTATATCCTCATGAAATCGAATGAGGAAATTGCTGCCCTTTTTGAGCCGATAGTTAAAGAACATTGTCCACAAGAAACTTCTGATCGAGTTTTAAAGGTGACGACGATGATGAAGGATCGTGTGTCGTTTGTCCATGAGTTGTGGCCATTGTGTTCTTTCTTCTTTGAGGCTCCTACAGCGTATGACGAGAAGACGGCCAAGAAGCGTTGGAAGGAGGATTCTGCCAGCCAGTTGACTGAACTCATTGGCGTGCTTGAAGGTATCGACAACTTCTCTTTAGAGAATCAGGAGCAGATTGTTCATGCTTGGATTGAACAGAAGGGATATAAGTTAGGTAATATTATGAATGCCTGGCGTCTCACATTGGTAGGCGAGGGTAAAGGCCCAGGTATGTTCGATATTTCTGCTTTCTTAGGCAAGGAAGAGACTATTGCAAGAATGAAGCGTGCCATAGAAGTGCTTGGCTGATGATATACAACCTGATTATATATCTCTATCTCATAGGTGTTGCAATTTACAGTTGCTTCAATGAGAAAGTGCGGAAGATGTGGCGTGGTGAACGTGCTGCTTTCGGCGTCCTGAAAAAGAAAGTGGACACGCAGGCGAAGTATATATGGTTCCATGCTGCTTCGTTAGGTGAGTTTGAACAGGGGCGTCCGTTGATGGAGCGCCTTCGCAAGGAGCATCCGGAATATAAGATTCTGCTGACATTCTTCTCACCTTCGGGTTATGAGGTAAGAAAAGAATACGAAGGTGCGGATATTATCTGCTATCTCCCGTTGGATACCCCCATTAATGCTATCCGTTTCTTGCGATTGGTGCGTCCTGTGATGGCTTTCTTCATCAAATATGAGTTCTGGTATAATTATCTCCATATCCTTAAGCATCGGAATGTACCGGTTTATAGCGTTTCGAGCATCTTCCGTCCGGACCAGGTGTTCTTTAAGTGGTATGGTCGACAATACGGTCGCGTGCTGAATTGCTTTACGCATTTCTTTGTACAAAACGAACAGAGCAAGCAACTTCTTTCAAAGATTCGAATCACGAATGTTTCTGTGGTGGGTGATACTCGTTTCGATCGTGTCCTGCAGATTAAGGAGGCTGCGAAGCAGTTACCTGTTGTGGAGGCGTTTGTTAAGGAGTCTAGGGAAAAGTCAAAGGTGTTTGTGGCTGGTAGCAGTTGGCCGCCTGATGAAAATATCTTTATTAAGTATTTCAATAAGCATAAGGATTGGAAACTGATTATTGCTCCCCATGTCATCGGCGAGAATCACCTGCAGCAGATTGAGAAGTTGTTGGAAGGTCGTAAGGTCGTCCGTTATACCGCTGCAGAGAAATCTTCCCTATTTTCCGGCTCCAATCTCCAGTCTACTGACGTCCTTCTTATCGATTGTTTCGGATTGTTGTCGAGTATCTATCACTATGGCGATGTGGCCTACGTGGGTGGCGGTTTTGGTGTGGGCATCCACAATCTTCTTGAGGCCGCTGTATGGGATATACCCGTATTCTTCGGTCCTAATAACCAGAAATTCCAGGAGGCGCAGGGACTGAAACAGAGTGGTGGCTTTGAGATTAACAATTATGAGGATTTTGAAAGGCAGATGAACCGTTTTGTCTCAGAAAGCGGTTCTCTTGAGGAAGAAGGTCAGAATGCCGGTATGTTTGTGCAGAGTCTGGCTGGTGCCACAGAGAAGGTAATGGCCTCTATTTGTTTATGATCTCCAATCTTCTCACGCCCCGATAATCTACCCATTTCTTTTTTTCCAGGTATTGCATGATTAGGTCGGTGGTCTGAACGTTCAACGTCTGGGCTGCGCCTTCTGGAATTTTACTTGTGACTGTAATATAGTTGTTGGTAACAACACGATACTTACGCTTCATATTGAGTTTCTTGCCATTGGGAGTCAGCAGTTGCACACTCTTGATCCTGGAAGGATTTGTCCTGTCGAGTGTCAGTTCACACTTCATACCTCCTACATAGGGGAAACTAACGAGTATGTTGTTGCAGTAGGTCAAAATCATTCTCAGTATTTCTTCGCCGGTGAGTTCGAGGATGACCGCATTGTTATCGAAAGGATCCATCTCCAATACGTCACGCACGGTGATCTCGCCGGCAGGATGTGATTCAAGGCGTACGCCACCAGGGTTTTCTATGGCAATATCCGACCCCGTTTCATTCATAAAGGCATCACACATCATACACCCCAGTTCCTCACGTGCCTCGAAAGGTGTCTCTGCCGTAGCCAGCACGCGCTTGAATTTGGGGTCATCACCGAAATGCTCAACCATTGCCTCTACGAGCGGATTCTTTTTCGGATACTTCTTGATATCGATATACTCAGCCTTCCTGTCGACAATCTTGCCATCTTCAAGGGTAATCGTGGTGTAAGTAATGCGTCCGAACTTGTTCTTGTTCTGGGTGATGAGTACACCGTTGACCACTTCGTCACCTTTTAGTTGGGTATGCGTATGACCGCCGATGATGAGGTCGAGCCATGGGAACATCTTCGCCATCTCTTGGTCGTCTGGGTAGCCTAGGTGGGAAAGTAGGATGGTAACGTCGCACTGCTTGCTAAGCCACTCGTACTTACTGATTTCTGCCATAGCAGGTGTAAACCAGATGCCTTTCAGATTGTCAGGATGAGTGCTGGGGATACCCAGTGGACCCAGTTGGATGACACCGATGATACCCACTTTCAGACCAGCCACATCGAACACCTGATAAGGAACAGTTCGGATACCAGCAGAGTCGGTGGAGAATACATTAGCACAGATATAACGGAAGTTGGAAAGTCCGATAAGGCGTTGAAGCGAATGGGTGTCAAACTCGTGGTTGCCCAGTGTGGAACCGTTGAAGCCCACCTGGTTCATCAGTGCTACCATGGGATAGCCGGGAATCTCGTATTTGTCGTTCAAGGGATTACCCGTGCGGTTGTCGCCTGCAGAGAATACTAGCAATGAGGGGTCTTCTGTCCGCAGACTGTCAATCAATGCGGCTAATTGTGGGAACACGTCAATCTGGGCGTGCATATCATTCACGGACAGGATGTGAATCTCCCGTTTTCCTGCGCTAATGGTTAAGGCCAGCGTAAGCGCCAACCAAAGGATTGCAAACTTTTTCTTCATTCGTTTTGCGCTAAAAGATATTAATGCGTTTGCAAAGGTACAAAATATTTCTTAAATATCATCCGTTTTTTTTGATTTCTTAGTATCTTTGCGGTCTAAAAAACGAAGACAAAAATCAAAGTATTAGTTTTTTAAAGAAGAAATATGAAGAAATATGTGTTATTGTTATTGGCTGCTGTAGTGTTGATGAGTGCTGGCAAGCAGGATGGTGCCATCACCAAGGAGAATGGTTTCACGATTGTGAACACCACCACCATCGCCAAAGATGTGGAAGGCTATAATGGCCCTGTTCCTTTGAAGATCTATATCAAGAAGAATAAAATCGAAAAGATTGAGGTGTTGAAGAATCAGGAGACACCCAAGTATCTGGTAAAGGTGAAAAATGCCTTAGAGAATGCCTGGGACGGACTGACTGTCAAGGAAGCACAGACCAAGAAGGTTGATGCGGTAACTGGTGCCACTTTCACGTCGGAGGCTATCATTAAGAATGTCCAGAAAGGACTAGCCCACTATCAGAATAATAAATAAGGTAGTAAAAATAGTCAATAAGGAGTGAAACGCGTTTCACTCCTTATTTGTTCTCCTATGCTGCCATATCTCTACCGAGTTGACGATATTCTGCCATAGGATGTAGCAGCCTGGCCCAACAGACGAGAGTGGATTCAGATAGGTGGTTGAAAGCCAGATGGCAAATGCTGTGTTTTTCTGTCCCAGAGCCTGCCCGGCCTCCTGTGTGTGGTTGAAGTAGTGTCCGATGAAGCGCCCTACCGCAAACTGAACGATACATGTTGCCAGCCCAAGGATGGCAATTGCCATCAGCAGGGCAATTGTCGCATTTGAATGTACGATGTTCTTCACCGTAGTACCTGTGACAATCATCAGCGAACAGCCCCAGAGATAGTAACTTAGGTCTTTCACTGAAATTATCTTCTTGTGCAGACGGTGCATACAGTGCTTCACTATATAGGCTAATAACATCGGAACAATCAGTACGATAAAAACCTCGTGGAGAATCTTGATGAAGGCTGCCCAGAAGGTGATGTCTGTTCCTTTCTCGATAAGAGGAAAGCAGATGGGTACTAATAAGGCAGTGATAAAATTTGAGATGAAGGTGAAGGTTGTCATCTGCTCTAAAGAGCCTCCGAGTTTTTGGGTAACGACGGCAGCCGCTGTGGCACATGGACAAATGATGCACATCAGCAAGGCTTCCAATAATATATGGAATGAGTGATGTGGTATGAGGATGGTGGCCATGATGAGGCCGATGAAGAACAATTGGAAGAGGCTGACCCAAAGATGCCAGGCAACAGGGCGTAACTTATGGAAGTCCACCTTGCAGAACGTGACAAAAAGCACCAGAAACATAAACATCGGGAGGATGGTTTCAAAGACAGGACCGAAGAATTCTGATGCCGAATCCAACTGGGGCGTAAAGGCGAAGAACAGATAGAGCAGGGCTCCCAACCCCATAGACACTGGTAGTGTCCAGTCTTTGATGAATCTGACTATTTGAGAAGTAGTCTTTTTTTCACTCTTCACTTAGATAATATTTTGAATATGCCACGTAGTGCTTGGCATTGTCCGTCTGTCCAGGACTGACGGGCTTGAGGTACTTGGCAGGTACGCCGCCCCAGATCTCATGAGGTGGGATCTTCGTGTTCTGCAATACCAGTGCCCCTGCCGCTACGATGGCACCCTCGCCAATCTCACAGCCATCAAGCAGGGTACTCCCCATGCCTATCAGGGCACCGTCGCGAATGGTACAGGCATGTACGGTGACATTATGCCCAATGGTCACATCGCTGCCGATATGGGTAGGGCCTGTGTCATGGGTTACATGAACACAACTGCCGTCCTGTACATTGGTACGGTCACCGATGGTGATGGGAGCCACGTCGCCACGGACCACGGCATTAAACCATACTGAACACTCGTCACCCATCGTCACATCACCTACGATGGTGGCATTCTCGCTGAAGTAGCAGTCCTTGCCCCACTTGGGTGTAAGACCTCTGTAACTCTTAATCAGTGCCATTAGGGTATGCTGTATTCTATGATGCCGTCATTGGATGATTCTTCCTGTTCCTGCTTGCCTTTCTTTTCTAGGTATTGCATCATCGACTTCTTCCAGTCCATCTTGTGGGTCTCGTCAATGAAATTGCCGATGAGCCACTCACCATGCTCGAAGACTAGTTCCAATTGAACCTTCGTCTGACTGCCTAAATTATGCAGGGTGAAGAAGGCATTGGCGTGTGTATTGTCTTTCACGTCGACTTTCAGACCGCTGATGGTGATCTTTCCCCAGTCCTGTCCCATGATCCAGTAGTCAGCATCAAAGAAACCTCCTCTGCCCATGTTCTCGGCATCCTTTGAGTTGACCATCTGTACGAGGGTCTTCCATTCTGAGGTGCAGTAGGCATCATCCAACTGGTCGTTGGAGGGTGTGATGTCATTGATTTCCGGATAGGCCTCTGCCACAGCCGCATAGATGGCACTTACACGGTCTGTAATCAGTTCGGGATCAGCACTGTCTTTTTTCTGTCCATTGTCTGTCGTTACTTCTTCCACTGGCGGTGCATCATTTCCCAGGGGGATGATGTTAGCCTTATCCTTGTCGCTGCAACCTGTCAGTGTTATGATGACGCAGCCAAATAGAATTATTTTCTTCTTATCCATAGTCTTGATGGTGAAAATGTAAAGAGAGCAGTATGGTTCGCCATACTGCTCTCTTGTATAGAATAATTAGAGGTTCGGATTGATCTTGCTCCACTCTGAGATGGGAGGAACGATGTTCAGCGTCACCAGTTCGTCACGCATCTTGCAGAGGTGCTCGTAACTCTGATCCAGTTTGGCGTTCTCGTCAGGAGTTCCCTGAGGAACCTCGAACTTAGCACCTTCGGCAGTCATGGTAGTCTTCATGGCCATCATGATGTGGTCATATTTGTCGGTCTTCACGTAGGTTCCAACGGGGAAGCGGAAAGGCTCACCACCCATGGCGGCACGGATCATCTCAACAGAGAGATAGGCTGGACTCTGGAAGGAACTGCGTCCGCGGAGTTCGATGATCTTGGCACCTCCCTTGGTCACATCGATCTTCATCTGCTCCCACTCCTCAGCGGGGAACTCTGCGGTACCGATGATGTCCGTCAGTTTGCGACCGGCAATCTCCACGTGGCTGCCGAAGACGGCCATCTGCTCACCGTGGCCTCCGTAAGTAGCGCAACCTGTGATCTGGTTCTGCATCACACCGAACTTCTTGGCCAGTGCGCTTTGAAGACGGGTTGTGTCAAGACCGGCGAGGGTGGTCACTTGACCAGGCTTCAAACCAGAGTACAGCAGGGTCACCAGACCTGTCAGGTCTGCGGGGTTGAAGATGATTACCACGTGTTTCACATCGGGGCAGAACTTCTTGATGTTCTGACCGAGTTCCTCAGCGATCTTACAATTGCCAGCGAGCAAATCCTCACGGGTCATACCAGCCTTACGGGGAGCACCACCAGAAGAGATAATGTACTTGGCGTTCTTGAAAGCCTCCTCAGCATCTGTAGTGGCCACGATGTTCACATCATCGAAACCACTCTGGCGCATCTCCTCAGCAACACCCTCAGGAGAAAAAACGTCGTAAAGACAAATCTCACTTGTCAGACCCATCATCAAGGCGGTCTGAGCCATGTTCGAACCAATCATACCGGCTGCACCGACGATGGTCAATTTCTCATTTGTTAATGCCATAATTCTTATGCCTTAAATTGTTTGATTATCAAAAGTGCTGCAAAGATAGCAATTTTTTATATATAATAGGAAGTTCTGGGAGTTAAAAGGAGTTAATTTGCATGTTTAACATGAAACTGGACTACATTCTAATAAGAATACCTATAACAAAAATTGGGGTGTGCTGCAGCACGCCCCAATTGAATGCTTTTAATGGCATTGAATATTATTCTTCTTTTCCTGCCATGATATTACTGATGGTGATAAGGTCACCGACACCTACTTCAGTGTCTTGGTTAACGTCAGCCTTTTCCTTTGTCACACCGCTTTCTTCACCTTGAGCCATGAAGTTGCTGACTGAAATGAGGTCACCAACACCTACTTCTCCGTCACCATTCACGTCGCCGGGGACTCCTTCGGTAGCAGCGATGGCTGCTGAGAGGGTCTCCTGGGTGTTACCGGCATTGTCCACTGCTGCCACGGCAAACTTATAGTCTTTCGCATCGGCACCTTCTGGTAGCGTATACTCCAGTTCCGCCGTACTGCTCTCACCGATCAGTTCGAACTCACCGTCGCCCTTTGCTGCAAAGAATTTGTAGCGTGCGATGCCAGACCCTTCGTCGGATCCCTTGCTGTTTAGTTTGACATTGCTGCCAGAGTAGAAAGCACTTGTCATGGCACTTTCTGGTTTCTTGAGATCGAGCGTGTTCACATACTCATTGGTTTCAATCGGGTCATTATAGTCGAAAATGATGGTAGCCATGTTCTTGACCTCAGTCAGATTCTTCAAGCCTGGTTTCAGATCCACGGAGAAGGTCACATACCCCTCGCCCTCAGGTGCATTCACGTTTGGTGGCAGTTCGATACCCTCAATATCCCAAGAGAGTTTGTTGCCGTCACGTTTCATCTTCCAGCCAGAACCAGCCTCATGACTTGTGTCACCGAAGCGTACACTACTGACGTCGAAGACGTTCTCATCCAGTACGTCGGTGATGCGGATGCGGTAGGCAGGAGCCGTGGCCTCGGCCTTGTTCTCGAACAAGATGCGGTAGTTGATGGTCTTGGCTTCGTCGCCGATATAGTGCTCGTCGCCATAGCCCACTGGACCTACCATCTCGTTGGGATCCCATGAAGAAACGATGTTGTTGGCACCAATCTCCTCGTCCATGATCTCCGTGCCGTTCTCAAATTCATCCATAAACTTGTCGAGGAAGGCGGCACGTCCGTGCTTCACCATAAACTTGCGGCGGGCAGCATCTGCAACAGACTTGAGATCCTCGACAGCATTCATCACCTTATTTACAATGTCGAGTCCGAGTGATGTGTTCACACTCTCACCAGTCTTCTTTAATACGGTCTTGAATCCATGAGCACACATATTATACTCTTCCTTCTTGATCCTGATGTCCTCTTCAGCAACACCGTAAGCCCGTGCGAATTCCTTGGTGGTCTCTTCATCCTGAAGCGTCGTGTTCACCAAGTGAGCCAAACCGCTCTTGATGTTGTCTTCTACCATAGAGTAGCCCACATCAGCAATAAAGTGGATGGCCATGATACCCAGAACGGTCATCGTCGCAGGATCGACCTTCGAAACACCACGTGCGTTGTACTTGCCTTCCACATAGCCCTCAGCCCATACGGTGAAGGTGTACTTCTCGTGTGGGTTCAGGTTCGGGAATACGAGGACTGCATTGTGAGACTCCTCATCGCTCATCTCGCTGGCATCGATGGTGCGTCCACCTTGCTTGTCGGGAAGGAATGCTGAGAGTAGTTTGATATCCTCTGTGTAAGGTATGCACAGGAAGAACGAGCCAGAAGGTGTTGAGCCTGTGTTCTCTACAGTGATGTCAAATGATCCAGGAATACCTCTACGGACAGAAGGCCATCCGACGTAGTGGACACGAACCTTAGAATCTAAGGTGCGGCGCACGGTACTGAACGTCATGGTATAGGTTCCCATTCCGTTGTTGCGGTGTAAGTCCAGATAGTAGGTGCCGCCCTTCATGTTCTCGTCGGTCATGATGTTCAGCGACTGCAGGTGTGCCCATGCCTGAGTGCCTGACTTGAGACTTCCTTGGTTGTACTTCACCGTGACGGGTTCCATTGTGCCGCCGTTGTCATACCACAGATAGAGGGTAGCGTCGATGCCCTCGCCCTGGTCGGGATCGTAGGAGAACATCAGTTGCGAGCCTTCATCTACTGTCACCTTGAACCAGTCGTTGATGTCATCAGTCTCTTCGTCTTTCTTGAAACCGATATTTCCGACCTTTGTCTCACCGTCGTTGATGATCACAGCCTGAGAAACTTCGTCGTTAGGCTCATTGTCGAAATATCTGATAGGCTCCTCGTCGAACAGCAGGGTATAGCCGCCGTGGCCTGTCCACCGATGAACTTGTATGTAGTATGTACCCTGGTCATAGTAAGGCAAGTAAACATTGACTTGCTGTCTGCCAATACCACTATACTTAAGTTCTTTTAGTTCGCCGTCTTGCAAACTATAGACCCTGATCCAATTGACATCCAATTCATAAGTCTGATTGGGCGTAATGGAGATACTCGGCGTACCGATAATATCGATGTCGAACTTATACCAGTCGTCATTGTCCGTAGTTCCCGTGTCATCCGTATAACCCAGATGTGCCATCACTTTCTCACCTTTGACGATAGATTGGGCATTCTCGTAGTCATTGTTAGGCTCATCATCGCCAATGTAAGGATTAGGCGTGAACTGATAATTCAGGGTATAACCGCCATGGCCAGTCCAGCGATGAACCTGCAAATAAAATGTTCCAATACCTAAATCGGTAATCGAGACCACCTTCTTTTCCCTACCTACGCCAGAATAGTTGCGCTCTTTGAGTTCGTCATTCTCAATCCTGAATAATCTGATCCAGTTGATGTCAAGTTCAAACTCCTGACTGGGGTCAAGTGTGAACTCAGCCTTTCCGTCTTTGGCCACCTCAATCTTGAACCAATCGTCATCATCTGTGTAGCCTGTGTCGTCCGTATAGCCAAAACGACATCCGATGGTTTTGCCGCTTTCAAGTAGGGATGCGTCAGCATACTCCTTGTTGGGCTCAGCATCGTTGGCTATCGGACAGGGAGTAAACTCATACTTCAGGGTATAGCCGCCATGACCAGTCCAGCGATGAACCTGCAAATAGAAGGTGCCAATACCTAAATCAGTAATCGAGACCGTTTTCTTTTCTTTGCCTATGCCAGAATAATTACGCTCCTTGAGTTCGCCATTCTCAATCCTGAATAATCTGATCCAGTTGATGTCAAGGGCGTTCTCCTGGCTGGGGTTTAATGTGAACTCACCTTTACCCTCTTCTGGCACTTCAATTCTGTACCAGTCGTCATTGTCTGTGTAATCTGTGTCATCTTTGTAGCCAAGACGACATTCAATTGTCTCACCGCTGATTAGCAACGAACCCTTGCTCCACTCATCATTGGGTTCAGCATCGTTGCCTATGGGGCAGGGCGTGAACTGATACTTCAGTTTATAGCCGCCATGACCAGTCCAGCGATGAACCTGCAAATAGAAGGTGCCAATACCTATATCGGTAATCGATACCGTTTTCTCTTCTTTGCCTATGCCGGAATAATTGCGCTCTCTGAGTTCGCCATCCTTAATCCAGTATAACCTGATCCAGTTGATGTCAAGGGCGTTCTCCTGGCTGGGGTTTAATGTGAACTCAACCTTGCCCTCTTGGGGCACCATGATCTTGAACCAGTCATCATCGTCTGTAACGCCATTGGCATCCGTATAGCCGAGTTTGCATTCAATGGTCTCGCCGCTTTTCAACAAGGCACAATCCTCACTCCACTCATCGTTAGGCTCTTCGTCTCCTGCGAAATCAACGCGTGTATATTCATACTTCAGGGTATAGCCGCCGTGGCCAGTCCAGCGATGAACCTGCATATAGAAGGTGCCAATACCTAAATCGGTAATTGTGACGGTCTTCTTGGAAGAACCAATGCCGGAATAGTTGCGTTCCTTCAGTTCGCCATTCTCTACACGGTATATTCTGATCCAGTTGATGTCAAGATTAATGCCCTGAGTAGGGTCAAAGGTTAAGTCAATCTTTCCTTCTTCAGGTACTTCAAACTTAAACCAGTCGTCATTATCGGTCAAACCAGTGTCGTCTGTATAGCCAAGGCGGCAGTCAATCGTCTTGCCATTTTCAAGTAGGGATCCTTTGCTCCATTCATTGTTGGGCTCTGGATCGTTCTTGATTGGGCAAGGAGTAAATACATATTTCAGGGTATAACTGGTTCCGCCAGTCCAGCGATGAACCTGCAGATAATAGGTGCCTGTACCTACATCAGTAATAGTGACCACCTTCTCTTTCGAACCTACTCCGGAATAATTACGCTCTTTGAGTTCGCCGTTCTCAATCCGGTATATTCTGATCCAGTTGATATCAAGATTCCCCCCAGGTGTGAGGGTGAACTCTACAGTTCCCTCCTCTGGCACAACGATCTTGTACCATTCGTCTTCCCTCTTGGAGTTTTCGTAACTATACAGCGAGCCTTCTTTTGTCTCGCCGCTGTTAATTGTCGTGGCACTTTGCCACGTCGTTCCTTGGGCCAGCATACCTATCGGCAGTGCTATCAGCCACGTCAAAAGTAAAAATAATCTTTTCATATAAATTGGTTTAGTTAATAACTGATATTATTTTCATTCATCAGATGACACCATAAAATGGAAATCACGGGTCAAAGATAATGAAAAAAACTGGAAATACGACTAACAATTTAGCAAAATCGACTAACAAAACGTAAAAATGTACAAATTGTTAGTCGATTTTAGTCTTTTTCGTATATCTTTGCAGAAATAATTAAGTGTTTTGGATATGGCAACGACAGTAAATCAGCGACTTCAGGATTTGCGCGAGGTGATGCAAAGAGAGCATCTGGCTGCGTTTATTTTCCCCAGTACGGATCCTCATCAGAGCGAATATGTGGCTGATCACTGGAAAGGACGTGAGTTTATCTCGGGTTTCAACGGCTCGGCTGGGACGGCTGTGGTGACAATGAATTCAGCAGCCCTTTGGACGGACTCCCGCTATTTTTTGGCGGCAGAGGAACAGTTGAAGGGAACGGAGTATCAGTTGATGAAACTGAAAATCGAAGGTACCCCCACCATCGCCGAGTGGATTGGCAAGGAGTGTGGTCCAGGGGCTGAGGTGGCCATCGATGGCACGTGCAGTTCTGCCAGCGAAGTGAAAGAACTCATCGCCGACCTCCGTAAGCAGGGAGGCATCACCCTTCGTACTAACCTCGACCCGCTGGGGCTTATATGGAAGGATCGTCCTGCTATTCCGGATAACCTAGTAGAGATATATCCCATGGAGTATGCTGGCGAGGCAACGCACGACAAGATAGCCCGTATCCGCAAGGCCCTGCGAGAAAGACATGCCGACGGGATGCTGATGGCTGCCCTCGATGACATCGCCTGGACACTGAACCTGCGTGGCTCGGATGTACATTGCAATCCCGTCTTTGTCTCATATCTGCTCATTGCCCCCAACGATGTCACTATATATATTAATAAGGTGAAACTCTCGCCCCAGATGGAGGCATACCTGAAAGCCGAAGGGGTAGGGGTAGCACCCTACGAAGATATACGCAAGGCACTGAAAGACTATTTCGCATACAATATCCTGCTCGACCCCAATGAGGTGAACTATACGCTCTATAAGTCTGTAAGCAGGGAAATCGTGGAGGAAGAGTCGCCTGTCAAGCGGATGAAAACCGTCAAGAATGAAAGGGAAATAGCGAGTTTTAGGTCGGCGATGCTAAAAGATGGCATCGCTATGACAAAACTACTCTATTGGCTATCCGGATATTCCGGCAAATCCAGTGTTTCTGGCCTCACCGAACTCTCCGTTTCTGCTAAAGTTGAAGCCCTCCGCTCCGAACAGCCCCTCTATCGCGACATCTCTTTTGACACCATCGCTGCCTATCAGGCACATGGCGCCATCGTGCACTATGAACCCACGCCAGAAACAGACATCCCTCTGAAACCTGAAGGTTTCCTGCTGCTCGACAGCGGAGCCCAATACCTCGACGGCACCACCGATATCACCCGTACCATCCCCCTCGGTCCTCTCACCGAGGAACAAAAGCACATTTATACCCTCGTGCTGAAGGGGCATATCCAGATAGAACTCTGCAAGTTCCCTTCAGGCACCAGCGGCACGCAACTTGATGTTCTGGCCCGTCAGGCGCTGTGGCGAGAGGGTCTGAACTACCTGCACGGCACGGGTCACGGCGTAGGTACCTACCTCAATGTCCACGAAGGTCCCCACCAGATCCGTATGGAATGGAAGCCAGCCCCTCTGGTGGCAGGTATGACTGTTACTGACGAGCCTGGTATCTATCTCGCAGGCAAGTTTGGCGTGCGTATCGAGAATACCCTCCTTGTCACGCCATATAAGGAGACGGAGTTTGGTAAGTTCCTTCAGTTCGAGTCCCTTACCCTTTGTCCCATAGACACGTCGCCTATTCTTGTAGAACTGCTGACGCAGGAGGAACTCGACTGGCTCAATGCCTATCACCAGCGTGTCTTCGACATCCTCTCGCCCCATCTCTCACCGGCTGAGTCCGACTGGCTCCGCATCGCCTGCGCCCCACTAAACCAATAATGATGAATGTTTCATCTGGTATTCTTGTGACGAACTTGTCACTCTTAATGAGGTGCCCTTGTTCTTTGTCTTGAATCATCAACCAAGAAGGCAGAGAGAGCCATTCCGAACTCTTTTTTATTTGCCTGAGATTTTGGGCAAGCCGTCCTCAGGGGGGGTGAAACCTTGCCCTAAATCCAGTTCATATTTATGCACAGGGGGTAGAAACGTGCCCCAGATTCAGGGCATACTTTTCCGAGGTAAGAATATCTTGCCCCAGATTCAGGGCATATTTCTGCCCGGTGTGCATAAACGTGCCCCAGATTTTTGGGAATTTTTTGAAAAAATAGTCACATCTTTTAATAAAAAAAGGATAAAAACTTGGTGGTTTCATAAAAAAGTAGTAATTTTGCACCCGCTTTTCGTGACAAGTATGTCCGAGGCATAAGTTTAACATAAGATTTTAAAACAAAAAGACAAATGATTATTGTACCCGTAAAAGAAGGCGAGAACATTGAAAAGGCTCTCAAAAAGTTTAAGAGAAAGTTTGAAAAAACAGGCGTGGTGAAGGAACTCCGTCGCCGTCAGCAGTTCGACAAACCTTCTGTGCTTAAGCGCCTTAAGATGGAGCACGCTATTTACGTACAGCAGTTGCGCGCCAACGAGGAATAATAAAAGTTCCTAAAAAATTTGGTGGTTTCAGAATTTCTTCGTAAATTCGTAGCCGAAAACAGGATGTTAATGTCCTGATAAGGCGAAAGAATGATAGACCAGTTCCTGAACTACCTGCGATATGAGCGGAATGCTTCCGCGCAGACTGTGCAGACATACGAGGAGGCTCTCAAGGAGTTTGAATCGTATCTCATTTTAAAGGATAACGGACTCTCGCCGGCAGCGGCAGACACCGATCTCATCCGCGACTGGATGGAGAGTCTGATGGATAAAGGAAACACTGCATCAACTATTAATAAGAAGTTGAGCGCTTTGCGTTCCTTTTATCGCTTTGCCCTCAAACGGAACCTGGTTGAGCGCGATCCGGCTCACTGCGTGGCCGGACCCAAAAAGTCGAAGCCGCTGCCACAATTCCTCCGAGAAGGGGAGATGGACAGGCTGCTCGACGGACTGGAATGGGATGATTCTTTTAATAATGTGCGCGCGCGTACCATTATATTATTATTCTATGAGGCTGGCCTGAGACGCTCGGAACTGGTAGGGCTGAACGATGAGGATATCGATTTCGCAACGAGTCAGTTGAAAGTGACGGGCAAGCGGAACAAGCAACGTATTATCCCCTTCGGAGAGGAACTGGCAACAGAACTGCATCGCTATATGACGGTGCGTGATGCGCAGTTCGGAGATGGGCACGAAGCGCTGTTCCTGAGCGACAAGGGCTTGAGGATTTCTGGGAAACAGGTGTACGAGATTGTGAGGAAATACCTGTCGGCCGTCACCTCTCTGAAAAAAAAGTCGCCCCATGTGCTCCGTCACACCTTCGCCACAGCCATGCTGAACAACGGTGCTGGGCTGGAGAGTATCAAGAATCTGCTGGGTCATGAGAGCGTCAGCACGACGGAGATCTATACCCACACCACGTTCGAACAGTTGAAACGGGTTTATAAAGAGGCTCATCCAAGAGCCTGATCCTAATTAATAACTATCTTAAAACAGGAGGTAACTATGGAAATTAAGATTAAGTCGATTCACTTCGACACTACTGAGAAGTTAGAGGCGTTCATCGAAAAGAAGGTCGCCAAGTTGGAAAAGTCTTTTGAGGATATACAGAAAGTAGATGTGCAGTTGAAAGTAGAGAAGCCTGCTACTGCCGACAACAAGACTGTGAGCCTGTCGGTGGCAGTGCCTGGAAATACGCTGTTCGTGGAGAAGACAAGTGACACTTTTGAGGAAAGTACGGACCTTTGCGTGGATTCTATGCGTGGACAACTGCAGAAATTCAAGGAAAAATTGCGCAATAGATAAAAAAATCGAGGAAAAGTTTTGTTAATTCGAAAATAAGTAGTAACTTTGCAGCCGTTTTCCGACAGGTCGTAAATCTGAAACAGAGAGCGGCTGCTTAGAAACGCCTCTTTAGCTCAGTTGGCCAGAGCACGTGATTTGTAATCTCGGGGTCGTTGGTTCGAATCCGACAAGAGGCTCAAACGGACAAACAAATTAACAGGCTTGGGTGTTTTCCAGAGTGGCCAAATGGGGCAGACTGTAAATCTGCTGTCTTTCGACTTCGGTGGTTCGAATCCATCAGCACCCACACAGGAGTGTCTGCGGAAATAGCTCAGTTGATAGAGCACTAGCCTTCCAAGCTGGGGGTCGCGGGTTTGAGCCCCGTTTTCCGCTCAAAATGCTGTAATAGCTCAGTGGTAGAGCACTTCCTTGGTAAGGAAGAGGTCCTGAGTTCAACTCTCAGTTACAGCTCTCTTGATCATAAAGGAGGAAACTGAAAATTCAGAATTTATAAACATTTAATAACAAACAAAAATGGCAAAAGAGCAATTTGTGCGTACCAAACCGCACGTAAACATCGGAACTATCGGTCACGTTGACCACGGTAAGACAACTCTGACTGCTGCTATCACCACCGTTCTGGCTAAGCAGGGTCTCTCTGAAGTTAAGTCATTCGATCAGATTGACAACGCTCCTGAGGAGAAGGAGCGTGGTATCACCATTAACACCGCTCACGTTGAGTACGAGACTGCTAAGCGTCACTACGCTCACGTAGACTGCCCGGGACACGCCGACTATGTGAAGAACATGGTAACTGGTGCTGCTCAGATGGACGGTGCTATCCTCGTTGTTGCTGCAACCGACGGTCCTATGCCTCAGACCCGTGAGCACGTTCTGCTCGCTCGTCAGGTGAACGTTCCCCGTCTGGTTGTCTTCCTGAACAAGTGTGATATGGTTGATGATGAGGAGATGCTGGAGCTCGTTGAGATGGAGGTCCGCGAGATTCTGGAGCAGTATGAGTTTGAAGAGGATACTCCTATTATCCGTGGTTCTGCCCTCGGTGCCCTGAATGGTGTTGAGAAGTGGGAGCAGAAGGTAATGGAGCTGATGGATACTTGTGATACTTGGATTCAGGAGCCTCCTCGTGCTACTGACAAGCCCTTCCTGATGCCTGTTGAGGACGTATTCTCAATCACAGGTCGTGGTACTGTTGCTACTGGTCGTATCGAGACTGGTGTCATCCACGTAGGTGATGAGGTTGAGTTGCTCGGTCTTGGTGAGGACAAGAAGTCAGTTGTTACTGGCGTTGAGATGTTCCGTAAGATTCTTGACGAGGGTCAGGCTGGTGATAACGTAGGTCTGCTGCTCCGCGGTATCGACAAGAACGAGATCAAGCGTGGTATGGTGCTCTGCCATCCCGGACAGATCAAGCCTTTCAAGAAGTTCAAGGCTTCTATCTATGTCCTGAAGAAGGAAGAGGGTGGCCGTCACACTCCATTCGGTAACAAGTATCGTCCCCAGTTCTACCTCCGCACCATGGACTGCACAGGTGAAATCACTCTGCCCGCAGGCGTTGAGATGGTAATGCCTGGTGATAACGTTGAGATCACTGTTGAGCTGATCTACGCTGTTGCTCTGAATAAGGGTCTGCGTTTCGCTATCCGTGAAGGTGGCCGTACTGTTGGTTCTGGTCAGATCACTGAGGTGTTCGAGGACTAATCCCTAGGAAAACCTAGGAATGCCTAGGAGAACCTAGGACATCCTAGAATCCCTAGAATAAAAATCAAAGCCCCCGCTTTTGGGTGGGGGCTTTCATACGGGAATAGCTCAGTTGGTAGAGCATCGGTCTCCAAAACCGAGGGTCGTGGGTTCGAGTCCTCCTTCCCGTGCTAAATACGAAGGATATGTTTAAGAAGATTATCGATTATTGCAAGGCTTGCTATGATGAGCTTGCACATAAGACAACTTGGCCGACACGCAAGGAGTTGACACATAGTGCAGTGGTGGTGCTTTCCGCTTCGCTGATTATCGCTCTGATTGTGTGGGCTATGGATTTTGTTTTCAAGTCATTCATGGGTATGGTTTACCCGGGTTAATAAAGGAAAGGTAAGATGGCTCAACCAGGAATGAAGTGGTATGTGCTCCGTGCCGTTAGCGGAAAAGAGGCTAAGGTGAAGGAGTATCTGGAGGCGCTGATGAAGAAGGACAAGGTGCTTGAGGCTAATGTCAGTCAGATTCTGCTGCCGACGGAGAAGTATGCCCAACTTCGTAACGGCAAGCGTGTGGTCAAGGAGAAATTATTCCTCCCTGGCTATGTACTGATAGAGGCCAATCTTCAGGGTGAGATTGCTCATACCTTGCGCTTTATGCCGAACGTGCTGGGTTTCTTGGGCGGATTAGATAATCCGACACCAGTTCGTCAGGCTGACATCAACAGGATCCTTGGTACAGCAGAGGAGACCATCATCAGGAGTGAGGAATTGACCATTCCTTACAATGTGGACGATGCAGTGAAGGTGACAGACGGACCTTTCAACGGTTTCAGCGGTATCATCGAAGAGGTGAACGCCGAGAAGCGCAAGTTGAAGGTTATGGTCAAGATTTTCGGACGCAAGACTCCGTTGGAACTTGGGTTCAATCAGGTAGAGAAAGAATAGGGCATAAGTTACGGTATGTCCTTTCTGTATATACGGCCGTGAGGTGGCTTCCACGCCTCTGGCATATATAGTTTTTTAATAAATAATTAACAGAAATGGCTAAAGAAGTTGCTGGATTAATCAAATTACAGATTAAAGGTGGCGCTGCAAATCCCTCGCCCCCAGTAGGACCTGCTCTGGGTTCTAAGGGTATTAACATCATGGGATTCTGCAAGGAGTTCAACGCCAGAACCCAGGATAAGGCAGGAAAGATTATCCCTGTCGTTATCACTTACTACACTGACAAGTCATTCTCGTTCGAACTGAAGACTCCTCCCGCAGCCGTACAGTTGAAGGAGGCTGCCAAGGTGAAGAGCGGTTCTGCTGAGCCTAACCGTAAGAAGGTCGCCAAGGTGACCTGGGATCAGGTTCGCGCAATCGCCGAGGACAAGATGAAGGACTTGAACTGCTTTACCGTTGAGTCGGCCATGAAGTTGGTTGCCGGTACAGCGCGTAGTATGGGTATTACTGTAGAAGGGGAGTTCCCTGGTAAATAATTAATAACTTCAATTAAGACAATGAGTAAACTGACAAAAAATCAAAAGTTGGTCGCTGAAAAGGTTGAAGCAGGGAAAGCATACTCTTTGAAAGAAGCCGCTGAACTGGTGAAGGAAATTACCACCACCAAGTTTGAGGCTTCGGTAGATATCGATGTACGCTTGGGCGTTGATCCGCGTAAGGCTAACCAGATGGTTCGTGGCGTCGTGTCGCTGCCGAACGGTACTGGTAAGGTGACCCGCGTGCTCGCTCTCTGTACTCCTGATCAGGAGGCTGCTGCTAAGGAAGCAGGTGCCGACTATGTTGGTCTTGACGAGTATATCGAAAAGATCAAGGGCGGTTGGACAGATGTTGATGTGATCATCACTATGCCGTCTTGTATGGGTAAACTCGGCCCCCTCGGTCGTGTGCTCGGTCCTCGTGGCCTGATGCCTAACCCCAAGAGCGGTACTGTTACTATGGACGTTGCTAAGGCTGTGAAAGAGGTCAAGCAGGGTAAGATCGACTTTAAGGTTGACAAGGCCGGTATCGTGCACACGTCAATCGGTAAGGTGACCTTCACCCCGGATCAGATCTTTGAGAATGCAAAGGAGTTTATCTCTACCATTATCAAACTGAAGCCCGCTGCTGCGAAGGGTACTTACATCAAGAGTATCTTCCTCTCAAGTACGATGAGTATGGGTATCAAGGTAGATCCTAAATCAGTTGAATAACTCGTTAAAAGATTAGACAAATGAAAAAGGAAGTAAAAGATACTATCATCGTAGAACTTGGAGAGAGACTGAAAGAGTTCCCGCATTTCTATCTGGTAGATCTTACTGGACTGGATGCAGCCAAGACAAGCGATCTCCGTCGCAAGTGCTTTAAGAACGAGATCAAACTGCTCGTTGTGAAGAACAAACTTCTGCACAAGGCATTTGAGGCTTCTGAGATTGACTACTCTCCGCTTTATGAGTGCTTGAAGGGCAATACGGCTATCATGTTCACACAGACAGCCAATGCGCCCGCTAAGTTGATCAAGGAGTACAAGAAGGAAGGTATCCCCGCCCTGAAGGGCGCTTTTGCTGAGGAGAGTTTCTTCGTAGGTGCTGACAAACTTGATGAACTCGTTGCAATCAAGAGCAAGAACGAACTTATTGCCGACGTTGTGGCTCTGCTGCAGTCGCCGATCAAGAATGTCGTATCTGGCTTGAATGCCGGTGGAAAGATCCACGGCCTGCTTGACGCAATCGCTGAGCGTAACAAATAAGCGAAACAAGTAACATTAACATTAAAAAAACAATTAAATTTTTAAATAAAATGGCAGATATTAAAGCTATTGCAGAAGAGTTGGTAAACCTTACTGTAAAAGAAGTAAACGAGTTGGCAACAGTCCTGAAGGACGAGTATGGAATTGAGCCTGCTGCTGCAGCCGTTGCTGTGGCTGCTGGTCCCGCAGCCGGTGGTGAGGCCGCTGCTGCTGAGGAGAAGACTTCATTCGACGTGGTTCTGAAGTCTGCAGGTGCCGCTAAACTCCAGGTCGTGAAGGCCGTTAAGGAGGCTTGTGGCCTTGGTCTGAAGGAAGCAAAGGATCTCGTTGACGGTGCTCCCGCTACCGTTAAGGAAGGTCTGAGCAAGGAAGAGGCTGAGAACCTGAAGAAGACCATCGAGGCTGCTGGTGCCGAGGTTGAGCTGAAATAATATTAGCACAACAAATACCAACGTGGTTGGGGACTCTCCAGTCGAGGGTTCCCGACCATTTTTTATCTTTAACAAATAACAGATATGACGAAGAAAACCATTGATAACAGAGTAAACTTTGGCAGCGTCAAGAATCCCATGCCGTTCCCGGATTTCCTTGATGTGCAATTAAAGTCGTTCAAAGACTTCCTGCAGTTGGACACTCCGCCTGAGGAACGCAAGAATGACGGCTTGTATAAGGTGTTCGCAGAGAACTTCCCTATCACCGACACACGTAATAACTTCGTTCTTGAGTTCTTGGATTACTATATCGATCCGCCTCGTTACACCATCGATGAGTGTCTCGAGCGTGGACTCACCTATAGCGTACCTTTGAAGGCTAAATTGAAACTGTATTGCACCGACCCGGATCATGAGGATTTCGGAACGGTGATTCAGGATGTGTTCCTGGGCCCGATCCCCTATATGACCGCCAACGGTACCTTTGTCATCAATGGTGCTGAGCGCGTTGTCGTGTCTCAGTTGCACCGTTCACCAGGTGTGTTCTTCGGTCAGAATGTACATGCTAACGGCACGCTGCTGTATTCTGCACGTATCATCCCGTTCAAGGGTTCTTGGATTGAGTTCGCAACGGACATCAATAATGTCATGTACGCCTACATCGACCGTAAGAAGAAGTTGCCTGTGACAACGCTGTTGCGTGCCATCGGTTTCGAGGCTGATAAGGATATCCTTGAGATCTTCAACCTGGCCGAAGAGGTGAAGGTGAACAAGAAGGCCTTGAAGGCGGTGGTTGGCTGTAAACTGGCCGCCCGTGTGCTGAAAAGTTGGAACGAGGACTTCGTGGATGAGGATACTGGCGAAGTTGTATCTATCGAGCGTAACGAGGTCATCATGGAACGTGAGACCGAGATTACCGATGATAATATGATGGATATCCTGGAGAGCGGTGCCCAGACCATCCTCGTACATAAGGACGAGCAGGTGGCACAGGATTACTCTATCATCTTCAATACGCTGGCCAAGGACCCCAGTAACTCTGAGAAAGAGGCTGTGTTGTACATCTACCGACAGTTGCGTAATGCTGACCCGGCCGATGATGCCAGTGCCCGTGAGGTCATCCAGAACTTGTTCTTCTCTGACAAGCGTTATGACCTTGGTGATGTAGGTCGCTATCGTATCAATAAGAAACTGGGACTGGATACGAGCATGGATGTCCGTGTCTTGACAAAGGAGGATATCATCGAGATTATCAAGTATCTGATCCAGTTGATTAACTCTAAGGCAGCCGTCGATGATATCGACCACCTGTCTAACCGTCGTGTACGTACGGTGGGTGAGCAGTTGTCTAACCAATTCTCTATCGGCTTGGCTCGTATGGCCCGTACTATACGTGAGCGTATGAACGTGCGCGACAATGAGGTGTTTACGCCGACAGACCTGATCAACGCCAAAACCATCTCCAGCGTCATCAACTCGTTCTTCGGAACCAACCCGCTGTCGCAGTTCATGGATCAGACCAACCCGCTGGCTGAGGTGACTCACAAGCGTCGTCTCTCTGCACTGGGTCCTGGCGGTCTGTCGCGTGAACGTGCCGGTTTCGAGGTGCGTGACGTACACTATACACACTACGGTCGTCTCTGCCCGATTGAGAGCCCTGAAGGCCCGAACATCGGTCTGATCTCGTCACTCTGTGTATATGCTAAGATAAATGAACTCGGCTTCATCGAGACACCTTACCGTAAGGTGGAGAATGGTGTAGCCAACCTGAATAACGACGATATCGTCTATCTGACTGCCGAGGAAGAGGCAGAGCACGTGATCGGTCAGGGTAATGCCCCGCTGAACGATGACGGTACCTTTATCCGTAAGGTGGTGAAGTGCCGTCAGGATGCTGACTTCCCGGTGGTTCCGCCTTCTGATGTGGACCTGATGGACGTGTCGCCGCAGCAGATTGCCTCTATCGCCGCCTCATTGATTCCATTCCTGGAGCACGATGATGCCCACCGTGCACTCATGGGATCGAACATGATGCGTCAGGCTGTTCCTCTGCTTCATAACGAGGCTCCTATCGTGGGTACCGGTATTGAGAAGCAGGTGTGCGAGAACTCTCGTACGATGGTGACTGCCGAAGGCGATGGTGTCGTGGAGTATGTCGATTCTACGACCATCCGTATCCTGTATGACCGTACCGAGGATGAGGAATTCGTCTCGTTCGAACCCGCCTTGAAAGAGTACCGTATCTCTAAGTTCCGTCGTACCAACCAGAATATGACCATTGACCTGCGTCCTATCTGTAACAAAGGACAGCGCGTGAAGAAGGGTGATATCTTGACCGAGGGGTATGCCACTGAAAACGGAGAACTGGCTCTGGGTCGTAACCTGTTGGTGGCCTACATGCCTTGGAAGGGTTACAACTACGAGGATGCCATCGTGCTCAACGAGCGCATTGTCCGTGAGGATATCCTGACCTCCGTCCATGTGGATGAGTACTCTCTCGATGTGCGCGAGACGAAGCGTGGTGTGGAGGAGTTTACGGCAGATATTCCTAATGTCAGTGAGGAAGCCACGAAGGATCTTGATGACAATGGTGTCATCCGTGTGGGTGCCCGTGTGGAACCTGGTGATATCCTGATTGGTAAGATCTCGCCGAAGGGTGAGAGTGATCCCTCACCGGAAGAAAAACTGCTCCGTGCCATCTTCGGTGACAAGGCCGGTGACGTGAAGGACTCTTCACTGAAGGCCAATCCGTCGCTGACAGGTGTTATCATTGATAAGAAACTGTTTAAGCGTGCCATCAAGGACCGTAAGTCAAAGGCACAGGATAAGGTCACACTCAAAAAGATTGATGAGGAGTACGAGGCTAAGGTCGATGATCTGAAGGACATTCTTATCGATAAGTTGGTTGAACTCACCAAGGGTAAGACCTCTATGGGTGTGAAGGACTATATGGGTGCTGAGATTATCAGCAAGGGCAGCAAGTTTACTGTGACAGCCCTGAAGAATCTTGAATATAGTGATATCCAGACCAACAACTGGACGAACGATGAGCATAAGAATGAACTGATCACTAAGTTGATCATCAACTTCTTGAAGAAGTATAAACTGTTGGATGCCGAGATGAAGCGTAAGAAGTTTGCCATCACTATTGGTGACGAACTGCCCTCTGGCATCTTGGAGATGGCCAAGGTCTATGTGGCCAAGAAGCGTAAGATTGGTGTGGGTGATAAACTCGCGGGTCGTCACGGTAACAAGGGTATCGTGTCGAAGGTGGTGCGTCAGGAGGATATGCCGTTCCTCGAGGATGGGCGTCCTGTCGACTTGGTGCTGAACCCGCTGGGTGTGCCTTCACGTATGAACCTCGGTCAGATCTTCGAGGCAATCCTCGGTGCTGCCGGTAAGCGTCTGGGCGTGAAGTTTGCGACACCGATCTTCGACGGTGCCAAACTTGATGACCTCGCTGAGTGGACCGACAAGGCCGGTCTGCCGCGCCTCTGCTCTACCCACCTCTATGACGGTGAGACGGGCGAGATGTTCGACCAGCCTGCTACGGTAGGTATCACCTACTTCCTCAAACTCGGTCACATGGTTGAGGATAAGATGCATGCCCGTTCCATTGGCCCGTACAGTCTCATTACCCAGCAGCCGCTCGGTGGTAAGGCTCAGTTTGGTGGCCAGCGTTTCGGAGAGATGGAGGTCTGGGCACTGGAGGCATTCGGTGCCAGCCACGTGTTGCAGGAGATCCTGACCATCAAGTCTGATGATACCGTAGGTCGTTCGAAGGCTTACGAGGCCATCGTGAAGGGTGAGCCCATGCCGACTCCGGGCATCCCTGAGTCACTGAACGTGCTGTTGCACGAACTCCGTGGTCTTGGCCTGAGCATCACGATGGACTAAAGGTAATTAAGAATTAAGAATTAAGAATTAAGAGATTATGGCTTTCAAAAAAGATACAAAGACAAAGAGTAATTTCACCAAGATTACCATCGGACTTGCTTCACCGGAACAGATCCTTGAGAACTCCTTCGGCGAAGTCACCAAGCCGGAAACCATCAACTACCGTACCTATAAGCCAGAGCGCGACGGTCTGTTCTGCGAACGCATCTTCGGTCCGACGAAGGACTACGAGTGCGCCTGCGGTAAGTACAAGCGTATCCGCTATAAGGGCATCGTCTGTGACCGTTGCGGTGTTGAGGTGACAGAGAAGAAGGTGCGCCGTGAGCGCGCCGGACACATCGAACTGGTGGTACCTGTGGCACACATCTGGTATTTCCGCAGTCTGCCTAATAAGATTGGCTATCTGCTCGGTCTGCCGACGAAGAAACTCGATGCTGTCATTTACTACGAGCGCTATGTCGTCATCCAACCGGGTGTGATGGCTGGTAAGAAGGATGCTGAGGGCAATGATGCCGTCGGTGCCAATATGTACGACCTGCTTTCGGAGGAGGAATACAATGAGATTCTCGACAACTATGTCTCTCCAGACAATGACTATCTGGACGACAAAGATCCCAATAAGTTCATCGCCAAGATGGGTGCAGAGGCTATTTATGACCTGCTTACCCGTCTTGACCTCGACTCATTGTCGTACGAACTGCGCGACCGTGCAAACAGCGACTCGTCGATGCAGCGTAAGAACGAGGCCTTGAAGCGCCTGCAAGTAGTGGAGGCTTTCCGCCAGAGTGTGGAGAAGGGTGTCAATCGTCCTGAGTGGATGATCATGAAGATCCTTCCTGTCACGCCACCGGAACTCCGTCCGCTCGTGCCACTGGATGGTGGTCGTTTCGCTACGTCCGACCTGAACGATCTCTATCGTCGTGTCATCATTCGTAACAACCGTCTGAAGAGACTGATGGAGATTAAGGCACCTGAGGTGATTCTCCGTAACGAGAAGCGTATGTTGCAGGAGGCAGTCGACTCGCTCTTTGACAACTCGCGTAAGTCTTCGGCTGTGAAGAGTGACAGTAATCGTCCGTTGAAGTCTCTGTCCGACTCTTTGAAGGGTAAGCAGGGCCGTTTCCGCCAGAACTTGCTCGGTAAGCGTGTCGACTACTCTGCCCGTTCAGTTATCGTCGTCGGTCCTGAGTTGAAGATGGGTGAGTGCGGTCTGCCGAAACTGATGGCAGCAGAACTCTATAAGCCGTTTATCATCCGCAAACTCATTGAGCGCGGTATCGTGAAGACGGTGAAGAGCGCCAAGAAAATTGTAGACCGTCGTGAACCTGTCATCTGGGATATCCTGGAGAATGTGATGAAGGGTCATCCCGTGCTTCTGAACCGTGCACCAACCCTGCACCGTCTGGGTATCCAGGCTTTCCAGCCGAAACTGATTGAGGGTAAGGCCATTCAGTTGCATCCGTTGGCATGTACGGCTTTCAATGCCGACTTCGACGGCGACCAGATGGCTGTCCACCTCCCATTGTCTAATGAGGCAATCCTCGAGGCTCAGTTGTTGATGCTCCAGAGCCATAACATTCTGAATCCTGCCAATGGTGCACCTATCACTGTTCCTTCACAGGATATGGTGCTCGGTCTCTATTACATCTCTAAGATTCGTCCGGGTGCCAAGGGTGAGGGACTTTCTTTCTATGGTCCCGAAGAGGCTATCATTGCCCATAATGAGGGTAAGTGCGACTTGCACGCCCAGGTGAAGGTGGTGGTCGAGGATCGCGACGAGAATGGCAAGCCCTACAAGCATACTGTTGAGACCTCTGTCGGTCGTGTCATCGTGAATGGCATCATCCCTGAGCAAGTGGGCTTTGTCAATAAGGTCATCTCGAAGAAGAGTCTGCGTGACATCATCGCCGACGTCATTAAAAACGTGGGCTTCGCTGAGGCTTGCGAGTTCCTTGATGGTATCAAGAACCTCGGTTATCGTATGGCTTACGAGGCTGGCCTGTCGTTCAACCTCGATGACATCATCATCCCGAAGGAGAAGGCCGACCTGATTGAAAAGGGTAATCAGGAAGTGCAGCAGATCACTGACAACTATAACATGGGCTTTATCACTGACAACGAGCGTTATAATCAGGTGATTGATACCTGGACGCACGTGAACAATGACATCGGTAACATTCTGTTGAAGCAGATGACCGAGGCTGACCAGGGCTTCAACGCCGTGTTCATGATGCTCGACTCCGGTGCCCGTGGTAGTAAGGATCAGATCAAGCAGTTGTCTGGTATCCGTGGTCTGATGGCCAAGCCGCAGAAGGCCGGTGCCGAAGGACACCAGATTATCGAGAACCCGATTCTGTCGAACTTCAAGGAGGGTATGTCCGTGTTGGAGTACTTCATCTCTACCCACGGTGCCCGTAAGGGTCTGGCTGATACTGCCATGAAGACTGCCGACGCTGGTTATCTGACCCGTCGTCTGGTTGACGTGTCTCACGATGTGATTATCAACGAAGAAGACTGTGGTACGCTACGCGGTCTGGTCTGCACAGCCTTGAAGAATGGCGACGAGGTGATTTCCAGCCTCTCTGAGCGCATCCTTGGACGTGTGTCTGTTCACGATGTGGTGAATCCGAAGACTGGTGAAATCATTGTGAATGCTGGTGAGGAGATTACAGAGCCGTTGGCTGAGGCCATCGAGAAGGCTGATATCGAGAGCGTGGAAATCCGTTCGGTGCTCACCTGCGAGTCGAAGAAGGGTGTCTGTATGAAGTGCTATGGCCGTAACCTCGCCACCCGTCGTATGGTGCAGAAGGGTGAGGCTGTCGGTGTGATTGCCGCTCAGGCCATCGGTGAACCTGGTACACAGTTGACGCTCCGTACATTCCATGCCGGTGGTGTGGCCGCCAATGCCGCCGCCAATGCCACCATTATGTGTAAGTACGATGCCGCCAAGATTGAATTGGAAGAGGTTCGTACCGTTCCGTTCGATGAGGATGGTCGTGAGTGTGAGATGGTGGTCAGCCGTCTGGGTGAACTCCGTTTCGTCGATCCTAATACGAAGATTGTGCTCTCTACGGTCAACGTGCCTTACGGTTCTTCTCTCTATTTCCGCAATGGCGATGAGGTGAAAAAAGGTGACAAGATTGCCCAGTGGGATCCGTTCAATGCCGTGATCGTGACCGAATATGCTGGTCGTCTGAAATTTAATGACGTCATCGAGGGTGTTACCTTCCGTGCCGAGACTGACGAGACCACAGGTCTGACCGAGAAGATCGTCACAGAGTCGAAGGATCGTTCAAGGGTACCGACCTGTGACATTATCGATGCTAACGGCGAAATCGTCGGAACCTATAACTTCCCGGTAGGTGGTCACGTGGTTGTCGAGGACGGCCAGACTGTCAAGACCGGTGAGACCTTGGTGAAGATTCCGCGTGCTGCCGCCAAGGGCGGTGATATCACCGGTGGTCTGCCGCGTGTCACTGAGTTGTTCGAGGCTCGCAACCCAAGCAACCCTGCTGTCGTCAGTGAGATCGACGGTGAGGTCACCATGGGTAAGGTGAAGCGTGGTAACCGCGAGATCATCGTTACCTCGAAGACCGGTGAGCAGCGCAAGTACCTCGTATCGCTGTCTAAACAGATTCTGGTGCAGGAGCACGATGCTGTACGTGCCGGTACACCGCTCTCCGATGGTGTCATCACACCTGCCGACATCCTGGCCATCAAGGGTCCCACCGCCGTTCAGGAGTATATCGTGAACGAGGTGCAGGATGTGTATCGTCTGCAGGGTGTGAAGATCAACGACAAGCACTTTGAGATTATCGTGCGCCAGATGATGCGTAAGGTTCAGATCAATGAACCGGGCGACACCTCGTTCTTGGAGCAGGAGATAGTCGACAAACTAGATTTCGCCGAAGAGAATGACCGTATCTGGGGTAAGAAGGTGGTGACCGATGCCGGTGACTCTGAGAACCTCCAGAAAGGTCAGATTGTGACGGCTCGCAAACTGCGCGACGAGAACTCCATGCTGAAACGCCGTGACCTGCGACTCGTTCAGGTGCGTGATGCCGTGCCTGCCACGTCTACTCAGATCCTGCAGGGTATCACCCGTGCTGCCCTCCAGACTAAGTCGTTTATGTCTGCCGCTTCGTTCCAGGAGACCACGAAGGTGCTCAACGAGGCTGCTATCCGTGGTAAGGTGGACCATCTGGAAGGTATGAAGGAGAACGTGATCTGCGGTCACCTGATTCCTGCCGGTACTGGCCTGCGTGAGTTCGACAAGATCATCGTCGGTTCCAAGGAAGAGTATGAGCGCATGCAGGCCAACCGCAAGAATGTGCTTGACTTCGCCGATGATGTCGTGCTTGACGAGAAGAATAAAATCTGACAGCAATGAACGAGAAAGAGAATAAGCAGCAGGGTCTGCAACTGGAACTGCCACAGGAAGTGGCGCAGGGTGAGTATGCCAACTTTGCCATCATCACCCATTCGAGCAGTGACTTCATCATCGACTTCGCACGGGTGCTGCCGGGTGTACCGAAGTCACAGGTGAAGAGTAGGGTGATCCTGGCACCGGAGCATGCCAAGCGACTGCTCGGTGCCTTGCAGGAGAATATCTTCCGCTATGAGCGCGAGTTCGGGAAGATCCAGATACCGCAGCAACAGGAGCGGACGATTGCACCCTTTGATGCGACAAAAGGTGAGGCGTAATTTCGGAATTTGCCTCTAAGAATCTTTAAAAGTGTTATATCTTGTTAAATATACAAGGTGTAGCACTTTTTTCTTTATTATATATTAGGTGGAATCAGAAAATAGTTGTACCTTTGCAGCCCGAAACGCCCTTTTAAGCCAAATTGGGGCGTGTAATGTATTGAATATAAACGAAATAAATATATAATTAATTAAAAAGTAAAAGTATTATGCCTACAATTTCACAATTGGTAAGAAAAGGCAGAAAGGTGATTGTCGACAAGTCAAAGTCACCCGCGCTGGACAACTGTCCTCAGCGTCGTGGTGTCTGCGTACGTGTCTATACGACAACCCCGAAGAAGCCTAATTCGGCTATGCGTAAGGTAGCCCGTGTTCGTCTGACAAATCAGAAGGAAGTTAACTCTTACATCCCCGGCGAGGGACACAACCTGCAGGAGCACTCTATCGTGCTGGTGCGCGGTGGTCGTGTAAAGGACCTGCCAGGTGTACGTTATCACATCGTTCGCGGTACGCTCGATACCGCCGGTGTGGCAAACCGTCTGCAGCGCCGCTCTAAGTACGGAGCCAAGCGTCCGAAGGCTAAGAAGTAAACTGACCGGAGAAGGTTAGACAGCCAAAAAGAAACAAATTTCAAAACCCGTTTTGCTGGAGAAGTATTAAAGAAAGGTTGAGTAAATGTCCAGGCGAAGGACGTTGAAGATCAAGTAAAGGACAGCCTCCAAGCAGAATTTAATTATTCAAAACAAAAATGAGAAAAGCAAAACCCAAGAAGCGTGTGATCCTGCCGGATCCAGTCTTCAACGACACTAAGGTGTCAAAGTTTGTGAACCATTTGATGTACGACGGTAAGAAGACCAAGTCGTATGAGATTTTCTACAATGCACTCGAGACCGTTAAGGCCAAGATGCAGAACGAGGAGAAGCCCGCCTTGGAGATTTGGAAGCAGGCTCTTGACAACATCACCCCTCAGGTAGAGGTGAAGAGCCGTCGTATCGGTGGTGCTACCTTCCAGGTGCCTACTGAGATTCGTCCTGACCGTAAGGAGAGCATCTCTATGAAGAATATGATTTCGTTTGCCCGCAAGCGCAGTGGCAAGTCGATGGCTGACAAACTCGCCGCTGAGATCATGGATGCCTTCAATAACCAGGGTGGTGCCTTTAAGCGTAAGGAGGATATGCACCGTATGGCTGAGGCTAACCGCGCATTTGCACACTTCAGATTCTAAGAATAGGTATTATTTGTAAGGTAAAAGATTAAAGGATAATTAAGTAAAGACAATGGCAAATCGCGATCTAAATTTGACACGAAACATCGGTATTATGGCTCACATCGATGCCGGAAAGACCACCACCTCTGAGCGTATCCTGTTCTATACGGGTAAGACGCACAAGATTGGTGAGGTGCACGACGGAGCCGCTACGATGGACTGGATGGCCCAGGAGCAGGAGCGCGGAATTACGATTACTTCCGCTGCCACGACCTGTAACTGGACATGGAATAATAAGCAATTCAAGATTAACCTGATTGATACTCCGGGACACGTGGACTTCACCGCTGAGGTGGAGCGCTCCCTGCGTGTGCTCGACGGAGCCGTGGCTACTTACTCTGCTGCTGATGGCGTACAGCCTCAGTCTGAGACCGTATGGCGCCAGGCCGACAAGTATAACGTGCCCCGTATTGGCTATGTGAATAAGATGGACCGCTCTGGTGCAGACTTCTTCGAGACAGTCCAGCAGATGCGTGACATCCTGGGTGCCAACCCTGTTGTGATTCAGGTGCCTATCGGTGCTGAGGAGAATTTCAAAGGTCTGGTCGACCTGATTAAGATGAAGGCTATCCTGTGGCATGATGAGACTATGGGTGCCGAGTACGACATCGAGGAAATCCCCGCTGACTTGCAGGCTGAGTGCGACGAGTGGCGTAACAAACTGCTCGAGGCCGCTGCCGAGTATGACGAGGCCCTGATGGAGAAGTACTTCGACGATCCCGAGTCCATTACTGAGGAGGAGATCATTGCCGCAATCCGCAAGGGAACTATCTCTATGCAGTGCACCCCGATGCTCCTGGGTTCTTCTTATAAGAACAAGGGCGTTCAGCCGCTGCTCGACGCTGTGTGTGCATTCCTGCCCGCACCCGTTGACGTGGAGGTAATCAAAGGAACCAACCCCAATACCGATGAGGAAGAGGATCGTGAACCCTCTGAGACTGCTCCCACATCGGCTCTGGCATTCAAGATTGCCACCGATCCATACATGGGACGTCTGGTGTTCTTCCGTGTTTATTCTGGTAAGGTTCAGGCTGGTAGTTACGTCTTTAATCCCCGTTCGGGCAAGAAGGAGCGTATCAGCCGTCTGTTCCAGATGAACTCCAACAAGGAGATTCCCATGGAGTCGATCGATGCCGGTGATATCGGTGCAGGTGTAGGCTTCAAGGATATCCGTACGGGTGACACCCTCTGCGACGAGGATAAGCCCATCGTGCTGGAGTCGATGACCTTCCCCGACACGGTTATCTCTATTGCCGTTGAGCCGAAGAGCCAGGCCGACGTGGCCAAACTCGACAACGGTCTCGCTAAGTTGGCTGAGGAAGACCCGACCTTCACTGTCCGTACCGACGAGCAGAGTGGTCAGACCATCATCTCCGGTATGGGTGAACTCCACCTCGACATCATCATCGACCGTCTGAAGCGTGAGTTTAAGGTGGAGTGCAACCAGGGTAAGCCGCAGGTGAATTATAAGGAAGCCATCACCAAAACCGTCATGGGCTATCGTGAGGTCTACAAGAAGCAGTCTGGTGGTCGCGGTAAGTTTGCCGACATCATCGTCAATGTCGGTCCTGTCGATGAGGATTACGATATTAAGGAGAATGGACCTCTGCAGTTCATCAACGAGGTGAAGGGCGGTAACATCCCCAAGGAGTATATCCCTGCTATCCAGAAGGGCTTCGAGGCCTCTCTGAAGAACGGTATCCTCGGTGGCTATCCGATGGACAGCCTGAAGGTTGTTGTGGTCGATGGTTCGTTCCACCCCGTGGACTCCGACCAACTCTCGTTCGAAGTGGCCGCCCAGATGGCTTATAAGGCAATCTGCGCCCAGGCCAAGCCTGTGCTCATGGAGCCCATCATGAAACTCGAGGTGGTGACACCCGAAGAGAACATGGGTGACGTGATCGGCGACCTCAACAAGCGTCGTGGTCAGGTAGAGGGTATGGACGAGGCTCGCAGTGGTGCCCGTGTCGTCAAGGCTAAGGTGCCCCTGTCAGAGATGTTCGGCTATGTCACCGCCCTGCGTACCATCACTTCCGGTCGTGCTACCAGTTCAATGGAGTACAGCCACCACGCACCGCTGTCAAGCGCTCTCGCCAAGGCTGTGCTGGAGGAGGTCAAGGGCCGCGCAGATCTTGTGTAAGATCATAAAATAAACTGTCGTTGAGCAAATGACTCTTTAGCGGCAGTAGTCATAAAGTTAAATATTTAAATTCAAAAGTAACAGTTATGAGTCAGAAAATTCGTATCAAACTGAAGAGTTACGACCACAAATTGGTTGACAAGTCAGCAGAGAAAATTGTGAAGGCTGTGAAGGCTACAGGTGCAATCATCAGCGGTCCTATCCCCCTTCCCACACACAAGCGTATCTTCACCGTCAACCGTTCGACCTTCGTCAACAAGAAGGCTCGTGAGCAGTTCCAGTTGTCAGACTACAAGCGTCTGATCGACATCTACAGTTCAACAGCAAAGACTGTTGACGCCCTGATGAAACTTGAACTCCCCAGCGGCGTTGAGGTTGAGATTAAGGTCTAGTACCCCTCGTAGCATTTACGAGATATTGGTAAAAGCGGTGCGTTTTTCAGAATGCACCGCTTTTTTTTGCGTCATTTCAGAGCCTCATGCCCAGTGACACCCGGGCATAGCCGTCGATGAGGATAACCTTGGTCTCATCCATCTTGTAGGAGAAACGATTAAACTGTCCTTGAAGACCTATGAAGTAGTTACTCCAGTTATAGGCAATGCCGAGTCGCAGGTCGACATTGAACTGCAGTCTGCCGTAGTTTTCATCACTGTCAATTTCCCAAACCTCAACATCTTGCAGGTATTTGTCACCAGTATCCATAGGTTTATATTTCTCCCCATTGGCCCAGGTGTGCGTCTGTGAGTTCCATTGTCCGTAACTTTCTGGCGGCATAACATTATCGTCCAGAGGGAGGTAGTTGAAGTCGTACTTATAGACTTTCACGTGGTTATATACACTGATGGTAGGCATGACCATTGCGTTGATCACGAAGCCTCGGAACGGTACGAAGTTGTAGCCGTAGCCAATACCGATGTTAGCCTGGTGCATTTTGATACGGCCCACTTTTTTGCTAAGAATCATAAACAGGGAATTCTCGGGGGCAGACAGGTCGAATGACGACTGATACCATGTGGCTCCTGCCAGAAGCGAGCCAGCGGAGCGGCGCTGGATGACGGACTGGTTGTAGGCGGCGGCCTGTGAGTAGTGATGCCCATTGAACACATAGTATCCATTGACATAGGTGGAACGTATCCATACTGGGGCATCGATTCTGTCATGTATGTTCTGTTCCCCTATCATCTCCCCGTCATGATAGGCTTTTGCATTGAATGTTACTTCGTCTGTACTGAATCTCCTCAGCCGGAAGTTGAATCCATACTTCGCACCTGTGGTACTGAAAGAGAAATAGCGGCCTGCGTTCTTGACGAGCGATTGGGAGTAGGATATGCCCGTACCCCGATAGCCAGCCCAGAAACCGACGGAAGCCGCCACGGGTGGTTCAAAGCATAACTCCCAGAATAGGCGCTCCTTGTCCTCAGGAAAGTAAAAGTCGTTTTCGTAATCCACGTCGACTGCCGTCTCCTTGTAACGGAGGATGACTCGCCAGGGCTTTTCGGGAACTTTGATGTAGCGTGGGTCAACCTTGGCCCGTGCTTTGTTGTCTAATATTTGCTGTACATGGCGTAGTTTGCCCATCAGGCTTGTGGAATTGTGCTGTGGGCTCACACTGTCAGTAGTTGCCTGTTCCTGTGCTGCTGCATTCAAGGTAAATAGGAGACAGCAAAATATTATGGTTCCTTTCATATCTTTCTGTTTCGAGTTAGTTGCAAAGATATGGTTTTTTGCTGAAACAACAAAAAATAAAAGGGAAAAAGATTGGTTTGGGTCTAAATAATCGTTAAATGGAACCCAAACTAATTAATTTAGTTTAAAAACTAATCCATTTAGTTGTTTGTAACGAGAACTTTTAGTTACTTTGCACTCAGGTAAAGATAACGACGCGCAAAGTGATTGAATGATTAAAAGCAAACCGACAATGAAAAAACTGACAAATAGAGAAAAAGAGATCATGGATCTGTACTGGGCGCACGGACCGATGTTCGTCAAGGAACTCTTAGAGTACTACGACGAGCCCCGTCCGCACTTCAATACACTCTCCACGATGGTACGCATACTGGAGAAGGAAGGATTCCTGGATCATAAGCAGTTTGGTAATACCTACCAGTACTTTCCCCTCATCACTGAGGCGGAATACGGAAGGAAATCCATTGCTGGTGTGATCAAGAACTACTTCAACGACTCCTACCTCTCTGCCGTCTCCTCATTCGTCAAGGAAGAGAAGATCTCCGTAGATGAACTCCGCGAACTCATTCAGCAGATTGAAGAGCAGAAGTAATCATCTGTAAACTGTAAATAGTAAGCACAAAAAAATGATAGATTTCCTGATCTACGACCTGAAGGTAGCCGTGCTGATAGCGGTATTCTATATGTTCTACCGTCTGTTACTGGCCCGTGAGACGTTCCACCGTGTGAACCGCATCGTACTCCTGCTGACCGCTGTGGCCTCGTTTGTGCTGCCCCTGTGCGTCATCACGATGCACCGGACGGTGGTGATGCCGATGCCTACGATCGACGTGGAACTGGGTTCTGCCGTTATCGACGACACCCAACCGCAAAAGCCTCTGTGGCAGATATTGCTGCCTGTCTTATATATAATAGGTATGGCAGCCACGCTCGCCAACACCCTCTGGTCGATGGTCAGAATCACCAGCCTGATTAGGCATAGCGAACAGCATCCGCAGGCTGATGGCACCACCATCTGCGTGACCGGTAACGCAGACTTGGCGCCCTTCAGTTGGATGCACTTTATCGTGATGAACCGCAGCGACTACGAAATAAACGATCCTGCGATTCTCACTCATGAACGGGGACATATCCGCCTGCATCATTCGTGGGACGTGCTCCTCGTCGACATCCTCACCGCCCTCCAGTGGTTTAATCCCGCCATCTGGATGCTCCGCAGTGACCTGCGCGCCATCCACGAATACGAGGCCGATGGTGCAGTACTCTCCCAAGGGATCAATGCGCGTCAATATCAATACCTGTTAATCACAAAAGCCGGTGGCATCGGCGGGTACTCCCTTGTCAACGGTATCAGTCACAGTACCCTCAAAAACCGAATCACAATGATGACAAATAAAACCTCCAAGAGCAGTCACCTCTTGAAACTACTCGCCCTGTTGCCCATCGTGGGCATCGCCCTCGCCCTCAATGCCGAGACCGTCACCGATGTTGTCTATAAGGGTGACGAGCCGCAGAAGCAGATGCCCGTGAAGAAAGGCAAGAAGAATGCTACGATCAAGACGGGTGGCAATCAGGACATTCAGATTATTGAGACTGTTGTAGACACAGACGACCAGAAAAAGGTCGAAGGCACCGCTATGCCTGTCATCAAAGGAACCGTCACCCCTGGCGACGAGCCGGCCTTTGATGTGGTGGAAGAGATGCCGCAGTTCCCTGGTGGCATGGCTGCCTTGATGGAATTCCTCTCGAAAAATATCAGTTATCCGAAAGAAGCCTTCGAGGCAAACAAACAAGGCCGTGTCCTTGCCACTTTCGTCATCGAGACGGATGGCAGCATCAGTGAGGCCAAGGTCGTGAAGTCTGTCAATCCCTCGCTCGATGAGGAGGCCCTCCGTGTCATCAACGCAATGCCTAACTGGACGCCAGGCAAGCAGAGCGGCAAGGTCGTGCGTGTGAAATATACCGTGCCCATCAACTTCCGCCTCGATGACAAGACCAAAGAAGCACCGGCAGCCGTAGGTGTTTTCACGCCGACAGAGAAACTGACAGTCACAGGCACTTTCACTCCGACAGAAACACCACTTGTCGTAGTTGATGACAAGACCATCGATTTCGAGAAGATGAAGGATATCGATCCCAAGACCATCGACAAGATGACGGTGCTGAAAGACAAAGCCGCTACCGACCTCTATGGCGACAAGGCCAAACATGGTGTCATCGTCATCACCACGAAGAAATAACGCATCTCTCTCTTCCATGAACAAAGTAGCAATACTCATCCTCGCCCTTGTGTCGGTCCTCTCCGCCCAGGGCGAGGCTTCTGCGAAAAAGAAGGTCGTGGAGCCCGTCGTCGCCGATACCCTCACCCTCCTGATACAGGCCGGCGACAGCCTGATGCAGCAGTACAACACCTTCGAGGCCCTGAGATTCTACCAGCAGGCCTTCGCGATGAAAGACACGCTGGAAAGCCGTACGAAACTCGCCGACTGCTACTACAAGCGCGCCAACTACCGCCAGACAGCCGACCTGCTGAAGAATGTCCCTGCCGGCGACCTCACCCACGAGTCCTTCCGCCAACTCTGCTACAGTTATCAGAAGCAAGGCGACAATGACTCCTACATCTATTGGACATCTAATCTGCTGTCCCGTTATCCTATGGACGGTGAGATGATGGCAGGTCTTATTGTGGCCGTTGTCAGGGAGGATCAGGCTTGGAAGGGTATTGGCTACGGTGAGGATTACTTCAAAAAAGACTCCACGAACATCCTTGTCAACCGCGCCTTGGCCGATGCCTACTTTATGGACCGGCAGTTCGACAAGTCTGTCATGATGTATGAGCGTCTGCTCCAACAAGGCGACTCCACCTTCAACACCCTCTACTCCGCTGGTATGTGTTACAGCCGGTTGGACAGCCTTGAACTGGCCTACAAATACTTCGTTCCCGCATTTCTCCTCAGTGGAATGCAGCATGCCGGCTGCGCCTACCGCCTCGGGGTGGTCTGCGTCGATACCGGACGGCTGGACGAGGGTCTCGGCTATCTGGATCTCGCCACGCAACTCCTGCTGCCCGACACCACAACGATGAGGGCCATCACCTTGTCACAAGGCGAGGCCTACTACTGGATGCGCCAGTACGACAAGGCCGTGGAGGCCTGGAAGAAGCATTTGGAATATAATCCCACTTCCATCGCCACCTATTACAACATCGCCAGTGCCACTTATTATTATCTGCCCGACGGAAAACAGGCGAAGACCTATTTCGAGAAATTCCTCGAACTCGCCCGTAAGGAAGATAGCCCCAATGCCCAACTTACTGAGATGATCAAAAAGGCAGAGGAACTCCTCCGCACCACCAATTTCTCTGACTCCAAACCCAAACGAACGAGATAACGATCAGGGAGACTCGTGATCTCCGCTGAAAACTTCCTACGGAGTAAATACTCCGATCAAGGGGACACCGATCAAGGGGACAGGTCTTTGATCTCCAACACCTCTGTTTGAAAAAGATCAAAGACCTCCGATTTGTGCCAAAATGCTACCAAATGTTCAAAAATCACGTTAAACTCTTCAAATCTTATCATTAATTAAAAAAAAATATGTATCTTTGCGGCGTGAACGCCGCTAAAGCGATAAAACAGAAGACATGTGGCAAACGTTGCTCTCCTTTCGTAATATCGGTCAATATTAAAATTGATAATAAGAAGATATAACTATGGCAACAGCAATCAGAGCTATCCCGACACTCTACGGCGAGACAGCTAAGTCGTTTGAGAGTGAAGCAAAGCGAACAGAGCAAAATCCGGGTACGCAAGACTATCGCCATGAGGCGAAAGTCGTTTCTGACTTTCTGAAAACTACCAACGTGCTATGACTGTAGAAGAACTGCTGGCACGATGCGAAATTGTACGTGCTTCAGAGAAAAGGCTGACTGAATGTCAGCCTTTCAATTGTGGTGAAAATGACCTAGCTCATGAAGTGTCTGACACTTTGTGTCTTGGGCTTTCTCAGAGTAGACAATATCGTACATGGTCAGAGAGAGTTAAGCCAGGCATTCATTTCCTCGGGGTCGGAAAACCGTTTTCCCTTCCCCTGCCTGATTTCCTCACGAGCCTCATCGACGCGAGCAAAGAACTCCTCCTTCGTCATCAGTGTCGGGTCTGACTTTTTGGCCACCAACTTCTTCAGATACTTTGCCAACTGCTTCATCAGCGGCTCGCTGTCGGCTATCTCGGCCATGTCGCGCCATATCTGCGCATTCAACTCTAATGTTGTCATAATCCTAACTTGTTTGTTTCTGGCTGCAAAGATACAAAAAAGAAACGAAACAACAAAATAGAAACAAATAAATCAACCGAATCGTAATCTCACTGCTGAATGGGGCACCGCTCCACCTTACCCTTAAGGGTATGCGAGACATAGTTTTTCGCAGAAATATTTGGATGATTGGAAAACTTGTCGTAACTTTGTACGCGAATTCATCAATAATTGCAATTATGACTCAACTGACAGTTTCAATAGAGGATGTTTCCATGCTTGACCAGATTAAGCAGGCCATCAGTCTGATACGTGGCGTGAGTAGCGT
>Ga0310691_10000723_pt1 | contig 57536 bp, 43 predicted proteins | sample 176DNAGHGlowgp2_FD_203887 | JGI IMG/M metagenome (GOLD analysis project Ga0310691, IMG submission 203887) | Sheep rumen microbial communities from Palmerston North, Manawatu-Wanganui, New Zealand - 1766 DNA GHGlow gp2 (v2) (version 2) | ecosystem: Host-associated > Mammals > Digestive system >... | reverse complement strand
CTCGCCGTTTGCATCGTAAGCTCTGAGGAACCAGTCACCGTCCCAAGCGGACTCCATGATGTTCTTCTTCATCTTATCGATCTCGGCCTGCGCAGCGGCTGCCTCATCGTCCTTACCGAGGTGCTTGAGGATCGCTACATAGTTCGGGCCTGTGTAGGTGAAGAGTGTCGCTACCATGACGGACTCTGCGACCTTGGAGTAACCGCCCTCTGCCTTGAACTTCGGGTTGGTGTATGTCTGGAAAGACTCACCCGGTGTGTCAGAGTAGCAGGACAGGTTGATGCAGTCGTTCCAGTCTGCACGCATAGCCAGCGGGAGACCGTGCGGTCCGAGGTTGTTTACGATGTGATAGAAGGAAACCTTCAGGTGCTCGAGCATGGTCTGTGCAACGCTCATATCGTTGTCATAAGGAACCATCTCGTCAAGGATGGACCAGTCTCCTGTCTCCTTGATGTAAGCGGAAACAGAAAGGATCAGCCAGAGCGGGTCATCCGAGAAGTCACCGCCGATATCGGCGTTACCCTTCTTAGTAAGCGGCTGGTACTGGTGATAGCATCCGCCGTCCGGGAACTGTGTGGAAGCGATATCGATGATACGCTCCTTCGCACGATCCGGGATCTGGTGTACGAAACCGAGGATATCCTGGTTGGAATCACGGAAGCCCATACCACGGCCGATACCGGACTCGAAGTAGGAAGCGGAACGGGAAAGGTTAAAGGTAACCATGCACTGATACTGGTTCCAGATGTTGACCATACGGTCGACCTTGTCATCCGGAGTAGAAACGTTGAGGATGCCGAGGAGTTTGTCCCAGGAAGCCTTCAGATCAGCAAGACCTGCGGCCACCTTCTCCGGTGTATCGAACTTCTCGATCATGGCCTTCGCCTTGACCTTGTTGATGGTCTTGCCGTCTGCTTCGAACTTCTGATCCACAGGCATCTCCACATAGCCGAGGATAAAGATGAGCGTCTTGCTCTCGCCGGCGGCAAGAGTGATCTCTTTATAGTGGGAAGCGATCGGAGACCAGCCGTCTGCGAAAGAATCCGTTGCCTTACCGGCAAGGACAGCCTCCGGGTTATTAAATCCGTTGTAAAGTCCGATGAAGGAATCACGGTCTGTATCGTAACCGTCGATCTCATCGTTCACGGAATAGAAAGCATAGTGATTCCGTCTGTCTCTGTACTCGGTCTTGTGGTAGATGACGGAACCGTCTACTTCCACACGGCCTGTGGAGAAGTTTCTCTGGAAATTGGTGCAGTCATCCTGTGCATCCCAGAGACACCACTCGGCAAAGGAGAAGAGTTTGAATGTCTTCGCGGAAGAGCCCTCGTTCTTGAGGACGACCTGCTGGACTTCTCCGTCATAGCCGTTCGGTACGAAGAAGGTCACCTCAGCCGAGAGGTCATTCTTCTTACCCTTGATGATCGTATAGCCCATACCGTGACGGCACTCGTAAGCATCGAGTTCTGTCTTCACCGGAGACCAGCCCGGATTCCATACTGTTCCGTTATCGTTAATATAGAAATAGCGTCCGCCCATATCGATCGGAACATTGTTGTAACGGTATCTTGTTATTCTGCGAAGGCGGGCATCCTTATAGAAATTATAGCCGCCCGCGGTATTGGAAATCAGTCCGAAGAAAGCCTCAGAGCCAAGATAGTTGATCCACGGATATGGAGTCTTCGGTGTTTCGATTACATATTCACGGTTTAAATCGTCAAAATGTCCGAATTTCATGATATGTGCCTCCTTGATTTGAAATTTCAGGTACATACATCATACTATAAAAGTTCATAAAACGGAACGTTTCGCGCACTGAAAACACGAAGAAAAAAACACAAATTTCAGGCAAAATCGGGGAAACCCAAAGGATTACGAACTCGAAAACGGTTTCGCATATTTCACTTACGGACAGGTATGCTTGCGCCGTCAGGACAGTCCGAGCAGCTCTTCCATTCCGATGACGAACTGTTCCTTCAGTTCTTCGGGGGTCAGTATATCCCCTGCCAGATAGGCATCCAGAAGTCTCTTGATCTCAGAATCGGCATAGCGGTCTGTCAGAGGATCGGATGAGATCTGTATCTTCTCTGCCTCCGGCACCAGCAGCGCATACGGATTCTGCCCACAGAGGAAATCACTGATAAAATTCGGATCTTCTGCACATCTCTTCATGATACTCCGGCTATTGACGAAATAACCTTTTACAGCCAGATCGGTGAGCGTGTCCTTATCCAGTGTGAGGATACGCAGGACATGCGCAGCCGTCGCCTTCTTCTCGCATGTGGAAGCGACCATCAGCCAGGTTCCTCCGTCATATGTGGCGGAGGGTGCAGGCACGATGCCCCAGCCTGTAATAACGGGCTCAGCTTCACTCGTCTCGCCAGTTGCGTCTGCATTATCCGAAGTCGTCTCCGTCGCCCCGTTGTCCGCTTCCTGCTTCTCCTCATGTCCCGGAACATAGCCGATCACATCCGCCGCAGTCTGAAGCGAACCGAAGAACAGAACCGTCTTCTCTGTATTGATATCGCTTGCCCATTCTCTGCTGAACGGCGTTTGCTCCGCCGTCAGGGATTCGGCGAAGAGGGATTCCTGAAGAAGGATATACTGATCGAAGTCCGTTCCGACCGCGATCTTCCCATCTTTCACCCAGGGCTCCGTATGTCCGGCCCAGTACACATCGTGCAGCTGCTCCCGATCCTCCAGAAGCTTCACGGCTCCTTCTGAATTGATGTTCACGTCGTGAGCATAATCGAGGATCGTGCGCCAGTCGGAAAGTTTAGCCGAGACATCAGAAGGTTCATATACACCCAGAGCCTGCTTCGCAAGAGCACGGTTATAGATGATCACAGAGGGAGCCAGCTCAAAGGCCAGTGCTTTTACCTTATTGTCTGCATCGACAGCCACCTGATAGGTATAGGCGAACTGATCGTACAGTTCGGATCTCGGAATACCCAAGCTGTCCATATCCATTGTCTTTCCGGACTCCGAGAAGTTGCCGAGGTTGTCTTTATCCATCATGAACAGATCCGGTTTCTGCTCCTCACTCTGCAGCGCCTCATTTAGTGTTTGGATATATTTATCCGGCTCCACGTACTCATATACGAATTCAACATCTACCAAGTAATCCTTCAGAATATTGCCGAATTCCTTATCGTAGCCGTATATGATCAGCGGTTCCGAAGACTGGTCCTCCACGGAAGTAGGTACAGTCTCGCTTTCCGACGGTTCCGTTTCCGTTACCGTCGGTTCCGTTGCAGAATCAGTCGGTTTTACAGTCGTAGCGGTTGCCGATTCCGAAGGAGAGGTTTCCGTTTCTTTATCCGGGTTTCTTTTACAGGCACAGAAAGGCACCGCCATCGAAGCGGCCAGTATCGCTGCCATGATTTTTCCTGCCTTCATCTGCGCCTCCGTAATAGAAAAACTCCGTGAAATATTCACGAAGTAAGTGTACAACAATATTTGACCTCTTTCAACAAAAGTGACGTCTTGGTTATACTCGCACCTCGAAAGGAATTCACGTCGCCGGTCCTCGACCTGCGGTATGCGGAACCGTTCCTTAGGATTTGTTATCGAGGAATTGACAACAGTGCATTTTCATAATAAAATCTCTCTTGTCTTATGAAAGACCATCTGGGGCATTAGCGCAGTTGGGAGCGCATCACACTGGCAGTGTGGGGGTCAGGGGTTCAAGTCCCCTATGCTCCACCAGAAAAGCCGTCACAAACGTGGCGGCTTTTCACATCTTTGCATTATTCTACCGTAACGGACTTCGCGAGATTCTTCGGTTTATCGATGTCACAGCCGTTCTCTTTCGCGACATAGTAGGCCAGCATCTGCATCGGTACGATCTCCACCACAGCAGAGAAGAGCGTATCGACTTTCGGAATGAAGATCACATCGTCTGCCTGGGACAGGATCTCCTGATTGCCTTTAAAGGCAACGGCCAGTACTTCCGCGCCACGGGCCTTGACCTCAACGATATTGCTCAGTGTCTTCTCCATGATCGCCTGGTTACAGCACAGCGCGATGACCGGCTGATGCTCTTCGATCAGAGCGATGGTGCCGTGCTTCAGCTCACCGGCAGCGTAGGATTCTGCATGGATGTAGGAGATCTCCTTCATCTTCAGTGCACCTTCGAGTGCGATGGCATAGTCGGTATTTCTGCCGATGAAGAACATCGACTTCGTCGCGTGATATTTCTTCGCCATCTTCGGGATCTTCGGATTCATATCGAGCGCTTCCTGTACCCGCTTCGGGAGCATCAGAAGTGTGGACAGGTGATGGTAATAATCCGCATCCTCGAGTTTCTCCAGAGTCTTGGCAATATAGACCGCTACCAGATACAGGACGCATAGCTGTGTCGTATAGCCCTTCGTCGTGGCTACAGCGATCTCCGGGCCCGCCCATGTATAGAGAACATCGTCAGCAAGTTTCGCGATGGTACTGCCGACTACATTGACGATAGCAAGAGTCCGGGCGCCTCTGGTCTTGCACTCCTTCATGGCGGCAATCGTATCCGCAGTCTCACCGGACTGGGAAAGAACGATGAGAAGCGTGTGTTCATCGATCAGCGGATCACTGTAACGGAGCTCACTTGCCAGTTCGCATGTAACCGGGATACGGCAGAGTTTCTCGATCGTATATTTCGCGGCACATCCTGCATAGTAGGCAGAGCCGCAGGCCGTGATCACGATCTTGTTGATCGACTCAAGATATTCCTTCGACCATTCGATCTCATCGAGTATGATCTTTCCGTCCTTGATACGCGGAGCAACGGTCGCCTTGACCGCTCTTGGCTGCTCGATGATCTCCTTGAGCATGAAGTGCTCGTAGCCGCCCTTCTCTGCCGCCTCGATATCCCACGTGATACGTGCGATCTTCTTACTGACAGCCTGGCCTGCCGCATCGAATATGTTCACGCCATCCGGAGTGATCTCTGCGAATTCCCCGTCATCAAGATAGATCGCATTTCTGGTATTCGCCACCAGTGCCGTCACATCCGATGCGAAATAGTTCTCACCGGCACCGACACCGAGAATAAGCGGACTTGCCTCTCTGGCCACATAGATCGTATCCGGCTTCTCTGTGCAGATGACGCCGAGCGCATAGGAACCCGAAAGCCGGGAAGAAGTCTTGATGATCGCACGGCGAAGATCTCCCTTATAGTACATCTCAAGAAGGTGTACGATGACTTCTGTATCCGTCTCGCTCTCGAAGTGATATCCCTTACTGATCAGTTCTTCGCGAAGGCTGATATAGTTCTCGATAATACCGTTATGAACGATGGCGAAACGCCCGTCATTACTTAAGTGCGGATGAGCATTCGTATCTGTCGGCGCACCATGGGTCGCCCAGCGGGTATGTCCGATACCGATCATGCCGGGGCACTCTTTCCCCTCATCGGTCAGTTCACATAGATTCGCGATACGGCCACTCACCTTATCTACCTTGATCACGCCATCGTTAAGAACAGCGATCCCGGCCGAATCATACCCTCTGTATTCCAGTTTCTTCAGTCCGTCCAGAAGGATCGGGGCGGCCTGCTGCGTTCCTGTATATCCGACGATTCCACACATGTTTCTTTACCTTTCCTCCGTATCCACCGGACTATGGCGTCTGAATACGGAAACGGGCGCATGATCACGCCCGCAAGTTATTTTCTGATGATGATGCTCTCTCTTTCGGCACCCACCGATACGTACGTGATCGGGCATCCGATCGCCTTCTCAACAGCAAGTACGTAGTCCTGCGCGGTCTTCGGCAGGTCTTCCCACTTTCTCGCGCCGCTGATATCCGTCTTCCAGCCTTCGAAGTACTCGATGACCGGTTTGCAGTCATTTAAGGCTACCGGGAACGGGAAACGGTCGATTCTCTCGCCGTTCAGTTCGTACTGTGTGCATACCGGGATCTTATCCATGTAACTCAGAACATCCAGCTTCGTCAGGGCGATTTCAGTCGCTGCCTGTACCTCGACACCATACCGTGTAGCCACGATATCCAGAGGACCTACACGACGCGGTCTTCCGGTCTTCGCGCCGTACTCGAAGCCGGCCTTTCTCAGTTCTTCCGCTTCGTCGCCGAACATCTCGCATACGAACGGACCCTCACCGACACAAGTGGAATATGCCTTTACGACACCCACGACCGAGTCGATCTTCGCGCCCGGGAATCCGGAGCCGATCGGAGCATATGCCGCCATGGTGTTCGAAGAAGTAGTATACGGGTGGATACCATAATCGAGGTCACGGAGTGATCCGAGCTGTGCTTCGAAGAGGATAGACTTACCTGCCTTCGCGGCATCTGCCAGCCAGGCACCTGTATCGCAAATGTGAGGACGGATCTTCTCGCATGCATCGTCCAGCCATGCCTCCAGCATCTCCATCGTGTAGGGCTTAGCCCCGTATACCTTCTGAAGGGTCAGGTTCTTCCACTCCATCAGGTCCGCAAGATGCGCCAGCAGGTGTTCACGGTAGTTCAGTTCACCGGCGAGGATCGTCTTCTTCTGATATTTGTCCGAATAGAAAGGCGCGATACCCTGCTTGGTCGAGCCGAATTTCTTATCGGCCAGTCGCTGCTCTTCCAGTTCGTCCAGATCTCTATGCCAGGGAAGCAGGAGGGACGCACGGTCGGAGATCTTCAGGTTCTCCGGTGTCAGATCCACACCCTGAGCCTTCACATCGTTCATCTCTTTAACGAGGTTCTCCGGGTCAAGAGCCACGCCGTTACCGAGGATATTCACCACACCGTCACGGAAAATGCCCGACGGCAGCAGATGAAGCGCGAACTTACCCTTCTCGTTGATGACAGTATGTCCGGCATTGCCGCCACCCTGAAATCGCACGACCACATCGTAGTCTTCAGTAAGCAGATCGACCATACGGCCTTTGCCCTCATCACCCCAGTTAATGCCCACGATTGCGCAGTTTCCCATAGTGTTTGCCTCCCACTTATGTATTCAAATTCTTCAAAAACAAAGGTGTCCTGAGTACATCTTCAAGACACCATTGTCAATACCGTCCATTTTTATACTCTATATAAGAGAGGTTGTCAAGATTTTCCCTTGGCAAAAGCACTGGTTCCTTCTATTCCTTCGTCTCGTCCTGGGTTTCTTCTTCCTCTTCGTCCTCCTCCGGCTCTTCCGGAACCGGCCCGAGGATCAGGTCCGCAATATTGATGGGAAGCCCGATGGTCGGCACCCTGACAGCACCGGCCTTCTGCTTGCCGGGAAGGATCGTGATGCCCTTCTTCGGAAGGATGAAGGACAGCGTCAGATCGGCACTGATCGCCCCCGGATCAGCCTCCCCTGTATCACAGTCCACGCCCGTCGGGATATCAATCGCGATGACACGTGCCCCGCGGCTGTGTCCCTCCTCGATCTTCGCCGTGATCTCCGTAAGATTCGGCGGAAGCGGTCTTGCGAATTCATATCCTGTGCCGATGATGCCATCTACCAGAACACACGGCATACCCGGTTCTTTCTCATAGATCATGCGCGAGATCCCGGCCTGCCAGATCGCCGGATCGAACTCGGATGCCGGACGGATCGGAATGCCGAAGCACTCTGCCGCCTCACGGTTATTCTTCACTACAGGAGAATGCTCCGTCCCCGGGAAACAGTCCCAGATCGTTACCTGGTATCCTCTGGATTTCAGGATCCTTGCCGCCACGTAGGAATCGCCGCCATTCATTCCCTTACCCGCGAAGAAATGGATAGGTGTCGTCAGCGCCCTTGCCACAGACACACAGGCATCGGCCACGGCAAGCCCCGCATGCTCCATCAGGATCGAGACCGGTACGTGATACTCTTTACCGATCATACGGTCCAGCATCCTCTGCTCTTCTCTCCTAAGCGTCGTACGCACACGGCGCACCGGTTCATAGGGTTCCTTCGGCGGCGCCGGATTCAGTATACTCTTCTGCGGCCAGAACGGACTTTCATTCTTTCTCATATTTCCTACCCGCTTTCCCCGAATCTTCGAGTTCTCCATCTCCCTTACCCGGAAGAAGACCTCGTACATAGATTCATTGTATCATTTCATTTCCTATGTGGTCGAGTGCTTTTACCACGGGAATCGTAAGATAAGCGACAAGCGCACCGGCGAATGACCCCGCCAGCACCAGATATGGAAGATACACGACGACATAGAGCGTGCGAGTCACCAGAAGCGCGGCCACGATCTGTCCCACGCCATGGCTTGCCGCACCACCGATACTGACACCGAAGATCGAGACCTTCTTCATATCGGACAGCAGACACATCGTCCCCCACGCAGCCAGCCCGCCCATAAGCGAGAAGATGCATCCCACGATATTTCCCCCGAAGGCCAGAAGCAGGAGCGACCGGAGAAGTGCGACCATCAGCGCCTCTTTTCTTCCCACACTGTAGAGTGTCACCAGGATCGCGATATTCGCAAGACCCAGCTTAAAACCCGGTATCGGAAGGATCCTCCGGGGAAGAAGCCAGGCCTCGAGGATACTCAGCACCAGCGCCAGTGCGAGAAGCATCGCCGTCTTCGCTATGTCATACGCTGTACGTGACCCTCTCATTTTGCCACCACATCCACTTCCTGATCCTCTTCGGCCCCGGAAGAGACGATCTGGATCACGACACGGTTCGGCAGGCACACCGCACCATCACCGCTTTTCTTCAGTTCACCCACATGCATACAGATCTTATCCGGACAGCTGCTGTCCTTCACATATACTTTATCAGAGGAGAGAAGGATCACCATTTCCCCGGAATCCGAGGTGATCCGATATTCCGTCGGCTCGGAAAAATCAGCCATGTTCCGTTCCAGAATGACATTTCCATCCTGCGTAATGCGGACGACTCTGCCCCGGTTTTCTACCGACTTCCCATAGATCCATGACAGAAGAAGCAGTATCACGCAGACAACCGCCACCGCACCGATGACCACCGCATCACCCGGCAGGAAACGGAAACGGCGCGCCGGAAGATCCCGGTTCGGGCGCATCTTCCCTTTCCCGTCTCTCGTATCAGCCGAAGTATTCGATTGTCCATCCTTCCTGCGCATCGACCTTCCCCTTAAGCGATGAAGATACCCATAATGTACCATTATCTACGCACAGGATGCAATCGATCTCCTCAGCGATGGCGAAGTCTCTGGCTCTTTCACTCCCGTAGGCAAAGAGCACCGTCGACAGTATATCTCCGACCGTCCCGTCCTGACCAATTACCGTTGCGGACAGGATATCCGTCTTGACCGGGCGTCCGGTTTCCGGGTCCATGATGTGCCCGTACCTCACCCCTGCCTCTTCGAAGTACCGTTCATAGGCACCACTGGTGATCACGGACATTTCCTGATCCTTCGAAAGAGTATAGATACAGCAGAGAGCTGACGGCTCCGACGGGGAAACGATCCCGATGTTGAGCGTCCCGGATTTCGACCAGGCACAGACATTTCCTCCGAGGTCCAGTATCACCTTCGTGACCGAATACCCGCGCACCCGTTTCATCAGTTCGGCCGCGATCGCTCCCTTGGCGGCACCGCCCAGGTCCACTTGCGTGCCCTCTTCCACATACGCCCGGTTCCCGGAAAGCAGATGCACCTTCCTGTAATCGACCTGTTCCAGCGTCTTCTCGATCTCCTTTCCTTCCGGGACATGCGGATCTGTACCGAAGCCCCACAGGTCCATGACCGGTGCGATCGTCGGATCGAAGAGTCCCTGTGTTTTCTCCGAATAAAGGAGCACGGTCTCCAGGACCGCATACGTCTCCGAAGACAGCTCTACCGGAGCGCTCTCCGAGGAAGCATTTAGTTTCGAGATCTCACTTTCTTTCTTCTTTCTAGAGAACTTCTCTTCCATTTCCATGATGTACGAAGAAGCATCTGCCACTGCCTTTATGGCGTCTCGTCCTTCTGCCGTGATCGTGACATATGTATCCAGCGCCAGGATCGTCCTGGTCTCTTTCTCGGTTTTCGGCCGGCAGCCGGACACAAGACCGCCCAGCATAGTAAGCACAAGAAGATATGAAACGGCAAAAGCCCGTCCCCTCCGGTGGAAAGTGGAGAGTACGGGCTTGACTAGGAGCTCGTTATGGCTATGTCTCTTTCTAGTCCAGGTAACTGATGTCATTGTCATCATCCAGTTCTTCTTCCAGTTCATGCTTCGTATGCCGTCCATGGAAGATCGCATAGATATTGCACATACCGGCAAGGATCAGGACGATCCCGCATATCAGAGCCTCTGCCCAGAAGACCACATACTGTTCAGCCACACGGGCAGAACGTTCGTAGTATGGTACCTGGATCCCGTCTCCTCCCGGATAGGCATTCTTCAGTGGGAAGTACTTCTTCCACAGCCGGATCACATTGAACCGGTCCGTGTTGTTGATGATCAGAAGCGGAGAATTGTCTGCCGAATATCCGATACTATCGGACAGTGCCTGCACCAGGTCATTACATGCGATCTCTTTGATCGGATCGGTAAGGAGTGCCTCATAGCACGTGATCGCAAGATCCTCCACCTTCACGAAGCCTTCCATCTCCGGCGAAGTAGACGGAGTAAGGGAATCGTTAGCAAGAAGGGCCAGCTGCGAGAACCGGATATAGGCACGCGGCTGCGTAACGCCTGTGGTCTCTGCGATCGCATCCGATCCCTCATTTACAACACCGACCACCTGATATGTAGTTCCGCGTATCTCGACAAAAGCGCCGAGTATCTGGTAGGAGTGGAAGAGATTCCAGGCCAGCTGGGTATTCAGAACGATCGAATACCTGTCACCGACTCCGTTCTCATCCGGAAGGAAACCGCCGCTTTCGTAGCGGAACGGGTGAACGACATGGTAGTCTCCACCTACACCCACTACTTCGCACTTATCCACCGAACCCGTCGGTGCCTTGTCCATATAACCCTGTGCCGGATACGAGGCGGTGGCAGAATAGCAGTCTTTCCAGAGATTAACGACAACGTCGGATTTCTTCTGATCTTTGGATCCCTTCGTGGTCGTAGAGGCCTCGATCAGCTCCAATCCGTCGTGGATCTGCTGGACCTTCTCGATATCCAGGCCATCCGGCGTCTTTCTCGGGGCAGAACCGTCACCCTGGATCTCACCCGGGCCCAGAATCGTCAGATGCCGGTACGGATGGGATTTCGACTCGAAACGCTCCGCCGCATACTGCAGCGTCTGCCCGTCGAGCACCTGATTGATCCGGACGACAGAGGCGACAGAGAGTACGATTCCTCCGATCACCAGAACAAACGGGATACCCATCAGGATGTAGTGGGATCTGCGGCAGATGTCGCCCCATTTTCTCTTTATGAACTTTTTAATCTTCGGACCAAGTTCCATTAGTTGGTTTCTCCTTGTGCCAGACGGACCTGCTCACCATTGGTGATCGGTTTTCCGGAACGTACGATGCAGTATGCATAGCTGATTCCCGCGCCTTCGATCGCACAGGATGTCGCATCTTCTGCCAGGACCTTTACCGGCACTTTTCTTGCGATGTAGCGCTCACCGAGCGGGCTGTTCTTCGTAACCAGGATATAGATGAAATACCCTTCTGTATCCTGCTGGACGGCACCCTTCGGTACAACATTCTCATAAGAACGGTTCGAGGTCGAGATCGTGCAGTTGACCACCGTCGCACCAGGGGTCAGCCAGTCACCGGTCACTGTAATACGTACGATACTGGAATTCATAGGATCCATCGGGTCCGGCCGTATCGATTCTACAAAAGCACTGTCACAGTAGTCCGTCTTGACTTCGGAACCGATCTGCATACCTTCCGCATCCTTCTTCGCGATCGAGCACTCGATAAAGTATCCGGAATCCAGATCTGCGATCGTGAACATGACGTCATCCTTCATGCATTCCGCGTTTCTTGTTACGTTGACTGCCGTAACCATACCGGAGATCGGCGCAGTGATCTCCGTGACAGCATAGTATTCTTCCAGACGTTTGATCTCTTTCTCATACTCTTCCTTCTGCTTCAGTTTGCCTTCCCATTCATCTTCCTTCTGGTCATTGGAGATACCGGCATTGGTCTTCGCATCGGAAAGAGTCTTCCTTGCAACAGTCAGGTTATGCTTCGCATCCGAAAGCGAGCGTTCCGCAGCTTCCACGGTGGTGATTGCTTCGTAATTGGCAAGATCACCCTGTTTCGTCGTAAGTTCATCATTCTTCGATGAGATAGCAGAATCCTTGTCAATAATGGCATTGGCGATCTCTGTCACTGCTGATTTCGCATTCTCATATTCCTGGTTCGCATTGTCGAGTGCCTGCTGGGCATCGGTCACAGCCTGATTGGCTGAATCGATCGCTTCCTGGGAAAACTCCGGATCGGCCGGATCCGTGATACATGCTTGAAGCGTCGCATTCGCCGTATCCAGTGCTTCCTGGAGCATGGCAATCTGATCCGGGAATCCGTCCCTTTTCTCTTCTGCATTATATTTCTGCTCTTCAAGGGAATTCTTATCTTTCTCGAGCTGCGTGATTTCGCTCTGCAGATTGGCGATCTCATCTTTCACAGTTGCAATCGCGTCATCCTTGTTTCTGGCCGCTTCCAGTGTTTTCTCCGCATCCTCTACTGCCTTCTCCGCATCGACGACTGCCATCTCCAGATCGTAGTAGTCGCTGCTCTCCGAAGGCTTACGTTCAATGTATTCCATCTCTTTCTCAAGATCAGCAAGATTCTTCTTCGCGGTTTCCAGATCTTCTCTTTCTTCCGGAAGGCTGATCGTCGCCAGAACCTGCCCCGCGTCTACAAAGGCATAGAGGTAGGTATCGATCTCACCGATCGTGATCTGACCCGGAGCTTTAATACTCTTCTCCTGATTCGTCCGCACGGTTCCCTGTGCCCTTGTGATCGAGCTCAATGTCGCGCTGTAGATCTGCTGCGTGCTGACCTGCGTGAGGGTCATGTTCATAATGGTATTCGAGAAGAACGTCAGGATCCCCATTACGATCAGAAAAGCGATCAACGCTTTCACGATCCATTTCTTATTCTTTCTTGTCTTTTTCTCCTCAGACATTTTAGTAAACCTCCTTCGAAATACCTTCGAAACTTATTTGATTCCCGAGCGGGAGATACCTTCTACCAGATACTGCTCACCATATAAGAATATGAGCAGCGGTGGAACCATGAAGATGAACGAAGCAGCGAACGCGACACCCACCTCCGATGCATTGATCTGACTTAAGAATACGGACAGCGGCTGCTTACCCGCATCTTCAAGAAGGATCAGGGGCTGTTCAACCATGTTCCAGTAATCGATGAACAGCAATATAGCCATCGCGTAGATCGCACTCTTACACATCGGAAGTGAGATCTTCGTGAATATGTTCCATTCATTCGCGCCGTCCAATTTGGCCGCTTCAATATACGAAGACGGGATCTGGCGCATATATTTACTTAGAAGAAAGATACTGAAGGTAGAGAATACACCCGGCAGGATGATTGCCCACCACGTGTTATAGATCCCCAGGTTCTTGGCGATAAGATAGTTCGGAACCAGTGTGACCTGGAAGGGCATCAGCATCAGGATAACGTAGGAGAAGAACAGGACTTCTCTTCTCTTTCTTCTGTATCTGGAGAAGCTGTAGGAAGCGAGGCATCCTATCATGATCTGCCCGAGTACGATCGGTACGACCAGTGCCACGGAGTTCCAGAACTTCAGAAGATATGTCGGGCTCAGGAACAGTAGCGTCTTATACTGGCTGAACGATACAAAGTCCGGAATCATCTTCAGCTTCGGTGTCGAGGACAGGTATGTCTTCGTCTCGGCAGAAGCAGAGGACAAACTGTTATAGACTGCGCTGTAGTTGGTCTTGATCTCATCCGTCGACATGAAAGAATCGAGGATCGTCAGTACGATCGGCATCAGCGCGAAGACTGCCACGGCAAGAGCAAGGATCACACCAAGCGTCACCCAGAAGCGTTCTGTCACAGTCCTTACGCGCATACGGCGTTTGGCATCGGCTCTTCCCTTCTCGTGCAGGGCTTCCAGTTCTTCATCGGAAAGGCGGACGATCTCTACCTCTTCGATATCACGGATCGAACCGTGATCGTGGGTCTCTTCGGTCGCCGGAGTGGAGATCGGCTGAAGTGGAGTAATTTCATTTTTCTTTTTCATCTTTACTCCTCCGTATCTCTTCCGAGCCGGTTCTCTGCAATGAAGAGGATACCGACAATGATGATCATGGCGATACACATGATGATCGCCGCTGCGGTCAGTTTCGCATTATCCAGATGCGAGAACATGTTGTTCATGAAGTTCTGAAGCATGTAGAGTGCATCGTAAGGATAGTCTCCGGCAAGAAGATAGACTTCACGGAAGATCTTAAAGGAGTTAATGAGGGACATGATCCCGACGAAGAAGATCGTCGGCCACAGATAAGGGAGCTTAATAGAGAAGAATCGTCTCACGGCTCCGGCTCCGTCCATCTTCGCCGACTCAAGCTGCTCGGAAGGAACGGCCGAGATCGCGGAGATAAAGAGCACCATATTGTATCCGAGGTTCTTCCACAGGAACAATATCAGGATAACCAGTCTCGACCAGTTCGATTTCATCCAGTCCAGTTTATCGATCCCGAACCAGCCCAGGTAGGTGTTCAATGCACCGTTATAGCTGAACATGACCTGCCAGATCAGAACGATCGATGCGACCGGAACCATCATAGGGTTGAGCATGATGCTGCGGAAGACGCTCTTCCCCGGGATCTTCGAGCTGAGAAGCAGCGCCAGAAGCAGGGAAAGAAGTACGGCCAGCGGCACGGCCAGGCCGGCGAATATCAGAGTATTGACCGAAGCCGTGCGGAAAGCCTTGTTATTCCATACGTGCACATAATTCTCAAATCCTACGAATTCGGTATTGGTCGCACTTCTCTGGAAAGACTGGACCAGCACGATCAGCATCGGTCCGAAGAAGAAAAGTAAAACCCCGAGGAGGCTCGGTGTCAGATAACCGGTAAAGACGAACCATTCGCGAAGGGCTCTTTTCCTTCTGCCTCTGATTCGTCTCTTCTTTACCTCTTCAGGATTATATTCGTGTGTTGCCATTGGTTTTCCTTCATATGTACGCACAGTCTAGTAACAGATTTATTCTACCATACTGTGTAGTGATCGTATTAAGATTCTCTTCTTTTTTGAGGAGGGGTGGGAGCGAGGGGGGTGGGCCTCGCTCCCGGGGTATGAAAGTAAATAGAAGATAGTAAAAGGTTCTTTGCTATCTGTCGTCCGGGAGAGGGGGTATTGGAGGTTGTCTTTCCCTTTCGACATGTTCATTTTCTCATCCGGGTATGACTTTCAAGTGACCGTAAAGTGACAGTTCCGTCACCAAGCCATCCGAGGACGTGATCATCTCTCGTGGAGAAGTGTAGTGGCACGGTTCTGGATGTTCTTGCAGACATCTTCTGCCGATCTCTGGTTCTCGAAGAAACCGGGTGCCTCTTCATTGACGATCATCATGATGCCCGGGTCCGTGCTCGTAATCGTGCGGACACCCTCAATAAGCTTAATGAAGCCATCTGCCATTTCCTGATTCAGGTCAAAGTTGTAGTAATTCTCGAAGGACTCCGGATCCCACTGCTTCACGTTCTCCTTCTCTTCTTCGAACTGCTTGATGTCCTTCTTATTCTTCTCTTCCAGTGCCGAACGCAGAATCGGTACAGAATAGAAGCTATATGCATAAGAGATCTGCTGATCCTCTTCGAACATGAAGCGGATGAAGTCCCATGCCTCATCCTGCGCAGAGCAGGACTTCGCGATGGCAAGTGTCATCATCGGCTGTGCCGACATACCGGAAGACTCCGGCGCCGGAGCACCCAGGAATACACTCTTTTCTTTCAGTGCGGAATAATACTGTGCATACTGCTGCAGGCTGTAGAAATACACGGAAGTCATGGCCATCATGCCGTTCTTGACTTTCTCGATCGGATCGACGTATTCTCCGCCGCCCATCATGCCGTCATAAACCACGTAGCCACCATCATCCGTTGACAGATGAAGCACTCCGAATGTCTTTGCAATTTCGAGAGCTTGTCTGAATTCCGCACTGTCGAAGTTGACCTTCTTATTCTCATAGTCGATGAATGTGTCTCCGGACACACTGATCAGGCTTTCCAGAAGACTTGCGCAGGTCGTTTCTTCCATCATGGACACATCCTCCGGAAGAGATTTACCGATCTGCATGAAATCATCATAGTTCCACGATGTTCTGTCACCGACGAAATCACGGTTAGCAAGGAATCCGTGTATATCCACACATACCGGGATCTGATACATCTTACCCTTCGTCTCGAAAGCCCTCAGCACATTATCGAAATAGTCATCCCGGTTGAACCCGTTCTCTCCGTCGATCAGGGTATTGAGATCCAGGAGGACGTCTTCATTGTTAAACTGGCTGAACGAGGAGAAATTCAGAAGAATATCCGGACCTTCTCCGGCGATCATCTCAAGATACACCTTATCTGCCATTTCCTTAGTGGCTTTCGTGTAGTCTTCCTCTTCGGAATACATGTCCTCAGAATAATCCTTCACAAGGATTCTGCATTTGTTGCTCTTATCTGTATTGTAGGAAACGATATAGTCCATGAACTTGTTGTCATACAGATTCATCGCGCCGATCTGGAGGATCGTCTTACCGGCATGCGGATTCTTCTTCTCCCTCTCAAGCTTGACCAGTGAAGTCTTGGAGCCGCTGTACTTCACGCTCGGATCATCACTTTCTTCGTATGTCGTCTTGAGGAAATAGATTTCGTCTTCCGAAACGATATTTAAAGAAGAACCGTCTATATTCGAGTGGTTCACATCTGTCCAGTTCCATTCCAGGATCATCTCCTGCTCTTTTTTGCTGTCGAAAAGATCGATCTTCTCAATGCCGTTCGACCCACAATAGTAGTATTCGCCGTCTTTTTCCTTCACGCCCCAGAGCATGTTGCTGGCTTTCTTTCCGTCAGTGCTGATCTTACCGGTATTGATATCGATCTCATTAAGTGTGATCTTGGATGTCCCGGTCATATCGTCATAATGCCACAGGCTCACGTAATATTTGCCATCAACTTTATAGATCGTACTGGCATCCATATCCTGAACGGAATCTTTACCAAGGAGTTTGCCGTCCTTGTCAATGATGCAGATCGAACCATATGTCGCGAAGATAAAGTTACCGTTATCCAGCGGGTAGATCCTGCCTCCCCACGCTTCTTCGATTTCGGAATCCAATTTGATCTCTTTTGTTTTTTCCAGGTTTTCATCAAGGAAATGAATCGTGAATAATTCCTTACACTCGCCCATATCGTATGAGGAAGCAAGTGCCACGAAGGTTCCATCCGAAAGGGGCGTGATTCCACTGGTGTAATTTGTTGTCATATCACCCGTAGCCTTCTTAATGATATTACCTTCCATGTCGAACATGATAAGACCCGTAGAAGAATACTCGGAGTAAATGGCTTCGATCTGCTCATAGATCTCCGTTTCTTCGCCCTCTTTCATATTCGTATACAGATCCTCTATCTTATTGGATACTTCCTCAGGCATTTCATAATCGATCGTATAGGTTCCGATCAGTCTATTTCCTGCCATCTGCGTATTATAGATCTCCTGGTAGTTGACTTTCTTCGACTTGTCGACATCCAGGTTGATCGGGATCTCCGTTGCCGTAAAATACGGGTCGTCTTCTGCGACCACCTTCTGCTTTCCGCCCTTTTTCTTGCCTTTATTACATGCGGCAAGAGGAAGGATCATGGCCACTGACAAAACCAGTGCCAATACATTCCGCACACACTTCTTCATAAACATACCTCCGTGGAGTTCTTATCGATTTTATTATATATATTCCGCGGTCGGAAAAATGAAAGATTTGTAATATAGTGCGGTTTCTGCTATTTTCTCTCGTTTACGATGGTCGTCGTACGGTTCTGGATGTTCCGGCACACGTCATCCAGACTCTTCTGATCCGCGAAATAGCCGGCCGCTTCTTCCTGTATAATAGCCAGTACCGCAGGATCGACCGACATGATCGTGCTGACGTTTTCCACCAGTTCCAGGAATCCTTCTACATGCTCGGAAGTGATGCGGATCGGCATTTCAGCCACATCCACTCCATACCGCAGTGCATTCTCCTCGTACTGCTTATATTCCCGCTCACTCTGTCTGACCTCTGCCTCATTGACTCTGTCAAACGCCTTCCGGTTCAAGGGAATAGAAGTATACGATGTCGTATATTCATACTGGGAATCTTCATCGAACATACGCCGGATAAAGTCCCACGCTTCTTCTTTGCTGTCCGAGAAAGCAGAGATCGCCATAGTCAGCATAGGCGCTGCCATCATGCCGGTTCCGTCCGGAGACGGCATCCCGACATACACGACTCTGCCATTTAAAATCGAGGAATTGATTGCATATTGTGCGAGTCTGTAAACGTATGTATCCATGAGGGCCAGCATTCCCGCTTCCATCATCTCGACATCATTATAATTCGGAAAATAATAATATCCCGACTCGAAGAACTCTTCTCCTTCCGGAATAGCCGGCATCTCCACATTCTCGGAACCATATTCCTTTACGATCTGCAGCAGCTGCCGGAATTCATCTCCATCAAAGAACACCTCTTTTTTCTCGTAATCCACAAAGTTATTCATCGCACAAGACAGAAGTGATTCCAGAAGAAGCCCGTAGGTCATTGGCGGAAGCACCATCACTTCCGGGTCCAGATTCTCAGCGATATGAGAAAACTCCGGGTATGTCCAGCCGGAGCGCGAACCAACCATTTTCATATTCCCCAGAAGTCCATGCATATCAAAACAGATCGGAACATGAAAGAGCTTATCCCTCGTTTCGAAAGCAGACAGCACATTATCGAAATACTCCTCACGGTTCAGTCCGTTCTCCCCGTCAATATATGTATTCAGATCCACCAGTATGTCTTCGGAATTGAACTGGCTGTATCCGGAAAAATCCACCAGGATGTCCGGACCCGTTCCGGAAAGAATATCCTGGTACATCTGTTCAGAAGCAGCATTCACATCTGTGAGAGATACATCTTCTCCGGTGCTTACAGCATAATCACGGATACGGATCCTTGCCTTGTTGCCCGGCTCTGCATTATAAGAGTTGATATAATCCACAAGTGCGTAGCCCGGTGCTCCCAGCATGCCCAGTTCAATATAAGTCTTTCCGGCATGCGGATTAGTCTGTGTCCTTCTAAGTTCGGAGATATAGATACGTTCCGTCCAATCGCCGCTCTCCTCTTCAGCTTTCCACACTTCTCTCATGAAAGCGATATGATCATCTGAATACATACGGATACTACAGATGTTACTGTAGTTTACATCTGTGCTTTCCCATTTCAGGATTTCACTTAGTTTTCCGGTATGTAGATCCAGATGCTCCATTCCGGATGCGGTAACGACTATACCGCCGCCCTGTCCATCCGGGCATATATTATAGATGCCCTCCACCCGGATGCTTGTATCTGTGAGCGCTGCCTTTTCCAGATCGACCTTCATCAGATACGTACCTAACAAAGAATTCTCCGGATCAGGTCTCATAACTGCCGCATACAGTTCATCACCACAGGGAAAAAGCGTTCCCTGGATCTCGTCATTTTCTACCAGCCCGACTTCTTTCCCGTCGTCCGACATAACGAAAAGTTCACCGTTAGTGGATACGACAAACATGCCGTTATCCGTCTCGCAGACGTAATTCGGAAAGAAGTCCATGCGTTCCGGAATATACATCTCAAATAACTGATTTCCTTCGTCATCGAATTTACATAGAGTATATTGGCTGGCATATTGCTCATAGTCATCGGAATAGATAAAACGGGACATCACCATCAGGATACTTCCATCTTTTCCTTCCCCTATGCAATCCACCTGACGATCATCGCCGATTTCTATAGTGGAAAGAAGTTCTCCATCCAGATTGAGGATCGCTACACCATTGACGAAAAGGCCATCTAAATACCGGTTCACTTCTTCTATTTCTTCTTCCGTCAGATCCGTACGCTCATATTCATCCCAGAAATCGTCCGGTATTTCGTAAGATGCAGAATAAGCCACAACGATCTTGTCCGCAATAAATTTTTCACTCGAGAGTCCCTTGTACGAAATAGTTTTGTCCGACTCTGATTCCAGTGGAATATCCAGTTCCGTAACATGCGCATCGAAATAGGGATCTGATTCACGGATGATCGTTTTCTGCGGTTTCTTCTTTCTTCTACAGGATGCAAGCGGACACACCATCGCAGCGGCCAGAACAACAGCCAGAATACGTTTAGCAGCAGGTCTCATCCCCATATCCCCCGTTTAGTCCCAGTATTCGAGGATACTCTTGGCACTGGAGAAGAACACCATGGCGGCAATAAGATTACATACCGCCAGGAACAGGAAAACGATGACGAAGATCGTCGTCGAGGCTACATAAAGCTCATGACCGACGTTGATTCCGAGAGACATCTCAAACATAAATATTGCCGACACGACTGCCATGGCAAGGGCTTTCCTTGAGAATTCAGAGTGGTTCAGCCCTAAAGTCCGGACGGATGCGACATAAGCCGCACAATAAAGCAGGATCGCCGAAGACTGGAACATCGCACCATAGAACACGAACGAAGCCGGCAGATTCGAGAAGGCTGCCACGATCGTAAGACAGATGGCACTCTCCATCAGGCATTTGAGCATCGGCGCTGCCGATGCGAACAGGAGTTTCTTGACCGGTCTTCCCGGCATAAGGAAGATAAACGGTTTCTGAAGTTCTTCTACGAATTTCTCTGTAGGAAGCGTGAAAATACTCATATAGCTCAGCACCGCCAGCGTGATTACTTCCATGATGAACGGATACATGCCCTTCCTCATAAACACGTGCATCACGGCACCGAGGAAAGTGGCCACACCGAACATGATGACCGAGATCCGGTCCAGAAGCAGGAAAGTACCCTTGCTCTGTTCCGTGATCCGGCGTTGCATAAGGGCCACTTCTCCGGAACTTAACCCGAACAGGTGCGTCTTTCTTCTGCGGTGGGTATGCCCGGCGGCAGCATCCTGTTCGGATTCGTGCAGGATACCGTATCCATGTCCGATAGATGCAAGTACTTCTTCATAATAGTCAGAACTGTTCAGAGCGATCAGGGCCATGCCCACGACCGGCATGACCAGCAGAAGAACCAGATAGATAATGGCCGTATATACCTGACCGGACATCATATTCACAAGGAATCCGGCCGCCCACCCGCCGAAAGGAACGACATGGAGCGCCGGGTCGGTCAGAAAAGAATTTACGCCGCTCATACTCGCGCCACTGCGCCACAGTGCAACGACAGCACCCAGGATCACCGTACCGCCACAGAAAAACATCGCGACAAGGATCAGCATGCGGATACGCGGGTGCATGGCGGTCGCAGAATACAGAGCAATGGAAACGACCGTGATCGTGAATATCAGAAGCAGCCATGTCAGGAGCATGATCAGCAGATCAACGGCAGAGACATGGAAATAGTAGTGGATATTCGGAAACTGGGTAATAAGGATCAGAGTGACCGGAACGCTGACGATCAGCCTTCTTAACATACCGTAGAGAAGTTCCTGCGTCGGCGATATGGGAGAGACGAACATGAGATTGATATCCGCTCGGGTAAACCAGTTATTTCCCTTCACAATACCCAGAAGAAGTACCACGAAAGAAACGAAAAGGAATGCTACAGTGGAAAGTGACTGGAACTTGACCGTTCCGTCCGTCATCGATGAAGACTTGCCGAGACGAAGCACCATCTGCACGACACAGTACACAAGGTACAGCGAAACAAGCAACACACCGATCCAGAACGGCGGCTGCTTTTTCTTCTTGCGGAAGTCATTCTTCCACTGCTGAATGATTACATACAAACACGCATCCATGCTATTTCTTCTTTTTCTTATTGGTAGCTTTCTTCTTCTTCGACGTATTCGGGCGGCTCACTGTATTCGTGTGCTTCGCGGGAGTTTTCGCCGGTGAAGGTGTCTGCCAGACAGAATCGTAGGATTCTGTCTCTGCGAAGAATATCCTCTCGAGAGATTCGGCCCAGATGCCGACCATTTCTTCCTTCTTGTGACTCGAAAGGATCTGTCCCTTACGCATAATGTAGGCTTTATTCCAGATCCCCTCCACGGTCGAGATCAAGTGGGTCGAGATCAGTATCGCCACACCCTCTTCTGCCAGCTCCGAGATCATGACACGCAGTTCTTTGATCGCATGGGGATCCAGTCCCATCATCGGTTCGTCCAGAAGCAGAAGCTTCGGATGCGGGAGCAATGCACAGATGATCGAGACCTTCTGCTGCATGCCTTTCGACAGATCCTTACAGTAGTAATCCAGCACTTCGGTCAGCCGGAAACGTTCTATCAGTTCTTTCGCATACTCACGCGCCTTCTCCGAATTCAGATGATAGGCACGGGTAATAAACTCGAAGTGTTCTCTTACTGTCAGCATCGGGTAGAGCGCCGGAGTCTCCGGGACATATCCCAGGATCTTCTTCGCTTCCACCGAACGGACCGGTTTCCCTCCGACAGTCACCTCTCCATCGAAGCTCAAAAGCCCGAGGATACACTTCATCGTGGTGGATTTTCCGGCACCGTTTGGCCCGAGAAGGACACCGATCTCACCGGGATCTAAGGCGAGATTAACATTCTCGTTCGCATATTTCCTGCCGAATTTCTTCGTCAAGTTCTTAACTCGAAGCATGAACCCCTCCACAAGCATTAGAGTATAAGTCAGAAATAGTCTAGCATTTTTTGCTTCTTTTCGCCATTCTTTTTCCAAATATAAGGATGATTATTGATTTTCATTTCCTTGTGGTATTAAATTAGGATATGATTTTCATTTCAGGAATACTTCGTCGGCACAGATGCCCGGAAGCCGAAGTATTTCGAAAGGGTGGGTATTTATGTTTAAGATCGTTTCCAAAAGACAGCTTAATGAAGCCGTCACGCTGATGAATATTGAGGCGCCCTATATCGCGAAGAAGGCCCGCGCCGGCCAGTTCATCATCTTCCGCATCGATGAATACGGAGAGCGTATCCCATTGACGATTGCTGATACGGATCCCGAGAAGGGTACCGTCACGATCATCTTCCAGGCAGTCGGTACTTCGACTATCGCTCTGGCCAAGAAGAACGAGGGCGACTATATCTCCGATTTCGTCGGTCCTCTGGGAAATGCCACGGAGATCGAAGGGTACAAGAACGTCTGCGTCGTTGGCGGTGGTGTCGGCTGCGCGATTGCCTATCCTTCGGCAAAAGCACTGCATAACGCCGGTGCCCATGTGGATATGATCGCCGGATTCCGCAATAAAGATATCGTGATCCTGGAAGACGAGATGCGCGCCGTAAGTGACAACCTCTATGTCACCACCGATGACGGTTCTTACGGTGAGAAGGGCTTCGTTACCAACAAGCTACAGTCCCTGATCGACGCCGGTAATAAGTACGATCTGGTCATCGCGATCGGACCGATCCCGATGATGAAGTTTCTCGCCGAGGTGACACGTCCTTACGGGATCAAGACACTTGTAAGCTTAAACCCGATCATGATCGACGGAACAGGAATGTGCGGTGGATGCCGTGTGACCGTTGGCGGCAAGATCCGTTTCGCCTGTGTGGACGGACCGGACTTCGATGGACACGAAGTTGATTTCGATGAACTGATGCGCAGAAACGCATACTATAAAGCCCAGGAGCGTGAGAGTGCCTCCCATCCCTGCCGTATGCTTGCATCGGCTGACGAAGCAGTTAAGGAGGACAAGTAATATGGCGAATCTTTCTCTTACTAAGACACCTATGCCGGAGCAGGATCCGAATATCCGTAACCGGAATTTCGACGAGGTAGCCCTCGGCTATACAGAAGAAATGGCGAAGGAAGAGGCGGCAAGATGCCTCAACTGCAAGAACCGTCCGTGCACAAGCGGATGCCCGGTAAACGTCAGGATCCCGGATTTCATCGCGCAGATCGTAGATGGCAATTACGAAGAAGCCTATAAGATCATTACATCGACGAACTGCCTGCCGGCAGTATGCGGTCGTGTATGCACCCAGGAGACCCAGTGCGAGAGCAAGTGCGTCCGTGGCGCGAAGGGCGAGAGTGTCGGCATCGGCCGTCTCGAACGTTTCGTTGCAGATTATCACATGGCACACGTCACGGAAGATACTCCGGCGATCGAGAAGAACGGCCACCGCGTTGCGGTCATCGGATCCGGTCCGTCCGGTCTCACCTGCGCCGGCGATCTTGCCCGGCTCGGCTACGAAGTAACGATCTTCGAAGCTTTTCATAAGGCTGGCGGTGTACTGGTATATGGTATCCCGGAATTCCGTCTCCCGAAGGCCATCGTCCAGAGAGAGGTCGAGAACCTCCAGTCTCTCGGTGTAGAAGTACGGACGAACTTCGTCATCGGCAAGACCATGACCATCGATGAGATCTTCGAGGAAGGCTATGAGGCCGTCTTTATCGGTTCCGGTGCCGGACTTCCTTCTTTCATGGGGATCGAGGGTGAATCCCTGATCGGCGTATACTCTGCCAACGAATACCTGACACGAGTCAATCTCATGAAGGCTTATCTGGACAATTACGATACACCGATCCGTAAGAGCCACTCTGTCGCCGTTGTCGGCGGTGGTAACGTGGCCATGGATGCGGCACGTACTGCGAAGCGTCTCGGCGCAGAGCATGTCTATATCGTTTACCGCCGTTCCGAAGACGAGATGCCGGCCCGTGCCGAAGAAGTCCATCACGCGAAGGAAGAGGGCATCGAGTTTATGTGTCTGAATAATCCGACACGCATTCTCGGCGGTGAAAATGGTGAAGTACGTTCCATCGAGGTCATCTCCATGGAACTGGGTGAACCGGACGCGAGCGGAAGAAGAAGACCGGTTGCCATCTCCGGATCGGAACACGAGATCGAAGTAGATACGGTCATCATGTCCATCGGCACTTCTCCGAACCCCTTGATCCGCAGTACAACGGAAGGTCTTGATGCGACCTCCCGCGGATGTCTGGTCGCAGACGAGAACATGGCCACTACCCGTCCGGGTGTATTTGCCGGCGGTGATGCAGTCACCGGCGCGGCCACGGTCATCCTTGCCATGGGAGCAGGAAAGAAGGCGGCCGTATCTATTGATAAATATATCAAGGAGAAGAATTCTTGAAGATCGTAATTCTTGACGGATACACCACCAACCCCGGGGATATCTCCTGGGCTCCTTTCGAAGCGCTCGGAGAACTTCATGTCTACGACTATACCGCACCCGACGAGATCTTCAGAAGGCTTTCCGGTGTTTCCCTCTGCCTGACGAATAAGACCTGTTTCCCGAAAGAGGTCCTGGAGAAGCTTCCGGATCTCCGCTACATCGGCTGTCTCTCGACCGGCTTTAATGTCGTCGATGTGGAGTACTGCAGAAATCACGGCATTACCGTCACCAATATTCCGGAGTATGCTACCTTCGCCACCGCCCAGATGACCATCGCGCTTCTTCTGGAGATCGCCGGGAAAGCCGGTCACCATAGTGATCTGGTCCACCAGGGCGTCTGGACGAAGAACAGGGATTTCTGTTTCTGGGACGGTAACCTTACGGAGCTGTGGGGCAAGACCATCGGCTTATTCGGATTCGGGAAGATCGCCTCCCGCGTAAGCCGCATCGCTTCCGCGCTGGGTATGCGTGTTCTGGCCTGCCGCCGTTCTGAGATCACGGATGAGATGCGCCGTGCAGATCCCCAGGTGACCTTCGTCGACGAAGAGACGTTATGGAAAGAATCGGATATCCTCTCCTTCCATTGCCCACTGACTTCCGAGACGACCGGACTTGTCAATTCCGAGACGATTTCGAAAATGAAAGATGGTGTGATCCTTCTGAATACTTCACGCGGCCCGGTCCTCGACGAGAAGGCTGTCGCAGATGCACTTCATTCCGGCAAGGTCGCCGCACTCGGTGCCGACGTTGTCAGTATCGAGCCGATACGTGAGACGAATCCCCTGCTTTCGGCACCGAATACGATCCTGACTCCACACATTGCCTGGGCTCCGAAGGAGACACGACTTCGTCTGATCGATGTCGCTTCATCTAACCTTCACTCCTATCTTTGCGGAAACCCTGTCAATGTGGTATCCTAATGCCGTTTGTGTAAAAGAGTAGCGGCAGATGTACTTCGGCCGTGGAATATAAAGGAGAATTATCGATGCTCAGTAAGGCAGCCTATGTATTTTTGATCTCTATGATCCCCGTTGTCGAACTACGTGGAAGTATCCCCTATGCCGCAGGTTTCGGTCTGCCCTGGTATGTGGCTTTTCTCACGGCAGTAGTCGGGAACCTTCTTCCTGTCCCGTTCATTCTGCTCTTCGTCCGTAAAGTCTTCGACTGGATGAGAAAATATCCGAAGCTGAAGAAGATCGTGGATTTCTGTGAGAACAAGTTCGCCAAGAAAGTGGAAAAAGCCGGAAATACGGCATTCTGGACTTTGGTCGGATTTATCGCCATCCCTCTTCCCGGGACCGGTGCATGGACCGGAAGCGGCATCGCCGCTGTCTGCGAAGTGCCTTTTAAGAAGGCGCTTCTTGCCGCCATTATCGGTGTACTGATCGCCGCGACAGTCGTTACACTTATTTCGTATGGCGTGCTTGCCGGCTTGAGCTTCCTGCTCTGATTATTTCTGATACATTTCGAAAGGCATCCTGACCATGGGTAGATCCGCTGTCGACCAGAAACAGTTCAAGAAGATGACCGAGGCTCCGGTTCGTCCTCTTATTCTGAAGCTCGCTGTTCCGACAACCGTCAGCATGCTCGTGACAGGTATCTATAACACAGCAGATACCTATTTCGTCTCCCAGCTCGGCAAGAGCCAGTCCGGTGCCGTCAGTGTGGTCTTCTCTCTGATGGCCCTGATCCAGGCGATCGGATTCACCCTCGGCATGGGTTCCGGAAGTATCATCTCCCGTTCCCTCGGGGCGAAAGATGAAGACACGGCCAGCCATGCGCTGTCCACCAGTTTCTTCTCTGCTCTGGGTATCGGCGGTCTGATTACGGTGTTGGGATTGATCTTCATCGAACCGATCATGAATATGCTCGGCTCCACGCCCACTGCCCTGCCCTATGCGAAACTCTATGCCCGCTACATCCTTCTGGGTGCCCCGATCATGATGGGTTCCTATGTTCTGAATAACCTGTGGCGCTGGGAAGGAAAAGCCGTGTTCTCCATGATCGGGATCGGATTCGGCGGCGTGCTCAACATCTTCCTCGATCCTCTTATGATCAATGTTTTCGACATGGGAGTCGCCGGAGCGGCCATCGCCACTCTCATATCGCAGTGTATCTCTTTCCTTCTGCTTCTGATTCCCGTCCTTCTTCGGAAGAACATCGCCAAGCTCACGATCAGGCACTTCTCGCAGAGTCTTTCTTTCCACGGAAACATCTGGTTTACCGGTCTTCCCTCGCTTCTCCGTCAGGGTCTGGCCAGCATCTCCACGATCTTTCTGAACCAGCAGGGCGGCGATCTGGCCGGGGATGCGGCCCTCTCTGCCATGGGTATTTTCTCCAAGGTCACCATGCTGATCTTCTGTGTCATTCTCGGAATCGGTCAGGGGTACCAGCCTGTCCTGGGCTTTAACTTCGGTGCGAAGAAATGGGACCGCATGAAGACGGCCTTCCTCTTCACCTGGTTCTTCGGTACCGCCGTCATGCTTACCTTTGCTGTACCACTGTTTCTCTTCGCCCCCCAGCTGATGCCGCTGTTCATCGACGATGCCGAAGTCATCGCCATCGGCACACGGGCGCTCCGTCTCGAAGCCTTTATCCTTCCTCTTCTCACGGTCAATGTCATGTGTAATATGACCTTCCAGTCTACAGGAGAGCGCTTCAAGGCCTCTTTTCTCTCATGCCTCCGCCAAGGCGTCTACTTCATCCCACTGATCTGGATCCTTCCCCGCATATTCGGCATATCCGGACTCGAAGCCGTCTATCCGGTCTGTGACCTCCTTACCTGCCTGACCAGCCTGCCTTTCGCGCTCCATTTTCTCTACGCCCTGTCGAATAATAAGCTTCCTTCCCAAAGGGAATCGGAGAACTGATTCTCCCATTTACGGCGCAGCCGTATCTTATCCATCATTTCCATGTAAAATAGTAACCGTAAGTTTTTTCTAATGGAAAAAAACGACCCCATGTATGTGTCTAACTATTGAAAACCAACGACCGGTCAGAAAGCAGTGAAAGACGAAGAATTCTTTAAAAGAATAGAGAAAATACGTGGCAGACTGTATGCCATCGCCTACTCTTATTTCTATAGTGAGAGTATGGCCGTGGATATGGTGGACGAAGCTGTGTACAAGGGCTATCTCAAGAAGAACACCTTGAAAGAGGAAGCCTTCTTCGAGACCTGGCTCACGCGTATCCTGATGAATCTGTGCTGCTCACATTATAAGAAGATGAAGCGGCACAGTAGTTTCGAGGAATACATGGTCGACCACGAACCTTCCTCGGATTTCTCTACGGAACGGATGGAGCTGATCGACGCGATTTCACATCTTCCGGAAGAGTATAAGGAAGTGATCACCCTGAAGTATTTCGGTGATCACACGACACAGGAAATTGCCGATCTGCTCGGGATCCCCATGGGCACGGTCGGAACCCGGGTCCGAAGGGCACTGGCCATTCTTAAGGCAGAACTTGAAGGAGACTGAAGATGAATATAGAAGACAAATTATCTGCTCTATCTGCCGAGGCGAAGTCTCTCCCCGAGCAGATGAATATGGAACGGATCAAGCGCCGGGTAAAGAGGCGTAAGATGATCCATAACTTCGGCACGTTCGGTAAGTTCGCCGCGGCTTTATTTGTCGCGTTCTCGGTCTCACTCGGCATCGGCGTCAATTCCTCCGTGGTCTTCGCTAAATCTGTCGTAGATGTTCCGGTCATCGGTTCCTACGCCCAGCTTCTGATTGTAAGACCAGAGATCAAGAATGCGCTGAAAGAGCATGAAGATCTTGAATCTCTTATTGACAACGGCCGGCTCCATGAAGTATCCATCACCCAGCCGGGTGCCCATTCTTCCATCCGCATGACTCTCGACTCCTTCTTCGCCGACGAGATCGCACTGACCGGGTTCTTCAGGATCGACGGAATAGAAGGGCCATTTAATCCGAAGGAAGGATACTATGCTCTCGCGAATATGAGAATCACCGACCGGAGAACCGGTGAGGTCCTCACTGTCATCGAAGATCTCCGTGCCTTTGACACGCCGGGGGATCTCTATCTGAACCGTTTCTTCTGGAATCACCCGGCGAAAGATATCGATCTGGATTTCGATCTGGAATTCGTATCCGATGATTACGTCCAGCGTACCGTGATCGACAGCTACCACATGGAGCTGAAAAATCTCGATATTATTCCTGCCAAGCACATCGAGCTGGATCAGACTGTTTCTGTGGAGGGGCATGACGTACATCTCGTAGAGCTTCTGGTCAGCGAGAGCGGAACGATCGTCACCTACGATATTCCGGATGATTTCGATCTGTATGTTCTGGAAATCGAGATCACGGACGTTGGAAGAGAGATGACCGTCTCCGAATCCCTCCCGGGCATCTGCGAATATATAGACAATGGTGTCATGCGACATATCATGTCCACCTTCTTCTATCAGGATATCCATACTGTACGCGTCAACATCGTCTCCGCGTACTGCTCGTTCACTTACGACGAATATGTCCGCATCGATCCGGACGCCATGACGGCCTCTTTCCACTCGGAAACCTTCCCGGTCCGTGTCTATACTTCCCAGTATTCCTATGCGGATTTCGGTCTGCCCGCCAATGACTATCTGGACTCTATCAACAGCATGATGTTCCTGATCCCGTCAGCGAAGGTTCCGAATCTGACATCGGCATATTTCCCCGCTACCGGCGAAATGTCTTATGACAGGCAATATCCGCACGTAAAGATCGACGATATAGACTATCTCGTCATCCAGTGCCCCTCATACTGGGTCAATGACGAGGACGGCTGCTACTACTTGATCAACGGCACCGAACCGGCCACATATCCTGTCGAAGCCGGATTCGAAGTAGAGATCCCGTAAGCGGGGTCTCTGCTTCAGTCACCCGTGATCTCACACCACAGCCTCGTCCGCATCTCATTAAGCGCATATCTCGGATTCTCGGGAACTTCAATATGAAGGCTGTCATACCAGGATCTCCACAGATTCTCATAGACATTCTCCTCGTCATAAAGGACCGGAAGATGGCTGCTCCGCAGAAGTGTCACCATCGTTCCCTCCTGCCGGTGTACCGCCGCCATCTTGTGCGTCTTATCATAAAGAAGAAAATTCACGTTCAGGAATCTCTTCTCGAAGAAATTCGCCAGGAACGGGAGCACCCGGTTTCTCGGGGTAAGACAGGAGATCATAACATCGGAATACGAACGGAACCGCAGTTTTCCCTCGATATTCTTCACCTCGGCCCGGTAGTTCCCTGCCGCGGCAAGCACCGTAAATACCAGTTCTGCCTGCTGCACCGACTCACGGAGCCGGCCTTCTCTCTCCGCTTCTTCCCAATCCTCCGGAGAAATGACTGCCCGGCCCACTTTATAGCCCAGGCAGATATAACGGAAGAGGAGCATCTCCTTATTCGGCAGATGTGTAAGGAACACTTCCTTCACGATGTCCTGTGCTTCCATCCCGATCTTCCTGCTCAGAGACACGTACACACTCTGGGCCTGCTGCCAGTTCGTCGTGATCCATGTCGCCGTCTCTCCGAGAAGAGGCAGTCCCTCTTCCACATAGATATGCATCGGCACTTCTCTTCGCACATAACTTGCGTAAATACAGCACAGAAATCCTTCGAAAGTCCCGTCGTAGATATATTCCAGGTCATTATCCATATCCGGCTCCTCCTTCCGTTACAATAACGAATTTATGTTCGTTTTTGGTTGTGAGGTTATTGTAGTACCGTGTCTGTCTTTTGTCAATGGAATGTTGGATCGGTTTTCAGAAGGAATTTATACCCTGCGCAATATCCGCTTGGCCAGCCTGACCGCCTTGATTCTGCACTTCTTGCAGAAGATGCGGACCGGCCTGGTAACGCTCCAGAACCAGACGTAGAAGCGATATCCGGGATCGGTCATATGGATGATCCTCCCCTTACGGTTGACCTCGGTAAGTATCCCCATTATGTCCTCAAGGCGGACATTTCTCTCGGCGTTGACACAGTTGTCTCCGAGGCACACGTACGTATCCCCTGTTTTCTTCCACACACGGTGCAGGACATATCTGACATCACCGGTCGAGGAATACCTCCGGAAAAGCACTACATCCTTCGGCTTCGGCATTTCTCCCTTTTCGAGCCGGCGCACCGTAAATGCGTCCCGGTTCTGCTTAATGAGGGGAAGCATGCTCGTGCCGGTATTGCGGTATGTTAACGTACCGTGTTCCGCCAGATATTCTTCGAAAGAGAACTTATTCTGCAAATGTTCCACGTTTCATCCCGGCGTTATGGCCAACGCATCCTTTCCTTCGTTTCACGGCTTAGATACCTCCCCGTTTGATCAGGTACAGGATCAGGAAATGTACCGGATAGATCGCGTAGAAAGCATACTTCATGACCTCCCCGTGTATGAAGCCGCGTTCACCATTATAAAGGGAAATCGGGATGAATGCGATACCCGCCCGCCAGGAAGTAAGTGCCGATCCCACCAGCGCCATAAGAAGTTTGCTCTGCTGAAGTGCGTAGATCGCCAGGATCAGCCCGTATCCTTTTACCCCATAGTCCGCATGGGCATAGGAACTTATGAGGAGAAGCCCCACCGTGATCAGGATCGCTTTACTCTTTTCCTTCTCGAAATATTCCAGTGCCCAGATCCCGAGAAGACCGAACAGCAGCGTAAAGAACACATTCTGCGACTTATAGTTCCACGGAGCGCCCCCGTGAAGCAGATTCCACGGGATCTCCGACAAAAGGGCAAATGCAGCTAAATTCAGCGCATACTTCGTGCGGTTCCGGGTATGCCGGAACCCCTCCACGAGGAGGAAGCAGAAGATAGGAAAGGCCAGTCTCCCCGGGAAATTCCGAAGGATCGTCACCACAGAATACTTCGTCCCCGCAACCGTAAACAGGACCTTATTCAGGCTTTCGTACCGGGACAGGATATGCCCGGCCACATGGTCGATCAGCATCGAGAAGACCGCGATCACCTTAAGGACACTGCCGCTGATCCCGAAAGCCGCCGTCCCGTTATGCTTCTGTTCACTTAGTTCATTCCGTTCCATGCAACCTCACAAGCTTCCTTATCCATATTACAGTGCAGATGATAAAACTTCGTTTCCTTCATCAGAAGATCTACAAGTTTCATCGTACAGATCAGACTTTCCGCAGATTTCGGCCGATAGATCTGCTGAAGAAGTGTCGGATACTTCTCCATCGGATCGATCGGATGGATCTCATTTCTCACCCCTCTGTCCAGAAAACAGATCGCCTTCAGCGGAACGGCCTTATTCGTGCTTAAGTGGTGCTTCCCGTCCCATGGCGTGCCGTAGACAAGTACATGTCCCTTCTCGATCCGGATCAGGGGTTTATCGTCGTTGATCATCTCGGCACGCTTCCCGAAATGCTCTCTCCACAAGCGTGTATGCGTAGACTTTCCTGTCCCGCTCACCGCCGTAAAGAGATACCCCTGCCCGTCGACCGCGATCACAGAACCGTGAAACAATATCACATTTCTCTTCGGCATCTCATCGGCGATCTTACGGTAGATCGCCAGCTGTTCCAGATAATCCTTCGGCCAGATATGGGCAGGAAGCCCTTCCACTTCCCGCTCTCTGTCGGATTTCTCCTGTTCCTTCGTAAGCTCCTCCGGATCGATTGCTACAGTGATCGGATCCGGAGCCAGCGCCTGCTCCTTCGAACTTTCGTAAGGCGCAAGAAAGTCCACTGTCTGTGGGTACAGACAGTGGACTTTCACCGGTTCTTCGGCAAGTGTGACATGAATCATATTCTCATTTCCGGACACAGAACCCATCGTTTCTTACTCCTCCGCATCGGCTGTCGCCAACTGACGCGCTTCCTTCTTTCTGATAACGATCTCGTCGTTTTCGACATCCACGATGGCTGTCGCCCCCGACTCGACCACTCTGTCGAGCAGTGCCTCGGAGAACTTATCCTCCACCATAGACTGGATCACACGCTTCAGCGGTCTGGCGCCATACTGCGGATCGTAGCCCTTCTTGGCCAGAAGTTCTCTCGCCGCATCCGTAAGCTCGATATCGATGCCCAGCTCCTGCACGCGCTTCCTGAGGCTGGAGGTAAGAAGATCCACGATCTTGAGGATCGACTGCTTACCGAGCATTCTGAAGAAGATGATCTCATCCACACGGTTCAGGAACTCCGGATTAAATGCCTTCTTCAGTTCCTCCATCACGACCTCTTTCGCCTCGCTGTAGGACTTGCCGCCATACAGTCTCTCGGAATCGGCCTCATCCGCGAACGGATCGTCCTTCTTTTCTGACGGAATGGAGAATCCGATATGGCGTCCGGCCGACGTGGTCAGCATTCTCGCACCGATATTCGATGTCATGATGATGATCGTATTCTTAAAGTCTACGACTCTTCCCTGACCATCTGTCAGACGGCCATCGTCCAGAATCTGCAGCATAGAGTTGAAGATCTCCGGATGCGCCTTCTCGATCTCGTCAAAAAGCACTACCGAATACGGCATTCTTCTTACCTTCTCGGTGAGCTGGCCGCCCTCTTCGTATCCGACATAGCCCGGCGGCGAACCGATGAGCTTGCTGACATCGTGTTTCTCCATGTACTCAGACATATCCACACGGATCAGAGCGTTCTCATTACCGAACATGATCTCGGCCAGTGCTTTTGCCAGCTCGGTCTTACCTACACCGGTGGTACCGAGGAAGATAAAGGATCCGGACGGACGCTTCGGATCCTTAAGACCCAGACGGGATCTTCTGATCGCTTTCGCAATCGCAGTAACCGCCTCATCCTGACCGATGACACGCTTCTTCAGCTCTTCTTCAAGAGTCTTCAGGCGCTCCGCATCGCTCTCCGTGATCTTCTTGACCGGAATACCTGTCCAGTTCGCCACGATATCCGCAATATCATCCGGAGTCAGCGCCAGTTCCTTCTTCTCGCTGGAGCTGACGACCTGCTGACGCAGTGTGCTGAGTTTCTCCTCAAGGAGCGTCTCCTCATCTCTTAACTTCTGCGCCGTCTCGAAGTCCTGATTATTCACGGCCTCCTGCTTCAGACGCATGATCTCGTTGATCCGCTCGCCGATCTTCTTCGTCTCGTCCGGCTCGGTCGAGGCCTTGATGCGGAGCCGCGATGCCGCCTCATCGATCAGATCGATAGCCTTATCCGGAAGGAAACGGTCCGTAATATACCGGCTGCTCAGAATAACGGCCTGGTCGATCGCATCGTCCGGAATCTTGATCCCGTGATGCTCCTCGAACTTGCTGCGGATCCCCTTCAGGATCAGGATCGTATCCGTTGTACTCGGCTCTTTGACAAGGACCTTCTGGAAACGGCGTTCCAGAGCAGAATCCTTCTCGATGCGCTTCCTGTATTCATTCAGCGTCGTCGCGCCGATCACATGCAGTTCGCCTCTGGCCAGAAGCGGCTTCAGCATATTGGCCGCGTCCATCGCGCCCTCCGAGTTACCGGCGCCCATGATCATATGCAGCTCGTCAATGAACAGGATCACGTTACCGGCCTTCGTGGCTTCTTCCAGGCTCTTCTTAAAGCGGTCCTCGAATTCGCCTCTGTACTTCGTTCCGGCCACCATCGAAGACAGATCCAGAGAGAGCACTCTCTTTCCCGCGAGAAGCTCCGGAACATCGTCACTTACGATCTTCAGGGCAAGTCCCTCTGCGATGGCAGTCTTACCGACACCAGGCTCACCGATCAGGACCGGATTGTTCTTCGTTCTTCTCACCAGGATCTGCATAACACGGGAGATCTCCTCCTCACGTCCGATCACCGGATCGATACGGCCCTTCTTCGCCTCTTCGGTAAGATCCTTACAGTACTTATCGAGAGTCTTCGTCTTCGTGTTCTTGTCTTTTTCCTTCTCGTCGTCACTCTTCTTCGAGTGTCTTCTCTTTACGGATTCGCCGCCGAAGAAACGGGAAACCGGATCTTCGTTCTCCTCGTCCTCCTCTTCCTCGTCGTTCTCCTCCTCATCTTCGTCCTCGTCGTCATCGTCATAGCGCGAACCTTCATCCTGCGCACGCTCGCTGAGAAGGTCGATCAGTTCCACTGTCGCCGCCTGGGCATCGAAGTCGTGATACGCCAGGATACGGAAAGCCGTGCACTGTCCGTCTTTCAGAATAGCCAGAAGCACATGCTCCGGCTCCACGACGCTCTTTCCTTCTTTCTTCGTCAGGAATTCCGCCAGATACAGCAATCTCTTCGTGCGGTTGGTGCACTGGTTGAAGATCTGGTTCGGATCCGCCTCGCGCTCCACCAGAGCACCCGGCTCTCTTCCGGCAAGTTTTGCGACTTCACGCATCACGTCTGTCTTGCTTACACCATGACGGTCCAATATCTCATCGACCGGAGACATGCTCTCATCCGTCAGTGCCAGAAGGATATGCTCCGTTCCGATAAATGTAAAATTAAAGGATGCTGCATACATATGCGCACGTGTCAGCATCTCCATTGTTCTTCTAGAAATATTCACAGGTCATTCCCCCTTTTCATCTTCAGTTTGATTCTCTTCTTTTTCCTTAAGTACTTCTCGTATCAGTTCGGCCCGTTTCATCGCCAGATCCTTCGGCGTAAGCATCTCGCCGCATCTCTTCTGTACCGAGGCATCGCCGATCGTATTCAGAAGCAGCATCAGCTGCCGCTCATTTACATTCTTCAGGAACCCGCAGGCCACGCCCATCCGTAGGTCACTTAAACGGTTCATCGCCTCCACGGACGAGATCATTCTCGCATAGGTCAGTTCTCCCAGAGAACGGTATACGCGGTCTTCCAGCTTGTCCTTATTCTTCTCGTAGAACTCCTGTCTGAGACGTCTCTCCAGTGCGATGACCTCGTTGATCACCTTCGCGAACTTCTGAAGAGTCTGCTGCTCGGAGATCCCCAGTGTGATCGTGTTCGAGATCTGGTAAATATTTCCCACCGACTTGCTGTTCTCTCCATATGCACCGCGCACCGTATAGCCCGCTTTCTGGAGGGATTCTTTCAGTGCCGTTCCGCCTCTGATAGCCGTTAGCGTCGGCAGATGGACCATCACCGAGGCCCGAAGTCCCGTACCCGTATTACTCGGATACGCGGTCAGAAACCCGTATTTATCAGAGAAGGCCACCGGCAGAAGTCCTTCGATATAGATCGCCATGTCCTCCGCCTGCTTATAGGTGTTCTCCAGGGCAAACCCCGGCGCCATCACCTGGATCCTTATGTGATCCTCTTCATTGACCATCACACTGATGTTCTCATCCTTCGAGATAAAGACGCTCTGTCCTTCCTGTCCCTTAGAAAGTTCCTCCGAGATCAGATGTTTCTCGATAAGAGACCTCTTGTCCGTCTGCGGCAGAGGCGCAATATCCATCCGCATCAGAGGATTCCCCGGAATATTCGTAAGGACATCAGATACCTTCTCCAGGACGCTTCTTCTCTGCGCATCGTTCATGCAGTTCGGGAAATTAAACCCGCGGAGATTTCTCGCCAGACGGATCCGGCTCGAGAGAACGATATCACTGTCATTTCCTGCTTCCAGATACCAGCTCATTTGTCGTCCTCCTCTCCCTTGATCGCACGGATCTCATCACGAAGCTTCGCCGCTTCCTGATAGTTCTCTGCCTTCACTGCCTCTTTGAGAAGCTTCTCCTTCTGCATGATCAGAAGTTTCTTCGCCTTCTCCTCTTCCGACAGATCGCCCATCTCATCCGCAAGTGTATCCACCTGCCTGATTACCGGTTTTTCTTCCTCATCATCCATCGGGAGCTCGATGCTTCCTGACGCACCCGGTTTCCTGCCGACATGCTTCGAGCCCATCTGGGTCCTTCGGAACATCGGGTCGATAAACTGGGCAAATACATTATAACAATCCGAGCATCCCAGGAATCCGCTCTTCGTAAACTGGCTCCTCGTCATCTTGCACGTCGGGCAGCTCTCTTCCTCTGAATCGTCGAGCAGCCCCTCCAGTCCCAGTCCGAACGGCGAGCCGAACGCTCCGGCCAGCATCTCAAGAGGATTCGGGAGCGCACTCTGACCCGGAACACCCAAAGGATTTCCTCCCGCATTTCCCGCGCCGGAGCCCAGTGCTCCCAGCCCGGAGCCGAAAAGTCCGCCATTCATAAGATTTCCCGGAAGCGCGATTCCGAGTTCTCTGGCACACTCATCGCAGAGCATCAGCATCTGCGGCGCCTTACCCGACACCTGCTTCATGATTTTGACATTTGCTTCTCTTTCCTTACAACGTTGACACTTCATAATGTTCACTCCTATCCTCATCCAATCCCGTCATTTCTTCCGGGCCGGTATTTCTTTTCTCCTTTCTACACGTGCGGTTCCTCGGTTTCCTTCTTCGAGGCTGTTCCCGCAACGCCCGCATGCTACTTCGTGATCAGACTGATCAGCATATTCTTAAATATGTCCATCCTGACCGAAGCCTTCTTATCCGCATCGATCCCGGACAGGGCCCGGTCCGAAATGGCCGCTTTAATCAGCCGCGCGGTCCGCTGATCCATCACCCCGTAATCCACGAAATTCAGAAGGAAGATCTCGGCCTCCTGCTGAGAGATCGTATCTCCCAGGGAATTGATCGTATGCATCAGATAATTCGTACCCGGCATCCTCTGCACACGCGAGATCCGGATCTGACCACCGCCGCCACGCCGGCTCTCCACAATATATCCCTGCCCATTCGTAAAACGCGTCGAAATAACATAAGTGATCTGGGATGGCACACAATTCACCCGTTCAGCCAGATCACTTCTGTTGATCACAGCTGCACCGTTATTCTCGTCCAGCATCTCTTTGATCATCATCTCGATCACATCGACCAGTCTTGCCATATCCCTCTCATCTCCTTACTGACTATTTCTTCTATTTGCTTTTTACCTTTTGACATTTGACTTTGACTTTCTTTGACTAACTTAATTATACAACGCCCAAATCAGATGTCAACACCCATTTTCAAACGAAACACCTCACCCCACAAAACAACAAAAAAGAACTCCCGCGCGGCAAGTTTTGCTTCAGCAAACTGTCTGAAGCCGCAAGGGAGTTCTCTTTGGTTTTTGGATATAACAGATTACTTTTTGAGAACCTTTCTCCACAGATAGATGAGTCCGCACGCACCGATCAGCGATACGATAAATGTACCGATATATCCGCCGGCACCGAGTCCGAGAAGACCGAAGATCAAACCGGCAACGAAGCCACCGACAACACCCAGAATGATGTTCATGATCAATCCGTTCGTCTCACCCATGATCTTGCTTGCGCAGAAACCGGCCAGACCACCAATAACCAAGCCAACAATAATATTCAGAATCATACTTTCATCCTCCTTAAATCATCTCTGATACGTTCAGTATAGCACTTTTGAAGAGGTATCGTGCCGGGGGAAAATTGCATATTCTGTAAACTTCCATGTAATGGTCAATGTTGAAGCGTTTTACATGGACCACTTCATTGACTTTTCCCATTATTCCATGTAATGGTCAATGTAAGCCCCCTCTACATTGACCATTACATAGACCAGCCCGGTAGAGAATGACCTCAGCTATCCAAAGGAAAAGCGTCTCAACAATGGGAGACGCTTCTTCAGTGCTTTTCACTTAATGATTCTACGATGCGATGATCCTGCGGATCGTTAGGATCGTACCCATGTCCAGGCTTCCGTATACCACCGAGTCCCTACTTGAGGATGCATGGATCACCGACCCGCCGCCGGCATAGAGGGCAACATGGTCTGCGATTCCGTCACCGCCCTTGAGGTCATAAACGATGACATCGCCGATCTGAATATCCGAACGGCTGACACCGTCGCCCGTATAGCGGAGAGAATTCGATTGATGCGGAAGCGACAGGCCGACCTGCCTGTAGCAGTACACCACCAGACCGGAGCAGTCCACGCCGCTTCTGCTCTCACCACACCAGACGTAATCCACACCCAGCATGGATTCCGCGATGTTGATGATACTCTCGCCGTTTACACCGGTGATCTTCGGAGGCGTGTAGTTACTGCTGCTGCCGCCTCCTCCGCCGCCTCCGCCACCGCCGGACTTCTTCGGCTTCGGCGTGGGCTTCGGTGTAGGTGTCGGCGGTGGTTTCGTCGTCGTATACGAAACATACACATATCCGCGCGTACCATCGTCAAGTTCTACCTGATACCACTGGTTCGCAGCGATACCGGAACAGTGCAGGTGCGTCCATCTGTCGAGATACTTGATGATCTCACACTCTGTATTCGGCTCGGAACGAAGTCTTAAGTCATTCGTATTGACCCAGACATCGCGGTCGATCTCGTTAAAGACCATCTCCTTCGACAGAGATGCCGAGAGCACATAGCCTTCCACGCCGTCAGCCGTGCGGATCAGAGACCACGTATCACCCACGGCGATCCGAAGGACCTCAGCCGAACGGTCGATGTTTGCGATCGTGGTGCTGTCCATATTCGGGATCTCTTTGAGCTGGGTATTCGTCGTCTTAATATACAGTTCTTCTTCAACAGGGGTAAAAGCACTGGTATCGAGCATTTCGATCGGTAAGTCGGAGGAGTCGTAGGTCTGAATGACCTGCGCCGTCATTACGTCCGCATACTTCTTCTCTTTCTGCTCGTAATCATCGATATAGGTAGCGTTTACTGTCTGACCTTCACCGATGACGATCAGTTCCATGCCGGTCTCCGGATCGATGATCTTCTCCGGTCCCTTAGTCGGTTCCGGTGGCAGTGTCGTATCAGGATTTTCGGGATATCCCGTTACCTCCGGATCATCCGGATTTACACCCGGATCAGTATTCGGAGTCGTCTCAGCCGGAACGATGGCCCATTCCTCGATGCCTGATTCTTCCTCCTGATCCGAATACGGATACGCATCCGCATAGGCGCGCCCTACCAGCACCCCCGCCGGTGTGCTCTCACGCATACCGACCGGGATCATCATAAGCGGGAACGTGATCATGGTGCATACTGCAATCGCCACGATCGCCATTCTGGTGCTGCGTTCTTTCCTGCGCTGTCGCATCCTTCTCCGGTCATGCAGATCCATACGGGATCCGCGCGCCCCTGATCCTTTCTACCAACTTCCGATCCGGGCAGACAGAAATACATCTACCTACCCAGCATCCGTTATCATTTTACTCTCTCAAGGCATTCTATTCAAATATTGTGACATTTCTCTTATTTTACAATCGTGTTTCCGGAACGGCGGTTTCCCGACTATATAAAGAAGGAGCCGCCCTACACAGGACAGCTCCTTCGATTATCTGTTACATGTCATGAAAGTGATCTTACGATCAGGCCTCCGTACCTGCCGGGATCATGCTCGGGATCACAACCGGTTCCTTGCCAAGCAGCTCGTTGTTCTCAGGAAGTACCGGAACAGCGGTAAGATTTCTGTACTTCGGCATACCTGTACCGGCCGGGATCAGCTTACCGATGATAACGTTCTCCTTGAGACCGTAGAGCGGGTCGACCTTACCCTTCACAGCCGCATCAGTCAGGACACGAGTGGTCTCCTGGAAGGATGCAGCGGACAGGAAGGAGTCTGTAGCCAGAGAAGCCTTGGTGATACCGAGAAGGATCCGCTTACCCTTAGCCGGCTCTTTGCCCTGTGCTTCCGCCTTTTCGTTCGCTTCTTCGAAGTCGAACATATCCACGGTAGAACCGGTCATCAGGTCTGTCTCACCCGGATCGTCCACTCTTACCTTACGCATCATCTGACGGGTAATAACCTCGATGTGCTTGTCGTTAATGGTAACACCACCGTTCTTATACACCTTGATGACTTCGCTGACGATGTACTTCTGTACGCCACGGACGCCCTTGATCTTCATGATCTCCTGCGGGCTGACGGTACCATCTGTCAGCTGGTCGCCGGCCTCTACGAACTGACCGTCCTTTACCCTTACGGTTGCAGAGAACGGAATCGCGTAGTGCTTCTCTTCGATCTCGATCTCGCTGTCCGGATTCGGGTTCGCTGTTACCACTTCACCTTCCGGTGTGGCCGGTGTTACCACGATGACCTTCTTATGCTTCGCATCTTCCGTGATCTTTACGATACCGTCGATCTCAGAAATCGTAGCCTGGCCCTTCGGCTTTCTTGCCTCGAAGAGCTCCTCAACACGCGGGAGACCCTGTGTGATATCTTCACCGGTAGCAATACCACCTGTGTGGAACGTTCTCATGGTCAGCTGCGTACCAGGCTCACCGATGGACTGGGCAGCCATGATACCGACTGCTTCACCGCCGATCGTCGGCTGGCCGGAAGCAAGGTTAATGCCGTAGCACTTGCTGCAGACACCATGACGGGAACGGCAGTCGAATACGGAACGGATCTTGACCTTCTCGTAACCGCAGGCTTCGATCTTCTTCGCCACATCTGCAGTGATCAGTTCGTTTCTGGCTACGAGCAGGACCTTCTTCTTACTGCTGAGATCATAGATATCTTCAGCAGCATAACGGCCTGCGAGGCGCTCGCTGAGAGTCTTAACCGACTCCTTCTTATCACCGGCGATATTCGCGATTTCCTTCACCCATGTGAAATCATCTGTACCGCAGTCTTCCTCGGTAATAATGACATCCTGGGCAACATCGACGAGACGACGTGTCAGGTAACCGGAGTCAGCCGTCTTCAGAGCTGTATCGGACAGAGCCTTACGGGCACCGTGCGAGGAGATGAAGAACTCGAGCACGTTCATACCTTCACGGAGGTTGGACTTGATCGGGATCTCGATGGTCTTACCGGATGTATCGGCCATGTTACCACGCATACCGGCCAGCTGCTTGATCTGCTGAGAGGAACCACGGGCACCGGAGTCAGCCATCATCTTGATCGGGTTGTACTCACCAAGCGAGCTGATCAATGCCTTTGTGATCGCGTCTGTAGTTTCTGTCCAGATCTTTACGACAGCAGTATAGCGGCCGTCCTCATCGAGAAGACCTCTCTTGTACATCTTGTTGACATACTCGACCTTATCTTCTGCCTCGTGGACCATCTTCTCCTTAACATCCGGCACGATCATGTCTTCGATACCGATGGAGATACCGCCACGTGTGGAGTACTTATAACCCATAGCCTTGACGTTGTCGAGGAGTTTGGCTGTCGCACCGATACCATGTACACGAATGGAGCGGGCGATAATGTCAGCCAGTTTCTTCTTGCCGACTACGAAATCGCACTCGAGAACCAGTTCTTTGCCCTTCTTGGAGCGGTCCACATAGCCCAGATCCTGCGGGATGATCTCGTTGAAGATAAAGCGTCCCAGTGTAGATTCAACAAGACCTGTCATCGGCTTGCCGTTTACTTCACGCGTGATGCGGATCTTAATCGGGGCATGCAGTTCGAGGTGGTGATCACCATAAGCCATGATCGCCTCATCGATAGAGGAGAAGACCATACCTTCACCCTTCTCGCCCGGCTTCGTGATCGTCAGATAGTAGCATCCGAGGATCATATCCTGCGTCGGAACGGTAACCGGGTTACCATCCTGAGGCTTCAGGAGGTTGTTGGTAGAGAGCATGAGGAATCTGGCCTCCGCCTGTGCCTCTGCAGAAAGCGGTACGTGTACAGCCATCTGGTCACCGTCGAAGTCAGCGTTAAACGCGGTACAAACGAGCGGATGGAGCTTAATGGCACGACCCTCGACCAGTACCGGCTCGAAAGCCTGGATACCGAGTCTGTGGAGTGTAGGCGCACGGTTGAGCATAACCGGGTGATCCTTGATAACATCTTCGAGGATATCCCATACGATATCTGTTGCACGCTCGACCATACGCTTCGCAGCCTTGATATTCGAAGCATGGTTCTCAAGAACGAGACGCTTCATAACGAAAGGCTTGAAGAGCTCAAGAGCCATCTCCTTCGGGAGACCGCACTGGTGCATCTTCAGTTCCGGTCCTACAACGATAACGGAACGGCCGGAATAGTCAACACGCTTACCGAGAAGGTTCTGACGGAAACGTCCCTGCTTACCCTTAAGCATATCGGAGAGGGACTTGAGCGCTCTGGAAGAAGCACCTGTTACCGGACGGCCACGACGGCCATTGTCGATCAGGGCATCGACCGCTTCCTGAAGCATTCTCTTCTCGTTACGGACGATGATCTCCGGAGCACCCAGTTGCAGAAGCTTGCTGAGACGGTTGTTTCTGTTGATAACACGACGATAGAGGTCGTTAAGGTCAGATGTAGCGAAACGGCCGCCATCCAGCTGAACCATCGGACGCAGTTCCGGCGGAAGAACCGGGAGAACATCCAGGATCATCCACTCCGGCTTGTTACCGGACTTCTTAAAGGACTCGATGACCTCGAGTCTCTTGATGATTCTGGCCTTCTTCTGGCCTGTCGCATTCTGATAATCTTCATGCAGCTGCTCTGCCAGTCCGTCGATATCCAGCTCGGAAAGGAGGATCTTTACAGCCTCCGCACCCATCATAGCCTTGAAAGCGGACTTGCCGAACTTCTCTACATTCTCCTGATACTCGGCCTCATCGATGATCGCATACTTTGCAAGCTGAGTCGTACCCGGATCCACAACGATGTAAGCACCGAAATAGAGTACTTTCTCGAGCTGCTTCGGAGATACATCCAGCAGCAGGCTCATACGGGAAGGTGTGCCACGGAAATACCAGATGTGGGAAACCGGAGCCGCAAGCTCGATATGGCCCAGACGCTCACGACGCACCTTGGAACGGGTAACTTCAACACCGCAGCGGTCGCAGGTGATACCCTTATAACGGATCTTCTTATACTTACCGCAGTGACATTCCCAGTCTTTCTGAGGCCCGAAGATGCGCTCGCAGAAGAGACCGTCGCGCTCAGGCTTAAGAGTACGGTAGTTGATCGTCTCAGGCTTCTTGACCTCACCATGAGACCAGCCTCTGATGGTATCCGGAGATGCCAGACGAATACCGATGGATTCGAAATGATTCATTTCAAACATATAATTGCAATCTCCTTCCGAACTTACATATCATCGTCGCCCTGCTCGATTTCTTTGAGAGCGTCATCACTCGGCTCTTCCTCACCGAAATCATCTGAGGGTTCATCATTATCTTCAAGGTCCTCGCCAGTTTCAGAGAATCCGACCATATTGCCTTCTTCGCTGACATACTGGTTTACTTCCTGATGCAGTTCCGGATCCGGAGCCGGCAGGCTCTCATCCTCGGAAGCATCCTTGAGACGGCATTCCTCATCACCGGAGTAGATACGTACATCCAGTGCCAGAGACTGAAGCTCACGAACCAGTACCTTGAAGGACTCCGGAATACCGGCTTCCGGTACACTCTGGCCCTTGACGATCGCCTCGTATGTCTTCGTACGGCCTGTGATATCGTCCGACTTGACTGTGAGGATCTCCTGCAGCGTATGCGCCGCACCATAGGCCTCGAGGGCCCAAACTTCCATCTCACCGAAACGCTGACCACCGAACTGGGCTTTACCGCCGAGAGGCTGCTGCGTAACGAGGGAGTACGGTCCGATCGAACGGGCGTGGATCTTATCGTCTACGAGGTGGTGGAGCTTGAGGTAGTACATCACACCAACGGTGATACGGTTCTCGAAAGGCTCACCTGTACGTCCGTCGTAGAGGATCGTCTTACCATCTTCATCGATACCGGCAAGCTGGAACGCCTTGATGATGTCGCTCTCGTTCGCGCCATCGAATACCGGTGTTGCGACCTTCCAGTTGAGGGCACGGGCAGCACGGCCGAGGTGAACCTCGAGGAGCTGACCGATATTCATACGGGACGGAACGCCGAGAGGATTCAGTACGATATCAAGCGGTGTACCATCCGGCAGGAAAGGCATATCCTCTTCCGGCAGGATTCTGGAAACAACACCCTTATTACCGTGACGGCCGGCCATCTTATCACCAACGGAGAGCTTTCTCTTCTGGGCGATATATACGCGGACCATCTTGTTTACGCTGCCCTTAAGGACATTATCGTCATCCTTCTTGGTGAAGGTCTTGACGTCTACGACGATACCGGACTCACCATGCGGAACACGTACGGAAGTATCACGTACCTCACGGATCTTCTCACTGAAGATCGCGCGGTAGAGACGCTCTTCCGGTGTCAGCTCGGTCTCACCCTTCGGAGTGACCTTACCAACGAGGATATCGCCCGCACGGACCTCAGCACCGATACGGATAACACCGTTCTCGTCGAGTTCCTTCAGTGCATCATCACCGACGTTCGGGATCTCACGGGTGATCTCTTCAGCACCGAGCTTGGTATCACGGGCTTCGCACTCATACTCTTCGATGTGGATGGATGTGTACACATCATCTCTAACCATACGCTCGTTGATCAGAACGGCGTCCTCGTAGTTGTAACCTTCCCAGGTCATGAAGCCGATGAGCACGTTCTTACCGAGTGCCAGCTCACCATTCTCTGTAGAAGGACCGTCAGCGATGACGTCACCCTTCTTAACATCCTCACCCATCCTTACGATCGGGCGCTGGTTGATGCAGGTGCTCTGGTTCGATCTCTTATACTTCGTAAGGTTATACTCGTGTTCTTTACCGTCAGCAGAAGTGATCACGATCTTATCCGCAGATACGAATGTAACATGACCATCTTCCTTGGCCACCTTGCAGACTCCGGAGTCCTTCGCTGCACGGTACTCCATACCGGTACCGATGATCGGAGCTTCCGGCTTAATCAGCGGAACAGCCTGACGCTGCATGTTCGAGCCCATGAGAGCACGGTTCGCGTCGTCGTTTCCGAGGAACGGGATAAGCGATGTAGCAACGGATACCAGCTGCTTCGGCGATACGTCCATGTAGTCGACGCCGGACGGGTCGACCTCGATGAACTGGTCGAGGTGACGGCATACGACCTTCTTACTGATAAAATGGCCCTGCTCATCGATCGGCTCGTTCGCCTGCGCAATGTTGTAGTTATCCTCGCGGTCAGCCGTCATGTAAACGACTTCCTTCGTTACGACGCCCTTCTCCTTGTCATAGACACGGTAAGGAGTCTCGATGAAACCGTAGTGGTTGACCTTGGCGTAGGTAGCCAGGGAGTTGATAAGACCGATGTTCGGACCTTCAGGCGTCTCGATCGGGCACATACGGCCGTAGTGAGAGGAGTGAACGTCACGGACTTCGAAGTTCGCACGGTCACGGGAAAGACCGCCCGGACCGAGAGCGGAGAGACGACGCTTATGTGTCAGCTCAGCCAGCGGGTTCGGCTGGTCCATGAACTGGGACAGCTGGGAAGATCCGAAGAACTCCTTGATCGCTGCGCTTACCGGGCGGGTATTGACGAGCTGGTTCGGATGAGCCGGCTGATCTTCGCCTACGGCGTTCATTCTCTCACGGATATTTCTGTCCATACGGGAAAGACCGATACGGATCTGATTCTGCAGAAGTTCACCTACAGAACGGATACGACGGTTACCGAGGTGGTCGATATTGTCCTTCGAGCCTACCGCATACTGCAGGCCGAGCAGATAGCTGACCGATGCGATGATATCATCGATCGTCAGGTGCTTCGGCATGAGTTCAGTGACCTGGGCGCGCAGTTCCTTCATCAGGTTCGCGGAGATCTCCGTCTTCTTAGAAGAAGAACGTACCTGCGAGATGATGTTACGCAGAACAGACACACGTACCATCTCATTGACCGGAGTCTCCTTGATGTCGAATCCCTTCAGGTCTTTCGCCGAGAAAGACGCACGGATATATGTATCTGCATCCACACGGGCATTACCGATGACCTTAAACGGTGTATCGGAAACCTTGGCTGTATCACCGATCTTGGAGATCGGGTAGATCATAACCTCGTTGATACCGGCATTCTGGATCTCCCATGCCTTCTCGGACGTGATGATCTCGCCTGCCTTAAGGATGATTTCACCATCTTCGTTGATGACGTCGGAGACTGTCTTATGACCCTTAATACGGGCAGCCAGAGCCAGCTTCTTATTAATCTTATAGATACCAACGCGAGCCAGATCGTAACGCTTCGGGTCGAAGAACATGCCATTGATGAGTGATTCCGCACTCTCTACAGTAGCCGGCTCACCCGGACGGAGCTTATGGTACAGCTCGGTAAGGCCTTCCTCACGGGAGTGAGTCGTATCCTTCGCGATCGTCTCTGCAAGGGCTTTCTCCTCGCCGAAAAGCTCTGTCAGTTCTTCGTCCGTGCCAATACCGAGGGAACGGAGGAAGACAGTGATCGGGATCTTACGCTGACGGTCTACACGTACATAGACGACGCCATTCGGATCTGTTTCATATTCCAGCCATGCGCCACGGTTCGGGATGAGCTGGGAAGTATAAAGATCGACATCGGATTTATCATGAACGATGTCAAAATACGCGCCCGGAGAACGGACGAGCTGACTGATGATTACACGCTCAGCACCATTAATAATAAAGGTACCATGTTCTGTCATAATCGGGAAATCACCGATGAAGACGTCCTGGTCTTCCACTTTACCGGTACGCTTGTTGACAAGACGGACCTTCACCTTGAGCGGAGCCGCATAGTTGCAGTCTTTCTCCTTGCACTGCTCAATAGTGTTTGCCGGATGGTCGATATCGAACTCTTTACCGATGTAAGACAGCTCCATATCGCCAGAAAAGTCCCTGATCGGAGATACTTCCTCAAGAACTTCCATCAGGCCCTCGTCAATGAACCACTGATACGAGTTCTTCTGTACCTCAATAAGATCCGGGACTTCGATGACTTCGTCGATATGAGAATAGGACATTCTCTCTGCTCTTCCCTGCTTGATGGGACGCACCATTACACATCACCTCACGACTTCACAAACATCACGTTTGCGTGTACGCGAAAAAAACGACCGCGTACCTTCCTATACGTTCTCGGACGCCCTTGTCCGTAGGACCAGAAGCCTCCGGCGTCAAAAAGGGTAAAGTAGCCCTACCCATCATAACGCAGTATAGAAGTGTACCACGAGTCGTTTCAAGTGTCAATCATTATTTTATTTTTTCTAAAACTTTTTTCTTCCGGCCTTATGTGAAGAAATCGATCAGGCCATGGTTCACAACTGTCGAATAGGAAGAATCCGAGATCGTTGCGTTATACCATGTCGTGAAGTTCTCACCAGTCAGGTTCGTGCGGATCAGATCCTGATAAGCAGCCATGCTGTCGCAGAAATAGTAGAGCTTGACAGAATCAACGCAATCGATGATGTACATGTCGCCCTTCTTTCTGGCCGGATCGTAGAGCCAGTCGATCAGTTTCTGGTCTTCTTCCGGAAGCTTCGCTTCTTCACCCTCTTTGGTTACTACAGCATCGGCCTCGAAGGAGGATGCCTTCACACCGGACTTGTAACCGCCGGCAAGATAGGATGCCGAATCCGAGGAATACTTCTTCACAAGCTCGATGAACTTATCTTCGGAAGTAACCTGGGACATATAGTCCTCTGCCTTAGCATGCAGTTTTTGATGGGAAGGAGCCTTCTGCTCAAGAGTATTGGAGATATCGCCGAGTACATCATCCGTCAGAGAAAGTACGCGGTATGCGCAAGTCGGCTCATCTTCGATATACACTTCTTCGAACAGTGCCGCGAAGACACCGGTGTTGTCCTTATCCACGAAAACCATGCTGGTGTTCGGCTTCGTCTCCGGATTGAAGCACATCTCGGCAAACTCTTCCGAATAGGACTTGAGCTGCTCTTTATTCATGCCGCTCTTCGAAGTCGGATCCTCGCCATTCAGCATACGGGTACGGTATTCATCTGTGCAGACCAGCTTGACCTTCGTCTGGAACTCGACCGCGTTCGCACAGTCATCCGTAATCATCTTGGCCTTCTCCATGGCCGCATCCATCAGTTCCTTCTTCTGCTCATCGGTAGCATCGGTCGGCATATCTGCGGATACGAAGTAGATCTGGAAACGGCAGAATGTGTACTTATCCTTATTATTGTCGAATTCTTCCTGAACCTTAGCCTGATCCGGCAGGAATGTCGTCTGCTGGACATACGCTCTGAATTCATCGATCATCGCCTGACGGTAGAGGATCTTACGCATGATCTGAACAGTCATTCCCGGACCATACATGTTCTGCAGATACTGGTCTGTCGTCATGTTCGTACCACGGAGTGTGTTCATATAGTCAGCGGACTCACGGATCGAATCCAGCTGATCCTCGGCATATCTTTCTGCTGCAACCGGCTTAAACCCGGAACTCTTGATTGCTTCACCGAGAAGATACTGGGTCTGCGCATTATTCGCCGCTGTCTCCCACAGCATCTGACGGTAGGTCTGTCCGTTATTCGAATTGTAGACCGCGTCCAGATCGGCATTGGCACCGATAATGCCATAGGAAGTATACTGGCTGAGCGTTGTGGAGTAGTAGTAATTCATCTCGACGATGCTAATACGATCGACTGTCTTCTCCTTGCCGTCCACAGTGTGTACGATCTTCGCACCCGGGAGCACCTTGGCCGGAAGCCCGGTCACATAGGCGAAATAGCAGAAGCACACCAGCACCAGCACGACCACTGAAATGATGATAATAATCTTATTCTTCTTCGAAGTTTTCATATGTTTCTTGGTCTTCGCTCTCGACGACCGTTCCGACTGTTTAGACATACCATGCCCTTCCTTTACTTCATTTTCTTAAAATGTCAGCACGCCCCATTATAATTCGCAATATTCGATAATGCAAGAAAAGATTCATTCCCGGCGCCTGATTCGCTTTCTTACCTCGCGAAAGCGCCTCCGATCAGGTCATTAAGTTCCTGATTATCCGTTCCCGCACAGTCATAGAGTGTCTCGAAGAAACGATCTTCCGTCGAGTTCGTGAAGGCATTCCTTCTCACATATTCACGGAGAATGCCCTGGAATTCTTTCGTTCCCAGAATCTCTTCCATCTGATACAGCGCCATCTTTCCGATATAGTATGCCGCCGTAACATAGGCATCGTCATTACTGAAAGCATAGTGAGGACGGTTGATCGGAACCTCATCCATCGAAAGAAGTGCCTGGACGATATTCTTATCGGCCAGATCGAGGAGATCACGCGAGTAATAGACGATTTCATCGTCATTTCCCATATACTCGGCATAGATGATCTCAGTATAAGAAGCGAAAGACTCATCCAGCCAGGGTTCCAGTCCGGAGTTGCTTCCGACGATACCCATGAACCACTGATGGCCGATCTCATGCGCGATGACTCCGGAGATCATGCTGTACGGGAAATTCGGATCGCCCTTCGAGCAGTAGAAGGAATCTACCGTGATGATGACCAGGTTCGGATACTCCATACCGCCGGCATCGATCGGAGCCAGTACGACATCGATCTCCGGATACGGATATTTACCCAGCGCCGCACCAAGGCAGGCCAGAGAATCCTGTGCCGCCTTCAGGCAGGCTTCTTCGCACTCATCCATTTTGCTGGTTGCCGGATGGGCTTCATCATATACAACATTAATATGTACTCCGTCGTATTCTCCTTCGATCAGCTTGAAGTTCGGGCTGGCGCAGAACACGAAGTCACGAACGCATTGACCGTCAAGTTCGCAGACCTTTCTGCCGGAAGCCACATTCTCGGAAACTGTCACACCCGTCGACAGTACCGTATAGTTCTCCGGCACAGAGAGCGTCACATCGTAATCCGAAAGCTCGGAGAAGAAGCACTCACCTACGTTGTAGTATGCCTCATGGGACCATCCCTCCTCGGTATAGACCGCAAGGATCGGATAGAAATTCGCCACATTGAAGACCTCGTCCTTCACGCCATAACGGTCCGCGATGGTCGGGATCGTCGAGACGAAGTCATAGGAAAGAGTCATTTTCTCGCCCGGAGCAAGCTTCGTGGAAAGAGGGATCCATACGACAGAAACATCGTCGTCACGGGTATATTCGATCGTACTGCCGTCACGGCTGTCCGTGATGTTCTTGATCTCCGTCAGTGCACCGCCCATATCCGAAGCATTCGGTTTGTCGATGTTTTTGCCATCGATAAAAAGGCTCGGATAATCGCGCAGGCAGAGCTGATCCCACTCTTCATCCGATGTATTGAAGAATTCGAAATCGACATGTCCGCCGATGGTTCTGGCCTCTGCATCCAGTGTCAGATCCATGGTGTAGAAGAATCTCTCATCCGTCGGGAAAGCGATCTCACAGTACTCTTCCGGCACATCGATCAGAAGACCGCCGTTCCCGTTCGAGGTCGGCGCCGGCGTTCCCGAAGTGTCATCCGTCGGATCGGCAGAAGTGTCGGTCGTCGGATCCACAGTCGGAACATCCGTCGGCTCATCGGTCGTTTCCGTAGCTTCAGTGGTCGTCTTCTTGGTCTTCTTTTTCTTCTTCTTGGTCGTTTCCGTCTCTTTTCCACAGGCTGCCATACCGAGCAGCATCGCAGAAATCAGAAGAATTGCTGTCGTTTTCGTTAGTTTTTTCATTTTCTTGCTCCTTTCTTATCTTTCCTTTCCTATTCCCTATTCACTTTTCTCTGAACCCTTGTATTAGACGAAGAAACAAAGTGCGATCACATGGCAGATAGCACCGAAGTCTACCAGTAGATGGAAGATCATGTGTGCGAACTTGAATCGCATGAAAAACAGGATGACGCTCGTCGTGTAGCAGATACCGCCGGCGAGGATCAGCCAGAAAGTGACCGGATTGGTCTGGGCATACAGGATCGGGAAGCACAGCACGATCATCCAGCCCATCAGTAAATACAATAATGTGGAGAACACATAAGAAACAGCCGTCTTGGAGAAAGCGATCGCCTTCTTCAGCGTGCCGGCAATAACCACCAGCCATTGGGCAATGCAAAGCCCGATCCCCCATCTTCCTCCGATAATCGTCAGGCAGATCGGCGTATACGTTCCGGCGATCGCGTAGAAGATCATGATGTGGTCGAGGCGGTTAAATACTTCTTTCTGTTTCGTGCCATGCTTCATGGTGTGGTCGATGGTCGACGTCAGAAACATCAGGAACGTACCGATGCAGAAGATCGAGATCGTCACAGTATCCAGGATCGCATTTCCGCTGGTGGCACGAAGATAGGCATGCACCGCCGCGTAGGGAAGGATACCCAGCATAAAGGCAGCCATTACGCCATGGGACGTAGCATTACCGATCTCCTCTCCGAAAGACTCCTCACTCTTGACCTTACGGGAAGATTCCTCATCGGACCAGTTCAGATCCCGAAGTCCCTCTTCAAGCGGATCTTCCGTCACCGTTCCCGCTGTTTTATGTGATTTTGAACCCTCCAGCCAGGTCCGCCAGAAAGATTTGTTCGTTGACATTTTCTACTCTCTCCTATCTAATATCTTCTTCTCGTATATTTATGATCAGTATTTATGTCCTGTACTATCTACGGCAGATCATCGTCTCCGAAAACATCGATCTTCTCTGCCTCGCCGTGCACGTCCGGGAAGTCCAGTTCCGGGTTCTCCGGAGCACCTTCTTCCTTCGGCTTCTCCTCGACCGGCTTCGAGGTCGGAGCCTGCGCCGCCAGCGGGATAACCTTCGTCTCTTCGGGCGGCTTCGAGGTCGGCGCATGGGCTGCCAGCGGAATCACCGCCGTCCCCTGCGTATCCGCTGGAATCGCCGGTGCGGGAGCATCCGAGGCCAGATTATGCTGCATCGTCTGCTCTGCTTCCACATTCTTCGTCGGGAAACTCTCTGCTGCCACTTCCGCCTTCTCATTCAGAACGACCGTTCCCAGCGGGGCCGGAGCCGACTCCATCTGTTCATTCATATCAGCCAGTAACGGCTTTCTGATGTCATTCGTTTTCCGGAAGTGATCGAAGTCATGCATCTGCTTCTTCTCTGTCACGTAGGCATTATAATAGAAGCGGACGATCTGTGAAAGTATGTACGATATCACAACGGTCGGAAGCATCATGTACGGAAGCTTCTCTACCGATTTCTCCGACACCATTCCCAGAAGACCCGTAAAAGGAGCATGGGTCAGCTCATAGATACGGTTCAAAAGCATGGCCAGAAGGGAATCTCCGATATTCCTGCCGTTGAGGATGATGCGCATATTCACCTTCGGCAGGAACCACTTCGGGATATACGGCAGTACGGAGAAGAACGCAATGCCCAGCATGACCCAGACTTTCTTCTTCCAGCATGTCCAGATCAAGGTCAGGATAAACGCCATGACGAAGAAGACGCTCATGAGGCGCTCCGTCAGGGATATATCGCGCGGGACATTCTGCGAGAAGCAGAAATAGGCAGGGAAAGTGAACAGGAAAAGAAGCGAAAGCAGGACTCCGCCGAGGAAAATATCGCCGATTATGTCGCGTTTCATCTTCTACTGCTCCTTTCTTTATAAAATGACCTGCCGAGCATAGATACCCAATTTAAACAATAATGGTATTATACCCCTTCCCTCTTCCCTTGTCACTTTCGAAGGTGCGTGATAAAATTTTCTCAAATTGAAAATAATGGACCGGCTCATCGGAGATGTCTGTTTCCGCTGGCCGGAGAACGGGGTTGTATATGTCTTCCATCGTAGATCAGATCCTCTCCGAGAAGGAGAAACAGGACGCAGTGATCCTTTCGCACCTGTATGTAGATGGGGAAGTGCAGGAGATCGCCGATTTCTGTGGTGATTCTTACTATCTCAGCCAGATGGCGCAGAAGACAGATGCGAAGGTCATCGTCTTCTGTGGCGTAGAGTTCATGGCCGAGAGTGCGAAGATCCTGAATCCCGAGAAGCTGGTTCTCATGCCGGACCGTGGAGCAGACTGCCCGATGGCACATATGGCTACGGTCGAGCAGGTGCAGGCTTTCCGTGAGAAGTACGACGATCTTGCCGTCGTGTGCTACATCAACTCCACTACCGAACTGAAGACCGTCAGTGACGTGTGTGTCACTTCTTCGAATGCGAAGAAAGTCATCTCGAACATTCCGAATAAACATATCCTCTTCATCCCGGATCAGAATCTGGGCGGCTATCTCGCCCCGCAGTTCCCGGACAAGGAGTTCCATTTCGTGGACGGGTACTGCCATGTGCACCACTTCATGGATCCGGCGCAGGTGGAAGCGCTGAAGGCTCTGCATCCGGACGCCAAAGTCGCGTGTCACCCGGAGTGTAATCCGAGTGTCCGGGCGCTTTCTGACTATATCGGAAGCACCACCGGTATTCTGAAGTATGCTTCCGAAACGGAAGCGGAAGAGTTCATCATCCTGACCGAGATCGGTGTCGCCCACCGTCTCCGTCTCGACAATCCGGACAAGCGCTTCTTCTTCACGGAGACCCGGCCTGTCTGCCCGAACATGAAGAAAGTATCGCTGGAGAAAGTGCTCCGCGTGCTCAAAGACCATCAAGACCCGATCGAAGTCGCTCCCGAAATGGCCGAGCGTGCGAAGAAGTGTCTTCTGAAAATGCATCAATGGGGAGGCTGATCATTTATGTCTAATTCCGTTACTTCCGCAGATGTCATCATCGTAGGGACCGGCGCGGCCGGACTCTTCTGTGCGCTGCATCTTCCGGAAAATCTGTCCATCTACATGCTGACGAAGGATACACTGGAGAACAGTGCTTCCTATCTGGCTCAGGGCGGCATCGCCGCACTGAAGGACTCCGAAGACTATGAGGACTATTTCGAGGACACGCTCCGTGCGGGACACTATGAGAATTCCCGTAAGGCCGTGGATACCATGATCCGCCAGTCTCCGGTCATTATCCGTGAACTTCTGGATTATCACGTCAACTTCGACAGAAAGGGAGACGATCTCGACCTTACGAAAGAGGGCGGCCATTCCGCTTCCCGTATCCTCCACCACGAGGATATCACCGGCCAGGAGATCACCAGCAAGCTTCTTCAGAATGTGCGCGAGAAGAAGAACATCGACCTTCACGAACACACCACCATGGTGGATCTCATCTGCGAGAAGAACGTCTGCAAAGGCATCGTTACAAAAGATGCGGAGGGTGCTTTTCACGCGGTATTCGGCAAAGCCGTCGTACTCGCGACGGGCGGCATCGGCGGACTCTTCAAGCACAGCACGGCGTTCCGCCACATCACCGGAGACGCTCTGGCCATCGCGCTGAAGCATAATATCCTTCTGAAGGACATTAACTATATCCAGATCCACCCGACGTCCCTGTATTCCGAGAAGCCGGGAAGATCGTTCCTGATCTCCGAGGCGGTAAGAGGCGAGGGCGGCGTGCTCCGCAATAAGAATATGGAGAGATTTACCGACGAGCTGCAGCCCCGTGACGTGGTTTCCGCGGCGATCAAGAAGCAGATGGAGATCGACGGCAGAGGATTCGTCTGGCTCGATGTCACACACCTCGATCCGGAACTCATCAAGAGTCACTTCCCGAATATCCTCGAGCACTGTAAGGAAGAGGGCTACGATATCCTGAAGGAGCCTTTCCCGGTCACCCCGGCCCAGCATTACTTCATGGGCGGGATCGAGGTCGATCTCAAGGGCAGAACGTCGATGGATAATCTCTACGCCATCGGCGAGACATCCTGCACGGGTGTGCATGGCAAGAACCGTCTGGGCAGTAATTCGCTCCTGGAGAGCCTCGTGTTCGCGAAGCGTTCGGCGCAGAACATCGAGGAGACCATCCCGTATGAACCGACACAGACAGAAGAAGTCGATCTTACCCAGTATGAAGGCAGGGATTTTGCCAAGGAATACAGAGAGATCGTACTGGAAGAGATCAAGAGGAGGGATAAGGATTTCTATGAACAATGGTGTACTTAATACGATCCTTTGGGACGACTATATTATGCGCGCGCTGCGCGAGGACATCACGTCCGACGATGTAACCACACAGGCCATTATGCCGGAACCGTTCATGGTGACGGTAGATCTCATCTGCAAGCAGGACGGCATTCTCTGCGGACTCGATGTGTATACCCGGGTCTTCGAGATGCTCTGCGATAACTCCTCCTTCCGCGCGAATTTCAAGGACGGTGACGAGATCCACAAGGGCGATGTCATCGGCGTACTGGTCGGCGACGGCCGTGCGGTCTTAAGCGGAGAGAGAACGGCGCTTAATTTCCTGCAGCGCATGAGCGGTATCGCGACGCTGACCCATTCGATGGTTAAAGAACTGGAGGGGTTCTCTACGAAGCTCCTCGATACCCGTAAGACGACGCCGAACATGCGTCCGTTCGAGAAGTATGCCGTGCGTATCGGCGGCGGCACGAATCACCGCTATAACCTGTCCGACGGTGTCCTCATCAAGGACAATCACATCGGGGCTGCCGGGTCCATCGCCAAGGCAGTGGAGATGGCACGCGCCTATGCACCTTTCGTAAGAAAGATCGAAGTCGAAGTCGAGAACCTGGAGATGCTTCAGGAAGCTCTCGATGCGAAGGCGGACATCATCATGCTCGACAACATGACCGATGAGATGACGGCGCAGGCTGTGGCTATGGCCAAGGGCAAGGCGGAGCTGGAAGCCTCCGGCAATATGAATAAGGAGCGTCTGAGAAAGCTCGCCGAGATCGGTGTCGACTACATCTCCTGCGGCGCGCTGACGCATTCTGCTCCGATCCTCGACTTCTCTATGAAGAATCTCACGCCCATCGAGTGATCTGAAGAATCAGACACACATGAATCCATCAGGCGCCCACGATCTCCGCGCGGCGCCTGTGTTTTCCCAAGGAGGAATATCATGTCCAGAATTATTTTAGCCAGTAAATCCCCTCGCCGCTTCGATCTGATGTCGCTGACAGGCCTGGATTTCGAAGTCATGGTCGCCGACATCGACGAGGATCAGGTGCTGTCGGATGTTCTCCATCATTACCACGACCGCGGCATCCGTGCCGACATGTATCAGATCGCGCAGGAAGTGGCCTGTGCGCAGGCGGCCGCGAAAGCATCTTCGGTTCTGGAGAGTGTGGGAGCGGATGAGGATGTGCTGGTGATCGGTTCAGACACAGTCGTCGTCACGGCCGATAGTATCCTCGGCAAGCCTAAGGACGAGGAGGATGCGCGGCACATGCTGACTCTTCTTTCCGGCATGACGCACCGCGTGTATACCGGTGTTTCCATCCTGGGACGCGGTCAGAAGCGCACGTTCTGTTCTTTTGCCGACGTGAAGTTCCATGCTTTTGACGATCTGCAGGAGAAGCTGATCGAGTCGTATGTGGCCTCCGGTTCTCCGATGGATAAGGCCGGGGCATACGGGATCCAGGACCAGGGTGCCCTCCTCATCGACTCGATCTCCGGCGACTATTATGCTGTGGTCGGGCTTCCGGTCGCGCAGGTCAACCGGGTACTTCGGGAAATGGTCGGGTAAGCACCTCGTCCGGAAAACTCATCAGAAATAGAAAGGGGCTGTCTCAAAACTATGAGGCAGCTCCCTTTATATTTTCCAGAAAAAAGGAATAAAAAAGAGCTCCGAAGAGCTCAAAATTGGTAGAATTAAATTGTGAAAAAAACAAACCAATTTCAGTCTGACTATAGCA